>LNFM01016843.1_pt1 | contig 14947 bp, 14 predicted proteins | sample 596031 | NCBI WGS metagenome assembly LNFM01 (sample SAMN04254537, study PRJNA301005) | activated carbon metagenome | isolation source: dual media filters at the Ann Arbor, Michigan drinking water treatment plant | place: USA: Ann Arbor
TCACCCCCGACGTGGTGCAGGACGCGCTGGCCAGCATCGGCCTGTGGGGCGACGGGCGCATGGCCGCGCTCAACAGCTTCGAGAACCGCGTGTACCAGATCCACCTGGAGTCGCCCCTGGACGGCGTGGACCAGGTGGTGGCCAAGTTCTACCGCCCCGGTCGCTGGAGCGACGCGCAGATTGCCGAAGAACACGCCTTCGCCGAAGAGCTGGTGGCCGCCGAGATACCGGCCGTGCCACCGCTGCGTGTGCAAGGCGAGACGCTGCACCACTTCGGCGGCTTCAGCTTCGCGGTGAGTCCGCGCCGCGGCGGGCGCCGCCCCGAGCTCGACAACTTCGAGGTGCTGGAGTGGATTGGCCGCTTTCTCGCACGCATCCACAGCGTGGGCGCCAGCCAGCCTTTTCAGGTGCGCCCGGCACTGGACAGTGCGAACTTTGCGCATGAGCCGCGCGACTGGTTGATGGAACACGCCGCCGTGGCGCCCGAGGTGCGCACCGCCTGGTCGGCCGCATTGGAAGAAGCGCTGGCCCTGATCGAAGCGCACCCGGTGCTCAAACCCGGCGCGGTGCTGGACGAAGACAGCATCCGGCGCATCCGCCTGCACGGGGACTGCCACCCCGGCAACATCCTCTGGACACCCGAGGGCCAGCCCGGTGCCGGCCCGCATTTTGTGGACCTGGACGACGCACGCACCGGCCCGGCCGTGCAAGACCTCTGGATGCTGCTCAGCGGCGATCGCCGCCAGCAGACGCAGCAACTCGGTGCGCTGGTCGACGGCTACGAACAGTTCCGTGCGTTTGACCGGCGCGAGCTCGCGCTGATCGAACCCTTGCGCACGCTGCGGCTCATCCACTACAGCGCCTGGGTCGCGCGGCGCTGGGACGACCCGGCCTTCCCGATCAACTTCCCCTGGTTCGGCAGCCGCGACTACTGGCAGGGGCAGGTGGACATGCTGGTGGAGCAGATCGAAGAGATGCAGGGCGAACCCCTGATGGCCTGAACCCTGTCCCACGGGCTCGCGATGTCCTTGACGGCAATGTGGTCGCTCGCGATTAAATTGCACACAATTAAATTGCTCGCTACAGTCCACACCCATGAACAGCCCACGCCTCTCCAGCGACCAGGCCCTGCAGCTTGACCACCAGCTCTGCTTTGCCCTGTACTCGGCCTCGCTGGCCATGACCAAGCTCTACAAGCCGCTGCTCGAGGAGATCGGACTGACCTACCCGCAGTACCTGGCCATGCTGGTGCTGTGGGAACACGACGGCGTGGCCGTCTCCGAGCTCGGGGAACGCCTGCACCTCGATTCGGGCACCCTCACCCCGCTGCTCAAACGGCTGGAGGCCGCCCAACTCGTGACCCGCCTGCGCGACGTGCAAGACGAACGCCGCGTGCTGATCCGCCTCACGGCGGCGGGTCGAAAACTCAAAACACGCGCCGCGCGCATTCCCGGCTGTGTGCTGCAAGCCACCCAATGCGACGTGGCCGAGGTGCTCGCACTCACGCGGCAGGTGCAGGCCCTGCGCGACCGACTGACCGCCTGATCCCGATGTCAAGTTCAGCCCATTTCACCCACCCGCTTCCCGCAAGCGATTCAACCCCCAGGAGCCACACCATGCCCACTTCCCTCGACAAAGTCGTCTACACCGCCCGCGCCCACACCACCGGCGGCCGCGAAGGCACCTCGCGTTCCGACGACGGCATGCTCGACGTCAAGCTCTCGCCACCCAAGGCCATGGGCGGCTCGGGCGCGGCCACCAACCCCGAGCAGCTGTTTGCTGCCGGTTACTCGGCGTGCTTCATGGGCGCCATGAAACACGTGGCCGGCATGAAGAAAATCGCCGTCCCGGCCGATGCCGCCATCGATGCCGAAGTGGACATCGGCCCCATCCCGGCCGGCTTCGGCATCGCGGCCCGCCTGAACGTGAGCCTGCCCGGCATGGACCGCGCCGTGGCACAGGACCTGGTGGACACCGCCCACCAGGTGTGCCCTTATTCCAACGCCACCCGCGGCAACATCAACGTGACCATCACGCTGGTCTGAGCCTCGGCTCACCAGGCAAAAAGCCCGTCCGGCGCGAGCCGGACGGGCTTTTTTCATTCTGGCAATCGGTGCTCACCGGGGAACGCGATCGGGATCGTAAATGGTGGTGCTGGTGCCCACACCGACACCCACCCGCGCGTTGCTGTTGCCGATCGGGGTGCTGGTGCCCACGCCGGCACCGGCACTCACCGCACCGCGCTGGTTGACCCCGACGCCCACGCCCACGGGGCCCACACCGGTGCTGATGCCGGCGTTCACACCGCCCGTGCCCACGCCCACGCCAATCGAAAACGGACCGATCGGAATGCCCACCCCAACGCCCGCGGAGCAGCCGGCGAGCAAGGCTGCCGCGCACAGACTGGCGGCCAGGCGAGCGGCGTGCCGGAACAGAGGGGGAAGGGGTGGCGCTGTGTTCATGAGGTGGCTCCGGGTGATGCAGGGGCAGGGTGACTTCAAGCCCCTGGTGGACAGACCATTTTCATACGCCGGGGTTCCACGGCGCGGGCCGAGCGATGCAAAACAAGGCCCAGGCCTCAAGCCGGGTCCTTGCCCAGCCGCTCCATCGCATCGGCGAGCCAGTCAGCGCGCAGCGCGTCGGGCTCGGCAGCACCCACCCACCAGCCGCCCTGAGCCGGCGTCACACGGGCGCGGCCGTCCTGCCACAGCAGCCAGGCCAGCCACGCAACCTGGGCCGCGGTGGGCGATTCACCAGCGGGTGAGACCAGCAACGCGGTGAACACGGTGGCATCGGCCACGAGCACCCCGTCACCGTGCGGCTCGCCGCCCAAGGCCCGCGCCAGCGCCGCCCAGGCGTCGCCGGTCTCGCGGCGGGGACCGAAGGCCTGCAAGGCATCGCGCAGGTGCGACGCGATGGCCGCGCCGCGCTGGGCTTCGGCTTGCAGCAGATCGGCGTGGTCCCATCGGTTCCAGTCCACCAGAGGCTCGGCGCCACCCACCGCGCACGCGGCCTCGGCAAAACGGTGGATCGCCTGCTCATGGCCACCGGCGTGCACGGCCGAACTCACCATGTGCAAGGCCGACAGACGGTTGGCCAGCAGGCGACTTTGCTGCGCCAGCAAGCGGTCGCGCATCAGGCTGTCGCGCTCGCTGCGCAAGACGGCCAGCTCCAGGGCGTTTTTCAGGTCGGCCCGCAGGCTCTCCAGCTCCCAGGGCTTGTTGATGTAGCGGTAAATCTCACCGGTGTTGATGGCTTCTATCGCATCGCCCAGTTCCGAATAGGCGGTGGTCAGCATGCGCACAACGCCGGGGTAGTACTCGCGGGCGTGGCGCAACAGCTCGTTGCCGCGCTCGCCGGGCATGCGCTGGTCGCACACCAGCACGGCCACATCGGCTCCGTGCGCCAGCAGGACGGCACGGCCTTCCTCGACCGAGCCCGCCGTGAGCACCGGCGCCAGCGGGCTGACGAGGCGCTCGAAATACTTCAGCGCCATGGCCTCGTCGTCGACATACAGAATTTTCGTGGGGGTCATCGGTTCTCCTCGGCCGGGGTGTCGTCGGGCGACGGTGGGAAATAAAGGGTCACGACCGTGCCCTGGCCCGGGGTGGAGTGCACGGCAATGTCGCCACCCAGGGTGGTCATCACGCGCTGACAAAACAACAGGCCCATGCCGCTGCCGCCGCTGCCGGCGCGCGTGGTCACGGGCTCGCGGGTGAGCTTCATGAGCACCTCGGGCGGAATGCCTGGGCCGTTGTCACGCACGCGCAGGGACGGCTGCGGGCTCAGGCCAGGCAACATGGCCAGGCGGTCCAGCGTCATGTGCACCTGGGGGTGTGGTGGTGGCTCGGCACGCAGGGCGATGAGGGCGTTCTTGACCAGTGTGCACAGCACGAGATAGAGCAGGTCGCGCCGTCCGGGCAGCGTGAAATCGGCCGCCAGTTCAGTCGACAACCAGCCGGCCTCAGCCGCTTCAAACGGATACTCGGCCTGCACCGCGCGCACGAGATCGCTGGCGCACAGACTGGCCGACGCATCACCCTGGGTCGCGTCACGCGCCGTCTGCACGAAGGTGGACACCAGCGACTGCGCGTACTCGGCACGCCGCTGCGCGGCTTCGATCATGAACAACACATCGCCGGGCTTCTGCTGTGCAATGTGGGCCATGCCCTCACTGTTCTCCGGGCTCGATCGGTGGTTCTCGCGCATGGCCGAGAGGTAACCACGCACCGTGGCCAGCGGCGAGGTGACCTCGTGCGCCAGAAAACCCAGCGTCTCGCGCAAGGCCGACTCGCGCCGCGCAACCACCGACTGGTCGCGCCAGCGGCGCACGCTGGCTTCCAGCGCTTCGCGCAAGGCGCGGCGCGTGATCGCGTCGTCCAGTGGTTTCTCCAGAATCTTCTCGACATGGCCTTCATTCACCGCCGACATGGCCACGTCCTTGTCGGCATAGGCCGACACCAGCAAGCGCGCCACATGCGGGTAAAGCCGACGCACTTCGCTGAGCAGGGCCACGCCATCGCGCACCGGCATCGAGTAGTCGGTGAGCAGCACCGCCACTTCGTGGCCGCGCTCGCGCAGCAACACCAGCGCTTCGTCCACGCTGGCGGCGGTGAACACGTTGAATTCCGTGCCGTACAGGCGGGCAAACCATTTGCACGCCTGCGGCTCGTCGTCCACCATCAGGATCGCGTGGGGTCCCCGGGGACCCCGGTGCGCGTCGGGGGCTTGCATGCTCATGGTGGTCTCGGCAAATCAAAACTGAACTCGGTCCACGCGCCCGGCTCGCTGTCCACCGCCAGGGTGCCGCCGTGACGCTGCACGATGCCGTAACTCACGCTCAGGCCCAGCCCGAGGCCGGCACCCACATCGCGTGTGGTGAAAAAGGGCTCGAACACCCGACCCAGGTTCTCGGGTGCAATGCCGGTGCCGTTGTCTCGCACCTTCACCAGCAGGCGTTGGTCCAGCGGCACCACGGTCACCGCGATCTGCGGTTGGTCGCGCTTGACCGCCTGCAGGGCATGGGCTGCGTTGCTCAGCAAGTTGATCAGCACACCGATGATGGCGGGCTCGTCGCCCAGCACATGGGTGTCTTGCGGCAGCTCCACCGGCACGTCGATGCCGTTGAGCTCGTAGCCGGCCAGCCGCAAGGCCGAACGCAGGGCGTTGCCCAGCAAAAATGGGCGCTGTGCGTCCTGCCCCGGCTTTTGATATGCGAAGGTCTTGAGGTCGGAGACGATGTTCTGGATGCGCTGCATGCCCTCGCGCGCATCGCCGAGGCTCTCCTTGAGCATGGGATCGACCTCCACGCCGGGGCAGGTCAGGCCCATGTCGATCGCCATCAGGCTGTAGTTCACCGGGTTGTTGAGCTCGTGCAGCAGGCCGGCGGACAAGGTGCCGATGGCGGCCATTTTTTCGCGCTGGATCAGTTGGCCCTTGACTTCGGCCAACGCCGCGTTCGTCTTCAGCAAGGCTTCGTTCTTCTCCGCCACCTGCCGCTGCAGCGCGAACATGTTGTAGCGCCCGCGCTCATTGAAGTAGGTACAGAAAGAACTGATGGTGGCCGAAAACAAAATGAAGAGCGAGACGCCCGCAAACCGGTTGAAATCCTGCAGTCCCAAGGGGTGGAAGTAACAGGCAATGGCGTACAGCGCGTAGGTGAACAGTCCGAAGGCGAGGCTCTCGATGAACGCAATGGGAAGGATGATGCCGGTGGCGTACAAGGCGAGATGCAACCCGACGAAGTAAATGGAATTCACGCCATCGGTGACCCCGATCATCCAGGCGATCATCGCCTGCGGCAGCGCGAGCCACACCAACGTGAGCGGGCGAACCCAGCCCAGCCCCTTGCTGGAGTGCAACAACGCCAGGATGGCCAGCGTCAGGGCGGCAATCACGAAGCGCGCAGGCGCCAGGGTGGAGAAGGCTTCGGGATACAGCGTGTAGTCCAGCCCAAGGCCCATCAACACCAGCACGATGGAGACAACCGCACCGGCTTTGCTGTAAGAAAGCCGGAACTCGCTGAGTTCCTGGTGGTAGTGAGACAGCTGGGGTGGATTCATCGGCGATTGATCGCTCACGTCGACCCCGGGACGCGGAACTCGGCAAAGACATTGACGCCCGTGGCGTCCGTGAAAAGGCGGGTCTCTTCGCGCAGCGGCGGCAACACCGCTTCGAGGCCAGCCTCGTCGCGGTAAATGAGATGCCACTCCAGGAGATGCTCCATCACATTCTTCTGGGGATTGGACGAATGAACGTTGGTGACCATCACCAAGCCACCCGGACGTGTTCGCGCGACGAAGTACTCCAGCAACCGTGAGCAAACCTTGTCGGAGAGGTAGTCAAAGAGTCCCGCGCAGTAGACGAAATCGAAGACACCTTCATCCAGCCCGTCCTCGCGCTTGGACGCCCTCTTGAGCAACTGGTGCACGGACTCCTGCACGTACTCGACCTCGACCTTCTTTCCACCCTCCTTGCCCGCGCGCTCAATGCAGGACCGGGTGTATTCCAACGTAGGCTCACTGAAATCCAGGAGGGTGAATGACAGGCTCTCGGCGTTGGGATCTGACGCGATGAAGCGCTGAATCTCGACAGCGGGCCCGCAGGCGACGTTGAGCACACGCGCCTTGCGCCCCGCCTGCTTTGCATCGGCAGCAACGCGGCCCAGGTATTCGACCAGAATGTCGATCCGGTTGCGGTGCGCCTGCGCGACCGCCGCCTTCAGGAAAAAGGCGTTGATGATCTGGAAATAGGTGCTGTTGCCCTGACGCGGATCGGCCAGGATCTGATTGACCATCTCGTAGTCGCCAGCGTACCCCAGCGGCTTGGCAAAGGTTCGGTACACGAAAGGCGCCCGCAACAGCAACGGGTGCAGCGCCGTCTGCGCAAAGTTGCGGTGGGCAACGGCATCTTCTTCCGGTATGCGCGAGCCCTCTTCCTCCAGCCAGACGAAATACTCTGCGCCCTTCTTCATGATCGGCTCGGCAAGCTCGTCGAAGACATCGGATCGCAGTCGCCCATCTGCTTCACGGGGCAAGACAGATGACATGTCTGCCTGGTCCGCCCAGCGGGCGGTCTCGGCGAGAAAAGCACGGAATTCGCTGATCGTGACCTGGTAGCTCTGTTTGACCTTGAAGCGCGACTCCCAATCGGCGACAAAACGCATGGCCTCGTCATGCACCTTGCTGACGTCGCCGCGAATCGCGTTGAGGTCGGACCACTCGTCGATGAGTGCCACCGACACCACCGCCATGAGCCCGGTGTTGAGCAGGCTCACCACCACCGCCTTGCCCTTGTAGAGGTTGCTGTCGCCGGAGCGGATGGTCAGCTCGCCGAGCACCTCGCTGACCTGCACGATGGAGTACGGGTTGTAGATCTCCATCACCAGAGAGCGGCGCTGCAGGCTGGTCAGGGTTCCGCGAGCGCTCTCGCCCTGGCTGTTGCGGAAGGTGACGACGTGATCGAATGGACGCTGAAGGTACACGGTAGGACCGGTTGACTGTGTTGAGGAACCGGGGCAGTGCCCTGTCCCTGGAAGAACCCCCGGGGCACAGTGTAGTCAACCAACCCCCCGCCCTCCGTCCGGGGGTCACTCGATCAAATCAAGAGGCTGTTCACCCGCTTGACATAAGCCGCCGGGTCGTCCGGCAACCCGCCTTCAGCCAGCAGCGCCTGGTCAAACAGGATGTGGGCCAGGTCGTCGAAGTGTTCGCTGGTCTCCAGCTTCTTCACCAGCGCGTGCTCGGCGTTCACTTCCAGGATGGGCTTGACATCGGGCGCGGGCTGGCCGGCCTGCTTGAGCATGCGCGCCAGTTGCGTGGACAGGTCACCGTCTTCCACCACCAGACAGGCCGGCGAATCCACCAGCCGCGAGGTCACGCGCACATCCTTGGCCTTGTCTTTCAGGCTGTCCTTCAGGCGCTCCAGCACCGGCTTGAAGACTTCCGCTGCGGCTTCGGCGGCCTTCTTTTCATCCTCGTCCTGCAGACTGCCCAGATCCACCGCGCCCTTGGCCACGCTTTGCAGCGGCGTGCCATCGAACTCGGTGAGGAAGCTCAAGGCCCACTCGTCCACGCGGTCGGTCATCAGGAGCACCTCGATGCCCTTCTTGCGGAACACCTCCAGCTGCGGACTGTTTTTCGCCGCGGCCAGGCTGTCGGCGGTGATGAAGTAAATCGTGGCCTGGCCGTCCTTCATGCGGGTCTTGTAGTCGGCCAGCGAGGTCAGCTCGCTGCCGGCGGTGCTGGCAAAACGCAGCAGCTTGGCCAGCTTGTCGCGGTTGGCGAAGTCTTCGCCCAGGCCTTCCTTGAGCACCGCGCCGAACTCGGCGTAGAAGCCGGTGTACTTCGCCGTGTCCTTGCTCATGTCGTCCAGCATGGCCAGCACGCGGCGCGTGTTGCCTTCGCGGATCGCCTTCACGTCGCGGCTTTCCTGCAGCAGTTCGCGGCTCACGTTGAGCGGCAGGTCGGCCCCTCGGCCTCGTCCATGATGAACACACGCTTCACATACAGCTTGATGCCGGCCTTGCGGTCGCGGTTCCAGAGGTCCTGCGGCGCCTTGGCCGGGATGTAGAGCAGCTGGGTGTACTCGGTGCTGCCCTCCACGCGGTTGTGACTCCAGGCCAGCGGGGCCTGGGTGTCGTAGCTCAGGTTTTTGTAGAACTCGGCGTACTGTTCGTCGCTGATGTCCTTCTTGCTGCGCGCCCACAGCGCGTTGGCCGAGTTCACCGCTTCCCACTCGTCCTGCTTCACATACGCGCTCTTCTCGGCGGCCCATTCCTCTTTCTGCATCAGGATGGGCAAGCTGATGTGGTCGGAGTACTTGGCGATGATGGACTTGAGCTTCCATCGGTCGAGGTAGTCGCCCGCATCCTCGCGCAGGTGCAGGATGACGCTGGTGCCGCGCGCGGCGCGCTCGATGGTCTCCACTTCAAAGTCGCCCGTGCCGCCACTGACCCAGCGCACGCCCTCGGCGGCTAGCAAGCCGGCGCGGCGGCTTTCCACGGTGATCTTGTCGGCCACGATGAAGCCCGAGTAGAAGCCCACGCCGAACTGGCCGATGAGCTGGGCGTCCTGTTTCTGGTCGCCACTGAGCCGGCCCATGAAATCCTTGGTGCCGCTTTTGGCAATGGTGCCCAGGTGGTCGATCGCCTCCTGCGCGCTCATGCCGATGCCGTTGTCGGTGATGGTGATGGTGCGGGCCTCGGTGTCGAAGGCCACGCGTACGTCGAGGTTGGGCGCGTCTTCAAACAAGGCGGCGTTGTTCAAACCTTCAAACCGCAGCTTGTCGCAGGCGTCCGATGCGTTGGAAACCAGCTCGCGCAAAAAGATGTCGGGGTTGGAGTACAGCGAATGGGTGACCAGGTGCAGCAGCTGCGCCACCTCGGCCTGGAACGACAGGGTTTGTTTGCTCATGGGAGTTCGTGAAAAAGAAAGACGGGGAAGCCCTGGAAGGGCGGTCGCGAGGCGGAATTATGGGCGGGCGCGGCGATTTCAAGCCGCGCCGGGTGCGGACCTCAGTCGACTTCCACCACCGATGGTGCCAACCACTGGACCAGCTGCTGCGCCACCACTGGGCTGGAGAGCAGCTCCAGATGCCCGGTGCGGTAGACCGTGCGCTGGCTGTCCTTGGCAAACACCAGCCGGCGCGCGGCCTCGTCGTGCTGACCCAGCGCGCTGCGCAAGGGCACCAGGCCGTCGCCCGTGAGGCGGTCGGCCAGCAGCCCGCGCTGGGGCGCCAGCGTGGCGGCCACGGCGAAGCAGGCCACACCCTCGGGCAAGGGCATCGGCACGCGGTGGTCGTGCGGGGAGTCGAACCGGCCCCTGCCCTGCCAGTCGTCGTCCAGCACATGGCCGTGGCGCAGGTCGGTGATGCCGGCGCTGCGCAGCATGCCCAGGCGCGTGAACGGCAAGGTGAAAGGCGAGGCGGCGAGCAACACGTCCACCCCGTGGCCCGCGCGCTCCAGCGGCGCGCCGTGGTGCGGCGTGCCCAGAAACACCAGGTGCTTGAGCTGTGCGGGCCAGCGATGGCCCATCTGGCGGCCGTAGAACACGGCCGCACGCGCGAGCAAACCGCCCATGCTGTGGCCCAGCACGGTGATGGACTCGATGGCGGGCCACTGGGCCACCAGGCGTTCGAGCTGACCGGCAAGTTCGCGGCCATTGATGGAGGTGTGCAGCCCGCTGTTGTAGCGCAGGTAAACCGGCGTGCAGCCCAGCGCCTGCGACAGATGGGCGCCGTGGTCGTGGCCGTTGCGCAGCCACTGCGTGTCGTTCATGCACAGGCCGTGGGCCAGCAGCAGCAGGTGGGGCGAGGCGCCCGCCAGCCGCTCGCGCAAGGGCGCGGGGCGTTCCATCGGCAAAGCTTGTCCGGCCAGGCGCAGTTCCATGCGCTGGGCCAGGGGGTTGTCCTGCGCCAGCAGGCGGTCGCCCATCACGCCGTTGAGCGCGGCCAGCACGGCTTCGCGTCCCGGCGAGGCTTCGGGGTGCGTGGAGGGGTCGTCCAGCAGCGGCAGCAGGGTGGCGAGCGCCCCGTCCAGCCCATGGCCGACCAGTTCGGTGACGCCACGGATGCCGCGGTAGATCTGACCGGTGAAACCCCCCGTGCGGTCGGGCTCGGTGCCTGCCGACAGGCCCAGCTTGCGGCGCACCGACTGGTGCACCCCCTCGGCGATGCCGATCACGCCGGTGGTGGCCTGCGTGGCCAGCCGAACCGCGGCTTGAAGGTCGCTGGGCCGCAGGTGGCGCAGCACGGCCTGTCGGGTGGTGGAGGGTTTGGCACGGGTCATGGGGCATTGTGGCCCCGGTGTCCCACCTTTTGCGTGAAAGTGATCGGCTTGCTCGGGATTCGCGCCGATGTCCCGGCGAGGTCTCGCAGCGAAACCTGGAAGCTCAGAAGCCCTCGTCGGCCCGCAAGTACCGCCACTGCCCCACCGGCAGGTTGCCCAGCACCACCTGCCCGATGCGCACCCGCTTCAAACCCACCACGTGCAAGCCCACCTGCTCGCACATGCGGCGGATCTGGCGCTTCTTGCCCTCCACCAGCACAAAGCGCAACTGCTCCGGGTTCTGCCACTCGACCTGCGCGGGCTTCAAAGGCTGGTCGTCCAGGCTCAGACCGTGGCGCAGCCGGGCCAGCTGGTGCGGCGGAAAGATGGCCTGCACGTTCTCGGCAATCACCCCTGCGCCCATCGGGCCGTTGGGCGCGAACTGCACGCGCACCAGGTATTCCTTTTCCACGCCGCTGCTCTCGCCGATCAGCGTGCGCGCCACACGGCCGTCCTGCGTGAGCACGAGCAGGCCGGTGGAGTCGATGTCGAGTCGACCGGCCGGGGCCAGACCGCGTGTGTGCTCGGGCGCAAAACGGCGGCCATCGGCCGGGTTCTTGGCGTCGCCGCGCCACTGGCTGGGCGCGCCGATCAGCGTGGCCGCGGCCTCGTGCCCATCTTCGGGCTGGCCACTCACATAGCCCACCGGCTTGTTGAGCAGGATGGTGACCTGCCCGGCCTGCTGGTGGCGCGCCTGCGGCAGCACCTCGACCTGCGCGTCGGGCGCCACCGGCATGCCCATCACGGCGGGTTCACCGTTGACCATCACCCAGCCGCGCGCGATCCATTCGTCGGCCTCACGTCGCGAGCACAGGCCGAGGTCGGCCATGCGTTTGTTCAGGCGGATCTCGCCGCGCACGTTGCCCACGCGGGCCAGGTCGGGCCGGTGCTGGGGCGGGCGCGGTGCGGCTGGCGCGCTGCGCTGTGGGCGCTCAGGCGCTGCAAAACGGTCGTCGGCGCGGCGCGGCGCCGGGCGTTCGCTCCAGCCACGGTCGTCGCCGCGCGGGACGGCGGCTGCGCCCGAGCGTGGGCGGTCTGCGCTGTGGCGCGGGCGTTCGTTGCGATCACCTTCGGGGCCACCACGCTGCGCGCCGTAGGGCTTCGAAGGTTCACGCGGCGGCTTGGGGGCGGAGGCCGACACGCTCTTGGCGCGGGCCGGACCCGGCGGGCGCACCGGCGCGCGGCGCGGGGCGAACGGGTCGGCGGGTTTTTTCTGTGCTGCGCCCGGGGTGAGCTTGAGCGTGCGGGCGGGTTTGTCGGTGGTCATGGGTCGATCATCCCTCATCAAGTACACCCGAACGAAGCGCGGCCAGATCCAGCACACGCAAACCGCCGTATTCCACGCGGATCCAGCCTTTGGCGGCCAGCGTGGTCAGGGCCTCGTTGGTGCGCTGGCGCGACAGGCCCACCAGATAAGCCAGTTCCTGCTGGGTGATGCGCAGCACGCCACCCACGTTGGGCGAGAGCAAGGGGTGGAACAACGACGCCAGGTTGCGCGCCACGCGCAGGTCGGGGCTGTTCAGGCGGTCGATCTCGCGCGCCGCGATGAATTGACCCAGGCGCTCGTTGAGCTGGTGCATCACAAACCGGTTGAAGCCGATCGAGTGGTCGAGCAGCCAGTCGAACGTCTCCACCGGCAGGCCGGCCACGCGGCTCTTGCGCAGGGCCTGGATGTTGTAGCGGTACTGCTCGTGCTTGAGCACGGTGCCTTCGCCGAACCACCCGCCCGGCGCCACACCGGTGAAGGTGACCACCGGGCCTTGTGAATCGTCGTTGCTCATTTTGAGCAGGCCGTCCACCAGCCCGAACCAGTACGTCACCGGCCGGCCGAAACGGCAGATGAAGTCGCCCGCGTCGGCGTCGCCCACCAGCAGGGCGTCTTCGGCCCGGGCCCGCTCCACCGCAGACAGCCGCTCAAGCCAGGGAATCTCGGCCAGTTCGGCTTCGGTGGGCGCACGGGCGCGGTCGCGCAGATCGTTGCCGGAGCGGTGGGGCGTGAAGGGGCTCATGTCGGTGTCCAGGCGCCAGCCTGTAGGGGAAAGTCCTAACAGGATTCACCCGCGATTGTCGTCGTACGGACAACATGGCGTCAAACGAAGTCCTACGATGGCCTCCATCAAACGGTGTCCTGTGCGGGACACGTCAGACGCCGGCGAACCGATCGGCTCCAGGAGACACAACATGCAAACGACGTTCCCCCAGCTGTTGCTGGACCACGCCCAGCGCCGCCCCGGCGCCCCGGCGATGCGCGAGAAGGAATACGGCATCTGGCAGACCACCACCTGGGCCGACATGGCCCCGGTCTGCGCCGCGGTGAACACATGGTGGTGATCGGCGCCAACCGGCCCCGCCTCTACGCCACCATGCTGGCGGCGCAATCGCTCGGTGCCATCCCCATCCCGCTCTACCAGGACGCGGTGGGGGGTGAATGCGTTTTTCCGATCAACAACGCCGACGTCCGGTTTTGTGTGGTGGAAGACCAGGAGCAGGTCGACAAGATGCTGGAAATCCGCGGGCAGTGCCCGCAGCTCTCCAACATCTACTACGACGACCCGCGTGGCCTGCGCAATTACGACCAGCCCGGCCTGGGTGGGATTGAAGAGCTCATTGCGGCCGGTCAGGTGCACGCAAAGACCCATCCGCAGTTGTTTCGCGAGCAAGTGGCGGCGTGCCAACCCGGCGACGTGGCCGCCATGTTTTTCACCAGCGGCACCACCGGCAACCCCAAGGGCGTGGTGCACACCCACCACACGCTGATCAACCGCGCCGACGTGGAGGTGCTGGCCTACATGCCGCCCGCCTGGATCGGGCAGAACATCTTTTCCTATGCGCAGTGGCTGGTGGCCGGCTACGTCGTGAACTGCCCCGAGTCGGGCGCCACGGTCACCATCGATCTGAAAGAAGTCGGCCCCACCTATTACTTCGCACCCCCGCGCGTGTTCGAAGGTCTGCTCACGAGCGTGATGATCCGCATGGAAGACGCGGGCTCGCTCAAGCGCGGCATGTTCCATTACTTCATGGACGTGGCCCGCCGCGTGGGCCCCACCCGCATGGACGGCAAGCCCATCGGGCTGGTGGACGCCCTCAAATACAAGCTCGGTGACTGGCTGGTCTACGGCCCGCTGCGCAACAACCTCGGCATGAGCCGCGTGCGCGTGGCCTACACCGCCGGTGAAGCCATCGGCCCCGACCTCTTCAGCTTCTACCGCTCCATCGGCATCAACGTTCGTCTGCCTGCAGCCCGACCACGAAGCCCGCGCCGACACCGTGGGCGTGCCGTGCGAAGGCGTGGAGATCAAGCTCAGCGACAGCGGCGAGATCCTCGTGAAGTCGCCCGGTCTGCTCAAGGGTTACTACAAGAACCCGACCGCCACCGCCGAGGTGCTCACGGCCGATGGCTGGTACCACACCAGCGACGCCGGCTTCATCGACGCCTCGGGCCACCTCAAGATCATCGACCGCGTGAAAGACGTGGGCCGCATCCTGGGCGGCGTTCACGACGGCGCCATGTTCGCGCCCAAGTACGTGGAGAACAAGCTGAAGTTCTTCAGCTACATCAAGGAAGCCGTGGCCCTGGGCGACAAGCGCGAGCGCGTGTGCGTGATGCTCAACATCGACTTCGAAGCCGTGGGCAACTGGACCGAGCGGCGCAACCTGTCCTATGCCGGCTACACCGATCTGGCGCAAAAGCCCGAGGTGTACGAACTCATCCGCGACTGCGTGGAGAAGGTCAACGCCGACCTGAGCCGCGACGAACTGCTCGCGGGCAGCCAGATCAGCCGCTTCCTCGTGCTGCACAAGGAGCTGGACGCCGACGACGGTGAACTCACCCGCACGAACAAGGTACGCCGTGGCTTCATCAGCGAGCGCTACGCCGCGTTGGTGGACGCGCTCTACAGCGGCAAGACCGAGCAGTACATCGAAACCCAGGTGAAGTTCGAAGACGGGCGCAGCGGCTCGGTCAGCGCCACCTTGAAGCTCGGCGATGCCAAGACCTTTGCCCCGGTGAAAGCCGCAGCCTGAACACAATCCCATGAGCAAAAAAATCGGCGACGTCATTCTCGACGTGCACAACATCAGCCTGCGCTTCGGTGGCGTCAAGGCGCTCACCGACATCAGCTT
>LNFM01008874.1_pt1 | contig 14945 bp, 11 predicted proteins | sample 596031 | NCBI WGS metagenome assembly LNFM01 (sample SAMN04254537, study PRJNA301005) | activated carbon metagenome | isolation source: dual media filters at the Ann Arbor, Michigan drinking water treatment plant | place: USA: Ann Arbor
GAGGACTTTCGTGGGTCGAGCCTCGCTCGACGCGGCGTTGGCTTGGGCACAGCGGCGAATCCAGCAACGCAGGCGTCGGGCAATGCCCGACCCACGGGGCGGCTCACCGCGCTACGAATCCATCTCCTCCTCCCCCGCCAACCGCTGCAACTCCACCAACCTTCGATACACGCCCCCCTCGATCTGCATCAACGTCTCGTGCGGCCCCAGTTCCGCGATCCGGCCACGTTCCATCACGGCGATCCGGTCGGCGTCGCGGATCGTCGACAGTCGGTGCGCGATCGATACGATGGTGAGCGTGCCGCGGACCGATGCCAGCGCGCGCTGCACCACCTGTTCGGTTTCGGAATCGATGTGGGACGTCGCCTCGTCCAGCAGCAGGATGCGCGGCCGACCGGCCAGGGCGCGTGCGATGGCGATCAGTTGCTTCTCGCCGACCGCGAGTCGTGCACCGCCCTCGCCGAGCAGCGTGTCGTAGCCGTTCTCCAGTCGCTCGATGAACTCGTGCGCGCCGGCGGCCCGTGCCGCTTCGTGGATGGCATCGTCGGTGACGTTGCGTCCCATCGCGATGTTCTCGCGCACGCTCGCGGCGAGAAGGAACGGGTCCTGCGGGACGAGGCCGACGGCGTCTCGGAAACGTGCTTCGTCGAGCGTGCCGACGGGCTGGCCGTCGATGCGCACCGTGCCGTCGGCGACGGGGTAGAAGCGCAGCAGCAGCGAGAGCAGCGTGCTCTTGCCGCTGCCGGTGGGGCCGACGATCCCGATGAATTCGCCCGGGGCGATGTCGAGCGAGACGTCCTTCAGGATCGGATGCCCTGGGGCGTACGCGAAGTCGAGGTGCGCGATCGAGATGGCGCCGTGGGTCACGACGCCGTCGGCGACGGGGCGGGGCGCCTCGGCTTCGTCGAGTAGCGTGTTGACGCGCGCGGCGGACACGACCGATTGCTGGAATACGGAGAACTGCGTGGTGAGCTGGATGAGCGGCTCCGTGACGCGGCCGATGTAGCCCACGAACGCGTACAGCACGCCGACCTCCAGCGCCCCCATGGTGCTGATGGCATCCGCTGTCTCCCGCATGCCGAAGACGACGATCACCGCGGCCAGCATCATCACGTTCAGCAGGTCGAGGGCAGGGCGCAGCAGCCACGCGTTCGCGCGCAGTTCTCCGCGGCGCGAGGCGTAGTGGCTTTCGTTCACATGGGCGTAGTGCTCGCCGTACGCGCGCGTGGCGCCGGTGGCCTGCAGCACCGGCATGCCGCCGATCGATTCCGCGGTCCGGACGTTGAGATCGGCGCGGAGCGCGCGCGTGCGCGTCACGGCCGGGGCCGACAGCCGACGGTACAGCGCGACGATCACGAAGACGGCGGGGCCGAGCAGGGCGACCACCAGCATCAGCCGCCAGTCGAGGAACGCCATCGTGACGAGCAGCGTCGTCAGCATGATCACGCAGTCGAGCATCACGAAGAGCACCTGCACGTACAGCTGCTTCACCGCCTCGGTGTCGTTCGTGACCCGGCTCACGAGCTGCCCTGTGATGGCGCGGTCGAAGAAGCCCATCGGCAGACGCAGCACGTGGTCGTAGACCGATTCGCGGATGCGCCGCACCGACCGCATCGCGACACCTGCAAGTCGTGCGAGCTGTCCGTAGCGCAGCCAGCTCGCGGCGCACCCTGCGACGAGTGCGCCGATCAGCAGGCCCGCGATGGCGCCGATCGCCGGATCGCGCGGCAGCAGATAGCGGTCGATGAACGCCTTGCCGAGGACGGGGCCCATCGCGTCGAGCGCGCCCGCGATCGCGAGCCAGAAGAGGCCGAGCCAGAGCTGCCGTGCTTCCGGCTGCGCAGCGCGCCAGAGAAGGGTAGCCGCGCGGCGCCCCGGTTTCTCGGCGGCGGTCGGCACGGGCGGCAGGGTCGCCACGGCTTCAGGCGGCATCGAGCGAAGCCTCCAGTTGCTGCACGCGCCACTGGTGCGCGTACCACCCGCCGTGCGTACCGCGGGCGAGCAGTTCGGCGTGCGTGCCGATCTCGGTGAGGTGCCCGTGACGCAGGACGGCGATGCGGTCGGCGTCCGCCAGGGCCGAGAGGCGATGGCTCACCACCACCACCGTGCGGCCGGTCCGTTCGCCGCGCAGATGGCCGAGGATGCGATGTTCCGTCTCGGTGTCGACGGCCGAGAGTGCGTCGTCGAGCAGCAGGAGCGGGGCATCGGTGAGCAGCGCCCTCGCGATGGCGACGCGCTGCCGTTGCCCGCCCGACAGCGTCACGCCGCGCTCGCCGACCGGGGTGTCGTAGCCCTGCGGCAGGCGCGTGATGTCGTCGTGGACGTCGGCGAGCCGGGCCGCCGCGGCGATCTCGTCGCGCGTGGCGTCGGGCCGTGCGAGCGCGATGTTCTCGGCGACGGTCGCGGAGAAGAGGATGGGCTCCTGCGGGACCCACGCGATGCCCGCGCGCAGCGCATCGAGCGTGTAGTCCGCGAGCGCCACGTCGTTCCACGACACGCTGCCGGACTGCGGCATCCACTGGCGCAGCAGCAGGCGGATCAGCGTGCTCTTGCCCGAGCCGGTGGGGCCGACGAGGCCGAGCGTGCTGCCTTCGGGGATCGTGAGGTCGAGTCCGGCGAGCGCGGGCGTGGTGCCGCCCGGGTAGGTGAAGGTCACATCCCGCGCGACGATGGGCCCGGGGTGCACGGGCGCGAGGGTGCCGTCATCCTCGATGGCGAGCGGTTCCTCGAGCACTGCCGAGAGGCGGTCCCATGCCGCACGACCGCGTGCCCACAGCGACAGCACCCAGCCCACCGCGAACATCGGCCAGATGAGCTGGGCGAGGTACAGCCCGAAGCTCGTGAGCTGTCCGATGGAGAGTTCGTCGTGCCACACCAGCCAGCCGCCGAGGGCGAGCGAGAGCACCATCGCCGCGCTGAGCGCCGTGCCGACCGCAGGCTCGTAGAGCGCCTCCCAGCGCTGCGCCTGGAAGCTCGCTTCCGCGGCGGCCCCCGCGAGCGTCGAGAAGCGGGCGGACGAGAGCCCTTCGAGCCCGAGAGCCCGTAGCGTGCGGACGCCGGAGATGGTCTCCTGCACGTGGTCGTTCAGATCGCCGAAGCGGTCGAGCGCGTCGCGCGATCGTTCGTGCACCTTCCGGGAGACGACCCAGAAGCCCAGGGCCATGAACGGGAACGGCAGCAGCGCCACCGCCGCAAGGCGCCAGTCGACGCCGATCGCCATCGTGAGCACCACGAGCACGAAGGTGAGCGATCCGTCGAAGCCGGCGAGGACGGCTTCGCCCGCGGCCATCTCCACGGCATCGACGTCGTTGGTCGCGAGCGCCATGAGATCGCCCGTGCGCCGCGTCTGGTAGAAGCGCGGCCCCTGCTGCGCGAGCCGGGCATAGAGCGCCTCGCGCAACTCGACGCCCATGCGGTAGGCCGCGGAATAGAGCTTGAGCCGCCACGCCACGCGGAACGCATAGATCGCGACCCCCGCGGCGAGCAGCCAGCCGACCTCCCGCCACATCTGGGCGGTGGTGAGCCGGTGTGCCACGAGCGCGTCGACCATGTGGCCGATCTGGCGGGGCAGCCAGGTGACGAGCAGCGCGATACCCGCGAGCAGCGCGGCGGAAAGCAGATAGGCCGCGGCGTGACGGCGCACGAAGCGGCGGATGAGTTGCGGGAGGGTCATGCGGTGCGGCGGCGGGAAAGCGGGGTTTCGATCGTAACCGCCGGATGTGACGGACGGCGATGCTTCCTCAAGCGGTCGTGTCCTTCATCGTCAGCAGCAGATTCCCCAGCGTATCCCGCGTCGCCGTGAAGCCGGGCTCCACGACGATCGTCGTGTCGAGCTGATCCACGATGGCCGGACCCGTGAGGCTGGCGCCCAACGGCAGGAGGTCCCGGCGATAGATCGGCGTGTCGTGCCAGCCGCCCTCGAACCACACGGACCGCGTTCCCGTTCGCGCCTCGGCCAGCGTCGCGGCGGGGGTGCCGCGGCCCAGGGCTTCGAGCGGCAGCGTCCGGCGAACGCCGAGCACGGCGGTATGCACGTTCACCAGCACGGCGCGGATCTCCGGCAGGCGCACGTGGAAGCGGTGCCAGTACGCGGCCTCGAACGCCGCCTGGAGTTCGTCGCGCGTGACCGCGGGTGACGGCACGGGGATCGTCAGCAGATGGCTCTGCCCCTGGAACTGGAGATCGGCCTCGTGCAGGGCCTCGACGCGCTCGAACACCGCGCCTTCCCGTTCGAGCATCGCGCGGCCCTCGGCGAGCTGGCTTTCCAGCACCTCGCGGACGAGGTCGGGCGGGAGGGCGGCGAGCGGCACGTTCACGGTCCGGACGAAATCGTGGCGGAGGTCTGCCACCGCGCAGCCGAGCGCATTGCCGAGACCGGGCCGTGCCGGGATCAGCACGCGGGGTATCGCGAGTTCGCGGGCGAGGGCGCAGGCGTGCAGCGGGCCGGCGCCGCCGAAGGCGAAGAGCGCGAAGTCGCGGGGGTCGTGGCCGCGGGCGAGGCTCACCATGCGGATGGCACCGGCCATGCGGTCGTTCGCGATACGCAGGATGGCTGCCGCGGCGGCATCGGTGTCGAGCCCCAGTGGCACGCCCACGTCGCGGGCGATGCAGTCGCGGACGTGGGCGACCGTGACCGCGTTGTCCACGGCGAGCAGCCGGTCGGGGTCGAGGCGCCCGAGTGCCAGATTGGCGTCGGTGATCGTGGGCCGCGTGCCACCGCGTCCGTAGCAGACCGGGCCGGGTCGGGCGCCGGCGCTCTCCGGGCCCACGCGCAGCAGCCCGGCTTCGTCCACCCGCGCGATCGAGCCGCCGCCCGCGCCGATGGTGTGGACGTCCACCATGGGCACGTGGATGGGCATCGCGTACTCGATCTCCAGCTCGGCCGAGAGGCGCGGCCGGCCGCCCTCGATCAGCGCGACGTCGGTGGACGTGCCGCCCATGTCGTAGCCGATGAGCCGCTCGATGCCGGCGGCGCGGCCCGTCGCCGCTGCGGCGATCACGCCCGACGCCGGGCCGGACATCACGGAACTCACGGCGAACTCGTGTGCGATGGCGGCGGACGTCGTGCCGCCGTTGCCTTGCATGACCATCAGTTCGCGCCCGAAGCCGCCGGCCGCCAGGCCGTCGCGCAGGCGTGCGAGGTATCGGTGCAGCACGGGCTGGACTGCGGCGTTGACCGCGGCGGCGACGCCCCGCTCGTACTCGCGGTACTCCGACAGCACCGCGTGGCCGAGGGTGATGTAGCCGTTGGGCCATACGTCGCGGGCGATCTCCCCCGCGCGGCGCTCGTGCCGCGGATCACGATAGCTGTGCAGGAAGTGGATGACGAGCGATTCGCAGCCGCGGTCGAGGAGGGTGCGCAGCGCCACCCGCAGGCCGTCCTCGTCGAGCGGGTCGAGTTCCTCGCCGTCGGCGGTGATGCGGCCGGCGACCTCCAGGCGAAGCTCGCGCGGGATCAGCGGGACGAAGGTGCCGGTGAGGCCGTACGGAGTGGGGCGGGTACGCCGCCCCAGTTCGAGGACGTCGCGGAAGCCGCGCGTGGTGACGAGCCCGACCTTCGGCAGCTTGCGTTCCAGCAAGGCGTTCGTCGTGGCGGTGGTGCCGTGGAGGATGGCGTCGAGCTGCGCGAGGTCGATGCCCGCGGCGGCAATGGCGGCAAGGACGCCACCGGCCTGGTTCTCGGGGGTGGTGGGGACTTTCGCGACGCGGACCTCGCCCGTGGCGTCGTCGAAGAGGATGAGGTCGGTGAAGGTACCGCCGACATCGATGCCTGCAATTCTCATGGCACTAGTGTCTCGACACGGAAGTTCGCGAACATTGGTCGGTGTCGCGGGGACCGATAGCGGAGCGGACTGCTCCTCGATTGCGCGCGGCGTCGGTCCGGCGTCGGCACGCGCCGCGGGGCGCCATGCGGCGTTGCGATACTTCTGCGTCGAGACACTAGCTTCCGGATCGCAGGCTCGGCGCTGCGCGTGCGCAGTGTACGGATTCGCCCGATCGCTGACACCGTTTTCGCGGGCCGCTGCCGCTCCGCGGTAGCGAAATGCGTCACCGCCGGTCGCGGCATTCGCGGCATGTGCTCGCCGGCGAGGCTACCCGGCCGGGACGGTTGCACCCTTCGTCCCGGGCTGCACTTCCGCCGCCCGCATCGCAACCGACCATTCAAGGGGAAATGCCATGAGAACCACCGCCATCCTCGTTGTCGCCGCGACCCTGTTCGCTTCCGGCTTCACGACCTCCGTCCTCGCCGCCTCGACCCAGCAGGAGAAGATGAAGACCTGCAACGCCGAGGCCCGCACCAAGGCCCTGAAGGGCGATGAACGTCGCACCTTCATGAGCGGGTGCCTCGCCGTGAGTCCCGAGGAGAAGCAGGCCCGCCTCGCCCAGCGCGAGAAGGCAAAGGGCTGCACGGCCGAAGCCAAGGGCAAAGGCCTCAAGGGCGAGGAGAAGAAGACTTTCCTGGCGCAGTGCGTGGCCGCCTGACCGCCACCTCCGTAGCCACCCCCGGGGCCCGGCACGCGAAAGCGTCCCGGGCCCCGTTGTTTTCCGGCGTCTTCGGCATGCCGCGCGAATGCAAGGCCGTTGCCAGGGCGGGCGGGATCGGTTGGATAGCGGTCGCCGCGTCGAGCTATTGCTCGACCCACAAGGGCCTCGCCCCTGGATTCCGCGATGCTGGAAACAGCTCCCGTGGGTCGGGCTTCGCCCGACGCCCGCGTTCCTGGATTCGCAGCAGTGCCCAAGCCATCGCAGCGTCGAGCGATGCTCGACCCACGAACGGCCCTCGCCGCAGGATTCCGCAGCGCTGGAAACAACTCCCGTGGGTCGGGCACTGCCCGACGCCCGCGTTCCTGGATTCGCAGCAGAGCCCAAGCCATCGCAGCGTCGAGCGATGCTCAACCCACGAACGGCCCTCGCCGCAGGATTCCGCGGCGCTGAAAACAACCCCGGTGGGTCGGGCACTGCCCGACGCCCGCGTTCCTGGATTCGCTGCTGTGCCCAAGCCATCGCAGCGTCGAGCGATGCTCGACCCACGAACGGCCCTCGCCGCAGGATTCCGCGGCGCTGAAAACAACCCCCGTGGGTCGGGCACTGCCCGACGCCCGCGTTCCTGGATTCGCAGCAGCGCCCAAGCCATCGCCGCGTCGAGCGAAGCTCGACCCACGAACACCTCCCGCGGGATCCGACGGGCTACACCGACAGGTACTTCTCCCGCACCGATGCGTCCGCCATCAAATCCGCCATCGCGCCCTCGTACCGCACGTGGCCCTGTTCCAGGATCACCGCGCGGTCCGTGATCGACGCCGCGAAGCGGAGGTTCTGTTCCGAGATCAGCAGGGTCAGGCCCTCGCGCTTCAGCGCGCGGATCGCCTCGCCCATCTGTTCGACGATCACCGGCGCCAGACCCTCCGAGGGTTCGTCGAGCAGGACGGCCAGCGGGTTGCCCATCAGCGTCCGCGCGATCGTCAGCATCTGCTGTTCGCCACCCGACATCTCGCCGCCGCGCCGATCCCGCATTCGCCCGAGATTCGGAAAGAGTTCGTACAGCCGCGGCGGGGTCCAGTGCGGCGCACCCTCGCGGGCGGGGCGACGGCCGACCTCGAGGTTCTCCTCCACCGTCAGTTCGGCGAAGACGCGTCGCTCTTCGGGCACGTAGCCGAGGCCCGCCCGGCAGACCGCATACGGCGGACGCCCATGCACGCGCGTGCCGTCGAACAGCACCTCGCCGGCCTTCGGCGGAACGAGCCCCATCAGCGTCTTCAGGGTCGTCGACTTGCCGGCACCATTGCGACCGAGCAGCGCGACGACTTCCCCGCGGGCCACCGTCAGGCTCACGCCGAACAGGATCTGTGCGCGGCCGTAGAAGCTGTCCAGCCCGCGCCCCTCGATGAGCGGTGTCGTGCTCACGCATGGCCTCCCAGGTAGATGCGCTGCACTTCGGGATCCGCGCGGACGGCGGACGGCGCGCCCTGCGCGATGAGCCGTCCGCGGTCGAGGACGAGCAGCCGGTCGGCGTGGGCGAAGACGATGTCCATATCGTGCTCGGTGAAGAGCACGGAGACGCCGTCGGAGGCGGTGAGACGCGTCACGAGGTCCATGAGCGCATGGCGTTCGCCGGGTGCCATGCCGGCGGTGGGTTCGTCCATGAGCAGCAGCCGCGGCGCGTTCGCGAGCGCCATCGCGAGTTCGAGCCGCTTCGAGTCGCCGTAGGCGAGTTGCGCGCAATGGCGGTCCGACTGCGCGTCCAGGCCCACGCGGGCGAGCAGCGCCAGGGCTGCGTCGCGATGTGCGTGCGTGGCGCTGCCGGCGGGCCGGAACGATTCCCCCAGGTGCGAGGCGATCGCCGCCTGCACGTTTTCGACGACCGACATCGATGCGAACGTCGCGGTGATCTGGAACGTGCGCGCCACGCCGCGGCGGAAGAGGGCACGCGGCTTCATGCCCGTCACCGGCTTGCCGTCGAGCACGACGCTGCCGGCGTCGGGCCGCACCTGGCCGCCGATGAGGTTGAAGCACGTGCTCTTCCCCGCACCGTTCGGGCCGATCAGTGCGACGCGTTCGCCGGCGGCGACCGAGAAGCTCACCCCGGCGACGGCATGCACACCGCCGTAGCGCTTCTCCAGATCTCGCGCTTCGAGGAGGTTCATCGGGCGCCTCCCTTCGGGAAGAGTGCCGACAGGCTTCCGACCACGCCGCGCGGGAAGGCCAGCACCAGCGCGAGGATCACGGCGCCCAGGACGAGTCGCCAGTATTCGGTGTGGCGCAGCGTCTCGTCCTGCAGCCAGGTGAAGAGCGCAGCCCCGGCGACGGGACCGGTGAGCGTCTGCACGCCGCCCAGCAGCACCATCACGAGGCCGTCGACCGAGCGCGCGATGGCCATCACCTCCGGCGAGAGGCTGCCCTTCGAGAAGACGAAGAGCGCACCGGCGAGACCTGCCCCCGCGGCAGCGATGGGGAACGCGAACCAGCGCGTGCGCCGCACGTGGATGCCGAGCGCCTCGGCCCGTGCAGGCGCGTCGCGCCCGGCGCGGAGCGCGTGCCCGAACGGAGCGTGGGTCACGTGCCACAGCGCCCACACGGCCGGCGCGCAGAACGCGAGCGTGAGCCAGTAGTAGTCGCGCTTCGCCGACGCCCAGTCCGCGGGCCAGATGCCGACGAGGCCGTTGCTGCCGCCGGTCACGTCGTCCCACTGGAACGCGATCGACCACGCGATCTGCGCGAAGGCCAGCGTCAGCATCGCGAGGTAGACGCCCGCGAGCCGCACGCAGAACCAGCCGACCGCCAGACCGAGCGCCGCGGCGGCGAACGGCGTGGCGACGATCGCGCCGAGCATCGACCAGCCGGCCTGCCGCACCAGCAGCGCGGCGACGTACGCACCCGCGCCGAAGAATGCCGCGTGGCCGAACGAGACCATCCCGCCCGGGCCCATCAGGAAGTGCAGGCTCGCCGCGAAGAGCGCGAATACGAGGATGTCGGTGCCGAGCACGAGCAGGTACTCGTCGACGACGAACGGAGCGCATGCCAGCAGCGCGACGCCGATGACGAAACCGACGTGGAATCGCTTGCCCGGCGCGACCACCGCCGCCACCGAGCGCGACGGTTCGCTCACCGCCACCGGCCGGCCGAAGAGGCCGAAGGGGCGCACCGCGAGCGTCCCGGCCATCAGCAGGAACTCGACGACGAGCGTCAGGCGCGTGAAGTCGATCCCGAAGCCCGCCACTTCGACCGTGCCCAGCGCGACGCACAGCGCCTTCACGATGCCGATCACGAGCGCAGCGACGAAAGCGCCGTGCAGACTGCCGAGTCCGCCGACCACGACGACCACGAAGGCGTCGGTGATGGCGATGAGGTCGAGGTTGAGGCTCGCCGGCTCGCGCGGGATCTGCAGGGCACCGGCGAGGCCCGCGAGCAGCGAGCCGAGCGCGAACACGCCGGTGAAGAGCCAGGCCTGGTTCACGCCGAGGGCGCCGACCATCTCGCGATCTTCCGTCGCGGCGCGCACGAGCACACCCCAGCGGGTCCGCGAGAGCAGCAGGTGCAGGAGCCCCAGCACCACGGGGCCCATCGCGATCAGGAAGAGGTCGTACTCGGGGATGGCGCTGCCGGCGATCTCGACGGCTTCCTTCAGGCCGGGCGCGCGCGGCCCGAGGATGTCCTCGGCGCCCCAGACGATGAGGGCGAGGTCCTTCACGATCAGCACGACGGCGAACGTGGCGAGGAGCTGGAAGAGTTCCGGCGCGTGATAGATGCGCTTCAGCACGAGCGTCTCGATCAGCACGCCGACCACCGCCACGGCGAGTCCGGCGACGACGATGCCGCCCCAGAATCCGAGCGGCCCCGACACGTGTTCGGTCACCGAGATGCCGACGTAGGTGCCGAGCATGTAGAGAGAACCGTGGGCGAAGTTCACCACGCGCGTGACGCCGAAGATGAGCGACAGGCCGGACGCGAGAAGGAACAGCGTCGAGGCGTTGGCGAGGCCGTTGACGAGTTGCGGGGCGAGGTCGGCGAAGGTCATGCGGCAGGGCGCAGGCACGGGGGGCCCGAGTATCGGCGAAACCGCGGGAGCGGTGTAGATAGGCGGCGATGGCGATTGTGAGACCATCGATGGCCATCGACATGGCGCCTATCTCCGGGAGTTTCCATGACCACCTTTCGTGCGCCCGTCCTCATCCTCGCCGTCGTCGTGTCGATGGCGGCCGTCGGGTGCAGTTCGACGGGAGGCATGATCGGCGGCGTCATCCCTGCGCCGAAGTTCACGAAGGGGACGCTGTCGGAGGGGCGCTACACGGCGAAGGACAAGTCGTTCTCGGTGGCCGTCCCGTTCTCACCGGGTTCGCCGGGCTACACCGCGATGGAGATCGTCGAAAAGTCCGAAGGCGGGGGGAGTCTCGTCGCGTTCTCGTCGTCGGTGCATCCCGGCGAGGTGTATCGCGTGACGACGTTCGCTGACGTGAAGCCGGCGAACCGGTTGGCCGAGACGACGGTCGCGTCGTACCGCAAGCAGATGGAAGCCTCTGGCGGCGCGCCGCTTCGGGCGGAGAAGGCGAATCAGGAACTCGTCGACGGGATGCTGGCGATCTCGCACCGGTACTCGCAGGCGATTCCGGCGCGGACGGCGGACGGGGCGAGGTCCAAGGGGGCGATCGCGATCCACTCGACCCACTTCCTGCAGCGGAGCACGCGCGCGGCGTTCATCGCGGTGACTCGCCCGCCGGACGGAGCCACGGCAAACGCGGAGGGAGGCGAAGCCCGCGGCGTGGCATTCCTGAAGTCGTTCCGGCTGCGGTAGGTCGGGGCACGAACTTCGAGGAATGTGTCGCGCGCGTGGATGCCAGGACGGTTGCGTGGGTCGGGCACTGCCCGACGCCCGCGTTCCTGGATTCATCGCTGTGCCCAAGCCATCGCCGCGTCGAGCGATGCTCGACCCACGAACAGCCGCGCCACTGGACTCCTTGACGCTGAAAACAATCCCGTGGGTCGCGCACTGCGCGACGCCCGCGCGCCTGGATTCATCGCTGTGCCCATGCCATCGCCGCGTCGAGCGATGCTCGACCCACGAGGGGCCTCGCGAATGGATGGGTCTGCGCTGAAAACAATCCCGTGGGTCGCGCACTGCGCGACGCCCGAGCGCCTGGATTCGCAGCTGTACCCAAGCCATCGCCGCGTCGAGCGATGCTCGACCCACGAAAACTCGCCGCCTATCGCGTCCCCATGGGCTCGATCGTCCCCATGTGGAACCGATACTCGCCGTGACGGCGGTCGTCGTAGTAGTGCCGCAGCGTGCTGCGCACCGTCGCGAAGGCCAGTTCGTTCCATGGGATCTCAGCTTCGCTCAAGAGCTTCGTCTCGAGCGACTCGTCGCCCGGGAAGAAATCGAGATCGAGCAGACGGCCGCGGAACAGCAGATACACCTGATGGATGTGCGGAATGTTGAAGAGGGCGTAGAGGCCGAGGATCTCGACCCGGGCGTTCGCTTCCTCCAGCGTCTCGCGCGCCGCGCCGGCCGCGGTGGTCTCGCCGTTTTCCATGAAGCCCGCGGGTACCGTCCAGAAACCGTGACGCGGTTCGATCGCGCGGCGGCAGAGGAGGATGCGGTCTTCCCACTCGGCGATGCACCCCACCACCATCTTGGGATTCTGGTAGTGGATGGTGTGGCAGGCATCGCACACCCATCGCGGCAGGTTGTCGCCGGGCGGGATCTTCTGCGACACGGAGGCGCCGCAATCGCTGCAGAATTTCATGGGTTTCAGTCAGAGAATTACTGACCGACGGTAGCAGATTCGGCGGGGGCGGGACAGGGCGGCGCCGCTACAATCGACCGCTATTCCGGAGAGCCTGCGCATGCGTCCGTCACACGCCGTCACCATCCTCGAAAGGGAATTCGCCGCGTCCGTCGGCGGCCTGCACACGCCGGTGATGCTGTGGGGGGCGCCCGGCGTGGGCAAGAGCGATCTCGTACGCGGCCTTGCGAAGCGCGCAAACGTCGAGCTGATCGATCTCCGGCTCTCGCAACTCGAACCCACCGACCTGCGGGGCATTCCCTTCCGCGACGGCGACCGCGTCGAATGGTCCGTGCCGTCGATGCTGCCTGACGCGAACCGCCACGGTGCCCGCGGCATCCTGTTCCTCGACGAGATCAACGCGGCGGCGCCCACTGTCACGGCGGCGGCGTACCAGCTGATCCTCGACCGCCGCCTCGGCGACTACGCGGTGCCCAGCGGCTGGGCGATCTTTGCTGCGGGGAACCGGCAGGGGGATCGCGGCGTGACGTACGCGATGCCCGCACCGCTCGCGAACCGGTTCACGCACTACGAGCTGGAGCCGCATCTCGACGACTGGGTGACGTGGGCGCACGCACGCGGCCTCGACCCGCGGCTCATCGCTTTTCTGCGCTTCCGGCCTGAGCTGTTGTTCGACTTCGATCCGGCCCGCACGCCCATCGCCTTCCCCTCGCCGCGCACCTGGGAGTACGCCCATCGCGCGCTCGAGAAGTACGCCGCGCATCCCGAACTGATCGGCGAGGCGCTGCAGGCCTGCGTGGGCCGCGCGGCTGGGGCGGAGCTGGACGCCTTCGTGCGACACATGGCCGATCTCCCCGATGTCGATGCCATCCTGCGCGGCGAGACGCAGCCGGTGCCGGAGTCGGTCGATCTCCAGTACGGCGTCGCGGCGGCCCTCGTGCGACGCAGCGCCCGTGCCGCGCGCGGTCCGGAAGCCGTCGCGATGCTCGCCCACGCGCTGGCCTACGCAGGGCGCTTCCCGATGCGCGAGCTCGGCGTGATGCTGGTGGCGGATCTGCAACGCGCAGTGGGCCGGCCGCTGATCGAGGTGCCCGGGTTCGACGCGTGGGCGGAAAGTCTCGGTGATCTCGTGCTAGCGGAGCGCGCCTCCTGAGCACGTCGGACATCGACGGGATCCCCGATCCGGTCGCCCACGCGCACGCACGGATCGCCGCCGCGCGTACTCGGCTCGTCCTCGATCGCCCTTTCCTCGGCGCGCTGGCGCTGCATCTCGTCCCGGTGGCGGTGCCAGCGGATCGGTGCGACACGCTCGGCACGGACGGGCGGCGGCTATGGTTCCACCCGCCGTTCGTCGCGGGCCTGGCACCCGCCCATCTGCGGTTCTGGATCGCTCACGTCGCCCTGCATTGCGCACTCGGCCATTTCGCGCGCCGGCAACATCGCGTCCGCGTCCGGTGGGATGTCGCCTGCGACCATGCCGTGAATCTGCTGCTGCGCGAGGACGGACTGACACTGCCCGAGGACGCCCTCGCGGATCGCGCGTTCGCCGACCTGTCGGCCGAGCAGATCTATCCGCTCGTCCCCGAGGGGACCCGGGATGTCCCCGTCGATCACCACGATGTCGCGGACGACACGGCCGGTGGTGGACTCATCGGCTATCTCGACGAGGCCTCCGTCGTGCAGGGCGATCGCGGCGGCGTGACGTCTGCCAGTGCGGGGAGCAACGGTGCGCCCACCGAGGACGATGGCAGCGCGGACGACGAAGGCTGGGACGACGCAGGCAACATCGGCCGGAAGCATCGTCCGCGCGGCGAGCGCGATGCGCCGACCCTGGGCTACACCGATCCGCACGAGCTGGAGCAGCTTTGGAAGAGTCGTCTCGCCACCGCGGCGCAGGCGGCGCGTGAGGCGGGACGGCTCGGTCAGTCGTGGCAGCGCGTGCTGGAGCGACTGATCGAACCCGTGCTGCCGTGGCGGGCGCTGCTCGCGCGCTACGTGGTCTCGGCTGCGCGCGAGGACTACACCTTCCAGCGGCCACCGCGTCGCGACGGGGCGGCCATCCTGCCGCGACTCGCGCGTGGGTCGCTGCGCATCGTCGCCGTGCTCGACACCAGCGGGTCGATCACCCGGCAGGAACTCGCCGAGTTCGTCGCCGAGCTGGACGCCCTCAAGGCCCAGGTGCGCGCCGAGGTGACCGTCCACGCGTGCGACGAACGCCTGGCGCCGGACGGGCCGTGGCATTTCGATCCATGGGACACCGTGACGCTGCCCGAATCCCTGCCCGGTGGCGGCGGCACGCGGTTCACGCCCGTGTTCGAGTGGATCGACCGGGCGCTGCTGGCGCCGGATCTCCTCATCTATTTCACCGACGCCCAGGGCGAGTTCCCGGCCGCTCCGCCGCCGTATCCGGTGTTGTGGTTGGTGAAGGGGCGGGGAGAGGTGCCGTTCGGGGAGCGGGTAGGGTTGGGGTGAGATTCCGGAGCCGCGTTTCGATCGAAGCGGCGATGTTGTAGGAGGGGGCCATGCCCCCGAAAGCGATCGATGGAAGGAAGCGTCTCGACCGGAGCAGGCGCTTTCGCGGCCATGGGCCGTCTCTCGGTCCGCTGGCTCGAGCCGGCCGGGCGGCATGACGTACCAACAAGGGGAGGACCCCTTGTATATCCCCCCGTGATTCAGCCGCGCGACGTGGAGGTGGGTTCTGTA
>LNFM01018184.1_pt1 | contig 14945 bp, 17 predicted proteins | sample 596031 | NCBI WGS metagenome assembly LNFM01 (sample SAMN04254537, study PRJNA301005) | activated carbon metagenome | isolation source: dual media filters at the Ann Arbor, Michigan drinking water treatment plant | place: USA: Ann Arbor
GCTGGCGATCACCATCGCGCTGGCCCGTGCCTACATCCGTTTCTTCTACCGCGAGGTGCGCTGATGGCTGCCCCGATCCAGCGCCGCAATCTGGTGGGCGAGGCGATCCTGCTGACGCTGATCTGCCTGTTCTGCATCTTTCCGTTCTACTGGATGGTCACCACCAGCCTGAAAACCCAGGTCGTCGCACTCGAATCCCCGCCGGTCTGGTGGTTCACGCCGACGCTGGCGAACTACTGGGAGGTTTTGTTCGAGGACAAGGTCGGGGTCGCGCTGATCAACTCGATCATCGTGGCGGTCTGCACGACGTCGCTTGCCGTTATCCTTGGCACGCCCGCGGCCTATGCGCTGGCGCGGTTCGAGTTTCGCGGCAAGCAGGATCTGTGGTTCTGGTTCATCACCAACCGCTTCGTCAGCCCGGTCGTGCTGGCCTTCCCGGTGTTCCTGATCAGCCGCGAATTGGGACTGCGTGACACCCACCTAGCGCTGATCCTGATGTATCTGACTTTCACGCTGCCGATCGTGATCTGGATCTGCACGGATCAGTTCCGCTCGATCCCTCGCGAGCTGGACGAGGCGGCGATGCTGGAAGGGGCGAGCCAGTTCCGCATCTTCCGCTCGATCTGCCTGCCACTCGCCATGCCGGGGGTGGCGGTCAGCTCGATCCTTGCGTTCATCTTTTCGTGGAACGAGCTTTTGTTCGCCTACATCCTTGCGCCCAAGGCCGCGAAAACCGCGCCGGCGATGGCCGTGACCTTCATGGAAGGCTACGACGTGCCCTACGGAAAGATCATGGCGACTTCGACCCTGATCGTGATCCCGGTCTTGATCTTTGCGCTACTCGCGTCAAAACACCTCGTGCGCGGCCTGACGATGGGCGCTGTAAAGTAAGGATCGCCATGGCCCGTGCGCCGAAACTGCCGCAGATCGACACGGAAGAGCGGTTTCTGGCGCAGGTTGCCTGGGCCTATTACGTCGAAGGGCTGACGCAGGAAAGGGTAGCCGACAAGCTTGGCGCCACACGGTTGCGGGTCAACAAGGCGTTGTCGGAGGCGCACCAGCGCGGCCTCGTGCGGATCAGCTTCAACACCGCCTATGCGGCTTGCGCGGAACTGGAGGCGGCGCTGGTGGCGCGGTTCGGGTTGCGCCAGGCTTACGTCGCGCCCGCACCGCAAGACCCCGAGGATGTGCAGAAGGTGACCGGCGCTGCCTTGGGCCATCTTTTGAGCGAGGTGTTGGCAGACCCGGCGGTCAAGCTTTTCGGCATGTCATGGGGCGGCACGCTGAACATCGCCACCCGCTTTGTCGCCGCGATGAGCCGACCGGACCTTGAGGTGATGTCGGTAATGGGTGGGCTGACGCAAGGTTCCGACCTCAACAGCTTTGAGATCACCACCCGGCTGGCCGACCTGCTGGGCGCGCAGCACAGCTATTTCACCGCGCCGCTTTACGCAGGCTCGCGCGAAAGCCGCGACACCATCATGCAACTGGATGTGTTCCGCGAGGTCGTGGAAAAGCTGCGCGGGGTGGATGCGATGGCGATGGCGGCGGGCGATCTGTCGACCCGGTCGCTGCTGATGCGCGACGGGATGCCGAAGGACGTGACGGTGGAGGAGTTGCGCGCGATGGGCGGGGTGGGCGACGTGCTTGGCACCGTGATCGACGCCGAAGGCCAGCCGATCGCGCACCCGATCAACGAACGTGTCATCGGCATCGGGCTGGAGGATCTTGCAGGCATCCCGAACGTGATCCTTGCAGCCGGGGGCAGCTACAAGCTGGCGGTCAACCGTGCGGTCCTGCGCCGCGGCGTGGTCGATACCTTCGTGACCGATGAGGCGACGGCGCGCGCGCTTCTGGCGGGGCCGCGCTGATGCTGACGGTTGGCATCGACCTTGGCACCTCGGGCATCAAGGCGGTGTTGATGGAGGATGCAACCCGCGCCTTGGGGCAGGCGGTGCGCCCGGTGGCGGTGTCGATCCCGCAGGTGGGCTGGTCGGAGCAGGACCCGGACCTGTGGGTGGAGGCGGTGTTCGCCTGCCTTGACGATCTGGCTTCGGCGCATTCCGGCGCGATGGGTTCGGTCGCGGGGATCGGGCTGTCGGGGCAGATGCTGGCGGCCTTGGTCCTCGGGGCGGATCTGAGGCCGCTGCGCCCGGCGATGCTGTGGAACGACCAGCGCGCGATTGCGGAATGTGCGGAGTTGCTGGCCCGCGTGCCGGACATCGGCCTCAGGACCAATGGCACGCCAGACCCGGGCATCACCGCGCCAAAGCTGATGTGGCTGAACCGGCACGAGCCTCAGGTCATGGACCGCGCCCGCATGCTGATGCTGACCAAGGATTATGTGCGCCTTGCGCTGACCGGTGAGGTCGCCTCTGAGCCCACCGACGCGGGCGGCACCGAGCTGTTCGATTGCCGCAGCGGCCAGTGGGATGTGTCGCTCTGTGCCGCCGTTGGCTGGAACCCCGACCATCTGCCGCCTATCCTGCAAAGCTGGGCGGCGGCGGGGGGCTTGCGTCCCGCGCTGGCCGCCCGCTGGGGGATGCGCCCCGGCACGCCGGTTGCGGCGGGGGCGGGCGACAACATGGGATCGACCCTGGGGGCAGGGGCGGCACGGGCGGGCGAGGCGGTGGTGACGATCGGCACCTCCGCTGTGGCCTGCCTTGTGGACGGGGCGTTCCATCCGGGCCCGGACTGGGCGATCCTGACCTCGGCCCATGCCGCGCCCGATGCGTTTTTGTCGATGGGGGTGGTGATGTCGGCCACCGCCGCGCTTGACTGGTCGGCGCGGCTGGCGGGAACGGCGGCAGCGGATCTGGCGGGGCGGGCAGAGGCGTTCGTGGCGGCAGGGCGGCTGGCGGACGCGCCGGTGTTCCTGCCCTGCCTGAACGGTATCCGCACGCCCGCGAACCGCCCCGGCGCGACAGGGCAGATGACCGGTCTCCATCCCGGTGTCGATGCGGCGAGCCTTGGCTATGCCACGATGGAGGGTGTGGCCTTCCAGATCGCCGATTGCATCGCAGCGCAGGGGCGGGCGGGCGTCGCCTTGGGGCAGGTGGTGGCAGTGGGCGGCGGCACGCGGTCAGCGCTCTGGATGCGGCTGCTGGCCACGGTGCTGGGCCAACCGGTGACGCTGCCCGAAGGGGCGGACCTTGCCGGCCCCGGTGGTGCCGCGCGGCTGGCGATGGCGGCGGCGACGGGGGATGTGGCGGCCTTGTATCTCAAGCCCGCCGCGCGGGCAGTGGTAGAGCCGGACGCGGCGCTGGCCGCAATGCTTGCGCCAAGGCGCGCGCGGTTTGCCGGGCTGATGGCCCGGGCCTAGCGCCGCGCCCTTTGCTCCGGGCCAAGGCGGGCCTTGCGTTTCACCGAACTCTTGGCGCAAGTTTTCCGAAAGATCAGGGGCGCAGCGTGACCGAAACCATCGACATTCCAACCCTTGCCGACATGCTTCAGACCCGCGCTGCCGGGGGCCGGGTGATCGTCGCGATGGTCGGCGCGCCGGGGTCGGGGAAATCGACGCTGGCCGACAAACTGGCAAGCAAGCTGAACGCGCGCGAGGCCGGCCTCGCTGCCGTTCTGCCGATGGACGGCTATCACTACGACGACACTTATCTTACGCCGCAGGGCTGGCAATCGCGCAAGGGCGCGCCGCATACCTTTGACGTGGGCGGGCTTTACCACACGCTGAAACGGATGCGCGCGCGCGACGAGGCGGAGGTGGCCGTCCCGGTGTTTGACCGCCAGATCGAGATTGCGCGGGCCGGGGCACGGCTGATCCCGGCCTCGATCCCGGTGATCATCGTCGAGGGCAACTACCTGCTGCTGAACGCCGATCCCTGGCCCCGCCTTCGCCCGATGTTCGACGTGACGGTGATGATCGACGTGCCGGAGGGCGTCTTGCGTTCGCGGTTGACGGCGCGGTGGGTGCGCTATGGCCTGACGCCGCCCGAAATCACTGCGAAGCTTGAGGAGAACGACCTGCCGAACGGACGTCTGATCCGCACCGGCAGCGCGCCCGCCGATTACCGCATCGCCAACGCATGAGGCCGCCGATGGACCTGATCGACACGCACCAGCACCTGATCCTGCGCGACCGGATCGGCTATGCCTGGACCGGAGAGTTTCCGATCCTCGCGGGCGATTTCACGCGGGAGGATTACGCGGGGCTGGTCGCTGGCAAGGGTGTTGCCGGCACGATCTTCATGGAAACCGGGGTGGATGACGCCGATTATCAGGCCGAGGCGCGAATGGTGGCGGGCATGGTCGGCACTGCGGTCGGCGGCGTGCCGATGCTGGGGCAGATCGCAAGCATCCGGCCGGAATGGGACGACGGTTTCGATGCCTGGCTGGAGGAGGCGGCGGGGTTGGATACCGTCGGCTTTCGCCGCATTCTGCATGTGGTGCCGGATGATGTGTCGCTGACCGATACGTTCCGGCGCAACCTGCGCAAGATTGGGCGGGCGGGGTTTCCCTTCGACCTCAATTTCCTTGCGCGCCAGTTGATCCCGATCGGGGCAGAGTTGATCCGCGCCTGCCCGGACCAGCCCTATGTGCTTGACCATTGTGGCGTGCCGGATGTGGCGGCGGGCGCGTTCGACGCGTGGGCCAAGGGCATCGATGTGATCGCGGGCTTTGACAACGTGGTGGTGAAGTTTTCAGGAATTACAACCTATTGCGCGCCCGGAACGGCCTCGGTCGACCTGTTGCGGCCCTATGCCGACCACCTGCTGGACCGCTTTGGCCCGAACCGGATGGTTTGGGGCGGCGACTGGCCGGTGGTCAACCTTGGCGCCGGGCTGCCAGCCTGGATCGACTTGGCACGCGCATTGCTCGCGGGGCTGTCGGCGGACGAGCAATATGCCATCGGCCAAGGCACTGCGAAGCGGATCTACGGCGTCTGAAGCGTCAGTTTCGCCGCCGTTTCGGCCAGCAATCGGGCCGAAGCGGCCAGCGCCTCGGTCTCGCCTGCGTCGAGGTCCGGCATCAGGTCTGCCGTCACGCCCGCCCGTCCCACAACGCGCGGCACCGACAGTGCCACCTCACGCTGCCCGGCAATGTCGCGCGTCAGGGTCGAGACGGACAGCACCGCCCCCTCGTCCGCCGCAATCGCCCGAACGATCCGCGCCAGACCGGCGCCGATGCCGTGCCATGTGGCGCCCTTGCCCTCGATGATCCGGTAGGCCGCGCGCCGCACGCCTGTGTCGATTTCGGCGCGCACATCTTCGGTGATCGCCGCGCCGACCTGGGCCGCGAAGGCCATGATCTGCACCGATCCTGCCCGCGCGTTCGACCAGGCCAGAACTTCGCTATCGCCATGTTCGCCAAGGACATAGGCGTGGACGGACTGTGGTGCGATGCCCAGATGGCGGCCGAGCAGCGTGCGGAAGCGCGCGGTATCAAGGATGGTGCCGGACCCGATCACCCGCGCGGGCGGCAGGCCGGACAGGCGGGTCGCCACATCTGTCATGATATCGACCGGGTTTGTCGCGACCAGCAGGATGCAGTCAGGTGCGGCGCGCATCACCTCGGCCACCACGGCACGAAAGACGGCCGCGTTGCGTTCCAGCAGCGCCAGCCGCGTCTCGCCGGGTTTCTGACTGACGCCGGCGGCAAGGATCACGACGCCCGCCCCGGTCAGATCGCCGTAATCGCCTGCCCGCACCGTCACCGGGCGGCCAAAGGGAACTGCGTGCGAAATATCCTCGGCCTCGGCCAGCGCGCGGGCGGCGTTCTGGTCGACCAGCACCACCTCGGTCGCGCCGCCACCGAGTGCCAGGGCAAAGCCCGCCGAAGCGCCCACCATGCCGGTTCCGACGATACCTACCTTCACGCTGCACCTCCTTGTTCAGCAAAAGGTGGGGCATCGGGCGGGGCAGGGCAAGGTCTCAGATTTCGCCCGCCGCCAGCATCGCCTCCAGTGCGGCATAAGACCCGGCCATGCCTTCGCCCATACCCGAAGCCTGCACCGTGTCGCGCGCCGGGGTGGCGGAATAGGTGATCTCGACCCGCACCGTCGTGCGACCGCCGGTTTCGGTGAAGGTCGTCACCACATCGGTGGGACCCCCCGTCCAGTCGGGGTCGAACACTTCGGTCTGCGCGATGCGGTCGGGGGTCATCGAATGGAACGTGCCAGACAGTGCGATGCGACTGCCGTCCTGCATCCGCCAGACGTAGCGAAACCCGCCGCCCGGCCGCGGGTCCGTCTCGCAGACCTCCAGCGGCATCTCGGCGCTGCCCATCCAACGGCGGAGGAGGCTCGCGTCGGTATGGGCGCGGAAAACGGCGGCCTTCGCAGCGGCAAAGCTGCGTGTGACGGTGATCTGCCGCTCGCCCTCGGCCACCAGCCGGAAATCCGACCCGCGCAGTTCGGTGATCAGGCGGGGCAGCAGGGCGTCGAGCTTGGCATAGCCCTCTTCCATGCCTTCGGTCATGCCGCTGGCGGCGGCGGCGGCGCGGGCGCTGTCAGAGGAATAGCGCACCACCATCACCAGCCGCGTCGTCTGTGGCGCGATTTCGGTCAAGGTCTGGGTGACGGTGGTCTCGCCGCCGGTCCAGTCCTCGTCGAACAGTTCGGTATGCACCAGCCGGTGCGGCGGCTCGACCGTCAGGAACCGGCCTGAAACACCCATCAGCCGGTCAGGTGCCGTGCGCCAGACCCAGCGGAAGCTGCCGCCCTCGGTGACGTCCATCCGGCAATCGACCATCGGCCAGTCCTGCGCCCAGAGCCAACGCGGCACGATCGCAGGGTCGGTGATCGCGCGCCACAGAAGGGCAGGCGAGGCGGCGAAGCTGCGGGTGAAGGTGATGTCGGTGTCGCCGGTCAGGGCGAGGTGCAGGGTGTCAGGCATCGCTCGCCCCGATCACACGCTCCAGCCGGGCATAGCTGTCCTCCATGCCATGCTCCATGCCCGAGGCCAGCACCGCCGCGCGCGCCTCGGCCGTGGGCAGCGACATCCGCATCACCAGCCGGGTGCCGCTGGCAGACGGTTCGAAGACCGTGGTGACGTGGTTGTCGTGCGTCGGGTCGGGCAGGAACATCCGCTCGATGTGGACGATGCGACTGTGGGGCGTGACCTCGATGTATTCGCCGGTGGCGTGAAAGCCGTTGCCGTTGCCATCCGACCATTCGAACCGGATCTGGCCGCCGGGCCGCGCATCCGAGATACAGACCGGCATCGACCAGCCCTCCGGCCCCAGCATCCAGCGGCGGATCAGGTCGGGGTCGGTATGGGCGCGGAACACCGCAGCGGGTGGGGCCTTGAACTGGCGGGTGACGACGATGTCGGTCTCGCCGTCGGTGACGAAGGTGGTGGTCATTTCTCATCCTCCTGCAGGTCGGCCAGAACCTCGTCCAGCCGGGCATAGCGCGCTTCCCACAGCGCGCGATATTGGCCGAGCCATGTCCACAACGCCTCGACTGCGTCGGGGTTCAGGCGGCGGGGGCGGGCGGTGCCTTGGGTGCGGGTTTCGATCAGGCCGGCGTCCTCCAGCACTTTCAGATGCCGGCTGATCGCGGGTTGGCTGATCGGGAAGGGGCGGGCAAGTTCCTGCACCGTGGCTTCGCCCTCGGCCAGCCGTGCGATGATCGCCCGGCGGGTGGGGTCGGCCAGCGCGGCAAAGGCGGGATCAAGGGTCATGTGCAGGTCCGGTCCAATTATTAACGAATCGTTTATATAACGAAATGCTGATCAAGTATATCCCCCGTAACGGGGTGGCTTTGATCGGGGTGGCCGGGCGCGAGGATGCACTAGCCTTGCAGGCAATTTGCGGCTACTCTCCGCCTATACGACCCGGGGGACACATCCGGGCGAAGGCAGAGCAGACGGATTCAGGCGGTACCCCATGACTGATATGGTCTATGGTTCCAACCCGGTGCGGGTGACGGAACCGGTCCTTCCACGCTGGTGGCGCACCATCGACGTGCTGTTCGGGATCGGGCTTCTTCTTGGTCTCGCCGCCTCGGTGCCCTTGGCCACGCGCAACGGACTTGAGGCGTTCTACTACGTGCAGCGCCAGGCCTTCTTCGGCGGCGTGGCCTTGGTGGTGATGATCGCGATTTCGATGATGTCGCCGGCGATGGTGCGCCGGATTGGCGTGCTTGGGTTCGGCGTCTCGATGGTGGCGCTGATGCTGCTGCCGCTGATCGGCACCGATTTCGGCAAGGGCGCGGTCCGCTGGTTCAGCTTCGGCTTTGCGTCGATCCAGCCGTCCGAGTTCCTGAAACCCGGTTTCGTCATAGTGACCGCGTGGCTGATTGCCGCCTCACAGGAAATCAACAGCCCGCCGGGCAAGTCGATCTCGTTCGCGATTGCGATGATCGTGGTGGCGTTTCTGGCGATGCAGCCAGACTTCGGGCAGGCGGCACTGATCGTCTTTGCCTGGGGTGTGATCTATTTCGTCGGTGGCGCGCCGATCACGCTGATCGGGGCGGTGGGTGGCCTCGTCGCGTCCCTGGGCTTCGTGTTCTACCAATCCAGCGAACATTTCGCGCGCCGGATTGATGGCTTCCTGTCGCCCGACGTGGACCCCCGCACCCAGCTTGGCTATGCCGCCAACGCGATTCAGGAGGGCGGTTTCTTCGGGGTCGGCGTGGGCGAGGGGCAGGTGAAATGGTCGCTGCCCGATGCGCATACCGATTTCATCATCGCTGTCGCGGCGGAAGAATACGGGCTGATCCTCGTGCTGTTGATCCTGGCGCTTTACGGGCTGATCGTGGTGCGGTCGCTGCTGCGGCTGGTCAAGGAGCGTGATCCCTTCACCCGGCTGGCGGGCGCAGGGCTTGCCTGCATCTTCGGCGTGCAGGCGATGATCAACATGGGCGTTGCGGTGCGGCTGTTGCCGGCCAAGGGGATGACACTGCCGTTCGTCAGCTATGGCGGGTCGTCGGTGATTGCCGCCGGCATCACGATGGGAATGCTGCTGGCCTTGTCGCGGGCCCGCCCGCGCAACGAGATGAGCGATCTTTTCAAGCGGGGCCGCTGATGGCGCGGCTTCTGCTCATCGCGGCTGGCGGGACCGGCGGGCACATGTTTCCCGCGCAAGCCCTGGCCGAAGCGATGGTGAAACGTGGCTGGCGGGTGAAACTCTCGACCGATGCGCGCGGGGCGCGCTATGCGGGCGGCTTTCCGGCCGAGGTGAAGATCGAAGAGGTCGGCTCGGCCACCTTTGCGCGCGGTGGGATCGCGGCAAAAGCGCTGGTGCCGTTCCGCATCGCAGGCGGTATCGTGGGTGCGGTGCTGTCGTTCCTGCGCGACAAGCCCGACGTTGTGGTGGGCTTCGGCGGCTACCCCTCGATCCCGGCGTTGTCTGCGGCGTGGGTACTGCGCCGGCCCCGGATGATCCACGAACAGAACGGCGTCCTTGGCCGGGTGAACCAGCTTTTCGCCCCCCGCGTCCACAAGGTCGCCTGCGGCACATGGCCGACCACCCTGCCACAAGGCGTGGCGGGCGAACACACCGGCAACCCGGTTCGGCAAGCCGTGCTTGACCGCGCGGGGGCAGGCTATATCGCGCCCGGCGACTATCCGATGAGCCTGGTGGTGATCGGCGGCAGTCAGGGCGCGCGCATCCTGTCGGACGTCGTTCCCGCCGCCATCGTCGCCTTGCCCGAAGCGATCCGCCGCAACCTGCGTGTCGCCCATCAGGCCCGTGCCGAAGACGCCGACCGCGTCACCGCCGCCTATGACGCGGCGGGCATCATGGCCGAGGTGCAGCCCTTCTTCACCGACATTCCGCGCCGCCTCTCCGAGGCGCAACTGGTGGTCTCCCGCTCCGGTGCCTCGTCGGTGGCCGACATCTCGATCATCGGGCGTCCGGCGATCCTGATCCCCTATGCAGCGGCCACCGGCGACCATCAGACCGCCAATGCGCGCGGGCTGGTTGACGCGGGGGCAGCGATCCTGATCCCCGAGAAGTTGCTTGACGCGGGCAGCCTCAGCAGCCACATGGCCGCAATCCTCGGCCAGCCCAAGGCCGCCGAGACCATGGCCCGCAATGCCCTTGCGCTGGGCCGCCCCGATGCGACGGACCGTCTCGTCACCCTTGTAGAAGACCTCGTTGAAGGAGGCATGGCATGAACGCCGCCACCAAACTGCCGATGGAACTCGGCCCCATCCACTTCGTCGGCATCGGCGGCATCGGCATGTCGGGCATCGCCGAAGTGCTGATGACCCTTGGCTACCGGGTGCAGGGATCGGACGCGAAAGCGTCGAAGATCACCGACCGGCTGGTGAAGCTGGGAGCGACCTTCTTCGAAGGCCAGAAGGCCGAGAATATCGGTGACGCGGCTGTCGTGGTGGTCTCCAGCGCGATCAAGAAGGGCAACCCGGAACTGGAGGAAGCCCGCCGGCGCAAGCTGCCGGTGGTGCGCCGCGCCGAGATGCTGGCCGAACTGATGCGGCTGCGCTCGAACATCGCCATCGCCGGGACGCATGGCAAGACCACGACGACGACGATGGTGGCGACGCTTCTCGACAAGGGCGGGTTTGACCCGACCGTCATCAACGGCGGGGTGATCCACGCCTACGGCTCCAACGCCCGCGCCGGGGCAGGAGAGTGGATGGTGGTCGAGGCCGATGAGTCCGACGGTTCCTTCAACCGCCTGCCCGCGACCATCGCCATCGTGACCAACATCGACCCCGAGCATATGGAACATTGGGGCACGTTCGATGCCCTTCGCAAAGGTTTCCTCGATTTCGTGTCGAACATCCCGTTCTACGGACTGGCCGTCTGCTGCACCGACCACCCCGAGGTGCAGGCGCTGGTGGGCCGTATCGCCGATCGCCGCGTGGTGACCTTCGGGTTCAACGCGCAGGCCGATGTGCGGGCGGTCAACCTCACCTATGAAGACGGTGTGGCGCATTTCGACGTGGCCCTGCAGGCCGAAGGCAGCGTGATCGAAGGCTGCACCCTGCCGATGCCCGGCGATCACAACGTATCGAACGCGCTGTCTGCCGTGGCCGTCGCCCGCCATCTTGGCATGAAGAAGGACGAGATCCGCGAGGCGCTGGCCGGATTTGCCGGCGTCAACCGCCGCTTCACCAAGGTGGGCGAAGTGAACGGTGTGACCATCATCGACGATTACGGCCACCACCCGGTGGAGATTGCCGCCGTGCTGCGCGCCGCGCGGCAGGCCACCAAGGGCCGGATCATCGCGGTTCACCAGCCGCACCGCTACACGCGCCTGTCGCACCTTTTCGACGACTTCTGCACCTGTTTCAACGAGGCCGACGTGGTGGCGATTGCCGAGGTCTATGCCGCTGGTGAAGACCCGATCCCCGGCGCCAGCCGTGACGATCTGGTCGCCGGTCTTATCGCGCACGGCCACCGCCATGCCCGCGGGCTGACCGACGAGGCCGATCTTGTGCGTCTGGTGCGCGAACAGGCGCGGCCCGGCGACATGGTGGTCTGCCTTGGGGCCGGCACGATCTCGGGCTGGGCCACCAACCTGCCGGCACGGCTGATCGGGCAGGCGGCATGAGCATTCCGCTGGTCCTTGGCTGCTTCTGGGTCATCGCGGCCGCCATCGTGGCGATGCTGCCGATGAAGGCCCAGATGCTGCCGGGAATGGCGCTTCTGGTCGCGGCCCCGGTGCTCTTGGTCTGGATCGGTTGGGCGCATGGCTGGCTGTGGCTGGCGCTGGGCCTCTTTGCCTTCCTGTCGATGTTCCGCAATCCGCTCCTTTACTTCGCGCGCCGCGCGCTTGGCCGCCCGGCCGACCTGCCGCCGGAGTTGCGCAAATGATGCTGTCGTTGACCTTTTGCCTGCTCTGGCTGGTTCTTGCGAACCTGATCGCCATGTTCCCGTCGCGTGACCACCACTGGCGCGCGGCCTATGCGCTGATCGCGGTCGGCATCCCGCTGCTGGGCTGGGTCACTTACGAACACGGGCCGATCGTCGGCATCGCCCTGCTGGCGGCGGGGGCGTCGGTCCTGCGCTGGCCGCTGGTGTTCTTCTGGCGCTGGCTGCGCACCCGCGCCGGCACGAAGGACGGCTGACGGTGCCGAGCCAGCTTATCGCAATCGCCGCCGTTGCCGTCGTGATCTCGGCCTCCGTCGGCTGGTATGCCGCCGCCCGGCTTGGGATCCGCTGGGCACTGGCGCTGCCGGTGCTTGCGCTGGGGGCCAGCCTTGCGGTCGTGTGGCGTTCCAGCGGCCTTGGATTTCAGGACGGCATCACCTTCGTCGCACGGACTGCGATCTTTGCCGCACCCATCCTGATCGGGGCGCTGATCGGCATCGCCCTGCATCTGGCCCGCAGCCGTCGCGGCGGCTAGGGCCGCCTCTTGCCTGACGGTGACCCCGCCGCTACCAAGGCTCGCATGACACCCATGCCCACCCCACGCGGCCCCCTGACGCCCGACCGCCCCCTGGCCGACCTCACCTGGCTGCGCGTCGGCGGTCCGGCCGACTGGCTGTTCCAACCGGCGGACGAGGCCGACCTCGCGGCCTTCCTCACCGCCCTCGACCCCGCCGTGGCGGTGTTTCCGATGGGTGTCGGGTCCAACCTCATCGTGCGCGACGGCGGCATCCGCGCCGTGGTGATCCGGCTTGGACGGGGGTTCAACGCGATTTCGGTCGATGGTGACACGGTCACCGCCGGGGCCGCAGCCCTTGACGCGCATGTCGCGAAACGGGCGGCCGAGGCGGGGCTGGACCTCACGTTCCTGCGCACCATTCCCGGCTCGGTCGGCGGGGCGGTGCGGATGAATGCGGGCTGCTACGGGTCTTATGTCGCCGACCATCTGATTTCCGTCCGCGTCGTCTTGCGCGACGGGCAAGCCGTCGATCTGCCCGCCGCCGACTTGCACCTCGCCTACCGCCAGTCGACGCTGCCCGCGGATGCGGTGATCATTGCCGCCACCTTCCGCGCCGAAGCGGGCGACCCGGCGGCGTTGGAGGCCAGGATGGCCGACCAGATCGCCAGACGCGATGCCAGCCAGCCGACGAAAGACCGCAGCGCCGGATCGACCTTCCGCAATCCGGCCGGATTTTCCTCGACGGGGAGGGCCGACGACAGCCACGAGCTCAAGGCCTGGAAGGTGATCGACGACGCCGGATTGCGCGGTGCGACCCTTGGCGGGGCGCAGATGTCACCCAAGCATTCCAACTTTCTGATCAACATAGGGGGTGCCACCGCCGCCGATCTGGAAAATCTGGGGGAGGAAGTGCGAAAAAGGGTTTTCCAACAGAGCGGTATCACGCTAGAGTGGGAAATCATGCGGGTAGGCGAACACTCGCGGAAATAACAAATATCACGGGCCACCAAAGGTTCGGATGAGGCAGTAGATGGCGGGTGCATCGAGCGGGATGCCCTCCAGAGTGGCGGTGTTGATGGGTGGCCCTTCCGCAGAGCGGGAAGTGTCACTTGTCTCGGGGCGCGAATGCGCCGAGGCCCTCAGGGTGGCGGGGTATGAGGTGATCGAGGTCGATTGCGGCCGCGACCTTGCCGCGCGTCTGTCCGACATCAAGCCTGACGTCTGCTTCAATGCACTGCATGGCCGCTGGGGCGAAGATGGCTGCGTGCAGGGCATCCTGGAATGGATGCGCTTGCCCTATACCCATTCCGGCGTGCTGGCCTCGGCGCTGGCGATGGACAAGGCAAAGTCGAAAGAGGTTTACGCCGCTGCCGGCCTGCCCACCGTAACCAGCGTGCTGGCCACCCGCGATGCGGTCGAGGCGGGCCATGTGCTGCCGCCGCCCTATGTGGTGAAGCCGAACAACGAAGGTTCCTCGGTCGGGGTCTATATCGTCCGCGAAGGAACGAACGCGCCACGGCTGGCGGCGTCGATGCCCGATACCGTGATGGTCGAGACCTACGCGCCGGGGCGAGAGCTGACGACCACCGTGATGGGCGACCGCGCGCTTGGCGTGACCGACATCATCACCGACGGCTGGTATGACTACGAGGCGAAATATACCCCCGGCGGCAGTCGCCACGAATGTCCCGCGATCATCCCCGCCGAGATCGAGGCCGCCTGCCTTGACTATGCGCTGCGCGCCCATGCGGCGCTTGGCTGCCGGGGCGTCAGCCGCACCGATTTTCGCTGGGACGAGGCGCGCGGGCTGGACGGGTTGATCCTTCTTGAAACCAACACCCAGCCCGGCATGACGCCAACCTCGCTTGCCCCCGAACAGGCGGCGATGCAGGGCATCGACTTCCCCGCGTTCTGCGCCTGGATGGTGGAGGACGCGTCATGCAACCGCTGACCGCCCGGCGCGAAACCCGGCGGGTGCAAAGCCGCACCCTGCGCGACCCCGCGCCCAGCCGCTGGGCCTACCGTCTGCAGCGCGTGATGCTGACGCCGCACCTGCGCGTCCTCATTCGCACCGGCCTGCCGACGTTCGCCGTCCTTGCCGGGGTGGCACTGTTCTTTTCGCACGAACCGAACCGGGCGGCGGTCATCCAGACCGTGTCGGACCTGCGCGAGCAGTTCGAGGACCGGCCCGAATTCCGCGTCTCGCTGGCCCGTATCGAGGGCGCGTCGGAGGATCTTGCCGAAGCGGTGCGGATGCGGCTGGGGATCGCGCTGCCGCAATCGTCCTTCGATATCGATCTCGACGCCGCCCGCGAACGCATCGAGGCGCTGGATGCGGTCAAGCAGGCAGAGCTGCGCGTCCGTTCGGGCGGGGTGCTGCAGGTGGTGATCACCGAGCGCATTCCGGTCGCGGTCTGGCGCACCGAGGACGGGCTGACGCTGCTGGATGACACCGGCCACCGCGTCGCCGGGCTTGTCGCCCGCACCGACCGGCCCGACCTGCCGCTGATCGCCGGCACCGGTGCCGACCGCGCCGCCCCCGAGGCGCTGGACCTCATCGCCGCCGCCGGCCCGTTGCAACCGCGCATCCGCGGCCTGGTGCGGATGGGCGAACGGCGCTGGGACGTCGTGCTGGACCGCGACCAGCGGATCTTGCTGCCCGAAAAGAACCCGATCCTCGCACTCGAAC
>LNFM01008876.1_pt1 | contig 14943 bp, 13 predicted proteins | sample 596031 | NCBI WGS metagenome assembly LNFM01 (sample SAMN04254537, study PRJNA301005) | activated carbon metagenome | isolation source: dual media filters at the Ann Arbor, Michigan drinking water treatment plant | place: USA: Ann Arbor
GCGGGAGGCCGAGCTTCCCGCCACGGTTGTTTCAACGAGCCGTTTTGGCTCCGGGTGCTGCCCTCCCGCAACACGCGACCGCGATCCGCTATGCGATAAGGTCGTATGAGTTGGCGCGAGTTCATTGCTACGGCGCTTCGCGAGCTGGAAGCGTTGCTGAGAGACGATCGCGCGGCGCGTGTCGCGGCATTGTCCGGCATCGCCGTGCTCGTTGCCATGACGCTGCTGACGGTCCTTGTGGCACGCGTCAGAGAGCGGCGGCGCTTGCCCGCACCGGTCGCACCCTCCGAGCCGTGTCTCGAGCGCCGCGATCTCGGCGATTGGGGCCCCGGCGACAGCATGCGTCGCCCCAACTCCTACGATGGCGCTGAACGAATCCGATGGCCGATTGATCGCGTGCTGCCGCAGCGCATCTGGGGCACGGTGGCTCTCGCCGGTGTCGTGGCTGTCGGCATCTGGCTCGCCGGCTTGGCGCTGGCGCCGCGCATTCCCGCTTTCCTCGCGTCGCGCGAGTGGCATTTCCAGCCGCTCTACATTGCAGCCCACATCATCGCGGTCCGCCTCTTCGTGCACGTCTACACGCGGGGATTCCAGCGCGGCGTCTCACATCTCGCGGTGCCGGGTGGTCAGGTCCGAACCCTCGTCGACGGCGTTCTCGGTTTTCCCGGTGCGCTTACGGCGCTGGTGATCTCGATGCCCTTCGTCGCGCTCGATTTTCTCTATCTGTTCAGCGACCGCTACCAACGTGCCGGCGGCGATGTCGTTCTGCCGATCGATTATTTGATGTGGGGCATCTGGTCCGTCGAATGGTTCCTCAACGCCTACATCTGGGTCGTTCTGATCGGCTTCCTGGTCAAGACGTGGTGGGTCATCCGCAACCACCCGTTCCGCGCGCCGATCGAGATCGTCCTCCATGATCGCCAGTACAAGCCGTTTCTGCAAATGAGCGCGCAGGGGGCCAGCATCGTCCTCGCCTTCACCGTGGTGACGGCCATCTACATCTGGTACACGGGCGGTGAGCTGACCGACTACGTCGGGCTGTGCATTACCGCCGTGTTGATTGTCGTCGGTTTCCTACCACCGTGGCTGCTGCTCAAATCCAAGGTGCAGCGTGCTGTCGAGGAAGAGACACTGGCTATGCGTCGGCGTCTGCTGCGCAATCTCGAACTCGCCGAGGCCGAGGCCAACGCCGCCGTCGACCACAACCATCTGCTTCCGGACACGGGCGGCCGCTCGCTGGAGCACCGCCTCGATGCCGCTGTTGCCATCCTTCGCATTTCCTACCTCGAGGGCCGCAATCAGCATCTAGGCGCCAGCGAGGCCCGCGCCATCATGGTCCGGATGCTGGCCCCGGCGGCCACGATGGGGTGGCAATTCGCCAAAAGCCAAGCGACCCTCTTGCACGAACTGCAGGGCTACCTTTCGCGGCTCTTCTGACGCCCGCAGCGTTACGCGGTTGCCGAAAGTCCCGGCAGCCGCTTGATCGCCGAGATGCGGCTTTCAGTGCGCCGGATGCGCTCGGTCGCTCCCCTTAGCGGCTCGACGGCCACGGCCATGTGATGCGCGTTGGCGTGCAGTAGCATCACGCCGTCGACCATGATGCCGACATGGCCCGGCCAGAAGACGAGATCGCCGCGCTCCAGTCCTTCAAGATCCTGCGGCACCAGCACGGCCGAGCCGAGCGCCGCCTCCTGCAAGTCGCTGTCGCGAGGAGCCGCGATGCCGGCGGCCTCCAGCGCGATTTGAAGGAGACCGGAGCAATCGAGCCCGATCCGTGTGCGTCCGCCCCAAAGGTAGGGCGTGCCGATGAAGCGCTCCGCCACATCGACAAAATCGCGTGCATGCCGGCCCCCCTCCGCAATGTGCCGAGTAACCACAAAGCCCCCCGTGGCAAGTTCCGCGAACCGCCCGTCCGAGCGCGCCACCGCGATCTCGGCTCCGAGCGGAAGGTTCATCGTCGGCGGCGCTTTGATGTTGGCCGTGGGATAGACGAACGTGCCGAGCGCCTGCACGCGATGGGTGGCTTCGATCATATCGGGCGAAATGTGCTCGGCCATGACATAGCCCACGTACCGGTCGCGTGCCGACTGCACCCAAGCCCATCCATCCGCGACGTCGAGCACGGCCATGCGCTCGCCGAAAAGCGCTTCTGTCTCCAGCCCCGATGTCGCCTCGGGTTGCCTGCGCAGAGCCAGGATCGGCGCAGTTACGCGCCCCGGTGTGCCGGCGACATATCGCGGGGCGTCCACGCGTCCACGCAGATCCTCCGCCGCCATGTCCTCGCGCCAGGCATGCGTGCGCCGGTCGGGTCGTGGGCTGCCGTCGCTGGTCGCCATGCTCTGATCCTCAACTCGCCCGTCGCCCATAGGTGCGCGACAGAGCTTCGAGCACCGCCCGCGCTGCTTGCGCCTCGCCGCCGCGCGGCCCGAGCGCCTTCGCCTGCGGCCGCCATCCATAGATGTCGAAATGGGCGAAACGACGGGCGCGCGGCACGAACCGCTTGAGGAACATCGCACCGACGATCGAGCCGGCGAACCCGCCCTCCGCGACATTGTTCATGTCGGCAACCTGACTATCGAGCCAGCCCTCGTAGGGCGTCCTCAGAGGCATCCGCCAAACCGCGTCGCCGACGGCGTCACCGGAGGCCGTCAGACTGGCAGCCAGCTCGAGGTCGTCGCAATAGAACGGCACGATCTCCGGACCGAGCGCGACGCGGGCAGCCCCGGTCAGCGTCGCGAATGTGAAGACATGATCGGGCGCCTCCTCGTCGGCGAGTGCCAGCGCATCCGCCAGCACGAGGCGACCCTCCGCGTCGGTATTGCCGATCTCGACCGTCTTGCCCGCGCGGCTGCGGATCACGTCGCCCGGCCGGAATGCGTTGCCCGAGACGCTGTTCTCCGCCGCGGCGATGATCAGTCGCAGTCGGACGTCCAGGCCCGTCGCCAGGATCATGTGCGCCAGCGCCAGAGCCGACGCGGCGCCGCCCATGTCCTTTTTCATCAGGAGCATGGCGCTGGACGGCTTTATGTCGAGGCCGCCTGTATCGAACGCGATGCCCTTGCCGACGATCGTCACCTTCGGTGCGTCCGCGCGCCCCGCCGTGATGTCGATTAGCCGTGGCGCCCGCGGACTCGCACGCCCCACCGCATGGATCAGCGGGAAATTTTGCCGCAGGAGATCATCGCCGACGATCGAAACCGCCGCCGCGCGGTGATGGCGCGCGATGCGCAGTGCCGCTTCCTCTATCTCCTCAGGGCCCATGTCGTTCGCTGGCGTGTTGATCAGGTCGCGCCCGAGCCACATCGCCTCGGCCATCGCACAAAGCTGGGCGCGGTCGACGCCGTCCGGAGCCACGAGCCGAGGCAGAGCGTCGCCATTTGCGGATTTGTAGCGCCGGAAACGGTACGCCCCGAGCGCCCATGCCAATGCCGCGAGCCCGGCATTCCCTACAGGCGTCGCCAGATGCCAGTCGCCGGTCGGAAGCAAGGGTGGCAGCAAACCCATCAGCGTCTCGACCGGCTCGCACGGCGCCAGCTCGCTGCCTTCGCCGATCCCGAGGACGGCTCCGGCGATCGTGCCGTCTGGCTCGGGTAGCAGCGCATGCCGCCGCACCGCACCCTTGAAGCCTAAGGCCTTGAGCCACGTCCTGTGCCGCGGCTCCAGTGGCAACGTCGTCTGTCCAGCCTCGAGATCGCGCGGTCGCACGAGAAAGATCGGCCGCGTCGGAACCCCTCCGGCTCCCGCGGGAACGAGCACGGCGTCGAGGGCAGCCTGGTCGAGAGCTGGGAGCAGGTCGGTCATGGGGGTATCCGCGTCTGGCGATGGGGCGGGTCGTTCACGAGCTTCCGTCGCCGCGCTCTAGCGCGCTGGCGATGCGCTGACAACGGCTTCGGTCACTGTGTCCCGTTCGACAACACTTAAGCATTTGTTGACCGCTGTGTCGGAATGTAGCGGCAGGGAACAGATCGATTCGCGCAGCAAAGCCGCTGCGTCATTGGAGAGTAGTCGGATGAGCAAGGTCGTCGGCGAAGCCTCGATGGTGCATGGGATTTCGCGTTCTGCCGCTTCGGTGGCGGTGGTTTCGGTCGCCCTCTTCCTGGGCGGCTGCGCGCAATCCGGCGGTGATATCAACCTCGGTCTCGGCGGCGATAAGCCCAAGACGGTCGACATCGCCACGGCAAGCGCCGGTGAGCGGCCAGAGGCCGAGCTCGAGAAGGCGACAACCTACTGGGGCGAGCAGCACGGAAAGAATCCGCGTGATCCCAAGGCGGCCATCGCTTATGCGCGCAATTTGAAAGCGCTCGGCCGCAAAGCCCAGGCGCTCTCGGTCATGCAATCGAGCTATCCCTACGCGCCGGACGACAAGGATTTTCTCTCAGAGTATGGCCGCCTCTCGCTCGAGCTGGGCCAGGTCTCGACTGCAGAGCAGCTTCTGCTTCGCGCCGACGATCCGGCGAAGCCCGATTGGCGCATCCTTTCGGCACGCGGCACTGTGCTTGCGAAGCAGGGCCGCTTCAAGGACTCGATCGAGTTCTTCGAGAAAGCGCGGAGCCTCGCACCCGAGCAGGCCTCGCTCATGAATAATCTGGCCATGGCCTACACCATGGACGGCCAGGCTGCTCGCGGCGAGGCGCTGTTGCGCCAGGCTGCCGGCACCGGCACGACTGATCCGCGCGTCCAGCAGAACCTGGCGCTTGTCGTCGGCCTGCAGTCCAAGGGCGCCGACGATACCGCCGGGGCGACACCGGCAGTCGCCGCAGGCTCAGCGATGGCGGAGCCGGTCAAGACCGCCTCCTGGGGCAAGGCGCTACCGATGGAGCAGGCAGCCGCGCCGGCGAAGGCGGTTGCCAAGGCCGCTTCAAAACCCGCTCCGAAAGCGGCTGCCGCTGCGACTGATCCCGATGCCGTGATCCGCCAGGCCATGGCGGCTGAGAATGCAAAGCCCGCCAAGCGCTGATCCGGGCTCCGGTCGGCGCAAGCTCGACCTTAGTCCCATCGCTTTGGCTCGCGTTGGTGCGGCATCGATCGCATGATCGGCCCGTTGCTGCGGCTTTGGCCAGGCGATGCCCTACCCTCGACTTGCCGGCGACGCTCCTCCATGCCCAACATGGTGAGGCATTCAACGGCAGGGACGCCATCGCTCATGCAGCAGATCGACGATTTTCGCACCGAGGTGGCCGAGCTGGCAGCGATCCTGGCACCTCTGCCAGAGTCCGCCTGGGCTACGCCCACCCAGTTCAAGGCCTACACCATTGCCGACCTTGTCCGGCATCTCCACCAGGGTGACCACATGGCGCTGACCAGCGCCGAGCGCCCCGCCGAGTTCGATGCGCTGCTTGCAGAACGCCGCAGGAAACGTGCCGCCGGTCTCACCTTGCACGCCGAGGCTCGCCAGTCGTTCGGCCATCTCAACGGCGCAGATCTCCTCGCCGCTTGGCGAGCGACAGCGGAGCAGCTTCCAGCTCGTCTCTCTGCACTGGGACCCGATGCCCGTTTGAAGTGGGCCGGCCCGGACATGGGTGTCCGCATGTTCGTCACCGCGCGCCAGATGGAGGTCTGGGCCCACGGCCACGACATTTACGATGTTCTGGGCCTCCACCGCGTGCCGACCGATCGCCTCGAGAATATCGCCGTCATCGGCGTGCGCACCTTCGGCTGGACCTTCGCCAATCGCGGTGAGCCGGTTCCGCCGGCCGTTCCGCGTGTCTACCTCACCGCGCCATCCGGCGGCGTCTGGCAATGGCACGAAGGTTCGACCGCCGGCAGTGTCACCGGGTCCGCGCTCGAGTTCTGTCAGGTCGTGACCCAGGTCCGAAACATCGCCGACACCGAACTCGTCGTCACTGGCGACATCGCCGCCCGCTGGATGTCCATCGCCCAATGCTTTGCCGGGTCACCCGAGAGCCCGCCACCGCCCGGCTCACGCTTTCGGGTGGCGCACGCTTGAGGGATCAAGCCTCGGCTTGTCGCACATCAAGCAGCTCGGTCTGAAAGCTGCAAAAGTGCGGCGATGGTGACCGCGTCATCTCTCCTAAAGTTCGCCCTCGCCGCCATAGCCGTGGCGCTGAGCGCGGCCCCCGTTACGGCTTTTGGCGAGCGCTGTTCCGGCACGCGGGCGCTTCTGGACGCCGTCCCTCCAGCCGAGGTTCCCGGTGTCTGCGAGGCCGCGAGCTGGGCGGAAAGCGAGCTTGGCCTCTGCAGCCTATTGGCTTTGAAGCCCTACACCATCCGTTTCGCCGCCGACATCCGTGACGACTACGGGAGCTGCGTCTTCGGTCGTTTCCGGCCTAATCCAGACGTGGCCTTCATCCTGGGTCGGTCAGCTACGGAGAAGCTCATAACGAGCATTCCCGACGACGAGCCGATGAGTGTCCTGCGGTCGCTCCCCGTGGACGACCTGCATCGCAGCCTGATCGTGCACGAGGTCGCGCACGCCATTGTGCATCAGAACCTGAGGGTTTCCCCGTGCCACGCCATCCACGAGTACATCGCCGCGGTCGCACAGCTCAGCGCGCTGCCTCCGCACGCTCGCGCCACCTACCTCGCGCGATTTGCAGGCGAGGACGTCTTCACCAGCGAGATGTTCAACGATCTCGTCGAGGCGATGAACCCGGCCAGGTTTGCTGCGGCGGCCTATCGGCATTTCAACCGGCCGGGTAATGGCTGCAACTTCGTGCGCCGCCTGCTCGCGGACCCCGGCACCGTTCCCAGGGTTCCTTGAGCCTTACGCCGCCACCACCTCCACGCCCACGTCGTTGTAGCAGGCGCCTTTCGCCAGATCGGCTCGGCGCTCCGCCGAGACGAGCGCGCTGATCGTCTGCCCATTCGGGCTAGTGGCGATCCATGCGCCCTTCTCCGACGCAACCACCCCTGGCGGCACGGCGTCCGTCACGACCAGCGGCAGCAGCACCTCGCCGAGATCGTTCCACACGCGCACCGTCGCCGCGCCCTCGAGCTTGCGCGCCGCCACATCCGCCGGATTCATCATCAGCGGTGGAATCTCGGCCGCCGCCCCGCCCGAACCGAGCAGCGTGGATGAAACCCGCGCGTCGGATGCCGGTGAGATCAGCATCAAAGGAAAACGCTCGTCCCGCGGCCTGAAGCGTGGCACGCGGGCGTCCGCACCCCACCGCTCGGCGAGCACGTCCGAGACCAGCTCAACCTTGCCAGACGGTGTCGCCGGCTTGTGCGTGTCGAAGAGCGCCAGCGCCCGCCCGTCCGGCGCTGTCATCCGCAGCGCCTCCCGCGTGGAGATCTCGCTCGGCCGCCGCCCCTTGAGCGCCGGGTGGCTCGCATCGACTGCCTCGTCCATCAGCGCCTTGTCCGATGCCTTGAAGCAGGCGTCGTCGAAGCCGAACCGTGCCGCGAGCCGCCGGAAAATCTCCGTGTTCGGCAGCGCCTCGCCGACCGGCGGGATGACCGCTTCCGCGCGCTGCAACCAGTGATGGCCATAAGCGCCGTAGAGATCGTCTTGCTCGAAATGCGTCGCCGCGGGCAGCACCACGTCGCAAAGTGCCATGCTCTCCGTGTTCACGACCTCGATGCCGACGAGGAAAACATCGTCGCGCATCAAGCCACGCCGCATCCGGTTCTGGTCCGCGTGCACCACGATCGGATTGTGATTGTAGATGAACAGTGCCCGGAGCGGCGGGTCCACGTCGTCGTCCGCCAGATGGCGGCCGACATCCATGATGTCGATGGTCCGTGTCGGCCCCGGCAGCAGATCGGGCCGCACGAGTTTGGCGGGCGTCTTCGGGAAAGCATTGCCCGCGCCCAGCACCAGCCCATTGCGCCGGTCGAGCTTGCCGAGCAGCGCCGGCAACGCGATGGCAGCCCGTATGCCGCTGCCACCGTTCCGTCCCCGCTCCAGCCCGTTGCCGAGTGAGACCACCAGCGGATCGGCCTCCGCCATCCACGCAGCCAGTGTGCGGATGGCGTCGCTCGAAACGCCACAAACCTCCGCCGCTCGATCGACACTCCAAGCGCGTGCCCCGGCCATGAACTCGTCGTAGCCGTGCACGTTGGCCGCGATGAATGCCGCATCATGCCTGCCCATCCGCTCCAACTCCGCAGCAAGCGCAAAGGCCAGCACCACGTCCGTGCCAGGCCGAAGCGCCAGATGCAGGTCGGCCTGCTCCGCGATCTTGGTTCTCAGCGGATCGACCACGACCAGCCGTCCGCCCTTGCGCATCGCCTGCCGGATGTTGCGCACCAGATGCAGGTTGGCGACGGTGGCGTTGTTGCCCCACACCACGTTGAGCTTCGCCTCGCTCGCCGCCTCGGGGCCGATCCCCGTCACTGTGCCGTAGGTGCCAGTCCAGGCTTCTGTGCGCACCGCGCCGCACATCGATCGCCGGTAGAGTTGCGTTGCGCCGAGCTTGTGGAAGAAGCGCAGCGACATGCTCTCCATGGCCAGCATGCCGTGCGGGCCGGCGTAATTGAGCGGCATCACCGCCTCGCGCCCGTGCTTGGCGATGACGTCCGACACCCGCTCGTGAATGAGGTCGAGCGCTGAGGCCCACGAGATACGCTCGAACTGGCCGGAGCCCTTGGGGCCAACACGCCGCATCGGATGCGTCAGCCGTCCCGGTCCATGCACGAAGCCGACCGTGTGATGCGCCACCTTGTTGCAGATCGCGCCGGCCGTCAGCGGCAACGCCTCCGAACCGCGCACTTTCACGATTGTATCGCCGTCCACGGTGACGGTCAGGCTGCAGGTGTCAGGACAGTCGAGCGTGCAGACGCTGGCGCGTTCCTCTAGGGCCATGGTGCGCTCCGTTCCGAAGGGGTTGACCGCGAACTGCCGCAGCTTACCGTCGATGGCACGGAATGTCGCGCCCTGCTGAGCCGCCCGTCGTCACGACCGATCGCCGGCTTGGTCGCCGACCAGCACTCACCGGCAAGGGCTGGCTTCGCCGGACCTAGCGGCCAGCCTGATCGATTGGTCGGGTCTGACCGCGCACCAGCCTATCCGGCCGCTCGTCGCCGCACCCACCCGATCACTTGCACAGCTTCGCGCGGATGATGCACTCCTTGCCGAGAGCGCCACCGTTGCCGCATTTCTCACGATAGTTCGATACTTTGTAGCCGGACGCCGCCGAGCCCACCTTGGCGCCCGACGAGATCCAGACTGCCCACATGCCCCAGTCGGTGGCCTGCAAGACGGCCTCCCAAGCTTGGAATTTGGCGCCAGGTATGCTGGAGCCCGTGCCGCGGCCGCCCTTGTCGATACATTGTGCCGCCGATGCTCCCGGCGCCAAGATCAACATCGAGGCTGTAATGGCCGCTGCCGTGGCAAGCGCACTGATGGCTTTCATCGGTTATATCCCCTCTCGGTCACTGGCCCCCGACGAGATGGCCACGGCCGCCCGTCGATCACAATATGTGCGAGAGTCGCGGACTGCCGCAGTGTTGCCGAAGGACGCCACCCTTGCACCGGGCTCTATGCCGCGCGATAACGCGCCCGCGCCAACGGGAGCCTGAACGATGATCGCACTCCGCCCAAGAGTCTTCTCCGGCATGCAGCCCACGGGCAGCCTGCACCTCGGTAACTATTTGGGCGCGCTGATCAACTGGGTCGCCATGCAGAAGACGCACGAGTGCATCTATTGCGTCGTCGACCTTCACGCCATCACTGCCGACTGGCTCGATCCGAATGAGCTGCGGCAGTCGATCCGCCGCGCGGCTGCCGCCTATATCGCCTGCGGCATCGACCCCAAGACCAGCATCATCTTTAATCAAAGCCAGGTGCACCAGCACGCCGAGCTCGCCTGGATCTTCAATTGCGTCGCTCGCCTCGGCTGGCTCAACCGCATGACCCAGTTCAAGGAGAAGGCCGGCAAGGACCGTGAGAACGCGTCCGTCGGCCTCTACGCCTATCCGAACTTGATGGCGGCCGACATTCTCGTCTACCGCGGCACGCACGTGCCCGTGGGCGAAGACCAGAAGCAGCATCTCGAGCTGTCCCGCGACATCGCCCAGAAATTCAATAACGACTGGCGCGAGGCGATTGTCGCCAAGGGCTATTCCGACGGCATCTTCTTCCCGCAGCCCGAGCCGATGATCCTCGGTCCGGCAACACGCGTCATGAGCCTGCGCGACGGCACCAAGAAGATGTCGAAGTCCGATCCTTCGGACCTGTCGCGCATCAACCTGACCGACGATGCCGACACCATCGCCCGCAAGATCCAGCGCGCGAAGACCGACCCAGACGCACTCCCCTCCGAGCCGCAGGGCCTCGATGGCCGGCCCGAGGCGGACAACCTCACCGGCATCTACGCGGCGCTCGCCGGTACCACTCAGGAGCAGACTCTGCAGGAATTCGGCGGCGGTCAGTTCTCAATCTTCAAGAAAGCACTCGCCGACGTGGCTGTCACCAAGCTCGCACCCATCACCGCCGAGATGAGTCGCCTCTACGCCGATCCGGCCGAGATCGATCGCATTCTGGCCGATGGTGCGCGCCGTGGCAGGGCCATAGCGGCGCCGATCATGGACGAGGTAAAGGACCTCGTCGGCTTTGTCCGAGCTTGAGCGGACAAGTTCAAGGCATTGGATTTACTTATATTTTGGGCGAATGCGTCGTCGCGCTCCGTCCCGGTTGTAGGCCGAGCCCTCGCATGGCAACATGAAGCATGGTCAAGAAGCGCCGAGTTTTCGAGCAAGGTCACCGTCGCAAGTTCCTGGTGATCGTCGACGAGACGCCCGAGGTGGAGCGCGCGCTCTACTTCGCGGCCAGCCGTATCGGCCATACCGGTGGCCAGATCGCCCTGCTTTATGTGATCGAGCCGACCGACTTTACCCAGTGGGCCGGTGTCAAGGCGATGCAGGTCGAGGAGGAGACGGCCAAGGCCAAGGCGCTCTTCCGCCTTAACCGCCGCAAACTTGACAAGGCCGGCTTCGAAACAATCCCGACCGAGGAGGTCGTCCGCTCAGGCAAGCGCCCCGAGGAGATCCTGAAGCTGATCGACGAGGACGAGGACATCGCCATCATGATCCTCGGCGCCGCGGTCGACAAAGGCGGCCCGGGTCCCCTGGTCTCGTCGCTCGCCACCGGCAAGCTCGCCGGCAATTTCCCGATCCCGATCGTTATCGTTCCGGGCAATCTCTCCCTCGACGACCTCAAAGCCATGGCCTGAATCGCAAGCCAGACGGCACGCCACGCGGCCATTCGAAAGGTCAATCGCCGTTCTTCGGGGCCCTGCGCTCGGCGCGCTGTCGGGCTGGGCCTCCGGTAGGCCGCGCCAGGTTGCAGGCCGTATTGATCAGGCCGATATGCGAGAAGGCCTGCGGGAAATTGCCGACGAGCCGCTTCCGGATGGGATCGTACTCCTCGGCGAGCAGGCCAAGATCGTTGCGCAAGCCGAGAAGCTCGTTGAAAAGGTCGCGCGCCTCGGCGTCCCGTCCGCCCATGACATAGGCGTCGGCCAACCAAAATGAACACGCGAGGAAGGCTCCTTCCTTCCCGCCGACACCGTCGTCGACGTGCTCTGGTCGATACCGCAGGACAAGTCCGCCCCGCTTCAATTCCCGCTCGATCGCTGCGATTGTGCCCGTGACCCGATAATCGTCGGCGGGCAGGAAGCCAACCTGCGGGATCAGCAGCAGCGCCGCATCGAGTGCTTTGCCTCCGTAATGCTGAACGAAGCTCCCCTTCTCGGTGTCGAAGCCATGAGTCAGGATGTCGGCCCGGATCTCGTCGCGCGCGGCGCGCCATGCCGCGACTGGCCCGTCGAGCCCGAAATGCTCGACACTCTTCACCGCGCGGTCGAACGCCACCCACGACATCAGACGCGAGTGGGTGAAGTGCCGGACCGGCCCCCGCACCTCCCAGATTCCATGATCGGGATCGCGCCAAGTGGAGAGCAACGTCTTGAGCATGACCTGCTGCATGGTCCATGCGTCCTCGCGCTTGCTGACATCCGCTTCCCGGGCGGCGTGAAGCGTTTCCATCAACTCGCCGTAGATGTCGTGTTGGACCTGCCCCATCGCGCCGTTGCCGACGCGAACCGGCCTGCTGTTCTCGTAGCCAGCGAGCCACGGCACTTCGACCTCGGGCAGCCACCGCTCGCCCGCCATGCCGTACATGATCTGCATCTGCTGCGGATGCCCGGCGACGGTGCGCAGCAACCATGTTCGCCACGCAACCGCCTCGTCCCGATAGCCGGCGTTGATCAGCGCATAGAAGGTCAGTGCGGAATCGCGAAGCCAGCAGTAGCGGTAGTCCCAGTTGCGTGACCCGCCAATGGTTTCCGGCAGCGACGTTGTCGGCGCTGCGATGATTCCGCCCGTTGGTTGGTAGATCAGCATTTTGAGCGTGATCAGCGACCGCTTGACCGCCTCCGACCAGAGATCGTTGTCGGACCGGTATTGACCGTGTTTCACCCACTCCCGCCACCACGAGACCGTCTGATTCTGGCTTTCGGCGCTGTCGCGGACGAATTGCGGCATCTTGTGCGAGGGATGATAGGAGAGCGTGAAGGGCACCGCATCACCGGCCTGCACGGTGAAGTCTGCCACCGACGTCATGCACTGACCGTGCAGAGGAACAGTCGTATGCAACTCGACGGCATCGGGGCCGGCAACGGCGCTGAGCCCATAGTCGCGCCGTCGCACCCACGGCACCGCTTGCCCGTAGTTGAACCGCATCACGAGTTCGGTCGACATGGCGACGGTCCCCGCCACGCCGCGTACGATCCGCACAAGGTCTACCTTTTGCTCGTCGGTCGTGAACGGCATGAAATCCGTCACGGTGACCGTGCCCTGGCTGGTTTCGAAGCGAGTCTCGAGCACCGCCGTGTCGGGGATGTACCTGCGGCTCGAGACGTGTGGCGAAGTGGGCGCGATCGACCAGTGGCCGTTATCCCGCGTCCCGAGCAGGGCGGCAAAACAGGCGCCGGAATCGAACCGCGGCAGACACAGCCAGTCTATGGAGCCATCGCGGCCGACCAATGCCGCCGAGATCATATTGCCGATCAAGCCGTAATCTTCGATGCGTTGCATCTTGGGCCTCGCTCGCTCGCACCGACATCCGCAAACGCGTGCTGCCGCCTATCCGTCACCGCGAAACGAGGGATAGAGGAGCATGCCACCGTCGACGACGAGGCTCGTGCCATTGACGTAGTCGGAGGCGTCCGAGAGCAGCCAGAGGATTGCCCCCGCAATATCCTCGGGCTCGCCGACACGCCCATAAGGAATGAGTGTGAGAAGCTTCTCTCGCGCTTCGTCCGTCGACCAGGCGTCGGTGTTGATCGCCGTTTTGATTGCACCCGGCGCCACGGAGTTCACGCGGATCTTGCGGGGCGCAAGCTCCTGCGCCAGCGAGCGCATCAGGAGCGCGATTCCGCCCTTCGATGCCGCATAGTTGGACTGGAATGCCCAGGGAATTGTTTCGTGCACCGAGCTGGTGAAGACGATCTTGCCGAGTGCTGCCGTGCCCGCAGCCGGCACGCCGCGCCGCAGGAACTCGCGCACGGCGCCGCGCGCTGTCAGGAATGCCCCCGTAAGGTTCACGTCGATGACCGCCTTCCAGCTGTCGAGCGTCATGTCCTCGACGGCCGAGCGCCGTTCGATGCCAGCGTTGGCGACGATGAGGTGCAGTGTCCCAAGCCGCGCCACCGCCTCGGCCATGAGGCCGTCGACCTGATCCTCCCTCGAGACGTCGCCAGCGATCGCCAGCGCTTCGCCGCCCAAGGCTTCGATCTCGGCGACCACGGCAAGCGCGCGCCCGCGGGAGTCGTCCGACGGCGGATGGTTCACCACGACGCGGACACCTGCTTGCCCGAGCGCAATCGCTGCAGCCCTGCCCAGACCCGACGATGCCCCCGTCACCAGCGCCACTTGACCGGCGAGATCTCGATAGACCGGGTATGTGTGGCTCATTGCAGCCCTCGTCGATGCCGGATTGGACGATCACAGTTGAACGTCCGGTCACGGGCCAGGGTTGCACTCCGCGCGGTATCGTCGCGTCGGTAAGGGCCTTGAGTTCGCGGAGTGCGCTTTGCGCTGGTTCTTTGACCCCGGCTCTCCAATATATTAAAAGAATTCCAACTCACGGACTCGGATTACGGCGAGATAACGCCACTCGGGGTCCGCCACGAGACCCTATCACGAGCAAAATGAGGCCACCCATGTTCATCCAGACCGAGGCGACGCCGAACCCGGCCACCGTCAAGTTCATCCCCGGCAAGGTCGTCCTCGGCGACAGCACGGTGGATTTCCGCGCTCCCTCCGAGGCGGCTGCCTCGCCCCTGGCGCGACGCCTGTTCGGCATCGATGGCGTTTCTGGCGTTTTCCTCGGCTCCGATTTCATCTCGGTGACCAAGGGCGACATCGAGTGGCAGCACCTGAAACCTGCCGTCCTCGGCGCCATCATGGAGCACTTCATGTCGGGCGCCCCCGTCGTCGACGGCTCCCAGGCCAACGATGACGAGGATACCGAGGATTTCGCACCTGAGGATGCCGAGACTGTAGCGACCATCAAGGAGCTGCTCGAGACTCGTGTACGCCCGGCGGTCGCCAACGACGGCGGCGACATCGTCTTCCACGGCTTCCGCGAGGGCATCGTTTACCTCCACATGCGCGGCGCTTGCTCAGGTTGCCCGTCCTCCACGGCCACCTTGCAGGGCGGCATCGAGCGACTGCTGCAGCACTTCTGCCCGGAGGTCGTCGAGGTGCGCGCCGTCTGATAGGGTCGCACCACGGCCGGAAATTCGACCACCCTGCTTCGCCCGGAGCAGGGTTTTTCATGGCATTGTTCGAGGTATCGAAGATCAGGAGACCATCATGACCGATCGACTGGGCGGGGCAGCCCTGAAGCAGCTCTTCACCGACGCCCGAAGCCAGAATGCGTGGCAGAAGAAGGATGTGCCCGACAGCCTGCTTCGCGAAATGGTCGACCTGATGAAGATGGGGCCGACCAGCGCCAATTGCCTGCCGGCCCGCGTC
>LNFM01029040.1_pt1 | contig 14943 bp, 10 predicted proteins | sample 596031 | NCBI WGS metagenome assembly LNFM01 (sample SAMN04254537, study PRJNA301005) | activated carbon metagenome | isolation source: dual media filters at the Ann Arbor, Michigan drinking water treatment plant | place: USA: Ann Arbor
TACTTGGCGAGCACGCCGCGCGTGTAGCGCGGCGCGGACGGTTGCCACGCGGCGCGGCGTCGCGCGAGTTCTTCTTCAGGCACGTTGAGCTGCAGCACGCGCCGGTCCGCGTCGATGGTCACCGAATCTCCCTCGTTTACCAGCGCGATCGTCCCGCCCACTGCGGCTTCCGGCGCAACATGCCCGACCACCATGCCGTAGGTGCCGCCGGAAAAACGGCCGTCGGTGATCAGGCCGACGGAGTCACCCAGGCCTTGGCCGACGAGAGCCGCAGTGGGCGAGAGCATCTCGCGCATGCCGGGGCCGCCCTTGGGGCCCTCATAGCGGATCACCACCACGTCACCAGGCTGGATCCGGTGCGCAAGGATCGCCTCCATGCAGGCCTCTTCCGAGTCGAACGCGCGAGCCGGGCCGGTGATCTTGGGGACCTTCACCCCGCTGGTCTTGGCCAGTGCGCCTTCTTCAGCCAGATTGCCTTTGAGGATGGCCAGATGGCCGTGCTGGTACATGGGGTTGTTCCACGGCCGGATGACCTCCTGGTCGGCGCGCGGTTCATCAGGCACATCCTTCAGCACCTCGGCGATGGTGTGACCGGTCACGGTCAGCGCATCGCCGTGCAACAGACCGTGGGTCAGCAACAGTTTCATGACCTGTGGAATGCCGCCCGCGCGGTGCAAATCCGTCGCCACATACCGTCCGGACGGTTTCAGATCGCACAGCACAGGCACGCGCCTGCTGAATGCCTCGAAATCATCGAGTGTCAGCCTGACCTGTGCGGCATGCGCGATGGCAGGCAGATGCAGGACGGCGTTCGTGGAACCGCCCAGCGCCATCAAGACCGCGATGGCATTTTCGAACGCCTGGCGGGTGAGAATGTCACGCGGAAGTATTTGTCTGCGGATGGCCTGCACCAGCATCTCGGCTGACTGCGCTGTGCTGTCGGCCTTCTCCGCATCTTCCGCCGCCATTGTTGAGGAATAGGGCAGGCTCATGCCCATAGCTTCAAAAATTGAAGCCATGGTGTTTGCAGTATACATGCCGCCACAGGAGCCCACGCCCAGGCAGGCGCGGCGCTCGATTTCCAACAACTCCTGTTCGTCGATGGTCTGCGCGCTGTACTGGCCGACCGCTTCAAAGGCGCTCACGATGGTGAGATCGCGGTCTTGATAGCGTCCCGGTTTGATCGTGCCGCCATACACAAAAATCGCCGGGATGTTGATGCGTGCCATGGCGATCATCGCGCCCGGCATATTCTTGTCGCAGCCGCCCAGGGCCAACACGCCGTCCATACTCTGTCCATTGCAAACAGTTTCAATGGAATCGGCAATCACCTCCCGGGAGACCAGCGAATACTTCATACCTTCCGTTCCCATGGCGATGCCGTCGGAGATCGTGATGACGCCGAAGACCTGCGGCATGGCGCCAGCCGCCTTAAGCGCCGTCTCCGCCCGATCGGCCAACCGTCCCAGCCCCGCGTTACACGGGGTGATCGTGCTCTGGCTATCGGCCACTCCCACGATCGGCTTATCGAAGTCTCCATCGGCGAAGCCGACGGCTCTCAACAGGGCACGATTGGGAGAGCGGTGGAACCCCTGGGTAACGGCTCGGCTCCTGCGATTGTCAGGCATATTACTCTGTTCCTTTCCTTAAGGGGCTGACATGCGATGACGCCACAGTGCGTTCGTCGTAGCATCTAATAACTGCATTTCTCGCTAGGCTTCCTCACTGGCCTCTCCCTCCGTTGCTATTGGCTTGTGTTGGCATCAGGACGGTTGTTATTCCAATAGCCGGTGTCTGGCAGTCCCTTCGCTGCGATCGTAAACTGGCCGACCTCAATGGTCAGCCACTGCTTCTGCGTGCAGCAGCCCCCGTCCGGCAGAACATCCCATGACCCTCTCCGCACCACCAGCGGTCCGGTTGAGAGGTCATCGAAGAACGCCCCGCGCCGACCGATGCCGTACAAATTGCGATGAGGCACCTTCACAACAATCTCCGTGTCCGTCCAGGATTGCACCAGAGCCGCCGCGCCGTTGAACAGCACTTCCGTCCGCGACACGTTGGAAATGACCGTGCTGCCGGAATCCGGTTCGTTGATCTCCATATCCAGCCGACGCTTATACGCCTTCTGACTCAATTCCAGCCCGGTATGCTCCGCCGTCTTCAGGAATGTGCCGAACCCTTTGCCCTTGATCGTCACGAGATCGTCTAACCCGGCTGCCTTCGGCTCATAGGATTCAACGACCGGCGTCACCAGCGTAAAGATACCGGCTTCGGTGACCAGCTCCCCGCGCTCCTGACAGCAGGATCCGTCTGTCTTCGGTTTCGTAGCGCTGCGATAGATACGCACGGGGCCGCTCTTCACACTGAACGGCACCCAGACATCGATACGGTCGTCGTGCCACCGGTAGACCACCGCCGGAACTCCGCCGATCTCGATGCGATTCTCACCCTTATTGAAATCCATGAAACTGTAGGGAGTGGAGCCGCTTTCGGAATAGGACCCAAAGTGCTCGCCATTGATCCGGAGCAAGGTCCCGATCGGGGCACTCGCCGGCGTGACCGCCATGGCCCTGGGCACATGCACAGTAAATGTGCCGAGCGGTTGTTCACGCCCCTGCCGTTTCAGCACCAATGGTCCGGTCTCCGCTCCAAGCGGTACATGCGCGACAATGACATCGTCCTTCCATTGTGCGATCGTATCATCTGCCCCCTTGGTCCCAAAACCCTGGCCGAACAACACGACCTTTGTCCCGACCGGTCCGGTCATCGGATCGACCCGCACGCTCGGAACCAGTGTGAGCGGCATTGCATTGCTCGTCACATATTTAACCGGCGCGCAGCAGGAACCATCCGGCAGCGGATCGGACGACGCCAACCGCACGACGACGTCGCCGGACGTCGCATTCGGAGGAATCTCTACGTCGATCTTGTCATCTCCCCAACGGCGCGGCCGCACGATCACGCCACCGATCACCACGTCGTTGACACCGAACATGGTATTAGGATCGCGAGCACCGGCGGTGATGCCGAAATGCTCGCCGGCAATCGTGACCATCGTGCCGCGCTCGGCCTCCATCGGCGTGATAAACTCGATACGCGGCTTCACCACCACGAACATACCGGCCGACAATTTCTTAGTCCCGATCAGCAGCTCAACCGGACCGGTCATAGCTTTAAACGGAACTTTCACCTCGACCAGGTCGGACTCCCAACGCTGGATCAGCGCCGGCACCCCCGCGAAGGTCACCCTATTGAACCGAACGGATTTGAATTGCCCGAACCCCTTGCCGCTCACCACGATCGTCGCTCCGGGCGTCGCATGATCCGGTTGGAGTATGACGTATTGAGCGGAAGCGCCAACGTCCTGAGGGGCTCCGACAAGCCCGAGCGTGATGAATAGTACCGACAATCCCCACAGGTTCCGGAACAGGCTCATCAACCGACTCGCAGCGATCCCTCGATAGTGTTGCGTGCCGTAACTCATCTTTCTCCCCTTTCCAGCCAGCACCCGTCGTCCCTCCGGCGGTCAACTATCCGCAAACCCTGACGGCGGCGCGAGCGCACCCAGTAGAGCAGACAGAATCTGTGGCGTAACCGGCTTGGGTGGCTGCGCCAGTCACAGCGCAATTCCTCTGTCATCATTGTACCCATCGCGATAATCGTCAGCTCCCGCACTTGAGACCGGATGACAGCGAGGAGATCGAGGCACGTCACTCCCTGCGAGGCCACATCCAGGAACACGAGGTCAATCGCGTGGCGATCCAGGATGTCCAGCGCTTATCGGCCTGATGAGGCTTCGAAAACATCCCACTGCCAGTCCGTAAACAAGGCGGTGAGCGTCTCTCGACAGGTTGGAGCATCATCGACAATGAGCACTCGCTGCGTGCGCCTCCACGTCTGACCTGGGGCCATCTGCCGCTGAGGCGTCATGAAAACTCCCCCGGAGTCGCCCCGTTGTGGTCGATCATGTCGTGGCGCGCGCGGGCCAGTGGCCGGAGCACGCCTGCCAAATGGATCGAGCCGGTCACAATTACCACGCCCTCTCCTCCTGCGATTGCCAGCGCTTGCGCAAAGGCCTCGTCCGGCTCCTCGAACACCTCCGCCGGCGCCGCGCTCCGTCGCTGCCAGAGCGTTGCCAATTCCTCCTGTGCGGTCGCACGCATTCCTGGATAGCGCGTGAACATCGCGTGTCTGGCGCCAGCGCCGGCGAAGTGAGCGATCAGTTTCTCCACTTCTTTATCTCGCGGAATCCCCACGACGAGCACCCGGTCACGGCCTTCGAACAGAGTGCGGATGATGGTCGCCAGACTGGACGCCGCCATAGCATTGTGCGATCCATCGATCACGACAGTCGGGCGACCGGGAAACACCTCGCAACAGGCAGGCAGACGGACCGCCTCCAGCGTCCGGCGGACGTGGTCTTCCGTCAGCCCAGGAACAAATCTCCGTTGACACAACGTCTGAAAGGCAGCCATCGCATGGGCGGCGTTTGTTGCCATGAAGGCAGCCGGGCAGTTAAGCGTCATGTTCCGCCAGATGGTCTCGCCGACCCGCACCGTACAAAAGCCGCGGTATCCGGTGCGGGTAAACCCCTGGCACTCGTACTCATCTCCGAGCAGGAAAACAGGTGCGCGGAGTGCAGCGGAGCGCGAGCGAATCACCGCGAGAGGTCCATCCCCCATCGCGCCGACTACGACCGGCACGTTCGGCTTGACGATGCCGGCCTTTTCGAAGGCAATCTGTTCCAAGGTATCCCCGAGCAGGTCCATGTGGTCATAGTCTACGGTGGTGATGACACAGACCTCCGGCAGGATCACGTTGGTCGCATCGAGACGGCCCCCGATACCGACTTCAATCACGGCCCAGTCAACCTGTTCGGTCCGAAACGCGCAGAAGGCGGCGGCTGTGAGCAACTCAAAATAGGTCAGTTCTTTCCCTGTTCCTTCAAGATGCGGCTGAAGCTCGTTGAAGGCTGCCACGAATGTCCGCTCACTGACCGGCATCCCGTCCACCGAGACCCGTTCACGCAGATGTTCGACATGCGGGCTTGTATAGAGGCCAACGCGGGCACCGGTCGCTCCCAGCAACGCAGCCAGGATTCGGCTCACACTGCCCTTGCCCTTGGTTCCCGTCACATGGATCGTGCGAAACGCCCGGTCCGGCCGTCCGAGCGCCTCGACGCAACGGACCATCCGGTCGAGCACAAAGACCCGTTCGGTCGGGACCTTCCGGTCGTTCTCATAGTTGATCCGACTGTCCAGCAGGCTCTGGACGTCCGCTAGCGATTGGAACGGTGTGGTCAACGATTCAGTTTGTGGTTCGCTCGGGGCCATAACCAGATACATGCCGCCTGCTGTCGGCCAGCGCATAAAGAATCAGAATATGGTTTCTAGCTGTTATCCCTGCACCAGTGGAGGTTCGTCACTCGACTGCTTACGATGGACGAACCACGAGAACAGATGCGTCAATCTTGGCGATCAACTGTTCCGCTACTGAACCGATCACGAAACGTTCTAACCCGCGACGATTCGCCGTTCCCACCACCACGAGGTCGGCGTCCCATTCATTCGCCGCACCGGCGATGGCTTCTGCAATACCGTTCAGGCCATATTGGGCTTCGGCGTGCAGTATGCAGGTTTCCACGTCCAGGCCGTTGCCGACAGCGGACTTGGCCTGCTCCAACAACTTGAGGCCGGTCTGCTGATCAGCCTCGTCTGAATCGGCCACGGCGTAGACAATGCGCAGGGTCGCATGATGGGAGACGGCCATGCGCTCCGATTCCCTCAACGCCTCCATGGAAATCTCACTGCCGTCGATCGCCACCATAATTTTCTTGAACATAACGATACGCCTTCTTACGAATGTGAGGCCTTCCTGAAGGACAGGGATTTCTATCGCCCTCTCCTCAACACGATACCGCGCAATCAGTGTGAGACAGATTGGTTAGGTGATATCGCCGGCGTCGCTCTTTTTGAGATCATCGATGTATCGCTTGACGATCGCGCGTCCCGGCATCTTGTCAAGATTGGCATAGACCATATAGTGCACGATCCCGTGCACGGCCATGGCAATCAGCAATCCCTCGAAAATCCCCACCTTGAAGACCAGCACGCCGCATAAAATGGCAAGGATCATGGCATAGGGACCGTGATGGGTCACATGCACGAGTCCCTCGATCATCTTCCAGCCGGAGAAGATCATGATGACCGCTAACGCAAACTTCGGGAGATATTCGAGTGAGTGTGTGTTGAAGGTAAAGAAGGTCACCACGCAACCGATGATCAGGACAGAAAACTTCGTATAGGCTCCAGCCAGGCGATTGGTGGTGCTCTTTGCCAAACCGTCCAGGTTGGTCATGCCGCCGAAGAAGCTCGACCCCATATTGGCGATCCAGATGGCCAACAGGCTGTTATTGCTGTTGCATTTGCGCTTGAGCGGGTCGATCTTTTCAATCGCGGCATTACTCATGACCTGTTCGATGACGTCGATCAGCGCCAGCATCACCGCGAATCCCAGCATGTAGAGAAATGTCAACGCACTGTCAAAATGCGGGACCGGCAGCGCGAGCTTGAGTTCCGTATCTTCCATGGACAGCATGGGCACCGTCACGAACTGAGCGAGGGTGATGCCTGCTACGATGATGACGAAATAGGGAACAGCCGGTTGCGTGTTCTTGAATTTTAGAAAGAGATAGACAAAGAGACCGTATCCCGCCATGGAGATGAGGATCATCTGGATACGCGCACCGTTCAAGAACGAGTCGGCGGCTTCCATACCTGGAGGCAGCTCATAGGTGAAGGCCAAAAACTTCAAGGCGATCTTCAGACCGACGCCTGCCAACAGCCCTTCGACGAGGTAGACCGGCACAGCGACCAAAATATACCGTTGCCAGTTAAAGAACCAGATGACGGCTTGAATGGTAGCGGTCAGGAGAATGGCGAAAGCCATATTGTCCAGGCCGAAGGTGGCCACTCCCACGGCCAACACCGGCGCCAGACCCGCCGCGATGCCAGGACACCCGATATAGTTGCCGGGCTTGAACCAGGCATTGATCCAACCGACAAGGCAGGCAAACGCGACGGTGGCCAGTCCCACTTTAATGGGATACTCGGACATCATGGCAATACCCACCGACAATGGTATCGCCATTGACCCGGCGATCAGGCCGGCGGCGATATCACGCCCGGCATATTGCGCTTGGAAAGCGGCTGAGGCAGGCATGGCGACTGGCCCCGTATCAACAGGCGGGGCACTTCCAGTCTCTGCAACTTCGTTTCTTGGTGTCGTCATGGCTGGTTCTGCTTCATAAGGTGTCATCGGTAGTAATCCAGCATGCGAAGAACAGGTTGAACTGACCGATAGAATCCGACGTGAAGTGTCCTAGGTCTTTACGCGAGCAGTCCTTGATCTAAGACGTTCTGCTCGATCCTTGTCATGCTCACAGCTTCAAGATTCCGATAGACCGTCGGAGAAGATCTGCCCATCTAAATCGTCTCGCTCATAGATGCTCTTTCGAGTATGTCGCTACCGACCGTGAGAGCAAGAATAGAGCAAGAAAAAGGCCGAGACCGAGTACTCCTTCAATAGCGAATCGTAAGCACCTCGTAAACAAGGAGAAGTCACGCGCCCGCCCAATTACGCTACCAACGAGAATGCCTCCATATTCCAAGGAACCAGTGCGGCCACACACGCCCTGTGCACGCCTGCACGTGGCCCCCGCCCCCACAGCCTGTCGTGCGAGCAATGTCGCGGGTCAGGAGGCTAGGGGTACGAAACGGAGGCGGTTTACATATGTCCGAGCTTGCGGAGTGTTTCCATTCCGCGACCTTCATCCTGCGCCCGTCCGGCTCGTTCAGCGCTTGTCGTGGTCCGCAACTCCGTGATGATCTGCGGAACGGTTGAGGCGCAGGAATTCACGGTGCCGGTGCAAGGCACGCATCCCAAACTCCGATACCGCACGCTATTGCCTTGATCGAAATACAGTTTTGGAAGGGGAACCTGTTCGAGTTCAAGATACTCCCAGATATTCAATTCCGTCCAATCGAGCAGAGGATGGACGCGGATATGAGCACCAGCCGGGAACGTGGTATTAAATTGGTCCCATAGTTCGGGTGGCTGGTCCCGGAAATTCCACTCGCCATGCTTATCGCGCAATGAGAAATAACGTTCTTTTGCGCGTGTTCCTTCCTCATCGGCGCGAATACCAAGAATCACGGCCGTCCACTTGTGCCTCGCAATCGTCTGCTTGAGCGCCTCGATCTTCATCGCCGTGCAACAGGTGACGCGACCCTGATCAGGGCCCATGCCGCCGGCCAGTGCCTCGCGGTTCTGGCCGACGACGAGATCGAGGTGCCACTCCTTGGCGAGGCGATCACGATATTCGATCAATTCAGGCATTTCGTAGCCGGTATCGATGTGTACGAGCGGAAACGGCACATGACCAAAGAAGGCCTTTCTGGCCAGCCACAATAGCACCGTCGAGTCAGCGAGGTCGTCGAAATGCTTGTACGCTTCGCGTAGGATGTAGACGCTTTGATCCTCAAGGGCGCGTAAATGCTTCATCGTTTCCTTCAGAGCCCATTCAGTAGGCAGCCGGTTTCGAGAAGGTCCGGTTCGAAACGAGATCCAGTATATGGAGGTTGTCGAACTGGGTACCCGACGAGCCCAGTGCGATCAGTCCCACCTGGCCTTCCTGCGGGAGGACGGCATCGTCGACGGCTGCAACCTGGGCGCCGTCGATATAGACGGCGAGCCGGCCCTTGTCGAGATGGAGGAAATTGATACGTTGGACACGAATGGTGTGCCAGGGCTTGGCGGCAAGTTTGGTGCTGACTTGCCCCAACACGGTTGCCACGCCATCCGTGATACGACGTGTTGTGACAAGACCGGCCGTAGTCTGCAGCGTGATCGCATAATAGTTGTTGCCGTCCGTCACAGCGATGGCGATGCCGCCTTCACTCCGGTCCTTCATGCTGGGCGAGCGCACATGGACGGTCACGTCGGGATAGGTAGTCCTGATCCCATCTGCGACAAGGAGTCGCACGCAGTCTGGTGTCGGGCAGGCAGAAGAGCGGAGCAGCCGTTGCCTCCCGCTTGGCGCCTCCTGATCGTCCTGGACTTGCCAGGCAGCTGGGTCCTCATCAGTCAGGCCCAGCCGCACGAAACCGGTGGGGACCTGTCCTGGCTCGTCTTGATCGAAATTCCATTTCCAAAGGATGTCCTGCTTGGGCGGATTGGCATGCACCGACACGTCGAGCACTTCAAGCAATCGCGGTGGACTCGGCAGGACGATGGCGGCAGCATCCGGCATCAGTGACTTGACGAGATCGTTGGCAACCAGATGCCCTTGCAGCCCCTTTATCCCGGAAATCCGATCCAAATCCTGCTTGCTCCGCTGCATCCCTTGCTGAAAGCGGTCCGGATTACGTGGCACCAGGAGCGATTCGACCGCGACCTGCGCATAGTGCGCATGGATTGTGTCGTAGGGCTGAGTCAGCAACCCGACAGCCTGTCCGGCTTCGTCATTGGCTCGTTGCAGCCAGGGATGGTCGTAGCGCCGTTCCCACGACACCAACTGGATGCGATCCCAGGCGATCTCAGTCAGGATCCGGCCGTACTCGGCTGTGCCTGCGGCGGTGTCGCGTAGCAACGCCTCATGGATACTGAGGGCGCCGGTCGGATCGTTGTTCCATCGGGTCAACGTGCCAAGGCGGCGGCGCTGCTCCGGCGTTGCGCGATTCTGTTGAACGATTGACTCGTAGGAAGCAATGGCCCGATACAGCGCATCGGCGGCTGGCTCATACCCTTCCGATACGGCGGTCAATTCCTGGCGCCAGGTTTGCGCTTGGATGGTCCAGTAGAGTTCGGTGATGCGCTGCAGAGCCGCCAATCCCCCCTTCACCACGCCCTGCTTCAGAAAGTCCTGGTAGCTGTCGTCACCACGGAGTATGTGGGTGCCTGCATGGTTCGGATCGATTAACAGTAGCCGGGTCAGCAATCCTGCACGTTCTGCAGCCGTGAGATGGATGGCCCGGTCCAAGGCAGCCTGCATGACAGGCTCCGCGTCTCCGCGCTCCCACCAGCGCGCTGATCCTGCGATGAGTCCGCCCTTCAAGAGAGCCTCGGTAGGGTCGGCCTGGTCGAACTTCCGGCCGTTGTCCGGCCGCAAGCCGTAGTAGGTCGTTGGAATCAGTGGAACGCCCGGAAGCACTTCGTTCATGACGGCGCGATCTGCGCTGAAGCCGAACTTGCGCAGGCCGGTCACCACGACAAACCGAACCGCGACCTCGCGAACAGGCCCGAACTGTCGCTGAGCTCCGTTCACCCACCATATTTCTTCGGGCCTGAGGGCAAGCGGTGCGGTGAGAGGGTCAGGGTAGACGATCTTGATATCCACGGCCTGACCGCCGACCGAGACAAGATCGGCGCCGTTGATCTGCGACAGGGCGATTGGCCGCAACGGACTCGTCCGCACGGCTGTCGTCTGAGGAATCGGGGCGTGGTCCTTCCGAATGATGGGTGGGGAAAGAAAGACCGCAGGCGGGTATTCTTTCCAATTCTCCGTGGCCCGGTGCCGATCATGTAATAGGCCGAGACCGATCCCGCGCCCGGTAGCACTGAATACGCCGGATTCAGCCTGCTGCGCCACCATATTGGCATGGCCTCGCAATGTGTCGTCCCAGCAACGACGGGCAACATCCTGGGTTAACTTCGGAGATCCGCTTCCGGAGGTTGTTCGGGCGCGGCTGAGGCAGCCCAGGTCCGCCATGGCCCATCTGTCGGTCTGTGAATGGGCCATCCAGTACGAAGCGGGCGGCATCGTCGCCGGATTTTGTCCGGGAGGATGAGGCGTAGACAACGAGCGGGCAGGAAATCCAGACTAGTCCCACCATGAGGACTACCAGTTTGAGCGTTTGCACTGACATGGTGCCTGTTCCCAACAAGTGAGCGAGCAAAGAACAGTGCCCGGATCGAGACTCCACGGTCCACCTTGAATATATGCGACACCCACACCGATGCAATCGGCAGTCCCGAGTTGCGCCTCAGGAAAATTCTGGAGAGTGATCGGATTTCGAAGAAAATCGAGATCATCAAAATACGGTCCGGCACTTTCTACATTGATGACATCGCTGAGTGTGTGTCGGTGCACGGCAGGCGGTGCGGAGGTGCGTCGGCGCTCAGTTACGGCTTGGATTTGCGCCGGCGATCGAGCATCCAGCGGGTAATGCCGAGGTGCTTGGCTGCAAGGGATTTGTTTCCATCGGCGTGCTTCAAGACTTCGTTGATGATGCGGTCCTCCGCCGAGGTGAAACGATAAGTGGATTTGAGAGGGGTCCAATATGCCTGAGGAAGTGGATGAAGGATGGGCCGCCTCTGCAAACGGTCGTGAAAGATTGCCTTGCACATCTGACGGGAAATGCATCGATTCAAGAGTATCTCCTGAACAGAAGAGTACCGCACGTTCCAAGAGATTGCTGAGCTCCCGCACATTGCCCGGAAAGTTGTATCGGCGCAGGAGGGCTTGTGCGCTGTCTCCCAAACGGCGGACCGGTTTTCTCAGTGAAAGGGCCGAGCGGGTCAGGAATCGCTCTGCCAGGGGGATGATGTCCTCCTGACGTTCTCGTAGCGGAGGAACGGTCAAGGTCACGACGTTCAGCCGGAAATAGAGATCCTCGCGAAACTCGCCTTTGGCTACCGCGTCTTTCAGATTGCGATTCGTTGCGGCCATGAAGCGAACATCAACGGGGATTGTGGCTGCCCCCCCGACACGGCGCAAGGTCCGTTCCTCAATCACCCGGAGTAGTTTGGCCTGGAGCGCCAGCGGGAGATCAGCGATCTCGTCGAACAGCACCGTCCCACCGTCCGCCATCTCGATCAAACCCGTCTTTCTGCCTGCTGCGCCTGTAAAGGAACCCCTTTCGTGCCCGAATAGCTCGCTTTCGAACAATTCACGGGGGATCGACGGACAGTCGACTTCGATGCAGGGTTTATCGCCCCGGGCACCGTTAAAATGCATCACACGGCCGGTGTATTGCTTTCCCGTTCCGGTTTCGCCCTGCAACAGCACTGTGACACGGTCGTTTTTCGCCAACTCGCGGACCTGTGCGAGGAACGCTTGAGTGACGGGGCTTTTGGCGATGACACGATCGAGGGCATACCGTTCCACTTCCTGCCCGCTTTGTAAGCGGACTTGACGCTGTAGCGTGAGCAATTCCGTTGCGCGGTGCAGCGCATGCAGCAGGTCTTCCATGTCGATGGACTTGGCTACGAAGTCGACCCCGAGTTTGGTAGCCTCCACGGCATCTTTGACGGTCCCGCGCGCTGTTAAGAGAATGGCGAGGAGATTGGGGGACGTCTGCTTCACTCTGGCGAGCACGTCGAGGCCGGACAAATTCGGCATAACGAGATCAAGGACAAGAATGTCCGGCTCGAACGAACGGAGCAACGACAGCGCTTCTGCTCCTGAGCCTGCGGTCTGGACGAGGTAGCCTTGGTCGCTGAGCCGTAATGCAAAGGCCTCGCGGACGGATTCTTCGTCTTCAACGAGTAACAGTTGCCAGGGCATCTCAGCCTTCTCGCTTTACCGGCAGCCACACTTCTACGATGGCACCCTTGCTGGCGGGGCTGCTGATCATGAGCTGCCCGCCGTGCCGTTCGATGATGTCGTGTGTGATCGTCAAGCCAAGCCCCACGCCCTTCGCTTTGCCGTTGGTGAAAAACGGCTCAAAGATACGCTGCAGGTCGTCGGGTGGAATGCCCTTGCCGCTGTCGGAAAATGTCATCAGCACTCCGGGGGTTCGTCGAGTTTCGGGTCGTAGGTCAACCGTCAGATCCCCTCCGCCGGCCATGGCGTCGATCGCGTTCATCGTGATGTTGAGGCAGACTTGTTGAAGATGGGCACGGGAGGCCTCGACCATGGGCAGGTCCGTCGCGATGGTCTTCGTCACACGGACATGCTGTTTGGTCAAATTTGGTCTTAGCAGGATCAGGGTGTCGTCGATGAGCGAGGGGAGGTCGCAGGGCTGAAGATCGAATGGCTGCGGGCGGAGCTGGCCGAGGTGGGACTCCAGCAAGTCGTCGATGCGCGCCGCCTCTCGCGCGATGAGCCGGCAGCGGTCCCTGGCCGCCTGCGGCAATTCCTCCTGTGCGGCCAGATGCGTGGCAAGGCTGCCAAGCCCGATCAAGGGATTTCGGACTTCGTGGAGAATCCCACCCGCGAGTTGCCCGACCAATTTGACTTGTTCCGCATGCCGCAAGGCTTCCAACATCTGTTCCCGTTCGCTCAAATCCGTGAGGATCGCCATATAGTATTGCGTTGTTCCGTCGCGGTCCTTCACCGGATTCACGCTTTCCCACACAAGAACTTCTGATCCGTCTTTTCTCCGGTTTACAAACCGGTCGACGAACGGCTGGCCCGATCGGATTGCCTGCCACAATCGCCCGTAGAATTCAGGACCGTGCTTCCCCGACTTCAAGATGGTGGGACGTTGCCCCAGGGCTTCGTCGCGGGTCCACCCGGTCATCCGTTCGAGAGCGGGGTTCCATTCCAGGATCCGGCCATCGGTATCGGTCAGCATGATGCCGTCCTGGGCCGACATGAAAAGCCGGTGGTAGAAGTCCCGTTGTGTATCGGCGCGCCTGCGCCGCTCCAGAACCGTCGCGATCGTGTTCGCAACCGTGCAGAGAAATTCCTGTTCCTTTTCCGTAAAGTCGCGGACCTGTTTGGAATGGGCCGTCATGACGCCGTAGACCCGGTCTTCGACGAGCATCGGGACGCACATGCCGGCAATGCCGCCATGTTCGGTCAGGAGTTTCGACGGGGTAAAGCGGGTTTCTTTCCTCAAATCACGCACGGCCACCGGTACCCGTTCACGAATGGCGAAACCGGCTTGGGAATGTGTGCCTCCTTCGATCGTCAGCTTGCCGATCAAATCCTCCTCGATTCCAATGCCCGCGACAACGGCGAGATGATCGTCATTATCCCGCGCGATCAGAATCTTGCACAGTTCCACTTCCAGTGCCCGGGCCGTATGGCGGACGGCTTCGTTCATCAATTCCTGAGCCGGCGCATCACTGACGGCCAGGGTGCCGATACGGGCGAGAACGGATTGGAACCTGGCGACCTGTGAGGCCTCCTGTGCGAGAAGCATGCGATCGGTGACATCCTGCAAAACAAGCAGAACCCCGGTGGCGCCGTGATAGGGCACGACGTTGAAGCGGCACTCGTAGATCAGCGGGTGCCCCTGTCGATCGGTGAGCCTGTAGGTTTGCGTCTCTCCCAGGCCGTGGCATCGGCGAACAATCTGGTGCGGAGCGAGGACTCTCTGTCTTGGACGGTGTGGGCCGGGTGCTCAGTGCCGGCGCCTGAGGCAGCTTCGCTCAGTTCTCCGAATTGGGCATTTTCGAAAATCAGGATGCCTTTGGACACAAAACATAAGCCGCCTTCGATACAGTCGCTCAGCCAGGCGAGGACTTCCGCTGCGGCCACCTCAGATCGGGCCGGGATCGGTGGCTTCGAACGGGCGCGTCTGAGGGAGGGCATAGCAAAACTCGCCGGTGATAAGATTCGAGCGGGATCCGGAGACCCAGTGCCCCTAGCAAGCAGTATAGCGGTTTTCCCTGAAGGTCGTCGAGATCCTGTTGCGTCATTGAAAAACGACCTTCCAGGGACAGGTGAAGCCGGTCTGGACGATCCGAATCAGGATTCGCTGCTGATCTTCCTCAGATTCGAAAAATAGTCACCGACAATGGCTTTCACCGGCCGTTTGTTGGCCTGGGTATCCACCAGGTAGTGCACAGCGCCGTGTATAGCCATCGCCACAAGCAGACCTTCGAATATTCCCACCTTGTACACGAGGGCTCCGGTCAGAAAGGCGAGGACCAGGGCATAGGGGCCGTGGTGGGTCACGTGCATCAGTCCGGCAATCATTTTCCAGCCTGTGA
>LNFM01008878.1_pt1 | contig 14942 bp, 14 predicted proteins | sample 596031 | NCBI WGS metagenome assembly LNFM01 (sample SAMN04254537, study PRJNA301005) | activated carbon metagenome | isolation source: dual media filters at the Ann Arbor, Michigan drinking water treatment plant | place: USA: Ann Arbor
CCTCCAGTTTCCCGGCGAATTCGCCTTCGACCGTCACTTCGCCCTTGTCATTCACTTCGGCCACGAGAGCCTCCTTCTGCTTCAACCGGCGGAGAAGAACCGAGGTCCGCCGGTCGACAAATCGTTGCGTCAGCGCCGCATGCAGCGCATCCGACAGGCGGTCTTCTACAGCGCGGGTTTCATCCCGCCAATGGGTTTCGTCTTCGACCCAGTTTTTCCGCTGAGTCACGTAGGTCCAGGTGCGGATATACGCAAGTCTGCGCGATAATGTGTCGATGTCGCCGTCGGTCTTGTCGATGCGCTTGATCGCCTGCGCCAGCCAGTCCGACGGGATGCGCCCGCCTCCCAGGCCGCGACCGACCAGGAACTCGAAGATCCGGGTCAGAAGCGTGGTGTGTTCCGGGCCGGTGGAGGAGCGGAAGTCCGGGATCCGGCAGACATCCCACAGAAGCTGGACGCGCTTGGGTTCGGTCAGCTTGTCCTGCACTTCGGGCAGGGCCGACAGCGCCTTCAGCGCCAGAACATCGTCGGCATCCCGGGCGCGGGTGAGCCAGTCGTTGAAGGTGGGGGCCTCAAGGCTGCGGATCAGGCGGTCGGCGCTGCCAAAATCCATCGATTCGTTGCGCCAGTGGAGTTTCTTCACCGGAGCGAAGCAGTGGGTCTCGATGGCCTCGACCTGATCTTCGTCAAAGGGCCGGGCTTCGCCGGTCACGCCGAAGGTCCCGTCCTCGGTATGGCGGCCGGCCCGTCCGGCGATCTGGGCCAGCTCCTGCGGGTAAAGCGCGCGCATCCGGCGGCCGTCGAACTTGGCGGTGGCCGAGAACGCCACATGCTTGATGTCGAGGTTGAGCCCCATGCCGATGGCATCGGTCGCGACAAGGTAATCCACGTCGCCGTTCTGGTACAAGGCGACCTGAGCGTTGCGGGTGCGGGGGGACAAGGCCCCCATCACCACCGCGCAGCCACCCTTCTGGCGACGGATCAGCTCGGCAATCGCATAGACGTTTTCCACCGAGAACCCGACGATGGCCGAGCGTTCCGGCATCCGGCTGATCTTCTTCGATCCGGAGTATTTCAGCGTCGACATCCGGTCGCGCTTCAGGAATGTCACATGCGGCACAAGGCCTGCGATGGCCCCGCGCATGGTGTCGGACCCCAGAAAAAGCGTCTCGTTCAGGCCGCGGGCGCGGAGGAGGCGGTCGGTGAACACATGGCCGCGGTCGGCGTCGGCGCACAGCTGGATTTCATCGACGGCGACGAAATCGGCGCCGATGTCCAGGGGCATGGCTTCGGTGGTGCAGACCCAATACTGGGTGCGGTCGGGAACGATACGTTCTTCACCCGTGACCAGCGCCACGACCGACGGGCCGACCTTGGCGACAATGCGGTCATAGACCTCGCGGGCCAGCAGACGCAGCGGCAGGCCGATGACGCCCGTGCGGTGCGACAGCATCCGCTCGATCGCATGATGGGTCTTGCCGGTGTTCGTCGGCCCAAGGACCGCCGTCACCCGCCGGGTGGCGTCCATGGCTTAAAGCTCCTGCCCCTCGGCCTCTTTTTCCAGCCGCTCGATGGCTTCGGCTGCACCCGCCATGTGCGGATGGATGGCAATGGCCGCGCGATAAACCTCCAGCGCGCGGTCCGACTTGCCGCTTTCTTCCAGAATCAGCGCAAGGCCCGACAAGGCCCCGAAATGCCGGGGATTCAGCGTCAGGACCTGCCCGATGTCGGCCACCGAAGGCCCGAACTCGCCCGCCATGTAGAAGGCGGTGGCGCGGGCATTCCAGGCCTCGGCAAAATTGGGGTCATGGTCGATGACGGCGCTGAAATGCTCGATGGCGGCGGGATAGTCGCCCAGATCCATCGCGTCACGCCCGCGCTGCAACAGCAGGTCCAGCGCCGGAGAGCCGGATTTGGACCATTCGATCCAGATTTCCGTCTCGATCCGGCCCGCCTCGGCCTCGTTTGCGGTCTTCAGCCGTTCGAAGAGCCCGTCCAGCTTGGCCACATCTTCCGCCTGAACTGCCGCGCAAGTCAGGAAAAGCGGCAGAAGTGCCGTAACGATACGATTGAGAATGACGGCCCGGACACGCATAACTGGAAAGTAACCGATCCGCGCCAGATTGCCAGTGGGCCCAGGGTCACGAAGGAGAGACTTGTCATGAGCGAGATGATTGATGCCGCCGTGAAGGCGTTGTCTGCCAAGCTTTCGGGCGGCTTTGACGGAATTGCAAAGTTTGTCATCCCCGGCGAAGGCGCAATCATGCTGGACGGGCAGGGCGTGCGGGCCGCCGACGAAGAGGCGGATGTGACCCTGACCGCCGAGGCGGATGTGTTCCGGGCGATTCTGGACGGCGACATGAACCCGACGATGGCCTTCATGACCGGCAAGCTGTCGGTCGATGGCAGCATGGGGCTGGCGATGAAGCTGGGCTCGGTGCTGGGGTGAAGCACGACAGCGCCCAGCCAGCGCCGTTTTACGCGGACTTGGCCGACGCCCCGCCGGGGGCGGTGGTCGTCTGGGCGCAGGCTGGGGCGGCGCGGATCCGGCTTGCCTCATGGCGGGCGGGTGACAAGGGCACAGTCCTTCTCTTGCCGGGCCGGACGGAATGCATCGAGAAGTACGGTCGGGCAGCAGGCGATCTGGTGGCGCGCGGGTTTTCCGTCATCACCATCGACTGGCGCGGGCAGGGTCTGGCTGACCGGGCGCTGAGCGACCGGATGATGGGCCATGTCGGAGATTTTGCCGAGTTTCAGCAGGACATGGACGCGATGCTGGCCGAGGCGGGCCGTCTTGGTCTGCCGCAGCCCTACTACATGATTGCGCATTCGATGGGTGGCTGCATCGGCCTGCGCGCCCTGACGCGCAGGTTGCCGATCAAGGCCGCGGCGTTCTCGGCCCCGATGTGGGGCATCGCGATGGCGGCATGGCTGCGGCCGGTGGCCAGCGTCGTGTCGGCACTTGCGGGGCCCCTGGGACTTGTCAGCCGCTATGCCCCGTCGACCAGTGGCCAGACCTACCTGCTGCAGGTCCCGTTCGAGGGGAATGTCCTGACCACCGACCGCGAGATGTGGGATTACATGCGCCACCAGGTCTCCGAGGTGCCCGAGCTTGCGCTTGGCGGCCCGTCGATTGGCTGGCTGAAGGCGGCCTTGCGCGAATGTGCGGCGCTGTCGGCGCTGCCCGCGCCCCGGGTTCCCGCGATCTGCGGGCTGGGGACGGCGGAAAAGGTCGTGGACGTCCCGCCGGTGCATCTGCGGATGGCAAGCTGGTCCAACGGCCAGCTGGACCTCTATCCGGGGGCCGAGCACGAGATCATGATGGAAGGCGCCGCGATGCGGAAACGCTTCTTCGACCGCGCCACGGCCCTGTTCGAAGCGAATCGTTAAAGCCGTTTCACCGGCGCGGCCCCTGCGGGTCGTGGCTGGTCAGGACGCCGGCGGGGCAAGGATTGCCTGTGCGGTCAACCCGCTTGCCGCGTCGCCCCAGTCAAACAGCATGCTTCCCCCGGCTTCCACCCGCAGAACGAGGGTGCCGCCGGTGATGCAAAGATCGCTGCCGCTGGTGATGACTTCGCGAAAGGTGACGGTGGTGGCCGAAGTGAAAAGGATGTCCAGCCGACCGGCGCAGGGGATCGACGGATAGCTGACCGTGGCTGCCTCTGGCCCAAGCGTGATCGCGACGCTCCAGGTATGGCCATCGTCCTGCTTGCCCTCACCAGCCCAGACCGCGCCATCGCGCCACCAGTTCGGCATTTCAGCCTGGGCGGGCAGGGCAACGAGCACCGTGAACAGGAGGGCGAGGCCACGCATCCCGGCGCCTACTGTCGCGCGAGGCAGGACAGGCAGGGTTCCGTCGGGTCGCGGGCAAATTCCATGATCCGCCCTTCGGGTCCGATCAGGTAGAGATGGCCCTGATCCAGTTCCGCCCGCTGCATCGCCTGCATCGCCTCGAAGTAGACCGTTTCGGCTGCAAGGTCGGGGCAAGCCATCCGGGTTGCGCCCATCCCGCCAAAGCTGATCGCGGGCAGGGTGGCGGCATTGGTCCCGAAGTACCTGTTGCATGGCGCCTTGCCGGTGACCTTGTCGCCGTCCAGGCGCAGCGAGGCATTCCAGGCGATCTCCTGGCCTTCCAGTCCGACAAGATGCCAATCGACGCCCGCGATCTCGTCCGACAGGGCGGGAGAGACACAGGCCGCGAGGGTTGCGAAACACAAGGGGGACAGACGCATCAGACAGGCTCCGTGACAAGGACAGACATCCCTGTGACGCGTCAGAAGGCCTCGGGCTTGGCCTCGCGCGCCATGTGGTCAAGGACGGCGTTGACGAACTTTGGCTCTTTCCCGTCCGGAAAGAAAGCCTTGGCCACGTCGACATATTCGGTGATCGCCACTTTGGGCGGGGTGGGCAGGTCCACCAGCTCGGCCCCCGCCGCGCGGAAGAGGGCGCGCAGGACCGGGTCGATGCGGTCGATCGGCCAGGCGGCAACCAGCGCGCGATCGGTCAACTGGTCGATCTTGGCCTGCCAGTTCACTGCCGAGCCCACAACGGCGCGGAAGTGATCGACGTCACCCTCGGCAAACTCGCCCTCGTCATAGGTCGCGCCGAAACGGTGCGTCTCGAACTCGCGCGTCACCGCCTCGACCGTCTGGCCCGAGACCTCCATCTGGAACAGCGCCTGCACGGCGTACAGCCGCGAAGCCGACTTCATCTGGCGCTTTTCGTCGCGTTTGGCCGTGGTCATGCCCGGAAACCGATCCCCTTGGATTTCCCGGCCCATTTGCGCGAAAGCGCCACAAGGTGCAAGGCCGCCGCTGCGGCACCGCCGCCCTTGTTCTGTCCCGCAGGATCGGCGCGCACTTCGGCCTGGGCCCGGTTTTCCACCGTCAGGATACCGTTGCCGATGCAGGCGCCCTGCAGGCCGAGCAGGCTGATCGCGCGGGACGAGTCATTGCAGACCGTGTCGTAATGCGTCGTCTCGCCCCGGATCACGCAGCCAAGGGCGACATAGCCGTCGTACTCGGCCAGCCGTTCCGCCATCGCGATGGCCGTCGGTACTTCCAGCGCGCCCGGCACTTCCACCAGGTCGACCTCGGCCCCACAGGCTGCACCCACCGCGCGGGCCCCGGCGATCAGGTTGTCGGCGATGTCCTTGTAATAGGGGGCCACGACAATCAGCAGCTTCACCGGCTTGTCGAAGCTGGGCAGCGGCAGGGTGTAATGCGTCTCGGCGGTGGCCATGGGCTACTCCTTGATCGGGCGGGTGCCCGCGATGGACAGACCGTAAGCGTCCAGGCCCACAAAGCGCGGCGTGGCCGAATTGGTGACCAGCGTGATCGTCGACAGGCCCAGCGTCGACAGGATCTGCGCGCCAAGCCCATACTGGCGCAGGGTCTGCGGCGAGTGTTCCCCGGGCGTGACCATCTTCATCGTCGTGTCGCGCAAAAGGACCACGGCTCCGCGCCCCTCGGCGGCGATGATGCGCATGGCGGCCGGAAGCTCGCCCCCGCCGCCCACGCCCAGCACATCCTCCAGCGGGTTCAGCGAATGGACCCGCACCAGCACCGGGCCCGGGGCCGAAAGGTCGCCCTTGGACAAGACGATATGTTCGTCGCCGTGAGTTTCATCGGCAAAGACCCGCATCAGCCAATCGCCGCCATGCGCGGAATTGACCGCGCTGACCGCCTTTTCGGTAATCAGGTTGTCGTGCCGACGCCGATAGGCGATCAGGTCGCTGATCGTGCCGATCTTCAGCCCGTGCTTCTGGGCAAAGGAAATCAGGTCCGGCAGGCGCGCCATCGTGCCGTCATCGTTCATGATCTCGCAGATCACGCCCGAAGCGTTCAGCCCCGCCAGTCGGCTGACATCGACCGCCGCCTCGGTATGCCCTGCACGCACCAGCACGCCGCCATCCCGCGCCCGCAGCGGGAAGATATGGCCCGGCGTCGCGATGTCGGCGGCACCCTTGGTCGGGTCGATTGCCACGGATACCGTCCGCGCCCGGTCGGCCGCCGAAATCCCAGTCGTCACGCCTTCGCGCGCCTCGATCGACAGGGTGAAGGCGGTCTCGTGGCGGCTGGAGTTCTTCGGGCTCATCAAAGGCAGGCCCAGGGCCTCGATCCGGGTGGCGGGCAGCGCCAGGCAGATCAGCCCCCGGCCATGCGTCGCCATGAAGTTGATCGCCGACGGCGTGCACATCTGCGCCGGGATCACCAGGTCGCCCTCGTTCTCGCGGTCCTCGTGGTCCACCAGAATGAACATGCGCCCGTTGCGGGCATCTTCGATGATCTCCTCGATCGAGGAGATGGCGTCGGCAAAGTCTGACATGGGTCGCAGGCCTCACAAGCTCTCAGCGCCGATGTATCGCGGCCTGTGTGCAAAGGCCAGAGGTTCGGTCCCGGAGCCTGCGCAGAAACGGTGTGCATCCGGGTTGGGGACGCGCCGGAGTTTTCGAAAACTCCGGACCGGAGCCTTTGAAGGCTCCGACACGATTTCTTTGAAGAAATCGTCGCCTCAGACCCGGGCGGACAGGACGGACAGGCAGGCCACCTCGGCCAGTTGCTGGGTCGCCCCCAGAATGTCGCCGGTCTGGCCGCCGATGCGGCGCAGCGCGGTGAAGGCTAGCCAGAGGGTTACGCCTAGTGCGGCAAAGACCATGGGAACCGCGCCCCAGCCCGTCAGAACCACGGCGAGGGCGGCGGCCAGCGCCAGACCGACCAGTGCCGTCGCCGGGCCAGGCCGCCCGGTCGCATGGCTCAGCCCCTCGCCCCGCGCATTAGGCAACAGCGACATCATCAGCGCCATCGGCGCCCGCGACATCGCCCCGGCGGCGATCAGGGCGGGCCAGTATCCGCCCTGGACCAGCAGCGCCGTCAGCGCCGACCAGCGGGCCAGTGTGAACAGAACCAGCGCCAGCGCGCCGTAGCTGCCGACCCGGCCGTCCTTCATGATCTCCAGCCGCCGTTCGCGCGTCCAGCCGCCGAAGAGGCCGTCCGCCGTGTCGGACAGCCCGTCCTCGTGCAGGCCCCCGGTCAGCATCGCGCCCAGGGCCAGGACCAGCGCCGCCGTCACCCCTGGCGTCACCCCCAGCCACAGCGCGCCCGAGGCAACGGCCGCCCCCGCAGCCCCCAGCACCACGCCGACCAGCGGCCAGGCCCAGGCCGAGGCCGCGCCGGTCCCTTTGTGGTTGGGCAGGGGCAGGCGGGACAGGAGCGCAAAAGCCGACAGAAGGTCAGAGGGCAGCCTGAGGGCGATGTCGCGAAGCATGGTCAAAGCGGCTGTTCCCGGCTGGCATTCGATGGGCCTCTGGGGTAGCCCCATCCGGAAGCAGGATCAATCCGGAGAAACCGATGCCCTTCCAGTCCCTTGCCGATGTTCGCACCATGCTTGCCACCCTTCCGGCCCCCGATGCGGCGGCGATTGCGGCAGCCGAGGCGCGGAATGGCCAGCTGACCAAGCCGCCGGGGGCTTTGGGCCGGTTGGAGAAGCTGGCGATCTGGATGGCTGGCTGGCAGGGGACCGACAAGCCCACCGCCGAAAAGCCGCAGATTGCGATCTTTGCGGGAAATCATGGGGTTACGGCCAAAGGTGTGTCGGCCTTCCCGGCGGAAGTGACCGCGCAGATGGTGGCGAACTTTGCCCATGGCGGGGCGGCGATCAACCAGCTGGCCCGGGCCTTCGGGGCGAAACTGGACGTCCATGCGCTGGATCTTGACCAACCGACCGCCGACTTCACCGAAAGCCCCGCGATGACCGAGGCCGAGGTCGTCGACGCCCTGCGTCGCGGTTATGAGGCGGTCAATCTGGAGGCGGATCTGTTCGTTGCGGGCGAGATGGGGATCGGCAACACGACCTCTGCCGCCGCAGTCGCCACCGCGCTGTTTGGCGGGGTCGGCTGGGCCGGTCGTGGGACCGGGGTGGACGACGCGGGGCTACGGCGGAAGGAATCGGCGGTCGCGGCGGGGGTTGAGTTGCACAAGGCGCTGCTGGCCGATCCGCTGCAGGTCCTGCGCTGCCTTGGCGGCCGCGAAATCGCGGCGATGGCGGGGGCGATCCTTGGCGCGCGGATGGCGCGGGTGCCGGTGATCCTGGACGGCTTCATCGCCTGTGCGGCGGCAGCGGTGCTGGAAAAGGCGGCACCGGGCGCTCTCGACCACTGCGTTGCCGGGCACCAAAGCGCCGAGGGCGCGCATGCGCGACTTTTGGAGAAGCTGGGGAAAGAGCCGCTGTTGTCGCTGGGCCTGCGGCTTGGCGAAGGCTCGGGCGCGGCGCTGGCAATCGGGGTGGTGCAAGGCGCCGTGGCCTGCCATTCCGGGATGCTGACCTTTGCCGAAGCTGGTGTCGCAGCCGGGGCCTGACCGAGCTGGCACAGAGCTAATGCCGCGTATACGCCCACGCAGAAGCTGTTGATTTTACTGGAAAGGCCAAGCCTGTCCTGCGTGGACAGGTCAGGCCTTCGGCATCTTCAGGCTGACCAGACGGCCACCCTTCTGATAGCGGACCTCGGTCTCGGTGATCGCCTTGACGGTCCCGCCGTCGATCTTGTCGCCGACCTTGACCTTCTTGTACTTGCCGTTCGACTGCCGGACCAGCGCATAGCGGCGCGAGTCGGTGCCGTAGGTGCCGATCAGATTGATCTTCGACAGGTTGATCGCGTTCGCATAGGTCGCCTGCTTGGCCACGTTCGCCTTGGTCGGGATCGACGGGGCGGCCCTGGTGGTCTCCGGCTCGTCCAGCTCGTCGATTTCCTCGGGCTTGGCTTCGGGCGCGGCGGCAGCGACTTCGATCGTCGCTTCGGGTGCGGGCTCGCGGACCGCTGCCGCCACGGCTGCCTCGACTGCCGAGCTGAGATCGTTCGGGCGCGCGGCGGGCCGCATCGAGATGGCGACGACCGATGGATTCTGCGCCTCAAGGGCTGCGGCTTCGGCAAGCTTCGCCTCGGCCTGCGCGGTCAGCGAGGCGCCTTGGGCCCCGAGATCGGCGGGCGCGCTGGCGGGCAGCACGGCGGCGGCGGCGGTCACGACCGAGGCGGGACGCGGCAGCGGGCGGAGGCCTGCGAACTCGGCGGCGGCTTCGGGCGACAGGGCGGCGTCATCGGCAGTCGGCGCGGGTGTCAGGCCCTCGGGGCGCGGGCGGGGACGGAACCCGGCCATCGCCGGATCGGGCGGTGGCAGCGCGGTGTCGGCGGGGGCGGCAGTCTCCCCCGAGGTGACAAGCGAGGCGCCGGCAGCGGTGACCGGATCGGCAGCAGGCGCGGAAACGGCAGCAGCCGCCAGAGCGGCAGCCGAGGCGACTTCGCTGCGTGCAGGCGGCAGAAGCGGCGGTTTGCCGGCGATCAGCATCACCCCGTCCGGGCTGACGATGCCGTCCGGGGTCGGCATGAGCAGGCCGTTCGCGTCGAACCGGTAGACCGTGCCCGGGGCGGGCGGCGGCATCACCGGTTCGGGCAGCGTATCGCGCAGGTCGGTCAGGCTGGGCAGGGCGAGCGCGTCAAGAGCCGGGGGCGGCGCGTCCATCGCCGACAGGAAGATTTCGTCCTGATCCTCGACCGGCGCAGCGGCGGCGGCGACATCGGTCGCCACGGTGGTTTCCGGCGCGGGCTCGGGCACGGGAACAGCTGCGGGTTCCGGCGCGGCGGCGACGTCAGTCGCGGGTGCGGGTGTCGCTTCGGCAGCCGGATCGGGGGTCACATCGGCGGCAAGCTCTGGCGTCGGCTCGGCCACGGCAACGCCCGCCGGGTCTGGCGTTGCCTCGACAACCTCGGTGGCAACCGGATCCTCGACCACGGCCGGGTCGGTTGGATCAGCCGCAGTCTCGTCGCCGCCCATGTTGACCGGCAGGCTTTCGGTCGCCAGCGCATCAAGATCGGCGGTTTCCGAGATCCCTTCCGCCTCGGGCAGGGGATCGGTCATCCCCTCGGGGTCCTGCATGTCGGCCAGCATCTCGTCGCTGGCATCCGGGATGACCTGCACTGCGGCAGTTTCGTCGGTCGTGGCGCTGCCGCCAAGATACATCGAGGACCAGAGGCCGATCAGCGCGAGGAACAGAAGGAGGAGGCCGACCAGCACCATGAAGACGGTGCCGCTCCGCTTTTTCGCCGGGGCGGCGGCGCCGAACGTGCCACCGGGCCGGGCCGGCGACTTCACCGTGGTCGGACCGATGGCCGGACGCGGAATGTCTGGGCCCTTGACCTTGGCCTTGGCGCGGGTGCCGGGGATCGACGGCGCGGTGACCAGCCCGGAATAACTCTTGCCGGTTGCGGGCCGGGCAATAGCGCCCTTTGCGGGCACTGCTGCCGCTGCGGGGCGGGTCACGCCATCGACGGGACGTGCGGTCGCGTCGCCCGCCGCCGCGCGGCGGCTGGCAAAGGCCACCATCGCCGCCGAAGACGGCGCAGGCGGAATCTCATCGTCGCCGTCGGTGGCAGAAAGTTTGCGGGCAATCGAGGCCGGAGCGGGCGGAATGTCATCCTCGGGGAAGGCCGAGGTGTCGGTGACATGTGCGAAGGGGGCTTCTTCCGGCTCCGGCGCCGGGGCGGGTTTGGAGGCGACGGGAGGCGGGACGTTGTCGACCACATCGCCGATGGCGGCGGGCGCGGCGGCTGGTTCTTCGATCTCTGCCGAAACGGGGTCTGGGGCGACGATGATGTCGTCTTCAACTGCGTCTTCGATGGGATCAAGGTCGGGGTCGACACTTTCGACAACCGGGGCCGGTTCGGTCACGTCGGGAAGGTCGCCGTTCAGCGCCTCTTCCAGACCGGGGAGGGGATCGTCGTCTTCGGCAACAGAGGCGGCTTCGACGACTTCGGGCTCGGGTTCAGGTTCCGGCGCGGGTTCGGCCTTGGGCAGTTCCCGGTGCAGGATCGAGACCGGGTCGCGGTCGCGTTCGACGGTCTCGTCCTCGGCCAGAATTCCGGCGGCAGCGGCGGCGGGGCCGAACCAGGGCTCGCCGACGAAGTTGCCCTCTTCCGGGATCGCGACGAAGGAGACCGGGTTGAGCCGGTGCTCGACTGCGAAGGCCTCGGCCTCGGCCAGGGTCTCTTTCGCGATGACGGCGACCTTGACCGTGGCACCCTTGCCTGACCAGTCGAAGACCAGGTCCTCGACGTCATAGGGCGTGCGGCCTTCCAGCGCCGTCGCGATCTGGCGGCGCTTTTCCTCGCGGCTGGGGCCGGGCGCGTGCACGTCGGTGTAAAGGATCTGGCCGTTCGGCAAGATCAGCTTGGTCGCTACCCCCATCGGGGACAGACCCAGCGCGGTCTTGCGCATGTAGTCCAGCGCTTCGGCAAGATCGGGCGCATCGAAGGCGGTTTCGCCAATCGAGAGCCAGCCTTTCGGCGTCCGATGCAAAAGCGCGATCGTCTCGCGCGTCAGGTCAAGTGCAAATGTCGGTTTCATGTCGCGGGTCTAGCACGGATCGTCAAAGCGCTGGAACGTGCCCCAGCCGGTTGGCGCTTGTGTAAAGCAGCTTTTCGCCGAAGGGAAGGAAAACGGCCAAGGAACCGGTTGCGGTGCGCGTCACAAGTGCGAAATGTCACGCCAAATGAAGGAGACCCCCATGCGTGCCCTCTCTGTCCTGTTCCTGTCCGCGGCCCTTGTCTTGCCGATGGCCGCGCCCGGTCTGGCCCAGGACGCCCCAACCCGGACCATCAGCGTGACCGGAACCGGCACGGTCGAGGCTGCGCCGGACATGGCGACGCTGATGATCGGCGTGACCACGCAAGGCACGACGGCAGCCGAGGCGCTGACCGCCAACACCGCGGCGACCGAAGCGGTGATCGCGCGACTGACTGCCTCGGGGATCGAGGCGCGGGACATGCAGACCTCGAACCTGTCGATCAACCCGAACTGGACGGGCTATGACAGCTCGACCCCGACGATCTCGGGCTATGTGGCGTCGAACATGCTGACGGTGCGGGTGCGGGCGCTGGACACGACGGGCGCGGTGCTGGACGCGGCGGTGGCGGACGGGGCGAATACGCTGAACGGTCTGACCTTTGGCCTCGCCGACCCCGAGCCCGCCTACAATGAGGCGCGCAAGGAAGCGGTGGCCGATGCGAAGGCCAAGGCCGAACTGCTGGCGAGCGCTGCGGGGGTCACCCTGGGAGGGGTCCTGTCGATCGCCGACAACGGCGCGATGACTGATCCGGCGCCGATGTACCGCGAGGCTGTGTCGGCAGCACCCGTGCCGGTGGTGGGCGGTGAACTGGGGCTGATCGCGAACGTGTCGGTCACTTACGAAATCACGGAATAATTCAGCGCGAACGTGACGCAACCGGCGGAAACTTCAAGGCTTCTGCCGGTTTCGGTCATCATTTGGCCCAAGTCCCGTATAGACTTCGCGCACGAGCAGACTTGTGGCAGGAGACGCCTTGCATGCGTGTGAGAGGGCCAATCAGCCTGGCAATTGCGTTGTTGTTGCCGATTGGGATCGCCTGGTTAAAATTCGGCGGCGATCACGTCGCCCTGTCGGAAAGCATTGCGACTGCAATCGACGAGTTTCCCAGGACTGGCGACGACATTGTAGCCGATCTGCAGAAGGGCGCGCGCTTTGAATCCGTCAACGCGGAAGCTGCCGCTCCGGGGTCGGCTGCGTCCTTTCTGGCCAACACACCCGACGGGCTGGTGGCAACGGGGGCCATTGTCGCCGGGGTCCGCAACCAGCCGTTCCTGATCAAGGATGTCATCCTGGACTATGCCTCGGCCACTAACGGCGAGGTTCCGGCCGAGATCACGGCGATCCGCCCGGTCATGGGCTGTCGGCTGACTGCGCCAGAAACTGGCGCAGTGGTCGGCCATGTCACCGCCGGCAAAAGCGGCTTGGCGCTGCCGCTGTCGACCTATGGCGATGCCGATCTTGCCGATGGCGTGCAGGGGTTTGTCGATGCCTATCGCGCCGGAGCCGAGGCGGATTGGGCGGGACAGCAGGCGCATGCCTACGAGGTCTATGACGTCGTCGTTACCGAAACCGAGGGGCCGGTCTATCTGGTGCTGGAAAGCGGCAGCGGCAACCTGATCTGGAACATCCATGTCGCCGAAGGTGTCCGGATCGAGCGTGTCGTGCTCTTGGGCGCCGATCAGGCGGGCGTTGCGAACCTGGATCCGGTCGTGCCCGTCGAGGTTCTGCTGAACGACGGCCTTGCCGCCTGCGGCATCCGCCCGGCCTATGCGCTGAACTCGGCCCATCGCCTTCTCGGCGCTGCCGCTGCGGGCGAGATGACGCGCGAAGAGAGCGAGGCGTTCCTGGCAGAATTGCGCGCGGCGGTTGATGCCTATGACATCTGGTTCCGCGACAGTTTCGGTCTGCGGGCAGGCGAAAGCCGTGCCGGCTTTGATGTCGGGAAGATGTCAATGGTCGGCCCGCTGCCCGAAACAGACGAGGCGAAGGCGGTCTATGCCCGGATCGAGGGGGCACGTATCCGCATGACCAGGGACGTCTATTTCGAGATCGCCGGTCAGGTGCCCGAAGGCGAGGATTTTGCTGCCCGGGTGAAGGCGATCGCCACGAACTTTGCCTTTGGCAATTTGTCCAGCCTGCGGCAGGGAGTGTCGTTCTGATGCTGCGGATTCTGATCGGCACCGGACTTCTGCTGATGGCGGTGGGCTTTGGCGCGGCCGGGTGGCAATACTGGAAATCGCTCCCAGTGGCGGAGGTCGCTGCTGTGGAGGCCGCCCCCAGTGATCCCGGCACCGGGACCATCGCGCCCGTCGAACTGCCGCAAGCCTGGCTGGCGTCGCCGACCGGGGGCATGATCGCGCAGGACGACGTCCGCGCTTATCTGGCGCAAGCCCGGTTTGCCCCGACCCGCATGGTCGTAGTGACGCGGCAGGCGCAGCTTGCCGACCTTCTGGCCACGGGGGAAAGCCTGCCAGAGGCCGATTATCTGCAGGTGCTGGCTGACATCCGCGCGCCTCGGGTCGCCGAAGGTCTGTGCGAGGTTCTGCTGCAATCGGGGGCGGCGGATTGTGCCGTCCATACCGCCCGTGTCGTCGAGGGCAGCGTCGATCTGGTCGCGGGGACAGCGCTGTTCACGCTGGAACTGGCCTATCGCCTGCCCGAAGCCGACGCGGAATTGCCGGACCTCGCCGCCCATGTCTTCCGGACTCAAGCAGTGGACGTGGCGCTTGATGTCGGGGCTGCAGGCACCGCCAGCGCCGATGCAGCCCTTGCGGCGGTTCTGGCCGCAGTGACCGAGGCCTGCACCGCCGAGACGGTCGGCGATCTTTGCCGGATGCTGCGGCTGTCGGTGCACTGGGAGCCCGATCAGCCAGTCCAGGCCCGCGCCGAGATCGGCTGGCTGGATCCGCTGCCAGAGGGCATGTTCGTGGCCCCGCCGCTGACCACCGCCCCGGGCGGCTGAGCGGCGGGGGCGAAGGCTCAGGCCGTGGCCTTGGTCAGCGCCTGATCCAGGTCGGCGATGATGTCGCGCACATCCTCGATCCCGATCGACACCCGCACCACATCCGGCGCGGCGCCAGCCTTGATCTGGGCTTCCTCGGACAGTTGCCGGTGCGTGGTCGAGGCCGAGTGGATGATCAGGCTGCGCGTGTCGCCCAGGTTCGCGACGTGGCTGAACAGCTTCACGTTGTCGATCAGCTTGACGCAGGCCTCGTAGCCGCCTTTGACGCTGAAAGTGAACAGCGCGCCGGGTCCCTTGGGCGTGATCATCTTGGCGAGGTTGTGGTAGGGTGAGGACTTGAGGCCCGGATAGGTAACCTGGCCGACCCGCGGGTCCTGCTCCAGCCACTCCGCGACGATCTGGGCGTTCTGGACATGGCGGTCCATCCGCAGGGCAAGCGTTTCGATCCCCATCAGGGTGTAGTGGGCACCCTGCGGGTTCATCGTCATGCCAAGGTCGCGCAGGCCGATGGCGATGGAGTGGAAGGTGAAGGCCATGTTGCCCAAGGTCGGGTGGAAGACGAGGCCGTGGTAGGCGGGCTCGG
>LNFM01008879.1_pt1 | contig 14941 bp, 16 predicted proteins | sample 596031 | NCBI WGS metagenome assembly LNFM01 (sample SAMN04254537, study PRJNA301005) | activated carbon metagenome | isolation source: dual media filters at the Ann Arbor, Michigan drinking water treatment plant | place: USA: Ann Arbor
AGCCCGGCCATGACGGATGGGGCGGTGTCCTTGCCCGCCGATAGAGCAAAGGGCCTCCCCCCGCCCTCACCCCCTCGGATCGACCGGCTTCACCGAACCGATGCCGAGGATGTCCTCCATGATCTTGGCGCCGGCCAGAACGCGGTCCTCGCCGTGGGGGCGGGCGGCGATCTGCAGGCCGATCGGTCGGCCGTCCTTCGTGAAGCCGCAGGGCAGCGACAGGGCGGGGCAGGAGACCGTCGTCAGCGCATAGGCGATGGAGAGCCACTGCACGTAGTCGGGGAAGGTGAAGCCGTCGCACTCGGCGACATAGCGCTGCTCGACAGGATAGGCGGCGACGATGGTGGCGGGGGTGAGCAGCAGGTCGTAGCGGTCGAAGAAGGCGAGCGTCCGCCTGAGCATGGTCTGGCGCTGCGCCTCGGCGCGCGTCAGCTCGTCCATGGTCAGCTTCAGGCCCTTCTCGATGTTCCAGATCACCTCCGGCTTCAGCTTGTCGCGGTGGGTCTTGAGGAGCTCGAACTTGGTCGTGGCGAAGGCATAGGCGCGCAGCGTGCCGAAGCACTCGTGCACCTCGGAGAAGTCGGGATGGGCCTCCTCGACGATGACGCCGGCCTCCTTGAAGCGCTTCGCCGCGGCTTCCGTGATGGCGCGCACCTCGGGGTCGACCGGGGTGATGCCGAGGTCGGGCGACCAGGCGACGCGCTTCGGCTTCCACGGCCCCTTGAGGATCGAGCGGAAGCTCTTCTTCGGGGCAGGCAGCGAGCGCGGGTCGCGGTGGTCGTCGCCGCTCATGGCGTCGAGCAGCAGGGCGAGGTCGGTCACGGTGCGGGCCATCGGGCCCTCGACGCCGAGCGTGGCGTCGATCTTGGTGCCGGGCGTTGCGGCGACGCGGCCCGGCGAGGGGCGCATGCCGACGATGCCACAGAAGCTCGCGGGGTTGCGCAGGGAGCCGCCCATGTCGGAGCCGTGGGCGAGCCAGGCCATGCCGGTGGCGAGCGCCACAGCCGCGCCGCCGGAGGAGCCGGCAGCCGAGAGTTTCGTGTTGTAGGGGTTCACCGTGGCGCCGAAGACCTCGTTGAAGGTGTTGGCGCCGGCGCCGAATTCCGGCGTGTTGGACTTGGCGTAGATGACGCCGCCCTGGGCCTCGAGATGCTCGACGAGGATGTTGGAAGCCTCCGGCACGAAGTCCTTGAAGATGGGCGACCCTTGCGTCGACAGGACGCCGGCGACGTCGGTGAGGTCCTTGATGGGAACCGGCATGCCCTGCAGGAGACCCCTGCCCTCCTTCGGCTTCTTCATGAGCGCGCGGGCGTGCTTGCGGGCCCGGTCGAAGCAGAGCGTCGGCAGAGCGTTGACCTTGCCGTCCACCGCCTTGATGCGCTTCTCCAGCGTGTCGAGGAGATCGATCGGCGTCACCTCCCCCGCCTTCAGCAGCTTGACGATGTCGGTAGCGCTCTTCTCGATCAGCGACAGATCGGCGGCCATGGCATGTCCCCTCGGGTCCTCGAATGCGGCGGGCACGGTGGCATTGCCGCAGGCACCGCCGCAACCCGGCGGGCTGCCTTATCGTCATGCGCCGGGCGAATGGGTCGGGCCGGCGGCTAGGAAGGCGCGGGGTGGCTGGGCTAAGAGGAGCGGATCACAACACCATCCGGGACGACCATGGCCGCCGACAATCCCGCAACCGAGGCCGCGCTCGACGCCGAACCGCAGGTGCGGGTGCGCCATCTCAACAAGCGCGACCTCAACCGCACCTGGGAGTTCATCAAGGCGGTGTTCCGCGAGGTGAACCGGTCGACGGTGGAGTACCAGCGGCCGAAGTCGAAGAAGCGATTCCTGGAGGTCTTCGATGAGAAGGGCATCGAGCAGTTGCTCTTCGTCATCCGCGCCGGCGGCAAGGAGCGGATCGTCGGCTATGCCGAATGCGCGCTCACCATCATCGGCACCGACAACTGGATGAACGAGCGCTACTTCCGCGCCCGCGACATGCGCCCGCTCTTCGTCGAGGAGCTGGCGGTGGACCCGGAGTTCCAGGGCCGCGGCCTCGGCACCTTCGTGCTGGAGCAGCTCGAACATCTCGCCAAGCTGCGCGGCTGCACCCATCTCGTGCTGGAGGTGGCGGAGAACAACGAGAACGCCCTGAAATTCTACCGCGGCCGCGCCTTCACCAAGCTGGACGCGGCCATCTTCCTCGCCAAGACGGTGGTGAGCGACCCGGAGATCCTGCCGCCGCGGCGGCTGAAGCGGCGCGAGCCGAAGGCGCGCGCGGCGGCCCAGCAGGGGGCGATCACCGCGCCGTCCGAGCCGAAGGACATGCCGCCGGAAGGCTAGGTTTCGCATTGTAGCAGGGGCTGTTGTTTTGCGAGCCTGTCCTGCTTTGACAGGCCGCCCGCCGATCGGGTTCACTCCGCCATCCTCGCATCGGAGGCCGCCATGGCTTTGACCAACCTGCAGGTCCGCGACCTGGAAACCGTCCTTCATCCCTATACGAACCAGGCGACGATCCGCGACACCGGCACGCTGGTCCTGGAGCGGGCCAAGGGCATCTACGTCTACGACGTGGACGGCAAGCCCTATATCGAGGGCATGGCGGGCCTCTGGTGCACGGCGCTCGGCTACGGCAACGAGGAGCTCGCCGAGACCGCCTACCAGCAGATGAAGAAGCTCTCCTTCACCCATCTGTTCGGGGGAAAAAGCCACGACCCCGCCATCGAGCTCGCCGAGAAGCTGAAGGAGAAGGCGCCGGTGCCGATCTCCAAGGTGTTCTTCGTCTGCTCCGGCTCGGAGGCCAACGACAGCCAGATCAAGATGGTCTGGTACATGAACAACGCGCTGGGCCGCCCGCAGAAGAAGAAGATCATCTCCCGCATCAAGGGCTATCACGGCGTCACCATCGCCTCGGCCTCGCTGACGGGCCTGCCGGCCAACCACACCGACTTCGACCTGCCGATCTCCGGCATCCTGCACACGTCCTGCCCGCACCACTACCGCTTCGGCCTGGAGGGCGAGACCGAGGAGGAGTTCGCCACGCGCTGCGCCCAGGACCTCGAGGACATGATCCTGCGCGAGGGCCCCGAGACGGTCGCCGCCTTCATCGCCGAGCCGGTGATGGGCGCCGGCGGCGTCATCGTGCCGCCGAAGGGCTATTTCGAGAAGATCATGGCGGTGTGCCAGCGCTACGACGTCTACATGATCGCCGACGAGGTGATCTGCGGCTTCGGGCGCCTCGGCGAATGGTTCGGCTCCTCGGTGCTCGGCTACAAGCCGAACGCCATCTCGGTCGCCAAGGCGCTGACCTCGGCCTACATGCCGGTCGGCGCGGTGATGATCCCCGAGGAGATGTACCAGGCGACCATCATCGAATCGAAGAAGACCGGCACGTTCGGCCACGGTTTCACCTATTCGGGCCATCCGGTCGGCGCGGCGGTGGCGCTGAAGACCCTCGAGATCTACGAGCGCGACGGCATCATCACCAAGGCGGCGGCCAAGGCGCCGCAGTTCCAGGCCCATCTGAGGGCGCTCGCCGACCACCCGCTGGTGGGCGAGGCGCGCGGCGTCGGCCTCGTCGGCGCGCTGGAAATGGTCGCCCACAAGCCGACCAAGAAGGCCTTCGATCCGAAGGCCGGCCTCGGCGCCTATGCCACCATGGTGGCGCAGGAGGAGGGCCTGATCATCCGCAACCTCGGCGATTCCCTCGCCGTCTGCCCACCGCTGATCATCACGCCCGAGGAGATCGACGACCTCTTCGACCGGGTGGCGCGCACCCTCGACCGTACCCTCGACAAGGCCAAGGCGGAGGGTCTCCTCGGCGCCTGAGCGGGCCGGTCCGGCAGGGCGGCCGGAGCGGCGTCATGGAACTGACGCAAGGTCCGCTTCATTTCTGGGTCCGGTAGGGTTAGCCTGCCGGAACCCGCAACAATTCGATGAGTGCCGATGGCCCGCGAACTCGATCCTTTCAAGGTCTCGTCCCCGCGGATCTTCCTGTTCCGCATGCTGGTGTTCCTGGCACTGGTCGGCCTCGTCGTGTTCGTGCTGCAGCGTGAAGTGCAGACCGCCTTCATGGCCAATCCCGGCCTCAACGGCGTGATCGTCGCCGTCGGCCTCATCGGGGTCGTTCTGTCGTTCCGGCAGGTGATCCGCCTCTTCCGCGAGGCGCGCTGGGTCAACACCTTCCGCCTCGCCGATCCCGGCATCGCGGTCGAGAAGCCGCCGGTGCTGCTGGCGCCCATGGCGACCATGCTCGGCGCCCGCAGCGGCCAGATGGCGATCTCGACGGTCACCATGCGCTCGCTGCTGGATTCGCTCGCCACCCGCCTCGACGAGGGGCGCGAGCTCGCCCGCTATCTCACCGGCCTCCTGGTCTTCCTCGGCCTGCTCGGCACGTTCTGGGGCCTGATCGAGACGGTGACCTCGGTCGGCCGGGTCATCAACAGCCTCTCCAACCAGGGCGAGCTCGGCACCATCTTCGAGGACATGAAGCGCGGCCTCGCCGAGCCGCTGGGCGGCATGGGCATCGCCTTCTCGTCCTCGCTCTTCGGCCTCGCCGGCTCACTCGTGCTCGGCTTCCTCGACCTGCAGGCGAGCCAGGCGCAGAACCGCTTCTACACCGAGGTGGAGGACTGGCTCTCCTCCACCGTGCAGGACATGGCTGTGATCAGCCCCTCCGCCGAGGGCGGCGCCCCGCAGGTGAGCGTCGCCGACCTGCAGCGCGCCTTCGACAAGCTGCGCGAGGCGCTGGGCGAGGGTTCGTCCAGCCAGCGCGCCAGTGCCGCCATGGCCAATCTCGCCGAGGGCATCCAGGGCCTCGTCACGCACATGCGCTCCGAGCAGCAGGTGGTGCGTGACTGGATGCAGGCGCAGTCCGCCGACCAGAAGGAGCTCCGGCGCCTGCTCGAACAGGTTCTTCGCGAGCGGGGACCGGTCTGATGGCGCTGTCGCGGTCGCGCCGCGGCGAGCGCGGGATCGACTACTGGCCGGGCTTCGTCGACGCGCTGTCGACCTTCCTGCTGGCGATCATCTTCATGCTCTCCGTCTTCATGCTGGCGCAGTATTTCCTGTCGCGGGACATCGCCGGGAAGGACGATGCCATGCTGCGCCTGCAGCGCCAGATCGCCGAACTCGGCGAACTGTTGCAGCTCGAGCGCGGCCAGCGCCAGACGCTGCAGGAAGGCCTCGCCGCCATCACGGCGACGCTCGGCACCTCGGACGCCGAGCGGCGACGCCTGCAGGGGCTTCTGGACGATGCCCAGGGCCAGGCGGGGGCCCAGGCGGGCCGGGCCACCTCGCTGGAGCAGCAGCTCGCCCAGCAGCGTCAGACGGCGCAGGCGGCCCTCTCGCAGATCGAGCTGCTCAACCAGCAGATCACGGCGCTTCGCCGGCAGCTCGCCTCGCTGGAGGAGGCGCTGGGCGCGAGCGAGGCGCGCGACCGCGACGCGCAGAGCCGCATCACCGATCTCGGACGCAGGCTGAACCTTGCCCTGGCGCAGCGCGTGCAGGAGCTGTCGCGCTACCGGTCCGAGTTCTTCGGCCGCCTGCGCGAGATCCTCGCCGAGCGCTCGGACATCCGCGTCGTCGGCGACCGCTTCGTCTTCGGCTCGGAGGTCTTCTTCGGGTCCAGCCAAGCCGAGCTGGAACCCGGCGGGCGCGCCGAGCTCGACAAGCTTGCGGCGGCCATGATCCAGCTCGAGAAGGACATTCCGAGCGACATCCCCTGGGTGCTGCGGGTGGACGGCCACACCGACGCGCGGCCGATGCAGGGCGGCCGGTTCCGCTCCAACTGGGAGCTGTCGGCCTCGCGCTCCATCGCCGTGGTGCAGTACCTCATCTCCAAGGGCATCCCGCCGCAGCGGCTGGTCGCCGCCGGCTTCGGCGAGTTCCAGCCGATCGACCAGGGCGACGGGCCCGAAGCGCTCGCCCGCAACCGGCGCATCGAGCTGCGCCTGACGGACCGGTGACGGTCCGCATCGTCCCCTGCCGGCCTGCCCTCAAGCCGGCGCTCGCCGACCTCTGGGTGGCGGCCTGGGGCCGGGCCTATCCGATCTACGACTTCGAGACGCGGCGGGGCTGGCTGCTCGACCGCATCGCGGTGATGGAGGCGGACCGCACGGCCATCCTCGTCGCCCTCGACGGCGAGATCCCCGCCGGCTTCGTGACGGTGCACCCGGAGACGGGCTGGATCGACCAGATGCTGGTCGGCATCGCCCACCAGGGCCAGGGGGTGGCCGACGCGCTGATGGCGGCCGCCAAGCGGCAGCGCCCGGCGGGCCTCACCCTCGACGTCAACGCCGACAATGCCCGCGCCATCGCCTTCTACCGGCGGCAGGGCTTCGTGCGCACCGGCGGCCGCATCAACGAGCAGGGCCGGCCGATCGACCTCATGGCGTGGGCGCCACCCTCGCCGCCCCGTCCGCCGTCTTGAACTGGAGCTCGGCGAGGCGCGCATAGAGCCCCCCGGCCGCGACGAGGGAGGCGTGGGTGCCCTGCTCGACGATGCGCCCCTGATCCATGACGAGGATGCGGTCGCAGTCGAGGACGGTGGCGAGGCGGTGAGCGATGACGAGGGTGGTGCGCCCGGTCATCAGTCGCGACAGCGCCTCCTGCACGAAGGTCTCGCTCTCCGCGTCGAGCGCCGAGGTCGCCTCGTCAAGCAGCAGCAGGGGCGCGTCGCGCAGGATGGCGCGGGCGATGGCGATGCGCTGGCGCTGGCCGCCGGAGAGCGTCACCCCGCGCTCGCCGATGAGGCTGGCATAGCCCTCCGGCATGCGGGCGATGAACTCCTCGGCGTGGGCCATGCGGGCGGCGGCGGCCACCTCCTCGTCGGTGGCGCCGGGCCGGCCGTAGCGGATGTTCTCGGCGACGGACGCGGCGAAGATGGCGACGTCCTGCGGCACGAGCGCGATGCGCGAGCGCAGGGCCACCGGGTCGGTCTCCGCCACCGGCACGCCGTCGAAGCGGACGACGCCGCCCTGCGGGTCGTAGAAGCGCTGGACGAGGGCGAAGAGCGTCGACTTGCCGGAGCCGGAGGGACCGACGATGGCCACGCGCTCGCCGGCCTTCACGTCGAAGGTGACGTCGTCGAGGATGCGCGTCTCCGGCCGCGTCGGATAGGCGAAGCGCACCGCGACGAAGGCGACCTCGCCGCGGGCGGGCTCCGGCAGCGCCAGCGGCTTCTCCGGCGCCTTGATGTCGGGGGTCACCGCGAGGATCTCGCCGAGCCGCTCGGCGGAGCCCGCGGCCTGGCTGACCTCGCTCCAGACCTCCGAGAGCTGCGACAGCGAGCTGGCGGCGAAGACGGCATAGAGGACGAACTGCGACAGGCGGCCGCCGGTGATGGTGCCGGCCAGCACCTGCTGGGCGCCGGCCCAGAGGACCGCCACGACGCTGGCGAAGACGAGGAAGATGATGACGGCGGTGAGGATGGCGCGGGCGCGGTTGGCGCCGCGGGCGCCCTCGTAGGCGTCCTCCGCGGCTTCCGAGAAGCGCCGCGTGACGGTCGCCTCGGCGGTGAAGGACTGCATGGTGCGCACGGCCTGGATGTTCTCGCTCGCATAGGCGGAGGCGGCGGCGAGCCGGTCCTGGGCGGCGCGGGAGCGACGGCGGACGTTGCGGCCGAAGGCGACCAGCGGCAGGACGAGGAAGGGGATGGCGCCGACCACGTAGAGCGAGAGCTGCGGCGAGGTGATCACCATCATGGCGACGGCGCCGGCGAACATGATGATGTTGCGCAGGGCCATGGAGACCGAGACGCCGAGGGCCGATTTCAGCTGCGTGGTGTCGGCGGTGAGACGCGAGACCAGCTCGCCGGTGCGGGCGGTGTCGAAGAAGGAGGGCGACAGCGTCGCCAGGTGGTTGAACACGCTGGTGCGGATGTCGGCGACGACGCGCTCGCCGATGGTCGTCACCAGATAGAAGCGCGCCGCAGACGCCACCGCCAGGACGGCGGCGATGACGACGAGCATGCCGAAATACTGGGTGATCATGCCGTCGGCGGTGAAGCCGAAATCGATCATGCGGCGGATGGCGAGCGGCACCGCGAGGGTGGCGAGCGAGGCGACGAGGAGCGCGACGCCGGCGCCGGCGAGCATGCCGGGATGGCGCAGCATGAAGGGCATGAACTGCAGCAGCGGGCGGAACTTCGGGCGGCGCGGCGGCGCTGCGGCGGCCGGGCCCCCGCTCAGTGTGTCGACCGTGGACATGAATGACGGACTCGTCTTCCCGTTGCTGTTGATCGAACCCAGGTCTTCGCTTGAAAAGACGGCCGAGTTCCTTTAATAGCGCGGCTTCTCATCACAGGACACGACCCATTGCGCCTGCCCTTCGAGAGCGGCGCCCTTCGAGGACGACCCATGAAAGCCGACATCCATCCCGACTATCACACCATCAAGATCGTGATGACCGATGGCACCGAGTACACGACGCGCTCGACCTACGGCAAGGAGGGTGATGTCCTCCAGCTCGACATCGACCCCAAGGTCCATCCGGCCTGGACGGGCGGTTCGCAGCAGCTGATGGACCGCGGCGGTCGCCTGTCGCGCTTCAACCAGAAGTTCGGCGGCATCGGCGCCCTCAAGAAGTAAGTTTCTCGCCCTTCCGGGCGGTCCTGCAAGAGCCCCGGCCCCGCAAGGGCCGGGGCTTTTTGCGTGGGCGCGACGGACTGCCGCGGCGACAGGTATGACGCAATCGTCATGTTGCAGTGCAATATCGGCATTGCTCCCGCCGCGACGGTCGGTTACAGCGCGGACGGGAGACGACGCCGGACGAGAGGGGACTGTTCAGACGGGCGCATTGCGCCCCGGAGACCGCCCCATGCTGGAAGACCTCACCGCGAGCGGCGTCATTCGCAAGCTCCTCCCCTGGGAGACGGAGCTGCTGACCGCTCATTTCCTGCGCCTCGACGCGGAAGCCCGTCACGCCCGCTTCGCCGCCGGCGTCTCCGACGAGACGGTGGTCGCCTATGCGGCGAAGGCCCTCGGTCCCGATGCCGTCGTCCACGGTTTCCTCGTGGACGGGGTCCTGCGCGGGGCTGCCGAATTGCGCCTGATGCCGGGGCAGACCGGCGAGGTGGCGGTGAGCGTCGAGGAGGATTGGCGGCTGACGGGTGTCGGCTCCGCCCTGTTCGGCCGGCTTCTCCTCACCGCCCGCAACCGCGGCCTCACCGGCCTCGTGATGACCTGCCTGCCCACCAACCGCGGCATGCAGCGGCTGGCGGCCCGCTTCGAGGGGCGCATCACCTATGCCTCGGGCGACAGTCACGCGCGGGTGGCAGCGCGGCCGGCGACGGCGCTGTCGCTCTGGCGCGAGCTCTGGAGGGACACCTCCGCCGCGGCGGAGAGCGTGGTCGACAGGCAGATGGGCCTGTTGCGGCGCCTCGGCCGCCAGGGGCGGGCCGCAGGGGCCCGCTGAGCCTTCAGCGGGCCATGGAGACCGGGGCGCCGGTGGCGGTGGCCCCGCCATAGGCGCCGCCGCCCTGGGGCGACAGGCGCGCGGCGACGCGGCCGCCGGGCTGCAGCAGCACGATCTCGGAGCCGCGCTGCTCCCAGGCGTTGATGCGGGCGAGCGACGGCGCTCGGCAGTTCTGGGGGCTCGCCCGGTAGAATTCGAACAGCGGCGTCGAGGTCAGCGTGATGCGGCAGCGGTCGCCGGCATCGGTCACCGTCCAGGTGCCGGCGATGCTGGTGGGGCCGCTGGCGGCGCGCTCCTGCCGCGGCAGGGCGGAGACGACGGGCGGCGGCGAGGGCGAGGCGGTGCCGGGCCGCGGCGGCTCGGGCTGCATGATCTGCGGCTGTTCCGACGGCCTGCTCGGGGCGAGCGCCGTATCGACCGCGGGCGGCCCGCTGTCCGACCGGCCGGAGACGGAGGGCGGCGCGATCTCCTGGCTCTCGATCGTGGGGGCGCCACCGGGCTGGCCGCCGGGAATGATGTCGTCGGAGGGAGCGGGACGGATCTGCGGCTGGACCTCGGCGCGCGCGACGGCCGGCGAGCGGCCCCAGCCCCCGGAGCCGCCGCCCGTGTCGCCGAAGCGGGACGAGGAGGTGCAGCCGGCGAGGACGACGGAGCAGAGGACGAGTGCGGCGGGGCGCATACCCATGAAGCGGTTCACCCAGAATGAGGTCGCGCGGCGCGCGAACCTTGCCACCGTGACGCCATGGAGCGGCGAATTAGTGGCAGGGCTGCGACACGCTGACGATGTTCGCGTTCTGGTTAACCGATCGTTGAGGCTGTTGCAGCCGATTTTTTGGGCCCGATGGACGGGCGCGCCTCAGACCTGGCGCGCCACCATCATCTTCTTGATCTCGGCGATGGCCTTGGCGGGGTTGAGCCCCTTCGGGCAGGCCTTCGAGCAGTTCATGATCGTGTGGCAGCGATAGAGCCGGAACGGGTCCTCGAGATTGTCAAGGCGCTCGCCGGTGGCCTCGTCGCGCGAGTCGATCAGCCAGCGGTAGGCCTGCAGCAGGATGGCGGGCCCGAGGTAGCGGTCGCCGTTCCACCAGTAGCTGGGGCAGGAGGTCGAGCAGCAGGCGCAGAGGATGCACTCGTAGAGGCCGTCGAGCTTCTCGCGGTCCTCCTTCGACTGCCGCCACTCCTTCTCGGGGCGGGCGGTGGTCGTCTTCAGCCAGGGCTCGATGGAGGCGTGCTGGGCGTAGAAGCGGGTGAGATCAGGGACGAGGTCCTTCACCACCGGCATGTGCGGCAGCGGATAGATCTTCACCTGGCCGGCATTCACCTCGTCCATGCCCTTGGTGCAGGCCAGGGTATTGGTGCCGTCGATGTTCATGGCGCAGGAGCCGCAGATGCCTTCGCGGCAGGAGCGGCGGAACGTCAGGGTCGGGTCGACCTTGTTCTTGATCCAGATGAGGCCGTCGAGGACCATCGGGCCGCAATCGTCGCGGTCGACGTAGAACGTGTCGATGCGCGGATTGGCGCCGTCTTCCGGATTCCAGCGGTAGATGCGGAACTCGCTCAGGCGGTTGGACCCCGGCGGCTTCGGCCAGGTCTTTCCCTCTGTGATCTTCGAGTTCTTCGGAAGCGTGAACTGAGCCATGTGATGTCTACTTGTCGTGCGGGCCGAGCAAGGCTGGACTTCCCATCGAGCCTTGGCGCGCCCTTGTCAATCGGGTCTTTTGGCGGGACGGGTGCCCGCGCCGCCGTCAGCCCCGCATCCACCAGACGACGAGCGTACCGAGAACGGCCGCCACGAGCCCGACGACGCGCAGCTGCTGGTCGGGCGTGACGCGCATGGTCTCGAGCGCATCTCTTATACGCGAGGGAAAGGCTGCAAGGATCAGCCCCTCGATCACGAGCACGAGACCTAAAGCGACGAGAAAGTCTTGCATGGCGCTGTTTTATTGGGACAGGGCCGCTGCGAGGTCATCGCGGCGGCCCTGTCCGGAAGCGGGAGTGATGTCAGTTGCCGGTGGGTGGCACGGGCGCTGCGGGTTCCGGAGCCCCCCTGGCGCCGTTGCGACGGCCGGATGGATCGCCGAAATAGCGGAAGAAGTCCGAATTCGGCGACAGCACCATGCGGGTGTCGGCGTTCTTCAGGCTCTGCTCGTAGGCCTGCATGGTCCGGTAGAAGGAGAAGAAGTCCGGATCACGGTTGAAGGCCTCGGCGAAGATCTTGTTCCGCTCGGCATCGCCCGCACCGCGCAGTTCCTCCGACCGCCGGTCGGCCTCGGCGAGGATACCGACGACCTCGCGGTCGGCGCGGGCGCGGATGGTGACCGCGGCCTGCTGACCGGTGGCGCGCAGGTCCGCGGCCTCCTGGCGACGCTCGGTCTGCATGCGGTTGAACACCGCCTCCTGGTTGACCTGGGGCAGGTCGACCCGGGTGAGGCGGAGGTCGACGATGGCGACGCCCAGCGTCGTCGCCTCTCGGTTCACCTCTTCCTGGATGCGGTTCATCAGCCGGTCGCGATCCGTGCGGATCAGCTGCGCCATGGTGGCGCCGGCGATGATGTTGCGCATCGAGGAGTTGACGAAGCTCGCCAGACGCGTGTTGGCGTTGGGGATGGTCCGCACGGTCTGGAAGAAGCGCAGCGGCTGGGTGATGCGGTAGCGCGCGAAGGCGTCCACGTCGAGGTTCTGGCGGTCGGTGGAGAGCACCGTCTGGACCGGCAGGTCGAGGTCGAGGATGCGCTTGTCGACCGTCACCACGTTCTCGATGAACGGGACCTTGAAGTAGAGGCCCGGCTCGCTGATCGGCATGCGGACGACCTGTCCGAAGCGCAGCACGATGGCATGCTGCGTCATCTGCACGACGAAGAACGAGTTGGCGAGCGCGAAGAGCGCCAGCGCGGCGACGACGCCGAAGACGAGTTTGATGGAGGAGTTCATCGCTGGGTCCTCGCGGCGCCGGTGGTGGCAGCGCCCGCCGGGGGCTGCTGGCCGGGACGACGCATGATCTGGTCGAGCGGCAGGAAGGGCTGGACGGCATTGCCGCCGGCCTGGTCGATGATGACCTTCTCGGTGCCGCCGAAGATGCGTTCCATGGTCTCGAGGAACATGCGCTCGCGCGTCACGTTCGGAGCCTGGCGGTACTGCTCGAAGACCTGGGTGAAGCGGCTCGCCTGACCGCTGGCCTCGGCGACGACGCGGTCGCGATAGGCCTCGGCCTCCTGGAGGATCTGCGAGGCGCGACCGCGCGCCTCGGGCACCACCTGGTTGGCATAGGTGCGCGCCTCGTTCTGGACGCGGGTCTGGTCCTGCTGCGCGGCGTTCACGTCGAGGAAGGCGTTGCGCACCTGGGCCGGCGGCAGAGCCGACAGCAGCTGCACGACGCGGATGTTCACGCCCGACTGATAGTCGTCCATGATCCGCTGCATGATCTGGCGGATCTCGGCCGCGATGGCGGCCTGATCGACGGTCAGGATGTTCTGGATGTTGCGCCGGCCGATCGACTCGCGCAGGGCGCTCTCGGCGACAGCCTTCACGGTGCCCTCGGGGTTCTGGAGCTGGAACACGAAGCTGGCGACCTGCGCCGCGTTCACGTCCCACTGAACCTCGAGGTCGATGTCGACGATGTTCTCGTCGCCGGTGAGCATCAGGCTCTCTTCCGGCACCTCGCGGTTGGCGCCGCGCGGGCCGCCGCCGGAGCGGTAGCCGATCTCGGTGCGGCGCACGTCGGTGACGGGCACCTTGAACACGGCGCCGAAGGGCGCCGGCGGGTTCCAGTTGAGGCCCGGCGCGGCGTTGCCGATATGGCGGCCGAACACGGTGTTCACGCCGACCTCGTTCTGGCTCACCGTGTAGAAGCCGGTGAGGCCGTAGATGATCACGCCGAGGATGGCGATGAGGGCGATGCCCTTGGCGCCGATGTTGCCGCCGCCGCCCGGGAGGACGTTCTTCAGGCGCTCCTGGCTGCGACGGATCAGTTCCTCGAGGTCAGGGGGCTGATTGCCGCCGCCACCGCCACCGCCGCCACCCTGGGGACCCTGCCCCCAGGGACCGCGCGGTCCGCCGCCGCCGCCACCGCCCGTGCCGCCGCCGCCCCAGGGGCCGCCGCCGCCTTGATTGTTCCACGGCATGAACTGTCCTCGCTTGATGGCAGGACGGAAGCCCTGCTCACGCCCACAGGCGCTTGACGTTACGCCCGGATATAGAAGACCGCCTCGCCGCTTTCAACGCGGAGGGCCCGCCGAGTTGGTGCCAGAGGGGCAGTTGGTGAATATGACGCGGCGCGTCAGGCCCCGCGCGCGCCCTCTGGGGGGGAGGTGTCCGCGCCTCGGCCCGCGCCATGCGGCGTTCCGCCGCTGGTGCGCCGGTAGGCGACGACACGGAAAGGATGGTCGTCGCCGGGTCCCGCGGGGTGTTCGGCGAGCGTCTCGCCGGTCCACGACGCCGGATCGATGGCCGGAAAGAAGGCGTCGGCCTCCGGCTCGGCATCGACATGGGTGATGAGGAGCCGGTCGGCGCGCGGCATGGCCTGGGCATAGATGTCGGCACCGCCGAGCACGGCGATCTCGCTTGCGCCCGAACGCAACGCCTCGGCATGGGCGAGGGCCAAGGCCTCGTCCAGCGAGCCGGTGACGACGGCGCCGGGCAGCGACAGGCCGGGCTGGCGGGAGGCGACGATGTTGAGGCGCCTCGGCAGGGGCTTGCCGCCGAAGCTCTCGAAGGTCTTGCGGCCCATGACCAGCGGCAGGCCGGCCGTGGCGGCGCGGAACTGCGCCATGTCGGACTTCAGGCGCCATAGCAGGCGGTTGTCGCGGCCTATGGCGCCGTTGGCGGCGACGGCGGCGATGAGGACGACGGGGGTCACGGGGCGGTCTCGTATTTGAGCCATTTGGCCTTCACGGCCGCCTCCGCGTCGATGCCCATCCGCTCGGCCAGTGCCAGGGTGAAGCCCAGCACGTCCGCCAGTTCGCGGGCCAGCGCCTCCTGCCCTTCCGCCCCCTCCAGCCGATGACGGGACCGGCGAGTCTTCGCGAGGTAGGCCTGGGTCAGTTCGCCGAGCTCTTCCTGTAGCTTGAGCACGATCCAGTCGTTGCCGGGCTCGATGCCGAAGGCGGTCTCGTACTGACGGCTGATCCGCTCGACGCGCGACTGCAGAGATGCGAGCCCGCCGCTCACACCGCCACCGGTGCCTTGATGGCCGGATGCGGCTCGTAGCCCGTCAGCGTGAAATCGTCATAGGTGAAGGCGAAGAGGTCGGTCACGTCAGGGTTCAGCGTCATGGTCGGCAGCGGGCGCAGCGGGCGGGTCAGCTGCAGCTCGGCCTGCTCGATGTGGTTCGTGTAGAGGTGCGCATCGCCCAGCGTGTGGACGAAGTCGCCGGGCTTCAGCCCCGCCACCTGCGCCAGCATGAGGGTGAGCAGGGCATAGGAGGCGATGTTGAACGGCACGCCCAAAAAGATGTCCGCCGAGCGCTGGTAGAGCTGGCAGGAGAGCTTGCCGTCCGCCACGTAGAACTGGAACAGGCAGTGGCAGGGCGGCAGCGCCATGG
>LNFM01008880.1_pt1 | contig 14941 bp, 17 predicted proteins | sample 596031 | NCBI WGS metagenome assembly LNFM01 (sample SAMN04254537, study PRJNA301005) | activated carbon metagenome | isolation source: dual media filters at the Ann Arbor, Michigan drinking water treatment plant | place: USA: Ann Arbor
GTCGCGGATGTTCAAGCGTGCATCGATGCGCTGCCGCAGCCGGTTTACGTGACGGGCTTTTGCTACGGAGGCGCAGCGGCTTGGTTGGCCGCATCGCACTGCACGGGTTTGAAGGCCGCGTCTTGCTTCTACGGGCGCCTCATCGCGGACTTGCTCGACAAGAACAACCCCGCGATCCCCGTAATGCTGCATTACGGTGTACACGACCCATCGATCCCGGCGGAGAATTACGAGAAGGTGCGTCTGGCGGCGCCGCAGGCGCCTCTCTATCTCTACGACGCGGGACACGGTTTTTGCCGCGAAGCCAGCAGCGATTTCCACAGCGCCTCGCGCGATTTGGCGATGACGCGCACATTGGATTGGTTCGCGCGCTGGCGTTGAAGGGACAAGCATATGGCACTCGATCACGTCTCCATCGGCGTAACCAATGTGAAACGTTCAAAGGCGTTCTACGACGCGGTGCTGGCACCGCTCGGCATGGCGCCGGTGATGCCGGTTGAGATCAATGGGCAATTGGTTGGTGTTGGCTATGGCAAGCCGGGAAAGCCGAGCTTCTGGATCCAGCTGCCGATCAACGGGCAGCCCGCGAGCATGGGCAATGGCGTCCACATCGCCTTCCGCGCCGATGCGCGCGAAGCGGTTGATGCGTTCTATCTCGCCGCACTCGAACAAGGCGGCATAGACGACGGCAAGCCAGGTCTGCGCAGCGAGTACCATCCGGATTATTACGGCGCTTTCGTCCGCGACCCGGACGGCAACAAGATCGAAGCGTGCAGTCACTTGCATGAGTGACGCCACGCCGATCGCCATTATTGGCGCCGGCCCAGCCGGCTTGATTGCAGCGGACGTGTTGAGCGCGGCAGGCCGGCGCGTCGTGGTTTGCGAACGCATGCCGAGTGTCGCACGCAAATTTCTGATGGCGGGCCGTGGCGGCCTGAACCTCACGCACTCCGAACCATTCGAGCACTTTCTCACGCGCTACGGAGAAACCGCAACGCGGCTGAAGCCGATCCTCGAAGCTTTCACGCAAGATGATCTCATCGCCTGGGCTAATGCACTCGGCGCGCAGACGTTCATCGGCTCAAGCGGCCGAGTGTTTCCGAAAGCGATGAAGGCATCGCCTCTGCTGCGCGCGTGGCTTCAAAGGCTGAATAAGCAAGGCGTCGAGATCGTCACGCGCGCTGCCTGGACTGGCTGGACGGAAGATGGCGCGCTTCAGTTCGCCAACCGCACACCCATCTACGCGTCGCAAACACTTCTAGCACTTGGCGGCGCAAGCTGGCCGCGTCTCGGCAGCGACGGATCGTGGCGCGACATCCTCGTCGCGCGCGGTGTTGGCGTTGCGCCGTTCAGGCCATCGAATGTCGGCTTTAATGTCGCTTGGAGCGAATACATCCAGCGCTTCGCCGGCGAGCCGTTGAAATCCATCGCCATCCAACACGGCGAGCGCGTCGTTCGCGGCGAAGCGATGATCACTGAGTACGGCATCGAAGGCGGCGCGATCTATGCGCTCTCCGCCGAATTGCGCGAACAAGCGCCCGTCACGATCCACGTCGATCTGCGCCCGGCGCTGAGCGTCACTGAGATCGCGGCCAAACTAGAGTGCACCAGGGCCAGTGACAGCCTCAGCACGCGCCTGCGCAAAGCGCTCGGCCTCACACCTTTGGCGCTGGCACTTGTCTACGAGGGCGGCCCGCCGCCACGCGAGCCGGCAGCGCTCGCTGCCCGCGTAAAGGCAATTCCTGTGCGACTCGAAGGCCCTCGCGGCTTGGACCGCGCGATATCCAGCGCTGGCGGGATCGAGTGGAAGAGCCTCACCGAGAACCTGGAGTTGGAGGCCATTCCAGGCACTTTCGCGGCTGGCGAGATGCTCGACTGGGAAGCGCCGACCGGCGGCTATTTGCTGCAAGCGAGCTTCGCAACAGGCGTTTATGCAGCCCGCGCCCTGCACTGATAGCACGCCGCCTCCATGCCCCAGACCTCCGCGCTCCTGAACGTCATGATCGCCGCTGCGCGTAAAGCCGGCCGGGCGCTGGCGCGCGATTTCGGAGAGGTCGAGAACCTCCAAGTCTCGCGCAAGGGCCCGAGCGACTTCGTCTCATCGGCCGACATCAAGGCCGAGAAGACGCTGTTCGAAGAACTCTCCAAGGCGCGCCCTGGCTATGGCTTCGTCATGGAAGAGCGCGGCGTTGTCGAAGGCACAGACAAGACCAATCGCTGGCTCGTCGATCCGCTCGACGGCACCACGAACTTCCTCCACGCCATCCCGCACTTCGCCGTCTCGATCGGCCTTGAGCGCGAAGGCGTGCTCGTCGCTGGCGTTATCTACAATGTCGTGCGCGACGAACTTTTCTGGGCCGAGAAAGGCGCCGGCGCTTATCTCAACGACCGCCGCTTGCGCGTCGCCGCGCGCACCGATATGCGCGACGGCCTCTTCGCGACCGGCACGCCCTTCCTCGGCAAGCCCGGACATGACAAAGCGTTGAAAGAGATCGGCAACGTCATCGCCAAGTCCGCAGGCATTCGCCGCTTCGGATCGGCTGCCCTCGATCTCGCTTACGTGGCGGCCGGCCGCTTCGATGGCTATTGGGAACGCAACCTCAATGTCTGGGACATCGCCGCAGGCGCCGTCATCGTGCGCGAAGCCGGCGGTACGGTGATCGAAGTCGATGGCGGCGACTTCATGCAGACCGGGTCTATCCTTGCGTCAAATGCATCGCTGACGCCATTGCTCGCAAAAGCGGTGCGCGAAGGTTGATTGCCTGCCTGCGCTCATAGACACTGACTTCCAAACGGCTCGCCTGCGCGCGCAGGACAAGAGACGCGCGGAGGAACAGTGACCCAAACACATGCGACGGAGCGCAAAGTCTCCGCCCTCGACTTGGCCGCATTCGCCGCGCCTGCCGCGCCGCTACTCGCTCTTGGCCTGCCCACAATCCTGTTCCTGCCGCAGTATTTCATCCGCGATCTCGGCATTGAAGCAGGCGCTGCTATCTTCGTCATTGCGCGCATCCTTGACGTCTTCATCGATCCCGCAATCGGCGGCATGCAGGATCGCACCGAGAGCAAATGGGGGCGCCGCCGGTTCTGGCTCGCCGTTTCCTGTCCGGTGCTGATGTTCTTCGTGTGGTGGGCCTTTATGGGGCTGAACTCCGCCTCCGGCCTGATCGCAGCGACCATCGTCGTGCTTCTGCTCTTCTCTTCCTTTGCGTCTATGATGATCGCGCACCTCGGCTGGGCCGGCGAACTGATCCCGACCTATCACGGGCGCACGCGCACACTGGGCATCGTGCAACTGGTCAGCCTTATCGGCCAAGTCGGCGTGCTGGCGCTTGCTGCCTACGTACAGACGCGCCCCGGCGCGACCGAAGCCGATGTGGTGGCGGCGATGGGCTGGTTCATCCTCATCGGTTTACCGATCACGACGGCGATCGCCATTTTCGTCGTGCCGGAGCGTCAAACACCGCCGCAGGCACATTTGGGTGTCGTTGAATCGCTTCGCGCCGTGTGGCGCAACACGTTCGCGCGCCGCGTTTTGCTGGTCGATCTGCTGTTCGGCTTCGCGCAAGGCATCGCTGGAACGCTTTTCGTTTTCTATTTTCAGTTCGTGCTCGGGTTCCAGACGACGTCGAACGCGCTTCTCTTCGTCTATTTCGTCTCAGGCCTTCTCGGCGTGCCGCTCTGGATTTGGGTTGGCCGCCGCTGGGGTAAGCATCGCGCCTTGCAGGCGGCGTTTGTGTACACGGCAATCACGACGGCGATGATTGTGCTCATGCCCGCAGGCAATTTCGCGCTCGTCGCAGTAGGCATGGCGATCGCGGGGCTAGCGCAGGGCGGCGGCATTCTGCTCACGCGCGCACTGATGGCCGACGTGGTCGATGCCGACGAGTTGCAGACCGGCGCGCGCCGTTCCGGACTCTATTTCGGCCTGATGCTCACCACATCGAAAATCGCCATCGTGTCAGGGCCGCTGGCTTTGGTCGTGCTGCAATTGATCGGCTTTGATGCGGGGCTCGGCGGCGCCAATTCATCCACGATGTTGTTTGCGCTTGGCGCCGTGTTCATCGGCGGGCCAGCCCTCTTCTCACTCGCAGCGGCGTGGTTGCTACGAGACTATCCGTTGGACGAAAAAGCTCAGGAAGAACTTCAAGCCGCCATCGAAGCGCGCCACGCGGCGAACAGCGAGAACACTTTGGGGCCGGTGACCAAATAGCGCTTCCACAAACGGCCCGGCTCGCTGGCAAGACGATAGAACCACTCCAGGCCAGCCTTGCGCATCCACACCGGCGCGCGTTGGGTTCGGCCTGAGAGAAACTCTAACGCAGCGCCAACGCAAAGGCCCACGCCCATCGCATCGCCGCGTTGCGCAATCGCGTACGCGATCAATTCTTGCTGCGGTGCGCCGACGCAAATGAATGTAAAGCGCGAAGGCTGCGCTGCGGCAAACGCGGCCGCTTTCACGATCGCTTCTGGCTTTTGCTTCAAGCCCATCGGCGCGCGATGCCAGCGCACGTCAGTCAGGGCGTAGCGGCGCTTTAGTTCTTCGATCATGGCCTTATCGCCGCCGATGATGGTGACCGGCTCGCGGCGATCAATAACGCCATCGAACAAACGCTCCGCCAGGTCCGCCCCCGTCGCCACCGGCAGCGAGAGACCAGCGCGCTTGCCAAGACGCTTCAGGATGTTGCTGTCGTTCAGCGTCATCCACGCGCTTTCGTAGAGCGGGCGACGCGCGGGCTCCGACGACAAGCCAACAACGTGATCGACGTTCGGCGTCACAACGTACGCAAACGCGCAATCGATGCTGGCGCGTGCGGTGACGGCATCGACCGCTTGATCGAGATCGAGACCGCTGAACTCGAGGCCGAGAAAGTTAATCCGCGCGCGTGAGCGCGACGCGCCATCGTAAGGCATAGTGCTTAACCCAAATGCGTTGTTAACGCCGTTTGAGCGCCCGATGCAGGAAACGGGCCGGATGTATTGCGTCGAGAGAATTTTTCGGCAGAGGCATGATATCGCCGCACATTTCCGCAGCGATGCGTTCGCCCAAGAGCGGCGCCAAGGTTAAGCCACGCGCACCGAAACCGCCGAGAACGTAAATGCCCGCATGCGCTGGCGGCGGCGCGTTAGCGTTAATCGCGCGTCCGTGCGCGAGGCCCTCATAGTGCGCGAGCCAAGCCGGCGCGTCCGGCAGCAAACCCGCGATCGGCGCGCGATCGGGGGTCGTCGCGCGATAGCTGACCCGCGAGCGCAAAGTGGTGGCGTCGATACTCGCCGCGATCTCCGGCGCGATGTGCGCGAGCGCGGCCAAATTGCGGGCGCGCGCTTCTTCGGTTGGCGCCTCGCCGAAATCAGCGCCGTCAGGTAAATTGTCGAACGTTGCGCCGAACAAGACGCCATTTTCATAGGGCGCGACGTAGCTGCCACTCGTGACCGCGTATTCAGGCGCGCGCCCGGCGCCCCACTCGATCTGCCCGCGCGATAATGTGATCGGCAGAAAAGAAGCGGACTCGAATTGCTTCAGTGCGGCGCCGCAGGCAAGCACAACTGCATCCGCGCGCAATATGGCGCGTTTGCCCTCGCCGCGAACCAACCACCCGCCGCCCTCTGCTGCATCAAGCGAGTGCACCGGCGTCTCGTACAAGACTTTCGCGCCCTCAAGCATCGCCTCGATCGCCAGCAGTGGGCGCACCAGCCCCGCACGCGCGTGCAAGGCGCCTCCACGCAACGCCGAGAACCACTCGTCGGGCAGCGGCGGATCAGCAAGCAGGTCCGCGAGCGCAGCGGCATCCCGCTCGTTCTGCGGTCGCTGCTCGACGCCGCATGCTTCGAACACGCCAAGCGCCTCATACGTCGCGATCGCTTCAAGGTATGCCGCGAGAAACATCGTCGCGAGCGGCCCGCCGCCGCGATCGAGGCGCGGCATCACCAAGCCTGCTGGATTGCCGCTCGCGCCTGCGCCCAAATCGACTGCAGCCTCGACAGCAACCGCCTCAACGCCGCGTCGCGTCAGCGCCTGAGCGCAGGCTGCGCCCGCAATCCCTGCGCCAATGATGGCGACGCGTTTCGGTTTGCATGCCTCGTAGGGATAAAGGCCCGAGGTCGGCGTCTCTTGACCCGCCTGCGCGGCGTCCTCGCGAAAAACGGCCTCCAAGCGCTCTCGTTTGGCCCCAAATCCCGGCCTTTTCTCCACAGCGAAGCCAGCCGATTCGAGCCCGCGGCGCACGTGCCCAGCCACCGTGAACGTGGCGGCGCGCGCGCCGGGCGCACTGAGCCTGGCCATCTCGGCAAAGACCGCCTCGCTCCACATGTCTGCGTTTCGCGCCGGCGCGAAGCCATCAAGGAACCAAGCGTCGAACGCGCCTTCGAGCTCCGGCAGCACAGCTTCGGCGGCGCCGGTAAACACAGTCAGCGAAAACCTGTCCTCGGGAAACCACAGGCGCTGAGGCGCGTAGGCCCGCACCGGCCAGCGCGCCAAGAGCTGGGCTGAAAGCGCCGAAATCTCTGGAAAGTGCGCTAACGCACGGGCCGCGTCCGCCCTTGCTAGAGGGAATGCCTCGATGGTTGAGATATGCAATTGCGCATGGGGTAATCGTGTCTTTTTCCAGGCATTCCAAAGGGCCAAGACGTTCAAACCAGTGCCGAATCCCAATTCGCAGACGGCGAAACGATCCTTGCGTTTCCAGGCATCTGGCAAGCCGCAACCGGCAAGAAACACCGCCTCGGACTCTGCGAGCCCGCCTGCTTTCGAGAAATAGACGTCCCCGAAGGCAGCGGCTTCAGGCAACCCTTCAGCGCTCCAATCGAGCGCGGGGTGCGGGGGCAAACGGCGCGGCGTCATTCGAACCCCCAATAGCAAACGAGCCGCCCTTTCGGGCGGCTCGTCGCTAGCTTTTGGCTACTTCCGTAAGAAATATTACGGGGTGGCCGGAGCCGGAGCGGCGCCTTCAGCCGGCGCAGCAGCCGGGTCAGCCGGAGCAGCAGCCGGATCGGCCGGAACTTCAGCCGGAGCAGCTTCCGGAGCAGCTTCTTCAGTGGTGGCGGCCGGCTCTTCGACGGTCGTCGTTTGGCCACAGGCCGCGACGCCGAAGGCGAGAACGGCAGCGGCAGCAGCGGCCACGCCCATTTGGATCTTCGTCATAGGTTCTACCCCTCGTCTCAGCGCCGGGGTCTGCCCCCAACGCAGGATGCGACTCCAATGCCAAGGATTAAGCATAATGACAAGCGAGCCCGTGCCGACTGGGCTATGCAAAACTGCATAGCGCCGAGTCATAGCATCAAGCCTCGACTGCTACTGCCAGCGCCTCTTCGAGTTGCGCAAACGTCGGCTGCATCGAAGACGGCACGGAGCCGCGACCGATTTCGACTGAAACCTGAGCCGCATTGCCGTGCAAGTGCGCCACGAGCACATCACGGATGATTTTATAGAATTGCGCGTCGTGCTCGATCACTGGGTTCAAACGCGACGCCATCGGGCCAACGATGCCGTAGGCGAGGAACACGCCCAAGAAAGTTCCGACGAGCGCCTTACCGATCATGAGGCCGAGAATTTCCGGCGGCTCGTTGATCGCGCCCATCGTTTTCACAATGCCAAGCACGGCCGCCACGATGCCCAGCGCCGGCAGGCCGTCGGCCATGCCTTGCAATGCGTGCGCGGGGTGCAGCGCTTCGTGGTGATGCTTTTCCAGCTGCTTTTCCATCGCGTCCTCGACCTGGTGCGGATCGTCGAGGTTCATGGTCATCATGCGCAGCGTGTCGCAGATGAAATCGACCACGAAGTGGTCTTTGCAGAGCTTGGGATACTTTTGAAAGATCGGGCTTTCGTTCGGCTTTTCGATATGCGCTTCGAGCGCCACGACGCCCTTTGTCTTCATCAGCTTGGTCAGCTGGAAGAGCAGTGCGAGCAAATCGCCGTAATCCTTCTTGCCCCATTTGGGGCCCTTCATCACAGAGCCGAAGCCGCCAATCACGCCTTTTAGGCCGTGCATGTCATTCGAGATGATCAGCGCGCCGACAGCGGCGCCGAAGATCATCATGAACTCCATTGGCGCGGCTTCGATGATGACTTCGAAATGGCCGCCGGCGAGCGCGAAGCCGCCGAACACCATGCCGAACACAACAAGGAGGCCGATAATGGGAAACATGGATAACGCGCGTTTACCTGAGGCGTTCTGCCGAGAGCGCGTTATGCCTGACGGCGCTTAAGGAGCCGTTTCGGTTAGCGGAAATTTGCCCCTGCAATGCGCAAGTTTCCTCATCGTCAACCACTTGGAGCGCCCGCAGCTTACGCGTACTAACGCGCGTTAAGGCTCATGCCAGATTCCCAAGCTCCCCTGCCCGAGCACGCGCCTGTCGAACCGCGTTCGCCGATCGGGCGCAATCGGCAGTTCATGCTGTTGTTTGTGTGCTTGCTGGTCATCGGCGCTGGCAACTCGATGCTGCTCGCTGTGGCGCCGCCGCTTGTGCGCCAACTGGGGCTGTCTGACTCAAGCGTCGGCTGGATCTTTTCACTCTCGGCTTTGCTCTGGGTGTTCTGCAGCCCGCATTGGGGACGCGCTTCGGATAGTGCCGGCCGCAAGCCTATCATCGCGCTCGGTCTCGGCGCTTACGCCGTCTCGATGGGATCGTTCGGCGCGGTTGTGATGCTGGGCTTAAACGGCATCCTCTCTGGTATCTGGCTCTTTGCCCTGCTGATGTTGGCGCGCTCGATTTTCGGCGCCTTTGGCTCGGCCTCATCGCCAGCAGCGCAAGCCTACATCGCCGACCGCACCACGCGCATGGAGCGCACCGAACAACTCGCCGGCTTGAGTGCGGCATTCGCGTTCGGCCAAGCGTTTGGCCCCGCCATCTGCGCCGCGCTCGCGGCGAGACTTGGTCTTGTCTTTCCGATCGTGCTGGTCGCCGTGCTCGCGGCGCTTACGTCATTTCTGATCTGGCGTTATCTGCCGGAGAACACGCCGCCGAAAGCCGAACAGCGGCGTTCAAACGATTGGCGCGAGTCACTGAAGCTCGCAAATGATCGGCGCCTTTCGGGCTTTCTAATCTACGGCTTCGGTCTTTCGCTTATCGCCGGCATTACAGTGCAAGTATTCGGCCTGTTCACGATGGACCGGCTGAACGTCAGTGGTGAGCAAGGGGCCGAATACGCAGCAGCCGGCTTTATGGTCAACGCTTTGGCGTTTCTCGCTACACAGCTCGGCATTCTGCCGCGTTTGAAGCTGTCCCCGCGCTTGCTGATGGCGTGGGGCGCAGGATTGTTAGCATTGGGTGTTGTGATCCAGATCGCCGCGCCCAGCCTAGGCGCGCTGATGGTGGCGCTTGCGGTGCAAGGCTTGGGCGCCGGGCTAGCACGCGCAGGATTTGCTGGCGGATCCTCAATCGCCGTGCGCCCGGACGAACAAGGTGCCGCAGCTGGCCTCGTCGTGGCAATCAATGGCGCGGGCTTCGTGTTCTCACCACTGCTTGGCGGCGTCGTCTACGAAAACCTCGGCATGAACGCACCGCTCTACATCACGGTGGTCATTCTGCTGGGCATGCTCGCCTTCGCGCTGCGCAGCCGCCGCTTGCGCCAGAGCATCGCCGTTGAAGCGCCGCCATCGGAGCCGACACCGCCCGCTTGACTCAATTGCGCGGGCAACGCCAACTCCCAGCCATTGGGAGAGCACACATGCGTTCAGTTTTAATCGCGGCGGCGACGTTGCTTGTATTTGGCGGCGCGTCTGCGTTTGCGCAGTCTGATCGCAATGGGGCGTCACAAACCTTTACGCGCGCCTGCATGGCGAGCCCGCAAATGCAGAGCTATTCCACGCCGGAGCCAGCCTGCGCGTGCGCATCCGGCGTTCTCTCGGGCCGTACGACTGATCGCCAATTCTACATCGCCGGCCGCCTCACGCCGTTCGGCAACGACCAGGCCGGGATGCGCGCCGAGATTGGTCGCATGATCGCGGAAGGTTATACGGCCGAGGAAGTGATCGAGGTCGGCACGATCATGACCAATTCAGCCGAATTGGTCACGCGCACCTGCTCTGTGTTCGAGCGCTAACCCGCCGCGGCGCGCGCCGCTTCCAGCACCACATCCGTCGCGCGCCCACGCACAGGCAAGCCGCGCGCGCGCTCGAAGGAGCGGATCGCTTCGCGTGTCCGTTCGCCGATGCGGCCGTCGGCCGAGCCCGCGTTGTAACCCAAGCGGTTGAGCAGACGCTGCAGTTCGCGAATGCCGTTACGTTGCAAACCGCGCGGCGTGCGTGCCGGTTCGACGGCGACGCCCGAACGCGCGCGCACTTCGTTCAGCAAGTCCGCTGTCGGGAAACCATCAGCCGGCAGATTGTTCGCGGATTGGAAACCGCGCACCGCCCGGCGGGTGCCCGATCCGAACAAACCGTCCGGCGTGCCGGAGTCAAAGCCCAAGCCATTGAGTAGCGTTTGCAGCTCAAGCACCTGCTCGCGATTGAGCGAGCCGATCTGCGTCGGCCACGGCGTTTCCAGACGCTGCGAACCGCCATCGAACGAGCGCGCCAAGAGCGCGACCACAAGCGCGTAGCGATCTGAATTGTTGTAACGGCGGATCACACCGAAATTGTGGTGCAGCAAAAGCGCCGGCCCCTGCGCCCCCGCTGGCAGGAAGAGCTGCGCTTGCAGCACGCGCTCGGACGTCGCCCAGTTTCCACCGATGCGCTGAACGCCAAGCTGCTCCCACTCGTTCACGCCGCGCATGGTGCCGTCAGCGAGCGCATAGTCGAAGTTCGACGGCAAACGCACCTCATCGAACACCGGCTCACCACGACGCCAACCGCGATCGGCGAGATAGTTTGCAATCGAGGCTGCGACATCGCCACGATTCGTCCAGATGTCGCGATGGCCATCATTGTCCCAATCGACGGCGGTCGTCAGGTAAACGTCCGGCATGAATTGCGGTTGGCCCAATGCGCCGGCCCATGACGAGCGCAGCTGCTGCTGATCGGCGAGGCCGCGCTCCACCATTTCCGTCAGCGCCAAGAGATACGTCTCGAACTGCGCGCGGCGGCGGCCTTCATAAGCGAGCGTCGCGAGCGCGGCTTGCGCATCCCAGTTGAGCGCCGCCTCGCCGTAATTGCTCTCAAGGCCCCAGATGCCGAGAATAATCCCGCTCGGCACGCCGTAGCGGTTCGACACGGCGTCGAGCGTGGGCTGGATCGCATTGCGCAACGTGCGTCCGTCATTCAGACGCCGATCGGTGACGCGATTGTTCACATAGTCCCAAACCGGGCTGACAAACTCAGGCTGGCGCTGATCCAATTCGATCACTCGCCCATCGGGGGTGAGGCCACTCAACAGCCGGCCAAGCACGGCCGGATCGCGCCCCTGGCGCACCGCACGGCGGGTGAAATCGTCGCGCCAAGCGTCGAAATCAGCGTTGCCGGAGCTGGTAAACGTCGGTGGTTCGGGCGTTTGCGCGCCGACCATGGACGGGCCACAGGCCACGGCCAAAGCGATCGTTGCCGCCAGAATCAAAGCCCGCGCCATCCAAAATCCTCTCTTCATGCCTGCCCAACGCCTCTAGGGTGCGTCGGGGCGCCGCCGCAACGCATCCAAGTCCCGGGCCACGTTGATTTCGCGCACGTTGACTTCCTCAGGGCGGCCCTATATCCACCCCGCTTCCTTTTCGACCCCGGAATCTCGGCCATGAAAGTCAAGTCGTCGCTCAAGTCGCTCAAAGCCCGTCACCGGGCTTGCCGGGTCGTGCGCCGCAAGGGCCGGGTTTACATCATCAACAAGGTCGATCCCCGGTATAAGGCCAAGCAGGGCTGAATTTAGGCCCGCTTGATCGTTATCCAGGCGCCCCGCGCTCTCGCAGACGTTGTGAATTTCGGGTAGGGTGAAGCCTCTCCCCCGATTCAGGTCGATATGCGCCGTTTTCTGATTGCCATCGCTGCCGTCGTGACGCTTGCCGCCTGCGGCCAAAGCGCGACGGCCCCTGTCCGCAACGATGCGGAACTCGACGAGCTCTTCCAGCAACTCGAGGCCGCTGAGGACGCGTCGCTGGCCGCCTCCGTGGAACAGGCCATCTGGACCCGCTGGGCCGATAGCGGCTCACCGACTGTGAATATCCTGCTCGAGCGCGCCACCGCCGCCGAAGCCGCCGGCGATCGTGACCTGGCCAGCTCCTACCTCGACCAAGCCAGCGATCTCGCGCCCGACTTCGCCGAGCCTTGGAACCGTCGCGCCAACCTCGCCTATCGCGCTGAAGATTATCGCGGCGCCATTGCTGCGATCCAAGAAACGCTCCGCCGCGAGCCACGCCATTTCGCGGCCTACGCAGCGCTTGGCCTAATCTACGAAGAACTCGGCCAAAACAGCGCCGCACTCGAAGCCTTTCGCGCCGCGCTCACCATTCATCCCCACTACGAGACCGCCATCCAAGGTGTGCAGCGTCTCGAACCACGCGTCGACGGCCGCGAGGCATGATGCTCTGGCTAGCGGCCGCCGCGCTGGCGGTTGTGCTCGCAGGGATCGCGCTGGCCCGCCACGCCAGCGACTACACACGCCGCACGGAAGCAGCGTTCCCACCAACCGGCCGCTTCATCGATGCTGACGGCACGCGCATCCATGCGCGCGAAGCAGGCCAAGACGGCGCGCCGCGCATTCTGTTGATCCACGGCGCGAGCTCCAACTTGCTCGAACTCTGGGGGCCGCTGGCGGATGAGTTTTCGCCGCTCCATCGCGTCATCGCGTATGACCGGCCCGGCATGGGCTATTCCACGCGCATCAAGCGCAACGGGCATGCAATGGCGTATCAAGCCAGGTGCGCGGCAGGCGTGCTTGAGCAAACGGGCAGCGGTCCTGCGATTATCGTCGCGCATTCGCTCGGTTCATCCGTGGCGCTACGCGTAGCGCTCGATTATCCGCATCTCGTGCGCGGACTCGTGCTGGTCGCGCCGGCCGCCAACCCCTTCCCGCAGTTCAAACCAGCGTGGTGGGCGCGGCTTTCTGCGACGCCAATCCTCGGCGGCATATTCTGCAATCTGATCGTGCCATTTTTCGGCCCCGCCATGAGCGGCAAGAGTGTCGCGAACAATTTCTGGCCCGCGCCTGTGCCTGTGAATTACCAAGAGCAAGCTGGCGTACCGCTCATCTTTCGGCCCGTCGCGTTTCGCGCGTCGGCGCTTGATGTCTGCGCCGCCAACACAGAGTTCGGCCTGCAATCGCCGCGCTACGGCGACTTACTCACACCCACAGTGATCATCACGGCCGAGAAAGACCGCATCGTCTCCCCCAAGCGCCACGCCCGCGCCTTGGCTGTCACCTTACCCGCCGGCGAGCTCGTCATCGCGCCCGACACCGGGCACATGCCGCACCGCCTGAGGACAGATCTGGTGATCGCCGCGATTCGGCGTGTCAACGAGCTGACGAGCGCGCCCGCCGAGCGCTAGCCTCTCCGAAACGATTCGATTCTCGAAACGATAAGGATGGGGCGGGCGATGCCGGATTTTGGTGGGACGGATACGGTCACTGCGGTGCAATCGCTGACGCAGACGACGCAAGAGAAGCTGCGCCAGATCGTGGCGCGCATTGAGAAGCTTGAAGAAGAAAAGAAGTCGATCGCCGACGACGTGAAAGAGACTTACGCGGAAGCGAAGAGCTTCGGCCTCGATCCGAAAGTGCTCCGTCAAGTCATCCGCATCCGCAAGCTCGACCGCCAGGAGCGCGAAGAGCAAGAGCAAGTGCGCGACTTGTACCTGCACGCGCTTGGCGAGATCTGATTGGGGATTGGGTTTTGGGGATTAGGGATTAGGGTCGCTGGCATGCGGCCAATCCCCAGTCCCTAATCCCCAATCCCGAAATGCCCCGTGACGTCGACAGCAAGAAGACGCGCAAGGCGCTGCGGATCATCCGCAAGCTCGCCGCTAAGGGCGCGTCGCCGGAGACGGTCGATCCCGAGACGGGCGAAGTGAAACCGGGCGAAGGCGCGGTCGAGTATTCCGGCTGGGAGACGGAGTTTCTCACCGAGGTCGACAAGCGCCTGGAGAAATACGGCTCAGCGTTCAACGACCTCAGCAAAGGCCGCAAAGACGAGGCGCTCTCGAACCTTCAAACCGTGAAGCTCAAAGAGATCGCTGCGAAGGCACGCGGCAAGAAGCGCAAAGGCATGACGACGAAAAAACCGCTGGGTTGGAAGAACCGCCCGCCCTCGCGCGATCGTGAGGAGTAAGACCCGCGTGCGGTGCTAGCGTTGAAGGATGCTCTCACGCACCGCAAAGCCCGTCTTTGTTGCCGCCTGCGCCTGCAACCTGGCTCTGTCAGTGATGAGCGCTTACGCGCTCATCGGCTTTTATCCGTCTGTGAGCTTTGTAGCTTTGCTGGCCGGCGGTTTTGCGTTTGTCGTCGCCGCCACGCTCGCATTCATAGTGCTCAGCGACTCGCATGGCCTCGACCGTCCTTGGATCAAGGCTGCGTTCGTGTTCCTCGCGCTTGGTCCGATAGCGTTCTGGTTCCTCCAGCAACCCGCGGTCGCTGAAGCAACGTGTATCGATCGATGCTACGGCGCTGAAACCGAGGCGATCGTGGCGCGGGCGTTCGACGACATAGTCCAAAGCCAGCTCGCAATGATCGTGGTGGCGGCAGCGGCGATGCTATGCGCCGCGCGTGCAATGACAGTGATGCTGGACGAACTCGCCGCCTAAGCGCGCGAAAAGATGCGCAAAGGCATGACGAAGAACCCGCCGCCCTCGCTTTCAAGGGACGGACTAGCCGAATATCCAGCCCATCACTTGCGCCCGCACTTCCGGCGAGAGCAACCAAACCGCGACGGCGACATTCACCAGCAGCGCGCCAATTAGCAGCGTGCGGAACGGTTGCTTGCGCGTCTTGTGACGAAAGAATTGCTGACCTGCGACGGCGCCGACCGCGCCGCCAAACAAAGCGAGCAGCAGCAAATGGTTTTCCGGCAGGCGCTGACGCTCTC
>LNFM01008882.1_pt1 | contig 14941 bp, 14 predicted proteins | sample 596031 | NCBI WGS metagenome assembly LNFM01 (sample SAMN04254537, study PRJNA301005) | activated carbon metagenome | isolation source: dual media filters at the Ann Arbor, Michigan drinking water treatment plant | place: USA: Ann Arbor
CCCGCCCGCGCCACCTACCCCTTCAGCTCCACCCACACCGGTGCGTGGTCGCTCGGTTGTTCTTCGGCGCGGGCTTCGGTGTCGATGTGGAAGCTGGTCAGGCGTTCGGCCAGTTCGGCGGACAGCATGGCGTGGTCGATGCGCAGGCCGCGGTTGGTTTCGAAGGCGGCGCCGTAGTCCCAGTAGGTGAAGTTGTGTTGGCCGAGCGCGGCGCTGGCTTCGGTCATGCCGAGGTGTTCCAGCGCGCGGAAATGGGCGCGGGAGTTCGGGTGGACCAGGGCGTCGGTGGGCGGCAGGGTGCCGGGGGCCATGTCGCGGGCGGTCGGCACCACGTTGAAGTCGCCCAGGATGGCGAATGGGGTGAAGTTGTCGAGGTGGTGGGCGGTGCGGGCGTTGAGGCGTTGTTGCCAGCGCCATTTATAGGCCATGCCTTCGTCGCCACCGGAATTGCCATTGGGCAGGTAGATGCCGGCGAAGTGGGCGCCTTCGGCCTGGATTTCGATGTAGCGGGCCTGGGTGTCGTCGTCCTCGCCAGGCAGGGCTTCGAGCACTGTGGTGAAGGGGATGCGGGCCAGCACTGCCACGCCGTTGCGGCCGCCATGTTGGCCGAGCGGATGGATTTGGTAGCCGGAGGCCGCGAGTTCGGCGTGCGGGAATTCCTCCGCCTTGCATTTGGTTTCCTGCAGGAAGACCAGATCGGGCGCGTGGCGGGCCAGGAAGCGCGCGAGGTGCTGCGCGCGGCGGCGGATGGAGTTCACGTTGAAGCTGGCGAGGCGCATGCGGGGTTTGTGGACGCGCCCGGCCGTACCGGCAAGGTCTCAGACGGCGAAGGAGACCCCACAGCCGCAGCCGCTGGTCGCCAGCGGGTTTTCCACCTTGAAATGGCTGCCCATCAGGGCCTCGTGCCAATCGAGCCGCGAGCCGGCCAGGAATTCCAGGCTCACACTGTCGACCAGCACGCGCACGCCGTCCTGTTCGATCACCAGGTCTTCAGAGTCCGGCGCCTCGGCCAGTTCAAAGCCATACTGCATGCCGGAGCAACCACCGGCCGAGACGGAAACCCGCAGGGCGGCCCCCTTTTGCCCCTGGCGCTCGGCGATGGCGGCGATCTCGGCTGCCGCGCGCGGCGTCACGGCGAAACTGGCGGGCTGGATATGGCCGTCGGGCATGGTGGAATCTCCTGAAGACGGAACATAGTGCCCGCCGCACCAGATTTCCACAGGGGGGCCGCATGGCCGAGAGCTTCACGCCGCATCGCAGTCTTGCCGCTTACGCGGTGCAGGCCGATGCCAGCCGCGGCAGGCTGCATGCTGAGCCAACCGACCGTACCCGCAGCCCCTTCCAGCGCGATCGCGACCGGATCGTGCATTCCCGCGCCTTCCGCCGGCTGCAATACAAGACGCAGGTCTTCATATTTCATGAGGGCGATCACTACCGCACGCGGCTGACCCATTCGATCGAGGTGGCGCAGATCGCCCGCTCCATCGCCCGCCGCCTGCGGCTGGACGAGGATCTGGCCGAGGCGCTGGCGCTGGCCCATGACCTCGGTCACCCGCCCTTTGGACACGCGGGCGAGGATGCGCTGGACGCCGCCATGCGCACCCATGGCGGCTTCGACCACAACGCCCAGTCGCTCAAGCATGTGACGATGCTGGAGCGCCGCTATGCCGCCTTCGACGGGTTGAACCTGACCTGGGAGACGCTGGAGGGCCTGGCCAAGCACAATGGCCCGGTGCGCCAGCCCACCCAGTACATCGCCGAATATGATTTTCGCCACAGCCTGGACCTGGCCAGCCACGCCAGCGCCGAGGCCCAGGTGGCGGCCATCGCGGACGACATCGCCTACAACAACCACGATCTGGAAGACGGGCTGCGGGCCCGCCTCTTCACCATGGAGGAGGTTTCTTCGCTCCCGCTGCCCGGGGCGGCGCTGGATGAGGTGAAGCTGGAGCACCCCGGCATGGCGATCGAGCGCCTGGCCCCCGAGATGGTCCGCCGGGTGATCAGCCGGATGATCCAGGATGTGGTGGCCGAGAGCGGCGCGCGCATCGCGGCCCTGGCACCGGCCGATGCCGACGCCATCCGTGCGGCCGGAAAACCGGTGATCGCCTTCTCGCCCGCGATGTTCGAGGCGAACAAGGCGGTGCGCGGTTTCCTGTTCGAGCGGATGTACCGGCACTGGCGGGTGAACCGCACGGTGGGGAAGAGCAGGCGGGTGGTGCAGATGCTGTTTTCGCTGCTGCATGGTGGCCCGCAGATGCTGCCCGATGAGTGGCGGGTGCGGGCAGGCGACGCCGGCACGCCGCGGGCGGCCAGGGTGGTCTGCGACTATATCGCGGGGATGACGGATCGTTTTGCGCTGGAGGAGTATAAACGGCTGACGGATCCGAGTGTGCCGGGTTAATCCGCCCGTATCCCCGTCGCCCGCACAAGCTCCGCCCATTGCCGCCGATCCTCGGCGATATAGGCGCCGTAATCCGGGGTGCTCATCGCCAGCGCCGACATCCCCTGGTTCGCCAGCCGCTGCTGGAAGGCCGGGCGCGCCAGCAGCGCCGTCATCGCCGCATGGATGGTCGCCACAATCGGCGCCGGCAGCCCGGCCGGGCCGCTCAGCCCATACCAGTTCAACACCTCATAGCCCGGGATGCGCTCGGCGATGGCCGGCACATCGGGCAGCACCGAAAGCCGCTCGCGGGTCGAGACCGCCAGCGCCCGCACCCGCCCATCGCGGATGAAGGGCAGCGAGGTGTTGATGGTATCCGCCATCCCCAGCACCCGCCCCGCGATAAGGTCCGGCAGCACCAGCGCCGTGCCGCGATAGGGCACATGGGTCATCTCCAGCCCCGCCCGATACGCCATCAGCGCGAAGGTCATATGCGTGGAGCTGCCGATCCCGGCGGAGCCATAGGCGAGCTGCCCCGGCCGCGCCTTCACATAGTCCAGAAACCCGGCGAAATCGGCCACTGGCGCATTCGGCCCCACGATCAGCACCGCCGGCACGCCGGCCAGGGCCGCGATGGGCGTGGTATCCGTGGCGGGGTCGAAGGACAGCCGCTGCACCACCGGGTTCACGCCATGCGTCGCCTGGCTGGCCATCAGCAGCGTGAAGCCATCGGGCCTCGAGCGGGCGACGAATTCGGTGCCGACCGAGCCGCCGGCGCCGGTGCGGTTCTCCACGATCACCTGCTGGTTGAGCAGCGGCGAGAGCTCCTCCGCCAAAATGCGCGAAATCACATCCGAGGCGCCGCCGGGGGCGAAGGGAGCCACGATGCGGATCGGGCGGTCGGCGACCCAGCCCTGCGCCCGGGCGGGGGCGGCGAGCAGGGCGGGGACGAGGAGCAGGCTGCGGCGTGCGGGCATGATGGAATCCACGGTGTCGGGAGGCGCAGATGTGCGGCGCCCCGACCCGCCGCGCCACACCTCCGGCTGCGGGAAAACCACGAATCCCGGCCGGTTCTGCCCATAGCATGCGCAGAAGATGGTTGCTGCGCGTATTCCCGCGCCCTCCCGCCGATGGCATACCTCAGGCATGCGAATCCTCTATCACCTGCCGCTTTCGCCCTATTCCCGCAAAGTGCGGCTGGCGCTGGCCGAAAAGCGCATCCCCTTCGAGCTGCGGCTGGAGAAGGTCTGGGACCGGCGCGAGGATTTTTTGGCGATGAACCCGGCCGGCATGGTGCCGGTGCTGGTGGAAGAAAACGGCCTGACGATCTGCGACAGCTCGGCCATCTGCGAATACCTGGACGAGGCCTATCCGGATATCTCGCTCTATGGCCGCACGCTGGCCGAGCGGGCCGAGGTGCGCCGGCTCGTCGCCTGGTTCGACCTGAAATTCGGCATCGAGGTCACCCAGAACCTGGTCTATGAGCGTCACCTCAAGCGCGCCATGGGCCGCGGCAACCCCGATGCCGCCAATATCCGCGCGGGCTACGCCGCGATAAAGCCCCATCTCGAACATATCGGCTGGCTGGCCGAGACGCGGACCTGGCTGGCCGGGCCGCATATCTCGCTGGCCGATTTCGCCGCCGCGGCACATCTCTCGGTGCTGGACTACGCCAATGACGTGGACTGGAAATACAACCAGCCCGCGCGGGAATGGTATGCGCGGATCAAATCCCGCCCCGCCTTCCGCCCCCTTTTGACCGAGCGGGTGAGCGGCCTGACGCCGCCCTCGCATTACGATGATCTGGATTTCTGAAAATGCATGACATGTTTGCCGCCATGCGCGCCCGGGTGGTGACGGCGCTGGGCGAATTGTTGCCCGAGCAACCGCCGGAGACGTTTTCCCGCGTCGTGGTCGAGCCGCCGAAGGATCCGTCGCATGGCGACATGGCGACGAATGCGGCCATGGTGGTGGCCAAGGCCGCGAAACTCGCCCCGCCCAAACTCGCGGCCGATCTGGCCATCAAGCTGGCCGCCCTGCCCGAGGTGGCCGAGGCAACCCCCGCCGGCCCCGGGTTCCTGAACATTCGCCTGTCGCCGGAATTCCTTCGCGCACAATTGGCCACGGCGCTGCGCCTGGGCGAGGCCTATGGCGATGCCCCCGCCCGCGGCCGGCGGGTGAATGTGGAATATGTCTCGGCCAACCCCACCGGCCCGATGCATGTCGGCCATTGCCGCGGCGCGGTGGTGGGCGACGCGCTGGCCAATCTGCTGGCCAAGGCGGGCTACGACGTCACCAAGGAATACTACATCAACGATGCCGGCGCGCAGGTGCAGGCCCTGGCCTGGGCGGCGTATTGGCGATATCTCGAAGCCGCCGCGCGTAGCGGCGCGCCCGGCGAGGTGCTGGACGCCTTGCGCGAAAACCACGCCGATGCCCGCGCCATCGTGGAAGCGGCCTATGGCACCACCCTGCAATATGGCGGCGAATATCTGGTGCCGGTGGGCGAGGCGCTGTTCGCGAAACACGGCGCCGCCCTGATCCCGCCCGATGACGCGATCATGGCCGATATCCGCCGCTTCACGGTCGATGCCATGATGGTCTCGATCCGCGAGGATCTCGCCGCCCTCGGCGTCGAAGGCCAGGTTTTTGTCAGTGAGGCCGCCCTCATCGAAGCCGGCATGCTGGAACGCGCCGAGGAACGCCTCCGCTCTCAAAACCTCATCTACCAGGGCGTGCTGGAGGCCCCCAAGGGCAAGACCCCGGACGACTGGGAGCCACGCGAACAAACCCTTTTCGCGTCAAAGCAATTCGGCGACGACACCGACCGCGCGCTGCGCAAATCCGACGGCACCGGCACCTATTTCGCCAATGACATCGCCAACCACCTCAACAAGGTCGAGCGCGGCTTCGACGAGCTCGTCCATGTCTGGGGCGCCGATCACGGCGGCTACGTCAAGCGCATGAAGGCCGCCGTAGCGGCGCTCACCAACAACCGCGTCAGCCTCGATGTCGTCCTCGCCCAGATCGTCCATGTGCTGAAGGACGGCCAGCCCGTGCGCATGTCAAAGCGCGCCGGCAGCTACATCACCCTGGCCGACCTCATCGACGAGGTGGGGCGCGATGCCGTGCGCTTCACCATGCTCACCCGCCGCGCCGATGCGCAGATGGAATTCGACCTCGACCGGGTCATCGAGCAATCGCGCGACAACCCGGTCTTCTACGTCCAATACGCGCATGCGCGGACGCGCTCGGTGCTGCGCGCAGCGGGCGACCCGTCGCTGGCCGAATTGGCGGATGCGCCGCTGGATTGCCTGGTCGATCCCGCCGAAACCGGCCTCATCCACCGCATCGCCTCCTGGCCGCGCGTCGTCGAATCCGCCGCCCAGGTCCGCGAACCGCATCGCGTGGCGTTTTTTCTGAATGACTTGGCCGGCGACTTTCATCTATTGTGGAACCGTGGGCGCGACGATTCGACATTGCGCTTCATCCGGGCGGACGAACCGGTTGCCACACGGGCGCGACTCGCGCTGGTGGCGGCGACGGGGGCGGTTCTCCGTTCCGGCCTCAGGGTCATGGGGGTGACACCTGTCGAGGAGTTGCGTGATGACAATAAAGGGGATGCCGCGTCCGATCCGTAATCGGACCGCGGGTTTTGCAACCAATGGGGGCCGCGCATGAGCGACGCGCAACGGTCCTGGCCCACCGGCCCGGGGGATGACGGCTTCGCGCCGCGCCGGCCCATGCGCATGGCCAGCGCCCGGCCCGCGCCGCGCGCCCGCGCGCTGCCCGATGTGCCGCGACGGGTGTTGATCATCGCCATCGGCCTCACCGGCTCGGTGCTGCTGGCCGCCACCATCATCTGGGGCATCTCGCGCATGGGACCGCGCAGCGTGCCGCTGATCGAGGCCGATGGCCGGCCCTTCCGCGTCCGGCCCGAGACGCTGCCGCCGCAGCCCAGCGCGCCGGTGATGCCCGAGCGCGGCCCGGCCCGCCTCGAACAGGCCCGCCTGGCCCCCGCGCCCGAGGCGCCGCGCACTGATGCGCTGCGCCAGCAGATGCAGGCCACGCCGCCCAGCCCGGCCGCCGCCAACCCGGCGCCAGCCACGGCAGCCCCACCCACGGCAGGACAAGGGCAAGCGGCAAGCGCCCCGGCCACGCCGCCCGCCGCCCGTCAGGCCGCCGCGCCGCCACCGCCCGCGCGCCCCGCCACGCCAGCATCCGCGACGCCGGCACCCGCCGCGCGCGCCCAGGTGCAATTCACCGCCGCCGTCTCCGAGGAGGCCGCCCGCGCGGAATGGGAGCGCCTGAAGCGCCGCGTGCCCGAACTCGCCGCCCTGCAGCCGCGCATCACCCGCTTCGAGCGGGACGGCCAGGCCCCGCTCTGGCGCTTGCGCGTCGCCACCGCCGATGCCGCCGCCGCCCGCGCGCTCTGCGAACAGGTCCGCGCGAGGAATGCGCAATGCGTGCCGGTGTGATACCCCTCAGGGCCTGACCACGGAGGGGCGATTCGGCATGGTGACCCAGGGCAGACGACATGCCGCCATCATCGGCCTGGCCGGCACCCATCTCAGTGCCGCCGAGGCCGCGATGCTGCGCGACACGCCCCCCTTGGGCGTCATCCTCTTCGCCCGCAATGTCGGCCGTCCGGCGCAGCTGCGCGCCCTCACCGCCGCCATCCGCGAGACGCTGGGCGAGGACACGCCCATCCTCATCGACCAGGAGGGCGGCCGCGTCGCCCGGCTGCGCGCGCCGGATTGGCCGACCTTCCCCGCCGCCGCCAGCTTCGAGGGCCGGCCGGCGCACAACGCCTTCGCCAATGCCGCGCTGATCGGGCTGGAATGCCGGGCCATGGGGCTCGACGTGGTCTGCGCCCCGGTGCTCGACCTGCGACTGCCCGAGGCGCATGGCGTCATCGGCGACCGCGCCTTTTCGGCCGACCCGGCCGAGGTCACCCGCCTCGGCCGGGAATATCTCCGGGGCATCCAGGCCGCCGGCTGCGTGCCGGTCATCAAGCACATTCCCGGCCATGGCAGGGCGCTGGCCGACAGCCATCTCGAACTGCCGCGGGTGAGTGCGACGCGTGAGGAGCTGGCGCAGGATTGCGTACCCTTCGCCGCCCTCGCCGGCCTGGGCGCCTGGGCGATGACCGCGCATATCCTCTATGAGGCGATGGATGCGGCATTGCCGGCCACGCTCTCCCCCAAGGTCATCGCCCGCGTCATCCGCGGCGCCATCGGCTTCCAGGGCTTTCTCATCTCCGATGATCTGGCGATGAAGGCGCTGGTCGGCCGCCCCGCCGCCCTCGCCCAGGCCAGCCTGGCCGCCGGCTGTGACGCGGTGCTGCATTGCACCGGCGAGATCGATGAAACCGCCGTGCTGCTGGCCAATTGCCCGCGGCTGACCGACGCTGCCATCGCCCGCCTCGCCCAGGCCCGCATCGCCACCAACACCCATCGCGAGGACCTCGACCCCGCCGCCCTTATGGCGCTGCGCGAATCGGCGATGGTGCAGGCCGCGTGATCCCTGACATCCTGGCCGCCGTTCTGGCGGCGGTCATCGCCATCACCCTGCATGAGGCCGCGCATGGCTATGCCGCCGATGCGCTGGGCGACCCCACGGCGCGGCTGCTTGGCCGCGTCTCGCTCAACCCGCTGCGCCATGTCGATCCGGTGGGCACGCTGCTGGTGCCGGGGATATTGCTGGTCACGCAATTGCTGACCATCGGCCGGGTGGAGGCGATGTTCGGCTGGGCCAAGCCGGTGCCGGTCGATATCCGCCGCCTCTACAATCCGCGCTGGGGCATGATGTGGGTGGCGCTGGCGGGGCCGGGGATGAACGTGCTGCTGGCCTTCGTGGCGGCACTCTGCGCCCATCTCGCCGGGCTGCTGGATGGCGACTCCGCGGCGCTGCTGTATCGCTCGGTTGCACTTTTCATGGTGGTGAACCTGGTGCTCGCCGTCTTCAACATGCTGCCCATCCCGCCGCTCGACGGCGGCCGCGTGGTGACCGCGCTGCTGCCGCTCTCGCTCGCCCGGCCCTATGCCGGGCTGGAGCGCTTCGGGCTGTTGATCGTGCTCGGCCTGCTGTTCATCGCGCCGCGGCTGTCGCCCGAGCTCGACGTCATGGGCTGGGCGCTGCGCGAGATCGTGGCCCCGGTCTTCACCTTCCTGCTGCGCGCCGCGGGGCACCCGGTGTGAGCGGCCTCGCCCTCACCCTCGACGGTTTCGAGGGGCCGCTCGACCTGCTGCTCGACCTCGCCCGCGCCCAGAAGGTGGATATCCGCCGGATCAGCATCGTGGCCCTGGTGGACCAATACATCGCCGTGCTGGAAGGCGCGCAGAAGGTGCGGCTGGAGATCGCCGCCGATTGGCTGGTGATGGCGGCCTGGCTGACCTGGCTGAAATCCCGCCTGCTGCTGCCCGATGAGATCGAGCCGGAGGAGGATGCGGGACTCCTGGCCGGGCGTCTCACCGAACGCCTGGCCGAGCTCGACCGCATGCGCCATGCCGCCTTCTGGCTGGGCGGCCAGGTGCAGCTCGGCCGCGAGAGCTTTGGCCGCGGTGCTCCCGAAATCCTTCGCATGGAGGATCGCTCGGGCATCGTGGCCGATCTGCCGGCGCTGCTGCGCGCCTATGCCACCGCGCGGCGCCGCGCCACGGCCGCCACCCCCTATGCGCCCAAGCCGCGAAAGCTCTTCTCGGTGGGCGAGGCGCTGGCCCGGCTGCGCGCGCTGCTGGGCCAGAGCCCGGGCTGGACGGTGCTGCAGGGTTTCATTCCTGCCTCGATCACCACGCCGCTGGAACGCCGCGCCGCCCTGGCCTCGGGGCTGATCGCGGCGCTGGAGGAGGCCCGTGGCGGTGGCCTCGAATTGCGCCAGGACCACGCCTTCGGTCCCCTGATGATCCGCCGGATGGAGGGTTACGCCCATGACCATGCCGCTTGATGCCGCCCCCGATATTCTCACCCCCGATGAGGAGCCCGGCACCACCACCGCGCCGGCGACCGATGCGGCGAGTTTCGAGCACGCCCTGCGGGTGGCCGAGGCGCTGATTTTCGCCTCCGACCGCCCGGTGAAGCCGGAACGCCTGCAAATGGCACTGCCAATGGGCGCGCATGCGCCGGCCGTGCTGACGGCGCTCCAGGCTCGCTGCGCCGGGCGGCCGGTGGAGCTGGTGGAGATCGCTGGCGGCTTCGTCTTCCGCACGGCACTCGACCTCGCCCCCGCGATCACCCGCGTGGTCGAGGTACCACGCCGCCTGCCGCGGGTGGCGATGGAGACGCTGGCGATCATCGCCTATCACCAGCCCGTCACCCGGCCGGAGATCGAGGAGATCCGCGGTGCGACCCTGAGCCAGGCGACGCTGGACGCGCTGCTGGACATGACGCTGATCACCAGCCGGGGCAAGAAAGAGGTCCCGGGCCGCCCCACGCTCTGGGGCACCACGCCGCGCTTTCTTGAACAGTTTGGCCTGAAGTCGCTGGGCGACCTGCCCAGGCGGGAGGAGCTTGTGTCCAACGACGCGGCGCTGCCGCTCATCCCACCGGCGGCGGAGCCCTGAGCGCGAGCCGCCCGCTCAGTTGATCGCGCCGCCGAACAGCGTGCGGTGCATGATCCGGTAGATGTCGACATTGTCCATCGTGCCGGCTTGGCTGATCTGCTCGGCATTGAGGCCCATGCCGCGCACCAGAATGCCGCCGGACACATCGGTCAAGGTCGACCAGACGATGGCGAAGGGGTGGCGGGTGCCATTGCGGTCGGGCGCCGAGAGCCAGGCGGTGGTCCCGGTGCCGGTCTGGCCATCGGCCGGCGCGCCGTTGCGGTCGCGCTCGGGCAGCGGCTGGCCCTCGCGGATGAATTGCTGGCTGCGGTTCGGGCCGATCACCTGCATGCCGCCCGCATCGGAATCCGCCGTGGTCAGCATCAGCGTATTGGGGTTGGCACGAACGAATTCGGCGAAGCGGCCGATCGCCGCATCGGCGCGCTGGCCGGCCAGCAGGCTGCCGGCGGCGTTGTTGTTGTTGCCGAAATTATCCGTGCCCTCCTCCTCGGCCACCAGCAGGAAGCCGCGGGGTGCCGAGGCCAGGATGGCCAGGGCGGCCTGGCTCATCTCCGCCACGCTGGGCGCCGTCGCGACGTAATGCGGCAGGTTGCGCTCGCGCTGGGTTTCCTCGGTCAGGTCATGGAAGGTGTGGTCATGGGCGAAGATGCCCCAGAGGCGCTGCGTGCCCGGGGCCACGGCGGCCAGCTCCTCGCGGGTGAAGACCACCGTATAGCCGCGGCCACGCAGCTCCTCGACCAGGTTGCGGCCATCGGTGCGGGCACCCGGGCCGAAGCGGCCCTGTGTGCCAGCGGGGAGGTACCAGCGCTCGCCGCCGGCGAGCTGCACCGCGACGTCGCTCTCAACGACCAGGCGGGTGATGTCCTGGAGGCTGTTGCGCCGCGCGGTGGAGGCGACGAAGGCGGCGGTGCCGGGTTCGTAGGTGGCGCCGGAATTGACCAGGCCGACCGCCTTGCCCCGCGCCATTGCTTCCTGCGCGATGGAGCCCTGGAAGCCCGAGAGCGCGGCGATCCGGGTCTCGCCATCCTGGCCGAAGCTGTCGGCCTGCACCCGCACCCCATAGGCATGGGTGGTGGCGCCGCCATGCGAGGTGCCGGTCAGCGCATCGCGCATATGGCCGAGATAGACCGCGGTGTGCGGCAGGCGGTCCCAGTTCAGCCGGCCATCGGGGCCGACGGTGACCATCCTTGTGGCACCCCAGTGATTCACGCCGAAGCCGTCGGGGTGGAAGAAGATGACATTGCCGCCATGGCCGGCGGCCGGCTGGGCCTGGCCGCCAGGGCTGGCGAGCAGCGTGGCCAGGGCGGTTCCGGCGGCCAGTATCATGCGACGATCCATGGGATTCAGCCCTGCTCCAGCGTGTTCGCGCCTCTGGGGCGCTTCGTGGGCGAGATAATTGGCTGGGCCGCGGATTTCCATGGCAGCGGGGTTAAAATTGCAATTCGTCCATTATTCTTCGTCGCCCGAACCCGTCCCGGGCGGGTGCCGCTACCGCCAACCGCCCAGCAGCAATTCCCGCTCGGCGGCGGCAAGCGGCTGCGGCAGGCCGCGCTCCAGCACCTCCCAGATGATCAGCCTGGGCGGGCTCTCGCGCCAGGCCGGGCTGGCGAAATAGCGCAGCGCGCTGCCGGCAAAGCCACCCCCGGCCTGGGCGAAATTGGCCACCGGCGCGCCCAGCGCCTGCTGCAGCGCGCCATGGAAATTGCCGTTGACCGAATAGCTCGAGCCCAGCAGCACGATTTCGGGCGCCGGCGCATCATCGAGCAGCCCGCCGCCTGCCTCCGGCGCGCGGGTCTGGGCCTGGGCGATCATGTCGGGCGCGGGCCGCCAGGGGTCGGGCAGTATGTCGAGGTTCATGATCCGCAGCAGATCGCCCGGGACGGGCGCGGCGCGGGCGCGGGTGGTCTGGAAATGGTTGGGGCGTTCGAGCGGCAGGGGGCGGGCGGCGGTGGCGATCAGCCCGGCCACGAGCGCCGCGCCGCGCTGGTTCCAATGCGTGTCGGTGCGCAGCCAAAGCTCGCCCTCGCGCCGCGCCGCCAGCAGGGGCTCCAGGGTCTCGACATGGCGCGCGCCGGCTTCGGCCAGCATCGCGGTGAAGCCGGCATGCCTGGCCCGCGCCTGCGCCGAGAGCGGTGCGCCGCAGAGATGCTCGGGATGGATGCGCGCCTTGTCGGGCGTGATGGCGATGAGCAGGGTGATGCCCCGCGCCGCCATCTCCTGTTGCAGCCGCGCAAGCCCTCGGGCGCGCTCGGCCATCGCGGCCTGCGCGCCCTCCCAGGTCCTGAGTTCCTCGGTAAGGTAGAGCCAGCCATTGCAGCCCACCCGCGCCTGCGGTCCACCCGAGCCGAAGGCGCCCCAGCGCAGCAGCCCGCCCGCGCCGCGCAGCACCGGGTCGACCGGCAGGTCATGCGCCATCACGTGGTTCACGGCGGCGGCGGTGCGTCCGGCCCAAAACGCCTCGGTGTTCAGCGTGGGCGCCAGCCGCGCCTCGGCGGCGGGGCTGCGCAGCGCCGCCACCCCCTGCCAGGCGCCGAAACCCAGCCAGGCCAGCGCGAAGAGCCCCTGGGCCGTCGCCGCCCGCCGCCCGCCCGCCCTTGCGATGTCGAGGAAAGCCATGCGCGCCTCAGAACTGGAAATACAGGAAAGGCACGGCAGCGCGGCTGTAGAGCAGCACCACCGCCAGCAGGAAGGCCAGCGACGGCCCGGCCTGCCAGCCCAGCCGCCACACCCCGCGAATCGCCTGCGGGTCGCGCTGCCAGGGCAGCCAGCTGCCAAGCCCGGGCAGGATGCAGAGCAGCCCGGCCAGGCCGATCACCCACCATTGCTCGGGCAGGATCTGCCAGGCCAGGCCATCGCTCAGCCCCCAGCCATGCTGGCCGGCCATGGCACTGTAGATCCGCCAGGCCTCGGTCACGTCATGGGCGCGAAACACCACCCAGCCCAGCACGACGCAGAGGAAGGTGATGGGCAGGCCCAGCGCATAGGGCAGGGGGCCACTGCCCGAGGCCCGCCAGAAGCGATGCAGCGCCAAGAGCCCACCATGCCAGAACCCCCAGGCCACGAAGGTCCAGTTCGCGCCATGCCAGAAGCCGCCGATCACCATGGTGGCCATCAGGTTGAGATAGGTGCGAAAGGCGCCATGCCGGTTGCCGCCCAGCGAAATGTAGAGGTAGTCGCGCAGGAAGCGGCTGAGCGTCATGTGCCAGCGTTGCCAGAATTCCTGGATCGAGCCGGCGAGATAGGGCGCCGAGAAATTCTCCGGGAAGTGGAAGCCGATCATCAGCGCCAGGCCGATCGCCATGGCGGAATAGCCGGCGAAATCGAAGAAGAGCTGGAAGGTATAGGCCAGCGCCGCGAGCCAGGCATCGGCAGCACTGGGCGCGGGCAGGGCATAGGCCGCGTCCACCAGCGGTGCCAGCGTGTCGGCGATCACCACCTTCATCGCGAAGCCGGTCATGAAGCGCCGGGCGCCGGCGCCGAACATCTGCAGGGAATGCTCGCGCCGTTTCAGCTCCAGGTCGATCTCGGCATAGCGCACGATGGGGCCGGCGATGAGCTGGGAAAAGATCGCCTTGTAGGCGGCGTAGTTCACGAAGTTTTCCGAGACCGGCACGTCGCCGCGACGCACGTCGATGAGATACGAGACCGATTGCAGCACGTAGAAGGACAGGCCGATCGGCAGCAGGATCTCGGTCCAGGGCAGGGTGGCGAAGCCGGCCGCTGCCATGGCGGCGTTCAGGCTGGCCACGCCGAAATTGGCGTATTTGAAATAGCCGAGCACGCCCAGATTGCCGATCAGCCCCAGGGCCAGCCAGCGCGGCCGGGCCGCCTCGCCCGCCGCGGCCAGTTTCAGCGCGACGAAGAAGGTGAAGAGCGTCACCCCGCCCAGCAGCGCCAGGAAATCCACCCGCCACCAGGCATAGAAGGCCCAGGACAGGATCAGGATCGGCCAGTTCCGTAGGGACATGGGCGTGAGGAAATAGACGGCGAAAAACACCGGCAGAAACAGGAACAGAAATTCGAAACTGGCGAAGATCAAAGGCCTGGCTCTCCCTGCCCGACATATCCGGCAGGCGCGGCTGCGCGGCAAGCCCGGCAGGCGCTGCCCGATGCGCGGGCAGGCCGGCGCCCGCGATGGCCCGCGACGGAACGATTTCCGCCCCGCGCCCATTTCCAACCGACCATCCCGCCGACTAGGCTCACCGCAATGGCTTCCTTCCTCCTCCGCCGCCTGATCCTGGCGGCCTGCGTGGCACTCACCGTGCTGACGCTGGCCTTCACGCTCACCCGGCTCTCCGGCGACCTCGCGATCTCCATCGCCGGGCCTTCGGCCACCGATGCCGATGTCGCGATCATCCGCGCCGCCTATGGGCTGGACCGGCCGCTGCCCGAGCAATTCCTGGCCTGGGTCGGCCGCGCCGCGGTGGGGGATTTCGGCGAGAGCTTCTTCTTCAAGGCCCGGGTCTCCACCCTGATCTTCGAGCGCATGCCCATCACCCTGACGCTGGGGCTGGTGGGCCTCGCCATCGCGCTCACCGTCTCCATCCCGCTCGGCATCCTGGCGGCGGTGCGCGAGGGGTCCTGGGTGGACCGTCTGGTGCAGCTCTTCGCCATGATCGGCCAGGCCATGCCGAGTTTCTGGCTGGCGCTGATCATGATGATCTTCTTCGGGTTGCAGTTGGGCTGGCTGCCGGTCAGCGGCACCGGGTCCTGGGAGCATTACATCATGCCCGGCACGGTGCTGGCCTTCTCGGCCATTCCGGCGCTCACCAGGCTGACCCGCTCGGGCATGATCCAGTCGCTGGCCTCCGACTATATCCGCACCGCGCGGGCCAAGGGGCTGTCGCGGTTTTCCATCCTGTTCAAGCATGCCTTGCGCAATGCGGCGCTGCCGGTGGTCTCCATCGCCTCCGTGCAGCTCGGCTTCATGCTGGGCGGCTCGATCCTGATCGAGACGGTCTTCGCACTCCATGGCGTGGGTTTTCTCGCCTGGGAG
>LNFM01009742.1_pt1 | contig 14940 bp, 12 predicted proteins | sample 596031 | NCBI WGS metagenome assembly LNFM01 (sample SAMN04254537, study PRJNA301005) | activated carbon metagenome | isolation source: dual media filters at the Ann Arbor, Michigan drinking water treatment plant | place: USA: Ann Arbor
TCACCGCAACGCCGCCGGCGAGCTTCGCCAGACGTTCCTGCAGCTTCTCCTTGTCGTAGTCCGAGGTGGTTTCCTCGATCTGCGCCTTGATCTGCGCCACCCGCGCTTCGATGTCGGCCTTCTTGCCGGCGCCGTTGACGATGGTGGTGTTTTCCTTGTCGATCATCACCTTCTTGGTGCGGCCCAGCATCTGGATGGTGACGTTCTCGAGCTTGATGCCGAGATCTTCCGAAATCGCCTGGCCGCCGGTCAGGATCGCGATGTCCTGCAGCATGGCCTTGCGGCGATCGCCGAAGCCCGGCGCCTTGACGGCCGCGACCTTGAGGCCGCCGCGCAGCTTGTTGACGACGAGGGTGGCAAGCGCTTCGCCTTCAACGTCTTCAGCCACGATCAGCAGCGGCTTGCCGGACTGCACCACCGACTCAAGCAGCGGCAGCAGTTCCTGCAGACCCGAGAGCTTCTTCTCGTAGATCAGGATGTAGGGGTCTTCCATCTCAACGCGCATCTTGTCGGCGTTGGTGATGAAGTAGGGCGAGATGTAGCCGCGGTCGAACTGCATGCCCTCGACGATGTCGAGTTCGGTCTCGAGCGACTTCGCCTCTTCGACCGTGATCACGCCTTCGTTGCCGACCTTCGCCATGGCCTTGGCGAGGAAGTCGCCGATCTCGCGATCGCCGTTGGCGGAGATGGTGCCGACCTGGGCGATCTCTTCGTTCGACGTGACCTTCTTGGAGTTGGCCTTGAGATGCTCGACGACCGCTTCGACGGCGAGATCGACGCCGCGCTTGAGGTCCATCGGGTTCATGCCGGCGGCAACCGCCTTGGAGCCTTCGCGGACGATGGCCTGGGCCAGCACAGTGGCGGTGGTGGTGCCGTCACCGGCGAAGTCGGACGACTTCGAGGCGACTTCGCGCACCATCTGCGCGCCCATGTTCTCGAACTTGTCTTCAAGTTCGATTTCCTTGGCGACGGTGACGCCGTCCTTGGTGATGCGGGGCGCGCCGAACGACTTGTCGAGCACGACGTTGCGGCCCTTGGGGCCGAGCGTCACCTTGACGGCGTTGGCGAGGACATCGACGCCGCGCAGCATGCGGTCGCGCGCGTCTACGGAGAATTTAACGTCTTTGGCAGCCATGTTTCGTTTCCTTCAGTTTCGGTTCTCATCCTGAGGAGCGTCCATCGCAGATAAGTTCACGCAATCTGCGTACACTTGATTGCTTTGGACGCGTCTCGAAGGACGAGCGGGGATAGCTTTGCTTAAGCGGCTTTCTTCTTGGCGGCGGCGCCGCCTTCGATCACGCCCATGACGTCGGATTCCTTCATGATCAGGAGATCCTGGCCATCGATCTTGACCTCGGTGCCCGACCACTTGCCGAACAGGACGGTGTCGCCGACCTTGAGGTCGATCGGGATCAGCTTGCCAGACTCGTCACGGCCACCGGGGCCAACGGCGACGATCTCGCCCTGCGAGGGCTTCTCTTTGGCGGTATCGGGAATGATGATGCCGCCGGCGGTCTTTTCCTCGGCATCGATGCGCTTGACAACGACGCGGTCGTGCAGCGGGCGGAACTTCATATTGGCCTCCTAAGTTATTGAAAGGGATCGTCTTTCGGTGGCAAGCGGTTCCGACGCCAGCCACTCGGGCCGGGAAATGGGAGCCTGCACCGGAGCCTGCAAGGGCTCTCGGAAAATTTCTTAGCACTCATTCACGTTGAGTGCCAACAAATTCTGAAAATGCTTTTGAATCAATTATTTACGGATCTTCGCTGGGAATTGGCCGGTGCCCGCTGCCATCGTCGCCCGGTATTGCCGCTGTTAGCAGGCGGAGCACCTTGCTGCTAACGCACTGATTTTAAACAGTTTGTTCATTGATTTGGCTTGCAATGGCGTGCCGGGATTGGAAACTTCACGTCGTTCAAACGGAGAACGCGAATGGTTTCGACAGGTGCTGTTTCGGAAGACTTCCGCAAGCAGGTCGATGGTTTCGGCCTGACCACCGCCCACATTCTGTATCGCCGCCCCGACCACCAGTGGTTGCTGCAGTCCTATGTATGGCAGGCCTACGACCTGTTTCCAAAGTTTCCGGAGCTGCAGAAGTTTCTCGAATTCTGGCAGGCCAAGCTCGAAGGCCCGCTGCATTCGGTGGAAGTCGCGCACTGCAAGCTGATCAAGCCCGCCGAACTGAAAGCGATCGACGGCGAGTTCAGGCTGCATTAGCGCCCGCCCGAAGGGCGTCGCTGCAGCAACCCGGCGGAAGTTTTTTCCGGCCCTGTCGGCCTTTTCCGGCGCGACCGGAACAGAACTGCTGCCGGGATCGTCCCTGAAGCACAAATGCACCGTCCATCGTAAAACTACGCAATGGACGGGGAGGCCCGGACGCATGATCTAAAGGCGCACAGCAATTCCACCTTCGGGGGCTAGCGCCATGCGCTTTTTGAAATTCATTGTGACCAGTCTTGCCGTGTCGTGGGCCGTGACGGCGTCCGCCCAGCAGCCACTGCGGGTCGGCTTCATCCCGGTCATGGGCGTGGCCCAGATTTTCGTCGCCGAAGGCGAGGGCTGGCTGAAGCAGGCCGGGCTGACATTGCAGCCAGCGGCCTTCGAGTCCGGACCGAACATGATCCAGGCGCTGTCTTCGGGCACGCTCGACATTTATGCCGGCGGTCTCGGTCCCTTGCTGACCGCGCGCTCCAAAGGCATCGACGTCCGCGTGATCGCGGCGACCGTGGTCGAGGAAATGGGCTTTGCCGCAGCGCCGGCGCTGGCGCCGTTCTTTGACGGTCGCACCGGCGCTGCCGCGTTCAAGGCCTTCCGCGAAAAGAACAACCGTCCGGCCAAGATCGGCACCCAGCCGCTCGGTTCGGGTCCGAACACGGCGGTGCGGCACTGGCTGTTTGAAGTCGTGAAGGCCGACACGGCCGACGTCGAGATAGTTGAAATGGGCATCGATGCAACGCAGCGCGCGCTGGCGACCGGCGCGATCGAAGGCGGCTCCGTGCGCGAACCGGCCTGGACGGTGCTGCAGAGACAGAACCCCGGCATCAAACTGGTGGCGACCGGCAATGACATGTTCCCGAACATGCCGGGCGTGGTCTTCGCCGTGCTCGGCCCCTTCGCCGACAAGAACCCGAAGGCGGTCGAGGATCTCGTCCGCGTGACGGTGCGCGCCACCCAGCTACTGAAGGAAAAGCCGGAGCAGGCGGTCAAGCACATCGGCGCCGCGTTCGGTAAAGGCCTGGTAAGCGACGACATTCTGCTCGCCGCGCTGAAGTCGCCGCAGACCCGCTTTACCTCCGATCCGCGCACCATCGCGGAGTCGACGGTCAAGTTTCAGGAGTACCAGATCAAGATCGGCGTCCTGAAGAAAGCCGAGCCGCTTGATGGCCTGTTCGCCCAGGCGGTGTATGATCGCGCGATCACGGGCAACTAGGCCGGCCTCTCACACAACCTCGAGCGCGGCGGATGCGGTGACAAGAACGAAAACGGTTGCGCTGTCCGCCTTGGGGCTGGCGGGCTTTCTGATCGTCTGGGAGTTGTTCCCGGCGCTCGGGCTGGTGTCGGCAAACATCTTGCCGCCGCCAAGCGCGCTGCCGGGTGCGTTCTGGAACGAAGTGACGTCCGGCATCTGGCTGTCGGCGCTGAGCCGCAGCCTCAGCCATTATCTCGCCGGCCTGACGATCGGCTGCGTGCTCGGCATCAGCCTCGGCATCTTCACCGGCCTCTGGGTACCGCTGGAGGCGACGCTGGCCTGGGTGGTGCGCATCCTGCGGCCGATTCCGGGACTGGCCTGGGTGCCGTTCGCCATTCTGTGGTTCGGCATCGCGCCGGCGGCGGCGATCTTCATCATCAGCACCGGCGTTTTCTGGATCTCCTATTTCGCCGCGCTGGGCGCCGTGCGCGCCGTCGACCGCGATCTGATCGAGCTGGCCGACGCCTTCGGCTTCCGCCGTGCCGATCAGAAGCTGTTCAAGGTCATCCTGCCGGCGGCGACACCCGGCATTCTGGTCGGCATCCGCACCGCGTTGGGGCAGGCCTGGATGGCCGTGGTCGCAGCCGAGATTTTCGGCGTGCCGGGCCTCGGCCAGCGCATGATGCAGGCGTCCAACCTGCTGGCGAGCGACATCGTCGTCGTCTACATGGCGACCATGGCGGCGGCCTACGGCGCCATCGACAGCATCTTCGTCGCCATCCAATCGTGGTTGCTGCGATGGAAGCGATGATCAAGCTCGACAATATAGGGCTGACCTTCACGCGCGACGGTGAGCAGACCGAAGTGCTGCGCGGACTGACGCTGGCGATCCCCGCCGGACATCTGGTCGCCGTGCTGGGACCCTCGGGTGTCGGCAAGTCGACGTTGCTGCGTGTCATCGCCGGTCTCTTGGAACCGAACACCGGCGGTGTCACGCTCGATATCACGCCCGACCGCAACAAGCTGTCGGTCGCGATGGTGTTTCAGGATGCGCGGCTTCTGCCGTGGCGCAAGGTGTGGAGCAACGCCGCCTTCGGGCTCGAGCATGGCCAATTGTCATCCGCCGAGCGCCGCGCCAAGGCGGAAGCCGCGCTGGCGCTGGTCGGGCTGGCCGGTTTTTCCGAACGCTATCCGCATGAACTGTCCGGCGGGCAACGGCAGCGTGTCGCGCTGGCGCGGGCGCTCGCGGTCGAGCCCGAGATCCTGCTGATGGACGAGCCGTTCGCCGCGCTCGATGCCATCACCCGCGAAGGCCTGCAGGACGAACTGGCGCGCATTCATGCCGCGACCGGCAAGACCATTGTGTTCGTGACGCATTCGATCGACGAGGCGGTGCATATCGCCAACGAGGTGGTGGTGTTGGCAGGCCGTCCGGCGCATCTGACGGCGAAAGTGACCATCGACGCGCCGCAGCCGCGCCGCCGCGGCGGCGCCGAGACCGCCGATCTGGTGGCCCGCTTGCGCGCCGAACTGCTCGAGCCCGCGGCCTGACGCCCGGCTGGTCCGGTACGTCGGCGCGTATTAGGCTGCGGTGCAACGCATCACAGAATCGGGCGCAGCGATGGCAGGCGTGTTTCAGGACGACAAAATCTATGTCGGCAAAAGCGGCAAGGGCGAATATCTCACCCTGAAGCTCGCCAATCGGCACGGCCTGGTGACCGGCGCCACCGGCACCGGCAAGACCGTGACGCTCCAGGTGCTGGCCGAAGGTTTTGCCCGCGCCGGCGTGCCGGTGTTTGCCGCCGACATCAAAGGCGACCTGTCCGGTATCGCGGCGCTGGGCGAGGAAAAAGACTTTCTGGTCAAGCGCGCGACCGACGTCGGCTTCAAATACCAGATCGACGAATTCCCGGTCGCGTTCTGGGATCTGTTCGGCGAGCAGGGCCATCCGATCCGCACCAGCGTGTTCGAGATGGGGCCGCTGCTGCTGTCGCGCATGCTCAACCTCAACGAGGTGCAGGAAGGCGTCATCAACATCGCCTTCCGTTTTGCCGACGACGAGTTCGGCGCCGCCGACGCGGCCAATAAAGGCTTGGTCGATCTCCAGGACCTGCGCTCGCTGCTGTCGTATCTCTCCGACAATGCCAAGGAGATCGGGTCGCGATACGGCAACGTCAGCGCCGCCAGCATCGGTGCGGTGCAGCGGCAATTGCTGGTGCTGGAAAACCAGGGCGGCGCCAAGTTCTTCGGCGAACCGGCGCTGGCGCTGGACGACCTGATGCGCGTGGACCGCGACGGCCGCGGCATCATCAACATCCTCGCCGCCGACAGACTGATGGAGAACCCGAAGCTCTACGCCACCTTCCTGTTGTGGCTGATGGCGGAGCTGTTCGAGCAGCTTCCCGAGGTCGGCGATCTCGACAAGCCGAAGCTGGTGTTCTTCTTCGACGAGGCGCACCTTTTGTTCAACGACGCGCCGAAGCCGCTGCTCGACAAGATCGAGCAGGTGGTGCGGCTGATCCGCTCCAAGGGCGTCGGCATCTATTTCGTGACGCAGAACCCGCTCGACGTGCCCGACAAGGTGCTGGCGCAGCTCGGCAACCGCGTCCAGCACGCGCTGCGCGCCTTCACGCCGCGCGACCAGAAGGCGGTCAGGGCGGCGGCCGAGACGTTCCGGCCGAACCCGAGGCTCGACACCGAGCAGGTGATCACCGAACTGGGCAAAGGCGAGGCGCTGGTGTCGTTCCTCGAAGGCAACGGCACGCCGAGCATGGTGGAGCGCACGCTGATCTGTCCGCCGGCGGCGCGCATCGGCCCGCTGACCGCGCCGGAGCGCCGTGCCGTGATCGCGCGCAGTGCGCTGCGCGGCAAATACGACCAGGCGATCGATCCGGAGTCCGCGCACGAAATGCTGGCGCGACGTGTGGCGGAGAAAGCCGAGACGGCGCCGGCTCCAAAAGGCGCCGCACCGCGCGGCCGCACCACGGTGCCGAACAGCGGTCCGACCGTGCCGCCGTCGCCGCCCTCGACGACAGGCGGCGGCTGGCGCGACGTCCTCGGCGGCGGCAGTAGCGGCGGCGGCTCGCGCGGGCGCATGTCGACCGGCGAGATCGTGGTGAAGCAGGTGGCGCGCTCGGTCGCCTCCCAAGTGGGCGGCCAGATCGGCCGCGCCGTGATGCGCAGCATTTTCGGCAACCTGACCGGACGGCGCTGAGCCGCCGTCAAACTGGCCGCAGTTGATTGCTGCGCGGATGTTGTGCAACCATGGGTATCGCGCGGGGGCGATGACCATGACCGAGCATATTTGCCGGCGGCTGATGCTGTTCCTCGACGGCACCTGGAACGAGGACGAGGACGATATCTCGTCGACCAATATCGTCTATCTCCGCGAGCGCCTCTCATGGGGGCTCAACACGCGGGTGCGCCGCGCTGCCGCCAGCAATGACGCTGGCGCGCCCAACGACGATGCGCTGGACTACAAGAAATTGCCGGCGGAATTCCGCAAGAAAGGCATATCCGGCGTGGTGCTGGATGGCTTCGAATACATCGTCCACTACGATCGCGGCGTCGGCACCGGCCCGTTCCTCGATGCAATCAAAGGCGGTTTATTGGGCGACGGCCTCGATCTCAATGTCCGTCAGGCCTACCGCTTTCTGAGTACCTGGTACCGGCCCGGCGACGAGATATTTGTGTTCGGCTTTTCGCGCGGCGCCTTCACCGCGCGCAGCCTGTGCGGCTATCTCGGCGCCGTCGGTCTGCTGCGATGCGAATATGCCACCGCCGAGACCGAAGAGCGCGCCTGGCGCTATTACCGCACCGCGCCGCACGACCGGCCGAGCGGAGAGTGGCACTGGTTCAACCGCAAGAACGAATTCGGCCATACGCTGGTGCACGACAAGCGCTATATGCGCGTGCGCGCGCTCGGCGTGTTCGACACCGTCGGCGCGCTCGGCATTCCGACGCAGCTGTTTCGCAAGGTGAATCAGTTGCGGTATGCATTCCACGATACCGAAGTGAGTTCGCTGGTTGATATAAGGCTCCATGCGATGGCAATCGACGAGCCGCGCTATGCTTTCGCACCCGCGCTATGGACCGCGCCGAAATTCAAGCACACGGTGCACGACAAGTCGCCGACCGAGCAGGTTTGGTTCGCCGGCGCGCATTCCGACGTCGGCGGCGGTTATGTGGCCTGGACCCAGCCGAACGCGGCCGGCCTGTCGTTCTTGCCAATGGCCTGGATGATCCAGCGGCTGGAGCAACTGGTGGCCGCCACCGCACCGATCGCCGAGCCGCCGCCGTTCGACGTCGTGCTGCCACCGCAGCGGCAGAAGCCGGTGCCGTTCTATCAGCGCGACCTGTTCGACGAAGCGGGACCGGCCCGCCGCAAGATCTCGCCGAAATACCGGGAGATGAGCAGCGCCGACCAGCATGAACCCTGGGCGCCGCTGTATCTGGCCTATCCGCGAAACCGGCGCGTTATCAACCAGCAGTCCTTCGCGGATGGCCCGACCGACCCCGCCAGTGGGCGCGTGCCGCACAGCGATCCGATCTGCGAGATGGTGCATGTCTCGGTGCTCGAGCGTCTGCACAAGAGGGTGACAACCATCCCGGGATACTTGCCCAGGCGTGCGCCGCGGCCCTACGCCCCGGAAAATCTGGTCGGCATCATTCCGTATCTGGCCGCGACCTATATTCGCTGTCCCGATGTCGAGACGCCGTGGCGCGCGATCGTCAAACCGATCTTCACCTGGAAGGAAGCGCGCATCGTCGACTGGGACGGCCGGCCGCTCGATCCGCTGAAGCCGGAGCAGGCGCGGCGTGCCTTCGAGCTGCTTCCCAAGCCGGATGAGATCGGTGTCGGCGCCATGCCCGAAGAAATGACATACATTCTCGATCCGCGGATCACGCCGATGGAATCGGCGCCCGAGGAAAACCCAGCCAGCAAGCCCGGCCGTCGCACCGGCTAGGCCGCGGGCCGGGCGCCCCGACCGCTCCCCATGGGAGCAGTCGAAGACGGCGTCGCAGCGCCTCCTTCATTCTGAAGCGGTCAGCCGCGGCCGACGAACGGCATGGTCGTCGCCATCACCGTCATGAACAGCACGTTGGTGCTGAGCGGCAGCCCGGCCATGTAGACGACGGCATCGCCGACATGCGCGGCGTCCATGCGCGGCTCGATCATCTTGGTGCCGTTCGGCTGCAGCACGCCTTCGCCCTGGACCATGCGTTCGGTCAGTGGCGTCGCCGCATTGCCGATATCGACCTGGCCGCAGCAGATGTCGTATTGGCGGCAATCGAGCGAGGTCGACTTGGTCAGGCCGGTCACCGCATGCTTGGTCGCGGTGTAGGACACCGAGAACGGCCGCGGCGCATGCGCCGAGATCGAGCCGTTGTTGATGATGCGGCCGCCGCGCGGCGACTGCGCCTTCATGATCTTGATGGCCTCCTGGGTACACAGGAACATGCCGGTAAGGTTGGTGGCGACGACGTTCTGCCAGGTCTCGAACGGCAGGTCCTCGAGCGGGACCGGCGGCGCGCCGATGCCGGCATTGTTGAACAGCACGTCGAGCCGGCCGAAGGTCGATTTTACGGTGGCGAAAAGCGCCAGAATGGAGTCGCGCTTGGACACGTCGGTCGACACCGCCAGAGCCTGCGCGCCGGTGGCGTTGATCTCGGCCGCGACCGCATCGAGCGGCTCCCTGCGGCGGCCGGCCAGCACCACGCTGTAGCCGGCCTTGGCCAGCGCGATCGCCACGGCGCGGCCGACGCCCGTTCCGGCGCCGGTCACAAGCGCAATCTTCGCAGTCATCGGCTCATCCTTCCCTGTCGTGATTTTTTCTGGCGTCCGCCATATCACAGAAAGGCCGCGGCGCGATACCGCACGAGGCTTGGATGAAGCCGGCGAAAGGACGCCGCCGGCCTAGCCGGCCAAGGCCTGCGGCACGTCGATCGGCTGGAACGGTTCGGTCGCCTGCAGGCGGGCGGTGATGTCGGCCGGCGGCACGGCCTTGCCGAAGCGATAACCCTGCATGCTGTGCACACCGGCCGCCCGCAGGAATAACTGCTGGTCGGCGGTCTCGACGCCTTCGGCGGTCACCTTCATGCCGAGGCCGCGGCCAAGGCTGACGACCGCGTGCACGATCGCCGCCGCGTCGGCAGCTTTCTCGATCGAGTTGACGAAGCTGCGGTCGATCTTGAGCTTGTCGAACGGGAAGCGACGCAGATAAAGCAGGCTGGAATAGCCGGTGCCGAAATCGTCCAGCGCCAGCCGCACGCCAAGCGCCTTCAGCCGCAGCATGCCGGCCTCGGCGGTGTCGATGTTGCCGAGCAGCACGCTTTCTGTGAGTTCGAGTTCGAGCCGCGCGGGATCGAAATTCGTTTCCGCCAGCGTGCGTTCGACCAGGTCGGCGAAGTCGCTGCGGCGGAATTGCAGTGGCGAGACATTGACGGCGACGGACAGATGCGGCCAGGCCTTGCCGTCGAGACAGGCGCGCCGGAGAACCCAGGCGCCGAGTTCGATGATCAACCCGCTGTGTTCGGCGATGGCGATGAATTCGTTCGGCGGAATTTCGCCGCGGGTCGGGTGGGTCCAGCGGCAGAGACCTTCGACGCCGATCACGACCTCGCCGCTCTTGTTGACGACCGGCTGGTACATCAGCTTGAGCTGGTCTTTCTCTATGGCTTCGCGCAGGTCGGCTTCAAGCAGTTTGCGGCTCGACAGGTCGGTGTCCATCGCCGCGTCGTAGAGGCAGGCGCGGTTGCGGCCCTCGTTCTTGGCGCGGTACAGGGCGATGTCGGCGAAGCGCATGATGTCGGCGGCGGCGCCGCACTTGCGGTCGATCACCGCGATACCGATCGACGCGCCGATGACGATGTTCTGGCCGTTGATGGCGTAGGGCGCACAGATCGCGGAGATAATGCGCTGGGCAACGCTGATCATCGTGATTGGGTCATTGCCGGTCGCGGAGATGATGGCGAATTCGTCGCCGCCCAGACGCGCCACCAGGTCGCCGCCACGCAGCGTGCGCGACAACCGCAGCGTGACATTGCGAATCAACTCGTCGCCGACGTGGTGTCCGAGCGTGTCGTTGACGTCCTTGAAATGGTCGAGGTCGATATAGAAAACCGCGGCGGGGGAGCGGCCGTTGCGCACTTCGTCGATAATCGCTTCCAGCCGTTCGCCGAAGAAGATGCGGTTCGGTAGGCCGCACAGCGGATCGTGCATTGCCAGGTGGCGCAGCCGCGATTCGCCGACGGCGATGGCGGCAGCGGTGCGGCGCATGTAGCGCAGCACGAAGGCGGCAAGCAGCGCGAAGCCGACGAGGGCAACCGCGATAAATGGCACCACGCTTTCGACGATCTGGGCGCCGGGCTGCTTCGGTGTCCAGACAAAGCGGGCAATCGGAACGCCGGCCGGCGTGGTCAGTCTGTAGAGCAGGTCGCCCGGCGGCAGGGTCTCGTTATCGGTCATGCGCAGGTTGTCGAGCCGAAGCTGCGCGGCGATGTCGTCGAGCACGATACTGTCGATGTATTTGATCGACATCATGATCGGCGCGCCGGATTCCGCCGTTGTCGCGTTGGCGTCGATCGGCCCGACGGCGACGGCGGCGATGACGGCCGGCCGGCCGCGCACCCGCCGTATTACCGATGCGTATGGCTGGGCGCCGGTTTCGCGCCGGCCGGTCTGGCCGAACGGGGCGGCGTCAGGCAGCGACCTGTCGCGGCCGCGCATGTAGTCGAGTACAGCGGCATAATCCGCCCGCACGATCTCCACCCAGTTCGGGTCGACCGCTCTGCGTCCGACCAGCGAGTAGACCGGGTTGTCCGCGGCATCGAAGACAAAAACGTAGTCGTGATCGAAGAACGTCTCCAACCAGCCGCCGAGGCGGAGCTGAGTCCAATGGGCGTCGAAATTTTCGCGGAGATTGCGGGCTGCCGCGTCGGAGGCGGCGACGCTTTCAATCTCCCGCTTCACGCGTTCGCCGAGATTGCCGAGGGCGCGCGAGAACAACTGCCTTTCGTGTTCGATCGCGACTTCATCGGCGCGCTGGGCGGACGACAGCACCGCCACCACGATACAGACGATGGCAACCGCGACGATGCCGCCGATTGGCACCACCACGCTCAAGCGGGCGCGATCCCAGCTCGTCCGGGTGCGCTCCTGGGAAAAGTGCGGGCGGTTGGCAGTCGGCAAGCTTTGGTCCCCTAAGATGTCCTGCCCGTTGGACTTTCGATCGGAGAACCGTAGTGGCGAAAGCTTGCTATTCGCTTTCCTTGGCTGTTTGCCGCGGGCCGGTTTCGCCGGCAACGGGCAATTCCGCAGGCGGTGTTAACCGGGGGTTAAGAGCAGGCGAGCCGCTCTGAAAACTTAGGTCTGGCTGCGGTAAGGTGGCCGCGGGATCGCGATATGAGCGGCCCTCAGGGCACCCGACCAGCGCTCTCGCAGGTCCTGAAAGTATGGCTCGCCCGGCTCGATACGATAATTCACCTCTAAGTTGTATGTATCGCGTCGCACAAGCATAAGATCGATCGGCAGCCCGACGCCCAAATTGGAGCGCATGGTTGAATCCATGGATATGAGGCCGATCTTAAGACTGTCGTAGATATCGGTATCGAAGCCGATGGCGCGGTCGAGCACGGGCTTGCCGTATTTGTGTTCGCCGATCTGGAGATAGGGCGTGTCGGTGGTGCACTCGATGAAATTGCCGGCCGAATAGATCATAAACAGCCGCAGCCGGCCGCCTTTGACCTGACCGCCAAACAGGAAGGCGACATTATGGTCGACATCGGCTTCTTCCAGCGCCTTGCCTTCCACGCTCTGGATCTTGCGGATGGCATTGCCGATGCGCTGCGCCGCCTTGAACATGGTCGGCGCGTTCATCAGGGTTTCCAGTTCGCCAGTCTCCGGGTTTTCGATGCCCTCGGTGAGCATGCTGCGCACGGTCTGGCTGAGCGACAGGTTGCCGGAGGAGGCGAGCGCCATGACCCGCTCGCCCGGCTCGGTATAGACGTGCAGCTTGCGAAACGTCGAAACGTTGTCGAGGCCGGCATTGGTGCGCGTGTCGGCAATCATCACCAGACCTTCGCGCACCAGAATTCCGCAGCAATAGGTCATGGGGTCGGACTTCTTCTCTGGTTGGGTGACTGAGGCTTATAGCGTTGCCGCCCTAGCTTTGCGACTGCCACTGCGACTGGTCCACCTGCACCGCAACCGTCAGGGTTTCGCCGCTGCCGCCGTAACGCGTGCCGCGGACCGGTGCAGCGCCGAGGTAATCGAGACCCATGGCGACACGCACATAGGCGTCAGTGGCGCACAGTTTGTTGGCCGGATCGAAGCCGACCCAGCCGAGTTTCTCAACATAGGCTTCCGCCCAGGCATGGCCGGCGTCCTGAACGGTTACGCCGTCGGCGCGGTAGAGGTGGCCGCCGACATACCGCACCGGAATCCCGAGGCCGCGGGCGGCGGCGATATAGATATGGGCGAGATCCTGACAGACGCCGCGCTTCAGCGCGAAGGCCTGCGCTGCTGTGGTGACTGTCTGGGTCGGATCGGTGTCGTAGGTGATTTCTTCATGCACCGCGGTCAAGAGCGCGTGCAAAATCGACAGGGTGTCGCCGCCGGCTCCGGCGCGGGCGCTTGCGGCGAACTCGGTAATGGCGGAGTCGGCCTGCGTCAGGTCGGTTTCGCGCAGGAACATGCTGGGCGGAAAGCGCTCCACCGCGCCGGCGACCAGCCCATTGGTGTCGCTGGTCTCGACCTCGCCCTCGACCGTCACCTTCAATTCCTCGAACGGGCCGTCGGCGGTAAACGTGTGCGCAACGTTGCCGAAGGCATCCTCATACTGATGAAGCAGGCAGTCTTCCGACAAGTCCACCCGCCAGTTCAGCACATACTGGCCGTCGTGATTGCGCGGGGTCAGGCGCAACAACTGGGTCACGCCCGTCGGCGGCGTGTCGTAGTGGTACGTGGTGGTGTGGGAAACGCGGATCCGCATGGGCGCTTGACTGTCTCGGCACGGTTACACGGACCACGACGGTAACACATCCGATCCGGATTGGCGCGCGCCCCGCTAGATCAAAAACTGCTCGGTGACGGCGGCGCCGAGCTTGTTGTTCTCGGTAATGAACTCGCTGATGAATTCGTGCAGGCCACGCTGGAAGATGCCGTCCATCTTGCTGTTCTGAAGGCGGGTGCGCAGACCGCGCGCTTGGCGCTGGGCAGGGCCCTGGCGGCCATAGGCGCCGCCGAGCTGGTCGAGATTGCGCACGATGGCCTCGTAGCACGAGGCGAGCGAGCGCGGCATTTCCTCGCGCAGGATCAGCAGGTCGGCGACCAGCCACGGCTTCAGGCTCTCGCGGTAGACCCAGTGATAGGCGGTCAGCGCCGATACCGAGCGCAGGATCGCCGCCCACTGGAAATAATCGTGATATTTGACGTCGAGGATGCGCGCGGTGTTGTCGGCGCGCTCGACGTAGACACCGAGGCGCGAGAACCAGTAGGCGTCGTTGCGCAACATGGTGCGGTAGGCGGAACCGTCATAGCGCAGCGAAGATTCCTGCACCCAGCGCAGGAAGCGCGAGGTTTCCTCGCGGGTCGTCGGGCCGTTGCCGTAGCGTTTGAGCTCAAGCCAGGTGCCGTTGATGGCGTCCCACATTTCCATGGTCAGCGCGGTGCGCACCGATCGCGCATTGCTGCGCGCCATTTCGAAACAGGAGCGGATCGACGACGAATTGGCGGTGGAGAAGGCGAGAAAATCGGTGACGTTCTCCTCGTTGGCTTCGTCATAAAGCTTGAAGAAGGCGTTGGCGCAGCCGGCGGTCAGCACCGCCGATTCCCATTCATTGCTGGTGCCGACATAGGCCAGCGGCAGCGCCGACAGCCGCTGCGTGGCGTCGAGAATGCGCGCCAGATACTCGGCGCGCTCGACATAGCGCGAAAGCCAGAACAGGTTGTCGGCGGTGCGGGAAAGCATGCTTAAGGGCCTTGTGTCCCGGACGCGGTGCCGCGCGCTTGCGGTGCACCGCAGCGCCGGGACCGTTGCGGATTCGGAAATTGGAACGATCCCGCGTCTGCAACGCGCCGCGAAGACGCGCTGCGCTGCGCGCGGGAAAAGTGCTGCGCCCGGGAAAAGTCAAAACGCTGCGGCGACATAATGATCATCCATCCAGCACCCACGTATCCTTGGTCCCGCCGCCCTGGCTGGAATTGACCACCAGCGAGCCGTGCTTGAGCGCCACGCGCGTCAGGCCGCCGGGTACGATACGGACCTTGTCGCTGCCGGTCAGCACGAAAGGGCGCAGGTCGACGTGACGCGGCGCCACGCCTTCGTCGACGCAGGTTGGACAGGTCGACAGCGCCAGCGTCGGCTGCGCGATGAAGTTCTCCGGCGCGGCCTTGAGCTTGGCGCGAAACTGCTCGATCGCGATCTTGCTGGCGGTTGGCCCGATCAGCATGCCGTAGCCGCCGGAGCCGTGCACTTCCTTGACCACCAGTTCGTTGAGATGGTCGAGCACATAAGCGAGTTGGTCTGGCT
>LNFM01013359.1_pt1 | contig 14939 bp, 14 predicted proteins | sample 596031 | NCBI WGS metagenome assembly LNFM01 (sample SAMN04254537, study PRJNA301005) | activated carbon metagenome | isolation source: dual media filters at the Ann Arbor, Michigan drinking water treatment plant | place: USA: Ann Arbor
TCAATGACGGATGCTGAGGATTTTCTTTCAGCAGCGCGTAATTCTTGTCGGCCAGCGCGCGAACGGGATCGGGAAGTTTCGCATAAGCCTGCCAGAAGGCGGGGCTGGCGAAGTGCCTCATAGTTCGCGGCTGCGGCCCTGGGTGTGATCGGCGAGGGCCTGCTCGGCGAGGCGCTCGAGCCTGCCGGACTCGGCGTCTCGCTCGATTTTCTCATCGAAGCGCGCGGCATCGAACGTGTCGAACCAGTCGCGGAATTTCGCGAGCTGCTCCGGCGGGAGTTTCGAGACGGCTTTTTCGAGGTCTGAGAGGGTCATGGCGGGAATATAGCGTCGAGGGCAGGATTTGTCATGGCCGGGTCTTTCTCTGCCCCATGCACTGAATTCGTCATGGCCGGGCTTGTCCCGGCCATCCACGCCTAATTGCTTTGATTGGTCGAAGACGTGGATGCCCGGCACAGGGCCGGGCATGACGGAGAACGTGCTCTATTTGCGCCATGAAGCGAGCCATCCCCCAGCCGGGCCGTCTGCTCAAACGCGAGCTTGTTGCGCGCAAGCTGTCCGCCAATCGGCTGTCGCTCGACATCGGCGTACCGTCCGGCCGTATCACCGACATTCTCAATGGACGGCGGACAATCGCCCCCGACACCCCGGTGCGGCTCGGCCGTTACTTCGGCAACAGCCCGCAGTTCTGGCTCGACTTCAGAGCCAGAATGACATCGGATGAGCGGGAGAAGCGCGGCGAGATCGAGGAGCGGGTGAGTCCGGCGGACGAGCGCCAGTCTAGGGAACATTAATGAATGAACGTATGCTTCCGATTAGAATATCAAAGGTCTGTTTTTCCGCCTTTCTGATTGCTCCATTTCGCTGGAATATCCCTTTAGCATGAATGACGTCGGTTTCTCTACCTCGTTCGTCTCGCTTGTATTTGTCTCTGATATCGTCGCGTCTCAACAGATACAAAGCGATTTCTTCTTGGCGATCCGATCGCAATGCAAGTTGGGACTCGAATAAATCTCTCTTGTCGCCATCATATAGTGCCGCGCATTTGATGCCCAATTCGACACATAAATCGATCCATGACGAAATATTGCCGGCGCCACCACAGCCGTATCCCATCAAGGGCAAGGCCGATTGGTCCAGTGTTTCTAAATAATTTGAAATGTATTGCACATCGTCTGGCCCTTCGACGAGAACGGCTTCGTCAGAGAAGAACAGCTCTTTGCATACCGTATCGAAGTATTTTCGGCTCGTTATGTTACCGTGAGCGTGGCGTTCAATTGCACGCAGTGTTTCTCGCTTGGCGGTTCTAATCTGCGATGCGCCTTTGTCATCCAGAAATAGTCGGATAAGCCGTCCGTTACGGCATATGTCTTTCCACGCAATAAAGTGCGGCGAGTGAGTGACAACTAAGATTTGCTTTGTGCCACTATGTTCAATCAGCAAATTATAGAGATTCTTCTGCAGTTGCGGATGAAGCGATAGCTCAGGCTCGTCGATCACGATGCAGCTATTGGCTGCCGAGGTAGAAAGGGAGTACGAAATCCGAATTGAGTTTATAAGTCCATCGCCGGTATCTGATATGGGATGCCAGCGTCCCGAGGCGCTTTGAAAACGGAGAACATCCCTTCCGCTAATATTATCAGCGTTGATATTTGTAATGCGGGGGTCAATCTTACGTAGCAACTCAAGAAAGCACGTCCCTTTTTCCGAGTTTAACGGCAGCGATGCGATTAAGTTGGCGAGATTAGAGTCGAAGTATCCTTGATTGCTGCGACGGTTCAAAAAATCATTGTGCTCGTAGGCACCAGCATTGAGCGAAGTCGAAGCGTTAAATTCTGAAATGAACGGACGGCGAGAGGGGATGTAGCGGAAGCTGTCCTGCGAAATCGCAGCTTGTCCTGTCTTTTGAAAAAGCCCGCCGGTCCCTGATGTATCAATTGAAATGTCAGAGACTGCCGTTTTGCCGCTATCCCCAATAACTAGCCACTCGATTTGTGCAATTGGACGGTCAGGATCGTGGCGCGCTTCTTGGCCGATTGTCATCCGTTGCTCTGACGATGCCAGGTCCCGGATTAGCTTGAGAAGCGTACTTTTTCCGCTGTTATTCTTGCCAACTAAAACATTATAGCCGCTCCCCGGGGCACCATTCGGACGACAGAAGTCTAAATGCTGTGTGTCAAAATAGGATCGCGATTGTCCAATCCGCAGGTTCTGAAGCATCTAAATACACCTTGTGGCCACAATTAATTTTTGACGGTCCTTAAGGGTCCTCTCGAAGAACGGCCCTTACTCCACCGCCTGCTGCCCTTCTTCCGCTTGTTCTCTTTCCGCGCCAATACCGGCTTCAGGAACCGCCCGGTATAACTCCGCGCCACCTTGCCGATGTCCTCCGGCGTGCCTTGCGCCACGATCTCGCCGCGCTACTTCGCCGCCAGGCGTCAACTCAAACACGCGGCGGTGCTTGGCGGCCTCGGCAATGTTGCCGGCGCGCAGTGCGAGGCGGACGGTGTCGAGCTTGGTCACATCGGCGGGCGCGAGGTAGGGCGACCACGCAGTGTCGTCCTCAATCAACTCGACCGGGACCTCGGCGCAGCACCTGCCTTCGTGGATGAAGGTGATGCTTTTGCGCGTCATGTGCCATTCGCCGGGCGCGTGACGGGAGGCTCACGCTTTATCGTCCCGTTCGCGCAGAACATCGCGCATGGCGTCGGCAACGATTTTGGGCAGATCGCGGGTGAGCGTGTCCACTTTCGTTTCGACGCCACCCAGCCGCGTTTCGACCCGGTCGAGCTGCGTCTTGACGGCGGCAAGGTCCTCGCCATTGCGACGCGTTTGTTCGAGAATATGACGCGTCACGATTATCTCGCCGTCGACCTCGCGCTCGAGAACGCCGACGCGGGCGTCGAATTCCTCGCGGGTCACGTTGTTCGGCATCGGACAGCCCCGTTCATCGGACGGCAGTGTAGCACAGGTTGCAGGTTGCGTCACTGTTTCTCACCGCGCGAACGGCCTTCCACCCCACCCGGCGCGCTGATGCGCGCCACCCTCCGACAGAGCGCGCCTATCACCTTGGCCACATCCTCCGGCGTGCCTTGGGCGACGATCTCGCCGCGCTACTTCGCCGCTACAGGCGTCAACTCAAACACGCGGCCGTGCCTGGCGGCCTCGGCAATGTTGCCGGCGCGTAGTGCGAGGCGGACGGTGTCGAGCTTGGTCACATCGGCGGGCGTCAGGTAGGGCGACCACGCCGTGTCGTCCTCGATCAACTCGACAGGGACTTCGGCGCAGTACTTACCTTCGTGGATGAATTCCAGTCGTTGGCGTGTGTGCATGCCGGCACTGCCTTGGCTCGGCTCACGCCTTGCCATCGCGTTCGCGCAACACTCCGCGCATCACATCGGCGACGATGACGGGGAGGGCCTTTGCCAGGCCATCGACCCTTACGTCGATCTTTCGCTCGATGCTGTCGAGTCTTGCGTCCACGCGGTCGAACCGGGTGTCGTGCTCGCGGAATTTCCGGTCGGTCTTTTCCTCAAACCGGAGCAAATCAGTATGCACGCCCTTGACCTGCCCGGTCAGAAACCCGAACGAGCCTTCGATCTCGCTGACGCGGCGTTTCAGGTCGCGAATCTCGGCTTCGACATCCATGGCCATGACAATAATACTACCATAAATTGCGCAGGTTGAAAGCCGGTTGTCCCCACCGACTCGCTGCAGGCCGCCCTCATCCGGCGCGCGGCTAACGCCGCCCGCCACCTTCTCCCCGCAAGCGGGGCGAAGGAAAAAGAATGCTCACTCCGCCGCCTGTTGCCCCTTCTTCCGCTTGTTCTCTTTCCGCGCCAACACCGGCTTCAGGAACCGCCCGGTGTAACTCCGCGCCACCTTGGCCACGTCTTCCGGCGTGCCCTGGGCGACGATCTCGCCGCCGCCGTCGCCGCCTTCCGGCCCTAAGTCGATCACCCAGTCCGCCGTCTTGATGACCTCGAGATTGTGCTCGATGACGACCACCGTGTTGCCGGTCTCGACCAGCTCGTGCAGCACTTCCAGGAGTTTCGCGACGTCATGGAAGTGCAGGCCGGTGGTCGGCTCGTCGAGAATATAGAGCGTGCGGCCGGTCGCGCGCCGCGACAGCTCCTTCGCCAGCTTGACGCGCTGCGCCTCGCCGCCGGACAGCGTCGTCGCCTGCTGGCCGACATGGATGTAGTCGAGGCCGACGCGATGGAGCAAAGCGAGCACGTCGCGCACGCGCGGCACCGCCTTGAAGAACTCCAGCGCTTCTTCCACCGTCATGTCGAGCACGTCGGCGATCGACTTGCCCTTGAACAGCACCTCGAGCGTTTCGCGGTTGTAGCGCTTGCCCTTGCAGACGTCGCAGGTGACGTAGACGTCCGGCAGGAAGTGCATCTCGATCTTGATGACGCCGTCGCCCTGGCAGGCCTCGCAGCGGCCGCCTTTGACGTTGAACGAGAAGCGGCCCGGCTCGTAGCCGCGCATCTTCGCTTCCGGCAGCGCCGCGAACCATTCGCGGATCGGCGTGAAGGCGCCGGTATAGGTCGCCGGGTTACTGCGCGGCGTGCGGCCGATCGGCGACTGGTCGACGGTCGTGCGGCGCCGGCGCCAGCGACGCGCCGTTGAGCTTGCGCGCCACCGACGCATAGAGCGTGTCGATCAGCAGCGTCGACTTGCCGCCGCCGGAGACGCCGGTGATGGCGGTGAACAGGCCGAGCGGAATTTCCGCGCTGACGTTCTTGAGGTTGTTGCCGCGCGCGTTGACGACCTTGATGGCGCGGCGCTTGTTGGGCTGCCGCCGCTCCGGGATCGGCACGGTCAGTTCGCCGGACAGATATTTGCCGGTCCATGACTCGGGCGCCGCGATCAGGTCGTCCATGGTGCCCTGGGCGATGATATGGCCGCCGTGAATGCCGGCGCCCGGACCGATGTCGAGCACATGGTCGGCGGTGCGGATGGCGTCCTCGTCATGCTCGACCACGATCACGGTGTTGCCGAGGTCGCGGAGGCGTTTCAGCGTCACCAGCAGGCGTTCGTTGTCGCGCTGGTGCAGGCCGATCGAGGGCTCGTCCAGCACGTAGAGCACGCCGGTGAGGCCGGAGCCGATCTGCGAGGCGAGGCGGATGCGCTGGCTCTCGCCGCCGGACAGCGTGCCGGAGGCGCGCGCCAGCGTCAGGTAATCGAGGCCGACGTCGACCAGGAAGCGCAGCCGGTCGCGGATCTCCTTGAGGATGCGGACGGCGATCTCGTTCTGCTTGGCGGTCAGGTGCTGCGGCAGGTCGGTGACCCATTCGCCGGCCTTCTTGATCGACAGCTCGGAAATCTCGCCGATGTGCTTGCCGGCGATCTTGACCGACAGCGCCTCCGGCTTCAGGCGGGCGCCGTGGCATTCGGCGCAGGGCACATTGGTGAAATACTTCTGCAGATCCTCGCGCGCCCACTCGGATTCGGTTTCCTTGAAGCGGCGCTCAAGATTGGTGATGACGCCTTCGAACGGCTTCTTGGTGGTGTAGCCGCGCAGGCCGTCGTCGTAGACAAACTTGATGTCATCGTCGCCGGAGCCGTAGAGGATGGCGTCCTGCGTTTTCTTCGGCAGGTCCTTCCATTTGGTGTCGAGCGTGAAGCGGTAGTGCTTGCCGAGCGCGTCCAGCGTCTGCACGTAATAAGGCGACGACGATTTCGCCCACGGCGCGATGGCGCCCTTGCCGACCTTGGCGTCGCGGTCCGGGATGACCAGGTCGGCGTCGATGTGCTGCTCGACGCCGAGGCCGCCGCAGGCCGGGCAGGCGCCGAACGGGTTGTTGAACGAAAAGAGTCTGGGCTCGATTTCCGGCAGCGTGAAGCCCGAGACGGGGCAGGCGAATTTCTCGGAGAAGATCAGCCGCTCGGCGTTTTCGTTGCGGCCCTTGTTGGCCTTGGCGCCGGACGCCTTGGTGTCCGCCAGTTCGATCACCGCCATGCCGTCGGCGAGCTTGAGGCACTGCTCGAGCGAGTCCGCCAGCCGCTGGCCGATGTCGGATTTCACCACCAGACGGTCGACCACCACGTCGATGTCGTGGGTGAACTTCTTGTCGAGCGGCTTGACCTCGCCGATCTCGTGGAAGGCGCCGTCGATCTTGACGCGCTGGTAGCCCTTGCGCAGGAAGTCGGCCAGTTCCTTCTTGTACTCGCCCTTGCGGCCGCGCACGACCGGGGCCAGCACATAAATGCGGGTGCCGTCGGGCAGCGCCAGCACGCGGTCGACCATCTGCGAGACGGTCTGGCTCTCGATCGGCAGGCCGGTGGCCGGCGAATAGGGAATGCCGACGCGCGCCCACAGCAGGCGCATGTAGTCGTAGATCTCGGTGACGGTGCCGACCGTCGAGCGCGGATTCTTGGACGTGGTCTTCTGCTCGATCGAAATGGCGGGCGACAGGCCGTCGATCTGATCGACGTCCGGCTTCTGCATCATCTCGAGGAACTGGCGGGCATAGGCCGACAGGGACTCGACGTAGCGGCGCTGGCCCTCGGCATAGATGGTGTCGAAGGCGAGCGACGATTTGCCGGAACCGGACAGGCCGGTGAACACGACGAGCTGGTCGCGCGGCAGGATGACGTCGACGTTCTTGAGATTGTGTTCGCGGGCGCCGCGGATGGTGATCTGGCGCGCGTCTTGGGCCCGTTTGCTGGAAATGTCGGTCATTGCACCCACGGTTTTTGAAAGGGCCACGCAATAAAGCGCCGACCGGTTCCTTGGGGACCGGCGGCGGCTTGTCTGTCGCATGGGAACGTAGGTAGAACAGCGCCGTTTCGCTAGTCCCGGCGCGCGGTCAAATGTGTGCAGCGGGGATAACAGCCACGGCATGGTGCGCCGGTCGCAAGGCGACAAAAGCCCGCCAAACAGGGCGCCGGAATGGATTTCTCGTTTTGGTTGCGGCGGCGTCGCCTGCCATCGCATGAGACGTATGCGACCGATGCCGCATCACCACGCGTAGCGGAGGCTGCCCTTGCCGGAATAGCTTGCGGTGGTGCGCGAGAACTCGCCGTCGAACGAACCGGCCAGCGACCAGCCATTGTGCCATTTCATCTCAGCGCCGAGCGACGCCAGCGCGGCGTTCGCCGACGGCTGCGCGCCGTTCACCGTGAAGGTCGCGCCGGGCAAGGCCTGGAAGGTCGCGATGGCGCTGCGGTCTGTATTCCAGTCGTGCGCCCAGGCGGTCCTGGCCTTGAGCGTGAACACGCCGCCCTGCACCAGCATGGCTTTGTCGAATTTGACGCCGAGCTCGCCGCGTGTCGCCGTGACGGTGTTCGCTGCGTAATTCAGTGCAAAGGTGCCGGGCCCCGAAACCACCGTTTCGCCATAGGACGGCAGATAGAACGTCGTCGTCTGCACGGCGGCGTAAGGCGTGACGCCGACCATCGGCGTGGCATAACGCCAGCCGCCTTCGAGCCGCGCAGCCAAGGCCTGAGCGTTGAACGAGCCGCGCAATTGATCGGTGAGGACATTGCGATCGGTCGTCGTATCCTGCCACGAATAACCGAGCAGGCCGGCGACATAGGCCGCGCCCATCGTGTGTCTGGCATAGACCGCGGCATTGAAGATATCGGCCCTGCCGCCGCCGAGGCCGCCCTCGAGATCGAAACGCGAGCCGGCGCCGCCCAGCGCAAACCCGGCTTGGGTGTCTGGCGTGAAACGATAGGTCGCACCCACGGCCATGCCGAAAATGCGGCTCGTGGTCGCGCTGGTGCCGGCGCCGGCGTCGCCGTTGACGCGGGCGTTGCCGCCGTAGACTGAGGCCCAAACGTTCCACCGCGCGGCGAAGGACGGCGTGACAGCCTTCACCGGCATCGCTTTGGCGAAAGCATCGGCGGCTTCGCGCGCGACTTTTGTCTTCTTTTTCGGCGCATAGGCGCTCGCTTCGTCGGCATCGCTCTGCGCGAAACCGATGGCGCCACCTTGGTCGGGTCCGTCGTCAAACGCGCTATCGAAGATCGCGTTGACGAACTGTCCGGTGGCCGTGATGCCCGATTGTGCCGTGGCCGCGCCCGGCTGGCCGGCCGCTTGCGACAGGCCGTTGGCGGTGAGGCCGCCATACACCATGGGGATGCTGCCATTGGTGTTGAAGTAATGGATCAGCGCGTTGCCGACATTGTTCTGGTTGGCGTTGAGGCCGGTGCCGGGCGGCGCGACGAAACTGAGCGTAAGGTTCAAATACGCATTATTGCCGTCGTAGCTCAGGCTTGAACTAAAGCCGGACGGCAGGTTGGTATTGACCTGCGCACCGAAGGTGCCGGTCACGCCGGCGGTCGCATTGAGGATCGTATATTGCCTGGCGACATAGCTGCCGGCCGCGAAACTTGCATTCACCGTGCCCGCAAGGGCCGCCACGCCCGTCACATTGGTCCGGTCGGAGGACGATGGATCGACCTCGATGTTGTAGCTCGATCCGGCATTGAACGTCAGATTGCCATTAACCGTCAGCGTGCCGATGGAATTGCCAGGCGCCAAAGTGCCGCCCGACGCAATCGTCGTGTTGCCGACCGTGCCGGTGCCACTGAGCGTGCCGCCGTTCACGGTGAAAGCTGCGTTGCTCAAGCTGCCGTTGACCGCCAGCGTGCCGCCGCCGACAGAGAATGCCGTGATCCCTGCGTTCGTGCCCGTAAGCGTCCAGGCGCCGGTGCCGGTCTTCTGGCCGGCCTCGAACGAGGAGAGCTGGGCGACATTGAAGCTGCCCGGCCCCGTGCCGCTCAGGCCCAGCGTATCGGTGCCCGTGCCGCCGAGCACGTTGCCGTTGACGGCGGCGCCGATCACCAGTTCGAGGCGATTGGTGGCATTCGCGAACCGGATCGCCGTGCCGCCGCTGCCGGTGACAACACCGGCCGCGCCGACCGTAACCGTCGAAGCCGCGTTCGTAATGTTGATGCCAGTCGCGCCGGTCACGGTGCCGTTGGCGGTGATGGTGGTCGCACCCGTACCGTAGGTGCTCACCTGAATGCCGTAAGTGGCTCCGCTAACCATCTTGCCGGCGGCGGTAGTCACGCTAAGATCGGTGCCCGTGGCGGCATTGCGGGCGACAATGCCGACATCAGAGGTGCCGGTGACATCGCCGTTGGCGGTGACGGTGGTCGCGCCGGTGCCTAAGTTGCGCGCAAAAATGCCGTAGCTGCCGCTGACCGTCCCGCCGGCGCCGGTGGTCACGCTGAGATCGGTGCCGGTGGCGTTTCGCGCGTAGATGCCGCTAGTACTGGTGCCGGTGACACCGCCGTTGGCGGTCACTGTCAGCGCGCCCGTGCCGAAATTGCGCGCATTAATGCCGACAGTGCCGCTGACCGTCGTGCCGGCGCCGGTGGTCACGCTGAGACCGGTGCCGTTGATGTTTCTTGCGTAGATGCCGTTACTACTGGTTCCGGTGACATCGCCGTTGGCGGTGATGGTCAGCGCGCCCGTGCCGGCGTTGCGCGCATCAATGCCGACGGTGCCGCTGACCGTCGTGCCGGTGGTCACGCTGAGAGCGGTGCCGGCGTCGTTCCGCGCGTCGATGCCGCGACTGGTGGTGCCGGTAACATCGCCGTTGGCGGTGATAGTCAGCGCGCCCGCGCCCGAATTGCGTGCGTAAATGCCGTTGCTGTTGCCGCTGACCGTCGTGCCGGCGCCGGTGGTCACGCTGAGATCGGTGCCGTTGAAGTTCCGCGCGAAGATGCCGTAACCAGTTGTGCCGGTGACGCCGTTGGCGGTGACAGTCAGCGCGCCCGTGCCGTAGTTGCGCGCCAGAATGCCGGAGGTGCCGCTGACTGTCGTGCCGGCGCCGGTGGTCACGCCGAGATCGGTGCCCGTGACGGAATTGTTTGCGAAAATGCCGCTACTGGTGGTGCCGGTGACATCGCCGTTGGCGGTGATGGTCAGCGCGCCCCTGCCCAAGTTGCGCGCATAAATGCCGTCGGTAGCGCCGCGCACCGTGCCGGTGGCGGTGGTCACGCTGAGATCGGTGCCCGCGGCATTATTGCGGGCGAAAATGCCGAAACCACCGGCGCCGGTGACAGCGCCGTTGGCGGCGATGGTCAGTGCCTCGCTGCCGTAGTTGCGCGCAGCAATGCCGAAGGTGCCGCTGACCGTGCCGGCGGCGGTCACGCTGAGATTGGTGCCGGAATTCCGCGCGTAGATGCCACTTCGCGAGGTGCCGGCGACATCGCCGTTGGCGGTGATGGTCAGTGCGCCGGTACCGTCGTTGTTCGCAATAATGCCCCTGTCGCCACCGCTCACCATCGTGCCGGCGCCGGTGGTCACGCTGAGATCGGTGCCGTAGTTGCGCGCATAGATTCCATCGTTACTGGTACCGGTGACATTGCCATTGCCATTGGCGGTGACGGTGACCGCGCCGGTGCCGAAGTTACGCGCGAAAATGCCGTAGCTGCCGCCGGTCAGCACACCGTTGGTGTCGATGGTGACGCTGCCGGGCGTGCCGCCAACGTCGCCGCCGGATCTGACATAGAGCGCCACGTTGGCAGCGGTGAGCGGCGAGGCGTTGGTGTCGGTGTAGGACAGCGCGCCATCGCCGGTAATCGTTATGCCATTGCCCGCGGCGGCGTTGACGCTGAAACCGAGAAGGGTCGAGACGTCGGCGTTGTTGGCATTGATCGTCTGCGTGGTGGTCTCGGTGCCCCGAACACTGGTAGGCCCCGCTACCAACGGGATCGCATGCCCCGTACGCGCGCCGGCCATAGCCCACGGCCACCGCCATGAGCATGGTGCCTGACAGCAACATTTGCCGACGCAACGCGCCCGGTGACATAATCCCCCCAGGCACGGAATACCCGCTGTCCCAGCCGGTAGATATTATGCGGTAGCCGGTTGCGGGGTCAACCTAAAGGCGTAAGTGGGCCGAGTTCCCTCACAGCGGTTCCAAAAACAGATTCGCGTTCCCGAAACATATTGAGTTGGCTCGGAAAGCTTTATGACCGATGGGGAAAAGGAGATGAGCAAGCGTGGCCGGGAACCGTCATCCGCACCGCGCGGGGATGAAACCGCGGAACCGGCGCAGGCGGGCGCGGAGATCGCGCCGGCCGGACAGGAGACAAAGCCTGCCGAGCCGCAGACGATTCCGGCCGCGCAGCGCGTCACCTATTCCATGTCACCGGGCCTGTCCGGCTTCCTCGGCGCGCAGCGCATCGCGCTCGCGGTCTCGTCTTATCAGTCGGGCAAGTTCTATCTGTTGGGGCAGAACGTCGATGGCGGGCTCATGGTGAATGAGCGCTTCTTCCGCAAGGCCATGGGGATTTGCGTTCCCGACAAGGACACCCTCCTGCTGGCGACGCTGTTTCAGATCGTGCGGTTCAAGAACGTGCTGGAACCGGAGCAACGCATCAACGACCTGTTCGACGCCTGCTATGTGCCACGCGCAATGTCCGTCACCGGGGAGCTCGACGCGCACGATCTCGGCGTTCTCAAAGACGGCCGCGTGGTGTTCGTCAACACGCTGTACAATTGTCTCGCCACACCGTCCGAACGCCACAGTTTCACGCCGTTGTGGAAGCCGCCGTTCATCTCAAGAATCGTCAAGGAGGACCGCTGCCACCTCAACGGCCTCGCCATGGCCGACGGCGTGCCGCGCTACGTCACCGCCGTCAGCAAGTCCGACACCATCGACGGCTGGCGCGACCGGCGTGCCGACGGCGGCATCGTCGTCGATGTGCAGTCGGGCGAGATTGTCGCCGGCGGGCTGTCGATGCCGCATTCGCCGCGGATGTATCGCGGCCGTCTCTGGCTGCTGAACTCAGGGACGGGCGAGCTCGGCTGGGTCGAGCCGGGCTCCGGCGGCGGCGCGGCCAAATTCCACGCGCTCGCGTTCTGCCCCGGCTTTCTGCGCGGGCTCGCCTTCCACGGCAATCATGCCTTCGTCGGATTGTCGAAGCCGCGTTACGAGCGCTTCGAGGGCCTCGCGCTCGATCGGACGCTCACGGAGGCCGACTCCGAGCCATGGTGCGGCGTGCAGGTGATCGACCTCAAGAGCGGGGCCTGTGTGCACTGGTTCCGCCTCGACGGCGCGGTGAGCGAACTCTACGACCTCGCCGTCATTCCCGGCGTGACACGCCCGATGGCGTTGGGCTTCGCCAGCAACGAGATTCTCGGACTGATCACACACGATCCGCTGGCGCCACTGACCTAACCGTTCAGCGCGCCGGATCGGGCCGCTGCTGTGCCATGCAACACCGTCGGCCCGGCAGGCACGAATGGGCTTGTAAAAGCACCGGATCGCGACTAGAACATAAAGAGAACGACGAGCGCGAGGCCGCTCTCCGGGGCGCAGATAGATCGGACGGCCCTGTGGATTAGGGGCAATCGGGGTTGCCGCAGCAAGGCCGGGGACTAGGGTGACAGGTTAATTCTGTGGGCCGCGCACGGCGGCGGCCCCGCAACGGCGAGCGGCGCGGACGGCTGACAGTCACCGCGCATCGCCATCTGGAGAGCAACATGGCTGGTAGCGTCAATAAAGTCATCCTGATCGGCAATCTCGGCGCCGATCCGGAAATCCGCCGCACGCAGGACGGCCGGCCGATCGCCAATCTGCGCATCGCGACCTCGGAAAGCTGGCGCGACAAGAACACCGGCGAGCGCAAGGAAAAGACCGAGTGGCACCGCGTCGTCATCTTCAATGAGGGCCTGTGCAAGGTCGTCGAGCAGTACGTGAAGAAGGGCTCGAAGCTCTACATCGAAGGCGCGCTGCAGACCCGCAAATGGCAGGACAAGGACGGCCAGGACCGCTATTCGACCGAAGTCGTGCTGCAGGGCTTCAACTCGGTGCTGACCATGCTCGACGGCCGCGGCGGCGGTGCGGGAAGTTCGGCCGGTGGCGACGACGATTTCGGCTCCAGCGGGCCGAGCGTGTCGCGCGAGCGCAAGCCGGCGATGGCCGGCGCCGGCAAGCGCGACGACATGGACGACGAGATCCCGTTCTGACGGGACGTCACTTGGCCGGTTTGACGCGTGCCTCGCGGTGCATGGCGCGCAGCCGCGTCGCCAGCACCTTGTCGATGCGGCGGCCGTCGAGATCGATCACCTCGAAGCGCCAGCCATAGGCGTTGATGACCTCGCCGGTTTTCGGCAGGTGGCCGATATGAGCCAGGATGAAACCGGCCAGCGTCTCGTAATCGCGGCGCGGCGGCAGCGTCAGGCCGAGGTGTTCGGCCATCTCGTCGGCCGGCAGCGCGCCGGCCAGCAGCCATGAGCCATCGGGGCGCTGGAACGCCTCCGGATCGTCGCCGCCGGCGTCGGCCTTGAACACGCCGACGATCGCTTCCAGCATGTCGGCCGGCGTGATGATGCCTTCGAAGTGGCCGTACTCGTCGTAGACCAGCGCCATCGGCACGTCGGCATTGCGCAGCACCGACAGCACATCGAGCGCGTCTGCGGCGTCGAGCACGACCGGCGCGGGCCGGACATGGGCGCGGACGTCGAGCGGCTTGCGCGACAGCGCGGTCGCCAGCAGTTCGCGCGTCTGCACGACACCAAGCAGGGTGTCGACCGACTCGCCGGCCGGCAGCCGCGAATGCTGGGTCTTCCTCAGCTTGTCGCGGATGACCTTGTCGCTGGCGGTGAGGTCGATCCAGTCGACATCGGTGCGCGGCGTCAAGACGCCGGCGACGGTGCGGTCGCTGAGCCGCATCACGGCGGTGATCATCTTGCGCTCGTCGGACTCGATGACGCCGGCGGTTTCGGCTTCGGCGATGATGGTCCTGATTTCCTCGTCGCTGACGCCGCCGTCCGATGGCTTGTCCTGACGCAACAACTTGAGCAGCGCCCGGCCGGAAACGTCGAGCAGCCAGACCAGCGGTTTGCCGATCCGCGCCAGCACCGTCATGGCCGGCGCCACGCGCGCGGCGACGCGTTCCGGATTGCGCAAGGCGATCTGCTTGGGGACGAGTTCGCCGACGATCAGCGAGGCGTAGGTGATCAGCGCCACGACAATGCCGACGCCGGCGGGCTCCGCAACAAAGCGCGGTACGCCGAGACTGGCCAGAACCTCACTCATGCGAACGCCGAGGGTCACGCCCGATACGGCACCCGACACGACCCCGACCAGCGTGATGCCGATCTGGACCGTCGACAGAAACCGGCCGGGATTTTCGGCCAGCGCCAGTGCGCGCCGCGAGCCGTAGACGTTACGGTCGATCAGCGTCTTCAGGCGCGCCTGCCGCGACGAAACGATCGCCAGTTCGGACATCGCGAGCAGACCGTTGACCACGATCAGCGCGGCGACAGCGAGGATTTCGATATAGACCATCAGACCGTCGTTCCCATTAAACCGCCATCGCGGCACGCACGCCGTCGACGACGAATTGCACGGCCAGCGCGGCAAGCAGCACCCCGAACAGGCGCGACAGCACGATATTGGCAGTATTGCCGAGCATCCGCGCGATCGGCGTCGCCAGCAGGAAGACGATAAAGCACACAACGAGCACCACGGCGATGACGCCGAACAGCAGGCCGAGGCGGGCCGGGTCGCCGGCGCCGCGGCCGGCCAGCAGCACGGTGGCGGTGATGGCGCCGGGGCCGGCCATCAGCGGGATGGCGAGCGGGAAGGCGGCGATATTGCGCACGTGTTCCTCGACGGCTTCCTCGGCCTGGCGCGCCTGGCGCTCGGTGCGCACGCCGAACACCATCTCCGAGGCGATCGAAAACAGCAGCAGGCCGCCGGCGATACGAAACGCCGGCAGCGAGATCGACAGCGTACGCAGCAGCCAGTCGCCGATCAGCGCACTGCCGGCCAGAATGGCCGCGGCGATCAGGCAGGCGCGCAGCGCAACATTGCGGCGCGTCTGCGCCGGCAGATCGCTGGTAATGCCGAGGAAGGCCGGGACTAGGCCGAGCGGATCGACCACGACCAGCAGCGTGACCAGCGCGGAGATGATGAATTCGAACGGCATAAGGCGATCTTACGCTCCTCGTTTCCGGG
>LNFM01008884.1_pt1 | contig 14937 bp, 13 predicted proteins | sample 596031 | NCBI WGS metagenome assembly LNFM01 (sample SAMN04254537, study PRJNA301005) | activated carbon metagenome | isolation source: dual media filters at the Ann Arbor, Michigan drinking water treatment plant | place: USA: Ann Arbor
GCCTGGAACCCAACAAGGCCATCACCGACATCCGCATCGACAAGGTCTTCATCGGCAGCTGCACCAACAGCCGCATCGAAGACCTGCGCGAGGCGGCGGCCGTCGTCAAGCGCGCCGGCCAGCGTGTGGCCGGCAACGTGAAGGTGGCGATGGTGGTGCCGGGCTCGGGCCAGGTGAAGGCCCAGGCCGAGGCCGAGGGCCTGCACACCATCTTCACCGCTGCCGGCTTCGAGTGGCGCGAACCCGGCTGCAGCATGTGCCTGGCGATGAACGCCGACCGGCTGGAGCCCGGCGAGCGCTGCGCCAGCACCAGCAACCGCAACTTCGAAGGCCGTCAGGGCGCAGGGGGGCGCACCCACCTCGTCAGCCCCGCGATGGCCGCCGCCGCCGCCCTCAACGGGCATTTCGTCGACGTCCGCCGTTTCGGATGAAACCGAAAGGAGAACCTGCCATGACCAAGACCCTGCTCGCCCTGTCCGCCGCCGTCCTCATGCTCACCGCCTGCAACACGATGGAAGGCGTGGGCAAGGACCTGTCGAAGGCCGGCGAGAAGATCGAAGAAGCCGCGAAGAAGAAGTAAGGATCGCCTCATGCAAGCCTTTACCGTGCACCAGGGGCTCGTCGCCCCGATGGACCGCGACAACGTCGACACGGACGCCATCATCCCCAAGCAGTTCCTGAAGTCGATCGCGCGCAGCGGCTTCGGTCCCAACCTGTTCGACGCCTGGCGTTACCTCGATCCGGGTGAACCGGGGCAGGACCCGGCGTCGCGCAAGCCCAACCCGGACTTCGTGCTGAACCAGCCGCGATATCTGCCAGGGGCCTACGGCCCCGAGGGCGCTTCGGTGCTGCTGGCGCGCAGCAACTTCGGCTGCGGTTCCAGCCGCGAACACGCGCCGTGGGCGCTGGACCAGTACGGCTTCCGCGTCGTCATCGCGCCCAGCTTCGCCGACATCTTCTTCAACAACTGCTACAAGAACGGGCTGCTGCCCATCGTGCTGCCCGAGGCGCAGGTGGCCAAGCTCTTCGACGAGGTCTTTGCCTTCCCCGGCTACCAGCTGACGGTGGACCTGCCGCGCCAGGTGGTGGTCAAGCCCGACGGCAGCGAGCTGCCTTTCGAAGTCCAGGCCTTCCGCAAGTACTGCCTCGTCAACGGTTTCGACGACATCGGCCTGACGCTGCGCCACAAGGACAAGATCAAGGCCTTCGAAGCCGAGCGACTGGCCCGTATGCCCTGGTTGGCGAACACCAGCCTTTGAAGAGAACCTCATGAGCATGAAGATCGCCATCCTGCCGGGCGACGGCATAGGCACCGAGATCATGGCCCAGGCCGTGAAGGTGATGCAGGTGCTGGACCTGCCTTTCGAGACGGAGACCGCGCTCGTCGGCGGCGCCGCCTACGAGGTGCACGGCCACCCGCTGCCCGACGCGACGCTGCAGCTCGCGAAGGACGCCGACGCCATCCTTTTCGGCGCCGTGGGCGACTGGAAGTACGACAAGCTGGAACGCCCGCTGCGGCCCGAGCAGGCCATCCTGGGGCTGCGCAAGCACCTGGGCCTGTTCGCCAACCTGCGCCCGGCGCTGTGCTACCCGCAACTCACGCACGCCTCGTCGCTGAAGCCCGAACTCGTCGCGGGGCTGGACATCCTGATCATCCGCGAGCTGACGGGCGACATCTACTTCGGCCAGCCGCGCGGCCGCCGCACGGCCATCGACGGCCACTTCCCCGGCGCCGAGGAAGCCTTCGACACCATGCGCTACAGCCGGCCCGAGATCGAGCGCATCGCGCACGTCGCCTTCCAGGCGGCGCGCAAGCGCAGCGGGCGCGTCACCAGCGTCGACAAGGCCAACGTGCTCGAGACCTTCCAGTTCTGGAAGGACGTGGTCACCGAAGTGCACGCCGAGCACTATCCCGACGTCGAACTGCAGCACATGTACGTCGACAACGCGGCGATGCAACTCGTGAAGGCGCCCAAGGCCTTCGACGTGGTGTTCACCGGCAACATGTTCGGCGACATCCTCAGCGACGAAGCAGCCATGCTCACGGGGTCCATCGGCATGCTGCCGAGCGCGTCGCTCGACGTGAACAACAAGGGCCTGTACGAGCCCAGCCACGGCAGCGCGCCCGACATCGCCGGTAAGGATCTTGCAAACCCGCTGGCTACAATCCTGAGCCTTGCCATGATGCTGCGCTACACCCTCCAGCAAACCGCCGCGGCCGATCGCATCGAGTCGGCCGTGCAGGCCGTGCTCACGGCCGGTCTGCGCACGGGCGACATCTGGAGCGAAGGCACGACGAAGGTCGGCACGCAGGCCATGGGCGACGCGGTCGTTGCGGCGCTCAGCGGCAAGACCATTACCCAGACCATCACCAAGAGCTAGCGCTCTCGAATCGTCTCGCCCCACCTCTGGACCCCGGCGACACGAGCCGGGGGCGAACCGGGGTCCGGACAACACGGGAAAGGCAGACCGACATGGCACTCGTAGGATTGGTTGGCTGGCGCGGCATGGTCGGCAGCGTGCTGATGGACCGCATGCAGGCCGAAGGCGACTTCGCGCTCATCGAGCCGCAGTTCTTCAGCACCAGCAACGCCGGCGGCGCGGCGCCCGCGCAGGCGAAGAACGAATCGAAACTGCAGGACGCGCACGACATCGCGGCACTGAAGCGCTGCGACATCGTCATCACCTGCCAGGGTGGCGACTACACCAGCGAGGTCTTCCCCAAGCTGCGCGCCGCGGGCTGGAACGGCCATTGGATCGACGCCGCGTCGACGCTGCGCATGAAGGACGACGCCGTCATCGTCCTCGACCCGGTGAACATGCCGGTGATCCAGAAGGCGCTGGCCCAGGGCGGCCGCAACTGGATCGGCGGCAACTGCACCGTCAGCTGCATGCTGATGGGCGTGGGTGCGCTGTACAAGGCCGGCCTCGTCGAGTGGATGTCCACGCAGACCTACCAGGCCGCCAGCGGCGGCGGCGCGCAGCACATGCGCGAACTGCTGACGCAGTACGGCACGCTCAACGCCGCGGTGAAGCCGCTGCTCGACGACCCGAAGAGCGCCATCCTCGAGATCGATCGCCAGGTCATCGCGAAGCAGCGTTCGTTGTCGGCTGAAGAAACCGCCAACTTCGGCGTGCCGCTGGGTGGCTCGCTTATCCCCTGGATCGACAAGGATCTGGGCAATGGCATGAGCAAGGAAGAGTGGAAGGGCATGGCCGAGACCAACAAGATCCTCGGCCAAGGCGAAGGCTTCGGCAGTGCGGCGGTGCCGGTGGACGGCTTCTGCGTGCGCGTGGGCGCCATGCGCTGCCACAGCCAGGCGCTGACCTTCAAGCTGAAGAAGGACGTGCCGGTGGCCGACATCGAGGCCATGATCGCCGCTGACAACGCCTGGGTGAAGGTGGTGCCGAACACGCGGGAGGCCACGCTGCGCGACCTGACGCCGGTGGCCGTGACCGGGACGATGAAGATTCCCGTCGGGCGCATCCGCAAGCTGGCGATGGGCCCGGAATACGTCGGCGCCTTCACCATCGGCGACCAGTTGCTCTGGGGCGCGGCCGAACCGCTGCGCCGCATGCTGCGCATCCTGCTGGCGGCCTAGTGGCCTGCAAGCGGCGGCGGCCGGGCGCCGCCGCCGTCTGGTATCAAGACGTTGCCGGCGGGCAACACGGCACAACGGCCGCCGAAACAAAGCATTTCGCCCGGGATCGTCAGCTTCTGCGTGAGCTTGCGCTCCTATATGCTTGATGTTGTTGCAATTTCTGCCGCGCGGCGGGCCCGTTCACGGGTTGGTCGTCGGGTGGCGCGAAGACAAAGCGGCCGGCTTCTCCCGAAGCCGCTACCGACCGGCGTAGGGGAACAGCCTTGAATCATCGACCGAGTGATGCTGCGCGCTTCGCGCTGAATGGCGTGGCGTTTGCTGCCGCGTGCCTCTGGGCCTCGCAGGCGTGGGCGCTGGGCCTGGGCCGGCTGACCGTGAGCTCGGCACTGGGCGAGACGCTGCGTGCCGAGATCGAGATCACCAGCATCACGCCCGAAGAGGCTTCGTCGCTGCAACTGCGTATCGCGTCGCCCGAGGCCTACCGTGCTGCTGGCGTCGAATACAACGCCGCGCTGCCTTCGGCGCGCGCAGAGATCGTGAAGCGCCCCGACGGGCGCTCGGTGGTGCGCATCACCGGCGAGCGCGCGGTGCTCGAGCCTTTTGTCGACGTCATCATCGAGGCCACCTGGACCAGCGGTCGGCTGGTGCGCGAGTACACGATGCTGTTCGACCCCCCGCGCGTCGCTCAGGCGCCGGCAGCAACAACGGCGCCGGTCCTCACGCCGGCACCCGTGCCTGCGCCCGCCGCCGCGGCACCGACCGCACCCGCGCCGGCGCCGCTGGCTGCCGCGCCGGCGGCGGCCCGTCCGGCGGCGCGACCCGCCCCCATCGAGCCGCCGCGTGTGCCGGTGGCCGGTGCCGCGCCGGCGCGCGGTGGTGACGAGATCCGCGTCCGGCCGGGCGATTCGCTCAGCCGCATCGCGCAGCGCACGGCGCAGCCGGGCATCTCGCTGGACCAGATGCTGGTGTCGCTCTTCCGCGGCAACCCGCAGGCCTTCATGGGCGAGAACATGAACCGCCTGAAGTCCGGTGCCGTGCTTTCGGTGCCTTCTGCGGACGAGGCCGGCAAGGTGACGGCGCGCGAGGCGCGCGACGTCATCGTTGCGCAGAGCGCCGATTTCGCCGCCTACCGCCAGCGCCTGGCCACCGGCACCACCACCGAAGCCGACGCCACCGCCACGCGCCAGGCGCGCGGCCAGGTGCAGACGCAGGTCGACGACCGCAAGCAGGCCGCGGCCGCCACGCCCGACAGGCTGAAGCTCTCGCAGGGCAGCGTGCAGGCCTCGGCGCCCGAGGTGCGTGCCTCGCGCGACGCACAGACCAAGGACGACAGCGTCCGCCTCGCCGAGTTGGCGCGCAATGTCGAGGAACTGAAGAAGCTGCAGGGTGCCGCTGCACCGGCCGCGCCCGCGCCGGCGCCGGCCGCCGCACCGTCTCCGGCCCCTGCCGTCGCTCCCGCCGTGCCTGCACCCACCGTGGTGGCTGCAGCGCCAGCGCCTGCCCCCACGCAGGCCACCGCGCCGGCGCCGGCACCGGTCGCCGCACCCGCGCCGGCACCGGCACCGAAGCCCGTCGCCACCCCAGCCGCACCCGCGGCGGAAGAACCGGGTCTTCTCGATTCGCTGCTCGACAACTCGCTGCTGCTGCCCGGTGTCGGTGTGCTCGTTGCCTTGCTGGCCGGCCTGGGGCTGTACCGCCTGCGCGGCCGCCGCAAGCAGGCCGGTGAAACCTCTTTCCTCGAAAGCCGCCTGCAGCCCGATTCCTTCTTCGGCGCCAGCGGCGGCCAGCGCATCGACACCCGCGACGCGCCGACGAGCGCGAACTCGTCGTCGATGAACTACTCGCTGTCGCAGCTGGACGCCATCGGCGACGTCGATCCGGTGGCCGAGGCCGACGTCTACCTCGCCTATGGTCGCGACCTGCAGGCCGAGGAAATCCTCAAGGAAGCGATGCGCGCCACGCCCGAGCGCATGGCCATCCGCACCAAGCTGCTCGAGGTCTATGCCAAGCGGCGCGACATCAAGGCCTTCGAACTGCTGGCCACGCAGCTCTTCAACCTGACGCGCGGCGAGGGCGAGGACTGGCAGAAGGCGCAGGAACTCGGCCACGGCATCGACCCGACCAACGAGCTCTACAGTCCGGGCGGCCAGCCCGAGGACGTGCGCGCAGCGGGCGGCGTGATGATGCCCGACGCGCTGGGTGCGTCGACCCAGCCCTACACCGCACCGGTGCAGCCGCCGGCCTTCCAGCCCGCCGCCGACGCCACGCTGGACGCGCGCCCCAGCGGCGAACTCGACCTCGACCTCGAACTCGAGCTGCCGGGCCACGGCACACCGCCGGTTTCGGCGCCCGTGCCCTTCGCCGAGTCGACACAGGCCCTGGGCACCAACGTGCAGATGGGCCTGGACGATACGGTCGACCTCACGCTCGAGACCCCGGGCGACCCGAAGACCATCCCGGTGCGGCGTCCGGCCGCGCCCGCGGACGACCACTCGCTGGACTTCGACCTCGGCGCCCTGGGCAGCGAGCCGCCGACCATCGCGATCAAGACACCGACACCACCACCGGCCCCCAACTCGGGCTTCGACTTCGGCGAGTTCTCGATCGGCGGTGAACCGCTCACCGCGCCGCCGTCGGCCGCCGACGCCAACGACCCGCTGTCGCGCAAGCTGGAACTGGCCGAGGAGTTCCGCCAGATCGGCGACCTGGAAGGCGCGCGCGACCTGCTCGAAGAGGTCGTGGCCAAGGGCAGCGGCCCGCTGCAGGCCAAAGCGCAGGGCATGCTCGACAAACTCGCCTAGCGCGCGAGCACGGCACCGAGATGCGCCTGGCGCTGGGTCTGGCCTACCGCGGCCAGGCCTACCACGGCTGGCAGTCGCAGCCCGACGGCCGCACGGTGCAGGACGAGGTCGAGATCGCGCTCAGCGCCTTCGTGACACGGCCGATGGCCGCGGTCTGTGCCGGCCGCACCGACGCCGGCGTGCATGCGCTGAACCAGGTGGTGCACGTCGATTCGCCTTTCGATCGCGAGCTGTTCTCCTGGGTGCGCGGCACCAACCGTTTCCTGCCGCGCGACATTGCCGTGCAGTGGGCGCGTCGCGTGCCCGCCACCTTCCACGCCCGCAACAGCGCCTGGGGCCGGCGCTACCGCTTCGTGGTGCTGGAGTCGCCCGTGCGCCCAGCGCTGGAGGTGGGGCTCGTGGGCTGGGTGTTCCGGCCGCTGGATGGCGACGCGATGCGCGCCGCAGCGGCGCTGCTGCTGGGAGAACACGACTTCACCAGCTTCCGCGCCGCGAACTGCCAGTCGCCGACGCCGGTGAAGACGCTGCGCAGCCTGGCCATCACCCGGCGTGGCGCCTACTGGTGCTTCGAGTTCGACGCCAACGCCTTCCTGTACCACATGGTGCGCAACCTCATGGGCTGCCTGCTGGCGGTGGGGCAGGGGCGTCACCGACCCGGCTGGATGACCGAGGTGCTGGCCGCGCGCAGCCGCGACGCCGCGGCGCCGACCTTCCCGCCCGACGGCCTGTACTTCGTGGGGCCGTACTACGATCCCGCGCACGACATCCCGGCCCATACGCCGGCGATGGACTGGATGCCCTGACCACCCCAACCATGTCCCGCACCCGTATCAAGATCTGCGGCCTGACGCGCGAGGCCGATGTCGACGAAGCGGTTGACGCCGGCGCCGACGCGCTGGGCTTCGTGCTCTATGCGAAGAGCCCGCGCCACGTGTCGGTGGCGCGCGCGGCGGAACTGGTGGCCCGCATGCCGCCTTTCGTCACGCCGGTGCTGCTGTTCGTGAACGCCTCGCCGGCCGAGGTGAGGCTGGCCACCGAGACGCTGCCGCAGGCGCTGCTGCAGTTCCATGGCGACGAGACCGCGGCCCTGTGCGAAGCCGCGGGCCGGCCTTACATCCGGGCGGCCCGCATGGGTGCGGGCGACGCCGCCGCTGTCGGCGGCGGGGGCTTCGATTTGCTAGACTTCGCCGCACAGTTTGCCGGTGCACAAGCCCTGCTGCTCGACGCCCATGTCGAGTCCTACGGCGGGGCCGGGAAGGTCTTCGATTGGTCACTGATTCCACCCAGCGTGCCCCTTCCGGTCGTTTTGTCTGGTGGGTTGAGTCCTGCCAACGTGACCGATGGGGTGCTCACCGTCCGGCCCTGGGCCGTTGACGTGAGCTCCGGCGTGGAAATCGGCAAGGGCCTGAAAAGCGGCCCGCTGATGCGCCGGTTCTGCAAGGCGGTGCGCGAAGCCGATCTCCGGCTCGGCACCTGAGAACGCGGCCGGCGCCCCTGGCGCCGCGTCACCGCGGCGCAAGAGGAATCACCGACATGCTGGACTACCACCAACCCGATGCCCGCGGGCACTTCGGCCCTTACGGCGGCACCTTCGTTGCCGAGACCCTCGTGCATGCGCTGCACGAGCTGGAAGACGCCTACGCGAAGTACCGCAACGACCCCGAGTTCGTCGCCGAGTTCAAGCACGAGCTCAAGCACTTCGTCGGCCGCCCGAGCCCGATCTACCACGCCTCGCGCCTGAGCCGCGAGATCGGCGGCGCGCAGATCCACCTCAAGCGCGAGGACCTCAACCACACCGGTGCGCACAAGGTCAACAACACCATCGGCCAGGCCTTGCTGGCGCGGCGCATGGGCAAGCCGCGCGTCATCGCCGAAACCGGTGCCGGGCAGCACGGCGTGGCCACCGCCACCATCTGCGCGCGCTACGGCATGGAATGCGTGGTCTACATGGGCAGCGAGGACGTGAAGCGGCAGAGCCCCAACGTCTACCGCATGCACCTGCTGGGCGCGAAGGTCGTGCCCGTCGAGTCGGGCAGCAAGACGCTGAAGGACGCGCTGAACGAGGCGCTGCGCGACTGGGTGACGAACGTGGAGAACACCTTCTACATCATCGGCACCGTGGCCGGCCCGCACCCCTATCCGATGATGGTGCGTGACTTCCAGCGCGTCATCGGCGACGAGTGCCTGTGGCAGATGCCCGAGCAGATCGGCCGCCAACCCGACGCCGTGATCGCCTGCGTTGGCGGCGGCAGCAACGCGATGGGCATGTTCTACCCCTACATCCCGCATGAAGGCACACGCCTCATCGGCGTGGAAGCCGCAGGCGAGGGGCTGGACAGCGGCCGGCATTCGGCGAGCCTGACGCGCGGCAGCCCCGGCGTGCTGCACGGCAACCGCACCTACCTGCTGCAGGACGACAACGGCCAGATCACCGAGACGCACAGCATCAGCGCCGGCCTGGACTACCCCGGCGTCGGCCCCGAGCACGCCTACCTGAAGGACATCGGCCGTGCCGAATACGTGGCCATCGAGGACGGCGAGGCGCTCAGCGCCTTCCACCGCCTTTGCCGCACCGAGGGCATCATCCCGGCGCTGGAAAGCAGCCATGCCGTGGCTTACGCAATGAAACTGGCCGCGACCATGAAGCCCGACCAGCACCTGCTCGTGAACCTCAGCGGCCGTGGCGACAAGGACATCGGTACCGTGGCCGACCTGACCGGCGCCGAGTTCTACTGCCGGCCTTCGTGCCGAGGGCAGGGCGTGAAGGGCGGCGTTGTTGGTGGCGTCGTGGGTGGCGTCGTGGGTGGCGTTGTGGTCGGGGGCCCGGCATGAGCCGCATCCCCGCCACCCTCGCCGCGCTGAAGGCGCAAGGCCGCAAGGCACTGATCCCCTATGTCACCGCCGGCGACCCCTTCGCCGACGCCACCCCGCAGATCATGCAGGCGCTGGCCGACGGCGGCGCCGACATCATCGAGCTCGGCGTGCCCTTCAGCGACCCGATGGCCGACGGCCCCGTGATTCAGAAGGCCAGCGAACGTGCGCTGGCGCGCGGCATTGGCGCCGTGCATGTGCTGGACATGGTGCGGTCCTTCCGCAAGACCAACAACACCACGCCCGTGGTGCTGATGGGTTACGCCAACCCGGTGGAGCGCTACGACCAGAAGCACGGCGCCGGCAGCTTCATCCGCGACGCGGCCGAGGCCGGTGTCGACGGGCTGCTGGTGGTCGACTATCCGCCCGAGGAATGCGAGGCCTTTGCCGCGCAGCTGAAGTCCGCCGGGCTGGATCTCATCTTCCTGCTGGCCCCCACCAGCACCGATGAACGCATGGCGCAGGTGGGCCGCATCGCCAGTGGCTATGTCTACTACGTGTCGCTGAAGGGCGTCACCGGCGCGGGCAACCTCGACACCGATGCGGTGGCCGCGATGCTGCCGCGCATCCGCCGGCATGTCGGCGTGCCGGTGGGCGTCGGCTTCGGCATCCGCGACGCCGCCACGGCGCGGGCCGTGGGCGCGGTGGCCGACGCGGTGGTCATCGGTTCGCGGCTGATCCAGATCCTGGAAGCCCACGCATCGCAGAAGGGCGACAATGCGGCCGCGGTCGCCGAAGCGGGCCGGGCCTTCATGGCCGAGATTCGCACGGCCCTGGACGCCTGATGGCGCCGGACGCCACCGCCCCGCCTGAAGCTTCACCCACCCTGGAGGTGTTTGCATGAGTTGGCTCGAGAAACTGCTGCCGCCGAAGATGCAGCCCACCGACCCGGCCGAACGCCGTGTCGTGCCCGAGGGCCTGTGGATCAAGTGCCCGGCCTGCGAGACCGTGCTCTACAAGACCGACCTGGAGCAGAACCTCAACGTCTGCCCGAAGTGTGACCACCACCACCGCATCGGCGCGCGCGCGCGCCTCGACGCCTTCCTCGACCCCGAGGGCCGCTGGGAGATCGGACAGGAGGTGATGCCCGTCGACGCGCTGAAGTTCAAGGACAGCAAGAAGTACCCGCAGCGCCTGAAGGCCGCACTCGAAGCCACCGGCGAGACCGACGCCATGGTGGTGGTGGGCGGCGCGGTGATGAGCGTGCCCGTGGTCGCCGCCTGCTTCGAGTTCGAGTTCATGGGCGGCAGCATGGGCAGCGTGGTCGGTGAACGTTTCGTGCGTGGCGTCGAGGCCGCCATCGAGCAGAAGGTGCCCTTCGTCAGCTTCACCGCCACCGGCGGCGCACGCATGCAGGAAGGCCTGCTGAGCCTGCTGCAGATGGCCAAGACCAATGCCTCGCTGACGCGCCTGGCCAAGGCCAAGCTGCCCTACATCAGCGTGCTCACCGACCCGACGATGGGCGGCGTGTCGGCCAGCTTCGCCTTCGTAGGCGACGTGGTGATTGCCGAGCCCAAGGCGCTGATCGGCTTTGCCGGCCCACGCGTGATCGAGAACACCGTGCGCGAGAAGCTGCCCGAGGGTTTCCAGCGCAGCGAATTCCTCATCGGCACCGGCGCGCTGGACATGATCTGCGACCGGCGTCAGCTGCGCCCGAACATCGCGCGGCTGCTGGCCATGCTGCAGCGGCAGTCGGCCGACGCCGTAGCTTGATGTCGCCCCCAAGCTCCCTCCGGTCGCTAGCCCCCCAAGGGGGCTCCTGCAGCGGCCCGGCGGAGCCGGTTCCGCGCAGGGCCTGGATCGAATGCACGCGCTGAACACCCTCGAAGACTGGCTGGCGCATTGCGCCGCGATGCACCCGAAGACCATGGACCTGTCGCTGGAGCGCACGGTCGAGGTTGCCCGCCGGCTAGACATCCGCTTCTCGGTGCCGGTCATCACCGTGGCCGGCACCAACGGCAAGGGCAGCACCTGCGCCATGCTGGAGAGCATCACGCGCCACGCCGGTTACCGCACGGGCCTGTACCAGAAACCCGAGCTGGTGCACTTCGAGGAACGCTGCCGCGTCGACGGCGCGCCGGTGCAGGCCGCCGACCTGGTGCCGCACTTCGCGGCGGTGGAACAGGCCTGCGGCGACATCACGCTGACGCAGTTCGAGTTCAGCACCCTGGCCATCGTGCGCCTGCTGTCGCTGCTGCCGCTGGACGTGCTGATCCTGGAGGTCGGGCTGGGCGGTCGCTACGACAGCGTGAACGCCTTCGACACCGACTGTGCCGTCATCACCAGCATCGATCTCGACCACATGGAATGGCTCGGCCCCGACCGGGAGAGCATCGGCCTGGAAAAGGCGCAGATCATGCGTGCCGGAAAACCGGCCATCGTCAGCGACCCGTTGCCGCCGGCCAGCGTGGTGGCGCATGCCGAAGCCATCGGCGCCGACCTCTGGCTGGTGGGCCGCGACTTCAACCACGCCGGCGACCGCCAGCAATGGGGCTGGAGCGGCCGCGGCCGGCGCTACAGCGGCATGTCCTACCCGGCGCTGCGTGGCGCCAACCAGTTGCTGAATGCGGCCGGTGCCATCGCCGCGCTGGAAGCGCTGCGCAGCCGCCTGCCCGTCACCGCCCAGGCCATCCGCACCGGGCTGGCGCTGGTGGAACTGCCGGGCCGCTTCCAGATCGTGCCCGGCCAGCCGGCGCTGGTGCTGGACGTGGCGCACAACCCGCAGGCCGTGGCCGCGCTGGCGCTGAACCTCGACGCGATGGGTTTCTTCCCGCGCACCCAAGCCGTGTTCGGGGCCATGCGCGACAAGGACATCCCCGGCCTGCTGGCGAAGATGGTGCCGCTGGTGGACGTCTGGCACTGCTGCACGCTGCCCACCACGCGCGCCGCCGGCGCCGACGAACTGGCCGCGCTGGTGCGCACGGCAGCAGCCGGACGCATCGGCGAGCCTGTCGAGGTGCACACCCATGCCAGCCCGGCCGCAGGCCTGCGCGCCGCGGCGGCGGCTGCCGACCCCACCGATAGAATCGTCGTCTTCGGGTCCTTCCTCACCGTGGGCGGTGTGCTCAAGGAAGGCCTGCCCCGGCTGACGGCCGCCCACGTCGGCTGAGCCCCGGCGCCGGGGCCGCCCCGTCAGCCTGCCGACCACGCCCACCTACCCGCATGCGACTGCCCTTCCTGCGCTCCAAGACCGCTGCCGAGCCCACCCGTCCGGCGGCGTCGCGCGCGCGGCGGGCATCTGGCGAAGCGGACACCGATACCGCTGCAGCACGCACCCGGGCCCGCCGCCGCCTGGTGGGCGCGCTGGTGCTGCTGGTGGTGGGTGTCGTCGGCTTCCCGCTGCTGTTCGAGACGCAGCCGCGCCCGCTGCCGCTGGACATTCCGATCCAGCTTCCGGCCTCGGACGCACGCGCGCCTGCGGTGGCACCGCAGCCGGGGCGTCCCTTGCCGGTCATTACCTTGCCGGCCGATGCCGGCGCCGAGGCGCCGGCTGCAGAAGTCGCCGTGCCGGCTGCGCCCGTGCCTGCCGCGGTGGCTGCGGCCCCGGCGGTGGCCGAGCCCACGCCCGAACCGCGCAAGGTGGACTCTGCGCCCCAGGCCGCTGTGCCCAAGCCGCCGGCGGCCAAGCCCTCGGCGCCCGCCGCAGCGGTGGCCAAGGCCGCGTCCCAGGCCGTCGCGGCCGCGAAGCCGCCGCGCCCGGCAACCGCGACCCCTGCACCTGGTGACGGCAGCCGCGCCGCGGCCTTGCTGGCCGGCGCGGCCCCGGCGTCGGCGTCGGCTGCGGCCGCGGCTGCGGGCCGCTACGTGGTGCAGGTCGGCGCCTATAACGATGCCGCCACGCTGCGCGCCGCACGCGCCAAGGTCGAGAAGTTGGGCCTGAAGACCTACACCCAGGTCATCGAAGGCGACGCCGGCAAGCGCACGCGCGTGCGCCTCGGGCCCTATGCCACACGGGCCGAGGCCGACGCCGCGGCAGCCAAGCTCAAGGGCGCCGGGCTGCCGGCCAACATCCTGGCCTTGTGATGGACGCGCTGCGCGAACTTGCGCTGTCCCTGTCGTGGGTGGACTGGACGCTGCTGGCCGTGCTGGCGGTTTCGGTCGTCATCGGCCTCGTGCGCGGCTTCGTCTTCGAATGCCTGGCCCTGGCCGGTTGGGTGGTGGCCTGGTTCGCGGCGCAGTGGGCCGCGCCCGTGCTCGCGTCGCAGCTGCCGATCGGCGTGCCCGGCTCGGGCCTGAACCTGGGTGCGGCCTTCGCGCTGGCCTTCCTGGCCGCCATCGTCGTCTGGACGCTGCTGGCGCGGCTGATCCGCATGCTGATCCACGCCACGCCGCTGTCCATCCCCGACCGCCTGCTCGGTGCCGGCTTCGGTGTGCTGCGCGGCGGCGTGCTGTTGCTGGCGCTGGCCAGCGTCGTGACGCTGACGCCGGCCGCACAATCGGCACCGTGGCGCAGTTCGCATGGGGCGCGCTGGCTGGCGCAGACGCTGCAGGTGCTCAAGCCCCTGCTGCCGGCACCGGCCGCAAAGCTCTTGCCGGACTGAGCCCGAACCCCAACCCAGGACAACCCAACACCATGTGCGGCATCGTCGGCGTCATCTCCAGGGCGCCCGTCAACCAGCTCATCTACGACGCCTTGCTGCTGCTGCAGCACCGCGGCCAGGATGCCGCGGGCATCGTCACCATGCTCGGCACCAAGTGTTTCATGCACAAGGCCCGCGGCATGGTGCGCGACGTCTTCCGCACCCGCAACATGCGCGGCCTGCCCGGCCAGGTGGGCCTGGGCCAGGTGCGCTACCCGACGGCGGGCAATGCCTACAGCGAGGAAGAGGCGCAGCCCTTCTACGTCAACGCGCCCTACGGCATCGTGCTCGTGCACAACGGCAACCTGACCAACGCGCCGGCGCTGAAGGCCGAGCTCTTCGAGGTCGACCGCCGCCACATCAACACCGAAAGCGACACCGAAGTCCTGATCAACGTGCTGGCGCACGAACTGGAGCAGGTGGCGCGTGACCTGCCATTGACACCCGAACACGTCTTCAAGGCGGTGGGTGCGGTGCACAAGCGCATCAAGGGCAGCTACGCGGTCATCGCGCTGATCGCCGGCCACGGCCTGCTGGCTTTCCGCGACCCCCACGGCATCCGCCCGTTGTGTTTCGGCGAAGGCGACACGCCCGAAAGCAGCCACGACGTGATGGTGGCCAGCGAGTCGGTGGCGCTGGAGGGCACGGGCCACAAGCTGACACGCGACGTGGCGCCCGGCGAGGCCATCTTCGTCGACCTGGCCGGCCGCATCCACGCCCGCCAGTGTGCCGAGCACCCGACGCTCAACCCCTGCATCTTCGAGTTCGTCTACCTCGCGCGGCCCGACTCGGTGATGGACGGCATCTCGGTCTACCACGCACGCCTGAACCTGGGCGAGACGCTGGCGCAACGCGTCATCAGCACGCTGCCGCCGAACGAGATCGACGTCGTCATTCCCATCCCCGAGAGCAGCCGCCCCAGTGCGATGCAGCTGGCGCACCGCATCGGCAAGCCCTACCGCGAAGGCTTCGTGAAGAATCGCTATGTCGGCCGCACCTTCATCATGCCGGGGCAGGGCGTGCGCAAGAAGAGCGTGCGCCAGAAGCTCAACGCCATCGGCATGGAATTCAAGGGCCGCAACG
>LNFM01008885.1_pt1 | contig 14937 bp, 11 predicted proteins | sample 596031 | NCBI WGS metagenome assembly LNFM01 (sample SAMN04254537, study PRJNA301005) | activated carbon metagenome | isolation source: dual media filters at the Ann Arbor, Michigan drinking water treatment plant | place: USA: Ann Arbor
GAAGGGGGACATCCGGGCGTAGACCTCAGGCACCTCCCAGAACGTGCGCGTCTCGGCCTGGAAGCCGAACGGCGTCAACGTGCGGTTGTAGGCGCCGCTGCGGGCGATCCCGGCGCGAAACAGATCGGAGTGCGCCAGCAGGTTCGCGGTCATGAACGCGCCGTAGCTGTGCCCGCCCACCGCGATGCGGTCACGGTCGGCGACGCCGCGGGCCACCACGGCGTCGACCGCGGCCTTCGCGCTGGCGACGAGCTGCTCGACGTAGTGGTCGTTGGCCGTCTCGCCGTCGCCGACGATGGGCATCGAGGGATCGTCGAGGATGGCGTAGCCCTGCGTGAGCAGCAGCAGGTGCGATGCCCCACGCACGGTATCGAACCTGTATGGCGATCCACTGACCTGCCCGGCCGCGGCGGCGCTGGTGAACTCCTGCGGATAGGCCCACATCAGCAGGGGCAGTCGCGTGCCCGCCGTGTACCCGGGAGGCAGATAGAGCGTGCCGCTCAATGCGACGCCGTCCTCTCGCGTGTAGCGCAGGCGCTCCCTGGTCACGCCCTGCATCTGCGGCGCCGAGTCGGCAAACGCCGTCAGCGCGAGCCGTGCAGGATCAGGGGGTAGGGCGCGCTCTCCGAGCGCGCCGTCACGGGCCCTGCTCCCGACCGCGGCCGCAGTTGCGATCGTGCGCAGCACGTAGTTCGGTGGCGACGTCCGTGACTCATGCCGCGTCAGCAGCCGGCTGCCATCGCGCGCGACGATGGCGACGACCTGTTCGAACTGCTCGCCGCTGCTCCTGAACAGGCGCGTCGTCGTCCCCGTGCGGAGGGCGACCTTGTCGGCGAACGGGCGGTCGCCGTCCGGCGACGCTCCGAGGCCCAGCATGTAGATGCTGCCGTCGTGCGTCAGCACGGTATCGACGCCGGCGCGCGAGTACGGCGTGCCTGGATTGGCGTAGGCATCCTCGGCCGATCGATCCGACAGCACCTTCACCTCGCCCTCGCCTGGCACCACCGAGAGGCGTGTCCGGCGGGTCGGACGGTCGTACTCGCTGACCAGGGCCTCGCCGGTGTCGGTCCACGTCACGGTGCTGCAGCGAAACTCCGTGCGGTGCCACGCCACGGGCGCCATGCGGGTCGGCAGCGTGAGCGCCATCAACTGATCGCGGTGGGGCACGACCTTCTTCGGGTCGCCACCGTCGAGCGCCTCCAGCCACGTGAGCCTGGCCGGTGTGGTCGGATCCCACCGATAGCGTCGTGGGCCGGTGGGGACGCCGCTGATCGGCACCGTGTCTGCGAGCGGCAGTGTCGCCAGCGCGTGGACCTCGGCACCCGTCATGTCGATCACACGGACGCGCTTCGGGAAGTCGTCGTAGGGCACCAGCCGCGAGAACGGACGACCGATCTCCTCGACCAGGAGAAAGCGCCCGCCAGGCGCCGGCGCGGCGAGCGTGTACAGGGCAGGGGCGCCCACCACGCGCGGGGCGCCCCCAGTGGTCGGAATCAGGGCAATCGCGCTGGTGGCGTGATGCGCGAAGAGCGCCTCGTCGTGCGCACTGGTGAGCAGATCCTGATAGGTCCGCACTGGCGCGGCCGTGCCGCCCGCCTGCTGGATGTTGGGCCCGGCTGGCGCGGCCGGCGGAGGCGGTTCCGCGCCGCGGGCCGCTGGCGTCGTCAGGCACACGAGCCCGCCGCTGTCGGCCATCCATGTACATTTCACTCCCAACGCGGTGCTGAGTCGCACGCCAGGCGCCTGACGGGCGGTGCCGGCCGACGGGTCGACGAGCCACAACTGCACATGATCGGTGCGGACCACGGCGAGGGCGTAGTGCGCGCCGTCCGGTGCGTATCCGACGGGAAGGAGGCGGTCGGTGCCGGTCAGCGGCAGCGCCACTGGTCGCGGCGGTCGCCCGTCGAGGCCCGCTACCGAGACGGCTGCGTAGCTCTCGCCTCCGACCGGCGCGCCAGAGGCCGCCGCGAAGCGAACGCCGGCAAGACGATGGATGGGCTCGGCCAGTTCGGCGATCGACGGCATCGCGCGCGGGTGCAGGAGCACGAGACGATCGGCGGCGGGCGAGAGGACGGCGGTCGGCACCGGTGCGGCGTCGAGGATCGCCGGGATCGGCGCCGGCGGCACACGGTACGTCGAGTCCGGCTGCGCCAGGGCCGGCTCGGTCAGGGCAAGCACCACGAGCGCAGTGGCACCGAGGCAGGAGCGGGTCATCGATTGGCCTCCGGAGAGGCGGCGATTGTACCATCCGGCTCATGCACCGCCGGCAGTTCCTCCAGCAGACCGTGATGGGTGGCGCGGCCCTCGCGGCCGCGTCGCCCTCGACCGCGCAGACCCCGTTGGCCCGCGAGCCGGAGCGCATCGCCAGCGCCGCGCTGGCCATCGGCGACGAGGTCGTCGAGCGGAGTGTCGACGACCTCCAGCGCGCCATGACGTCAGGGCAGGTCACCGCGAGGGCGCTGGCCCAGGCCTACCTGCGCCGCATCGACGCCGTCGACCGCCAGGGCCCGTCGCTCAACAGCGTCATCGAGATCAACCCGGACGCGCTCGACATCGCCGAGCAGCTCGACATCGAGCGCAAGGCCGGGCGCGTCCGCGGGCCGCTGCATGGCATCCCCGTGCTGATCAAGGACAACATCGACACCGCGGATCGGATGAAGACGACCGCCGGATCGCTGGCGCTCGTGGAGGCCCGCCCGTTGCTCGACGCCGGCATCGTGACGCGCTTGCGTGCGGCCGGCGCCGTGCTGCTCGGCAAGACGAACCTGAGCGAGTGGGCCAACTTCCGATCCGAGCACTCCACCAGCGGCTGGAGTGGGCGTGGCGGGCTGACCCGCAACCCCTATGCCCTCGATCGCAACGGCTGCGGATCGAGCACGGGGTCGGGCGCCGCCGTCGCGGCCAGCCTCTGCACCGTCGCCGTCGGCACCGAAACCGACGGGTCGATCATCTGCCCGTCGTCACGCAACGGGCTCGTGGGCATCAAGCCGACGGTGGGCCTCGTGAGCCGGAGCGGCATCATCCCGATCTCGGCCACGCAGGACACTGCCGGGCCCATGGCTCGCACCGTGGCCGATGCGGCGGCGCTGCTGCAGGCCCTCGCGGGGCCCGACGATCGCGATGCGGCGACGAAGGGACAGACGCCGGCGGCCGACTACCTCGCCGCGCTGACGCCCGATGCCCTGCAGGGGCGACGCATCGGCGTGATGCGTAACTTCTTCGGGTTCGATGCGCGGGTCGATGGGCTGATGGACGAGGCGATCGCGGCGATCGCGGCTGCAGGCGCGACGATCGTCGACAAGACCAACCTGCCGACGCGCGGCCAGTTCGGCGATGCCGAATACGAGGTGATGCTCTACGAGTTCAAGGCGGGCATCGAGGCGTATCTGGCGACGCTCGGCCCGGGCGCGCCGATGAAGACGCTGGCTGACCTGATGGCCTTCAACGAGGCGCACGCGCAGCAGGAGATGCCGTACTTCGGGCAGGACATCTTCCTCAAGGCGCAGGCGAAGGGGCCCCTGACCGAGCGTGCCTATGTGGCAGCCAGGGCGAAGGCGGCGAGGCTCTCACGGACCGAGGGCCTCGACAAGGTGTTCGCGCGCTGGAAGGTCGATGCGGTGCTCGCGCCGAGTGGGGGACCGGCGTGGCTCACCGATCTGGTGAACGGCGACTACGGCACCGGTGGCAGCTCGGGGCCGGCCGCGGTGTCCGGCTACCCGAGCGTGACCGTGCCGGCCGGCTTCGTGCGCGGCCTGCCGATCGGCGTGTCGTTCGTCGGCCCTGCCTGGTCGGAGGCACGCCTGATCGGCATCGCCTACGCCTACGAGCAGCAGACGCAGCGGCGGCGGCCGCCGCAGTATCTGCCGTCGGCGCTGGTGTAGCACCCAAGGCTCAAGACTCATGGCTCAAGGCTCAACGACCATCGCCTTGGCCCATGGCTCGAGGCTCATGGCTCAAGGCTGTCTGAGCCGTGAGGCCTGAGCCTACCCACGCCTATTTGAACTCGACTTCGAGCTTCTCGACCTCGTTGATCTTGATCCCCTTCATGCCCTTGAGGGCCGTGCGGATCTGATCGATCGACGGGTTGTTGCCGAGCGCCTCGAGCTTCTCCACGCCCTTCGGGTCGGCGAAGATTTCGCCGAAGGCGACGTCGAACAGGGTGATGCGCTGACCCTGGACGTGGGTGGCGTTGGTGCGCACCAGCGTACCCTGCGGCTCGAGCGAGATGGCCACGCGCATGTCCTTGAACATCGGCGCGAGCATCGCCATCATCTCCTTGGGCATCTCCGGCGTGCCCTCGGGCTTCTTCACGGTGTCGCCCTTGGCCTCGGCCTTGGCGAGTTCGTTCAGCATGTCCATCGTGATGACCGACGTGCCGCCCTTGCGCGTCAGCACCATGGGCAGCTTCTCGCCCTTGCCCTTGGCCTGCATCGAGCCCTGGTCCATGTCGGGCAGCGCCGTGCTGACGCTCAGCGTGTTGAAGTCCTTGAAGGCGTAGATGGCCTTCACGCCCTTCATCTCGCCCTGGGTGACCGGCTCGCTCGACAGGAAGGTCACGCCCTCGCCCATCTTCGCGGCCTCGGCCGCCAGCTTCTCCTTCGAGAAGAGCACGGCTGGGTCCATCTTGGGCGCCGCGTCCTTGCCCTCGCCGCCGCCCATCATCGACATCATCCCCATCGCCGAGGAGTTGATGAGCATCGTCTGCTCGAGCGTCCCCGTGCCGTCGGCCTTGACCTTCACCACGGAGTCCACCGAGATGCACCCCACCGTCAGGGCCGCCATCAGGGTCAGGACCGCCATCTTCATCGAACGCATGCGTTCTCTCCCGGGCCCGCAGGCCCTGTCACTCCACGTCGCCAATCCGTCGAATCCCGGATGGTAAGCTGCCACAGGGATGTTCTCGACCCGACTGCCTGCCTCGCTCGTGCCCACCCCGCTGGCCGCAGCGGTTGCGGCACGACGTGCCCGGGGCGGGCGACTGCTCGATCTGACGATCTCCAATCCTACGACGGCAGGGTTGGCATATCCGGAAACGCTGGCCACCGCCTGGTCGAACGTGGCGGCGCTGCGGTACGACCCGGATCCGCGCGGCACGCACGCCGCCCGCGCCACCATCTGCCGCTGGTACGCCTCGGTGGGCGAGACCGTTCCCGCCGACCGGCTGGTGCTCACGGCCAGCACGAGCGAGGCGTACTCCCACCTCTTCAAGCTGCTCTGCGACCCGGGCGACCGCATCCTCGTGCCATGCCCGAGCTATCCCCTCTTCGAACACCTCGCGCACCTGGACGGCGTCGCCACCGATCGCTACGCCTTCCGTGACGCTGGCCGCTGGGTGCTCGACGAGGTCGAACTCGACGCGCAGGTCACCCCGCGCACCCGCGCCCTGATCGTGGTGTCGCCCAACAACCCGACCGGCAGCGTGCCCTCGGCCCGCGAATGGGAGGCCATCGGCGACGTCTGCCGCCGCCACGGCCTGGCCCTCATCGTGGACGAGGTCTTCTCCGCGTATCCCCTGGGTCCAGCCCGGCCGGGGCAGGACGAGCCCGGCCATGTGACCACGCCCGAGGTGCCGGGCGTCCTCACGGTCCGGTTGAACGGGCTCTCGAAGCTTATCGGCTTGCCGCAGGCAAAACTTGGATGGATGCTGGTGGGCGGCCCCGACGACCGGGTTCGCGCCGCCCTCGACGCCCTGGACGTGATCGCCGACACGTACCTGTCGGTGTCCACACCCGTGCAGGCGGCGTTGCCGGCGCTGCTCGAGGCCGGCGCGTCGGTGCGGGCCCAGATTCAGGCGCGCCTGCGCGCCAACCTCGCGGGCATCACCGCGCGCGTGACCGGCAGTGCCATCGACGTCCGGGTGCCCGATGGCGGCTGGAGTGTCGTGCTGCGCGTGCCCTGCCTCGGCGGTCCGGACGACCTGGCCCTCGCCCTGCTCGACCACGACGTCCTCGTGCATCCCGGCTACTTCTACGACCTGCCACACGACGGCTACGTCGTGCTCAGTCTCCTCGCCCCCGAAGGCGACGTGCGGGAGGGCCTCGAGGCACTCTGCACGCTGCCCCTGCTCCAGCTCACGTGACCCTCATGCCCCATGCTTCGCTCGGTCGCCGCGCCGGTCTCCTGCTCCCGCTGTTCTCCGCGCGATCGACGCGCAGTTGGGGCATCGGCGACATCGCCGATCTCGCTCGTCTCGGCCCATGGCTGCGCGCCTCGGGCTTCCGCCTGCTCCAGGTGCTGCCGGTCAACGACATGGCGACCGGGCAGACCTCGCCCTACTCGGCGCTCAGCGCCATGGCCATCGAGCCGCTCTACATCGCCGTCGACGATCTCGAGGACGTGCAGGCGCTGGGCGACGCGGCGTTCCCGGCCGACGCCGCGGCGCGCCGGGCCGCGATGAACGCCTCGGCCGGCGTGCCCTATGCCGAGGTGATGGCGATCAAGGGCGAGGCGTTGCGCCGGGCCTTCGAGCACTTCCGCAACACGGACTGGGCACACGACACGCCGCGCGCCAAGGACCTTCGCGCCTACATCGACCAGGAGCGCTGGTGGCTCGACGACTACGCGATGTTTCGCGTGCTCCACGACCACTACGACGCCCGCGCCTGGTGGGAGTGGCCTGCCGGGCTGGCCGCGCACGAGCCCGAGGCGATCGCCGAGGCCCGCGCCGCGCACGCCGATGCGGTCCTCGAGACGTGCTGGACGCAGTGGGTCGCGCAGCGTCAGTGGGAGCAGGCGCGCCGGGAGCTCGACGGCATCGCGCTGGTGGGCGATCTGCCCTTCATGGTGAGTGCCGACAGTGCCGACGTGTGGGCCCGCCAGTCGCTGTTCTCGCGCGAGGCCAGCGTCGGGACGCCACCCGATGCCTTCTCGGAGACCGGCCAGGACTGGGGCCTGCCCGTGTACCTGTGGGAGGCGATGCGCGCCGACGGCTTCGCCTGGTTGCACGCCCGTGGTCGCCGCATGGCCGCGATGTTCGATGGCTTCCGCATCGACCATCTGGTCGGCTTCTATCGCACCTACTGGCGCCCCGCCAACGGCGACACGCCGTACTTCGAGCCGCGCGACGAGGATGCCCAGCGCCAGCTCGGGGAAGAGGTCGTGGCGGCGTTTGCCAGTGCCGGCGCCGCGCTCATCGCCGAGGACCTCGGCACGATTCCCGACTTCGTCCGCGCCTCGCTCGACGCGTTGCAGCTGCCGGGCTACAAGGTCATGCGCTGGGAACGGCAGTGGCACACCGAGGGGCAGCCGTTCCACGACCCGGCCACCTACGACCCGATCTCGCTGGCCACCACTGGCACCCACGACACCGACATGCTGGCCGACTGGTGGGAGACGACGACCGACGAGGAGCGTGAGGCGATGCTGGCCCTGCCGAGTCTGCGGGAGGCCGGCTTCACCGCCACCCAGCCGTATGACGACCGCCTGCGCGACGCGCTGCTGGCCACCCTGCTGCAGTCCGGCTCGGACCTCGTGATCTTCCCGCTGCAGGACGTCTTCGGCTGGCGCGATCGCATCAACGTCCCGGCGACCGTCGGCCCGGAGAACTGGAGCTGGGCCAGTCCGATTCCCGTGGACCGGCTCCTCGACGACGCTGTGGCCCGCGAACGCGCCCAGACGTTGCGCGCGATGGTCGAGGCGAGCCGCCGGTAGGCGAGGGCGGACGCGGACGCCTCCGGGAGGCGTCCCTCCCACATCCATGGACGAAGAACTCGGACCCGTCAGAGCGCCTGAACTCGAGGGCGCCGTCGCCTGGCTCAACACACCGGCGCCGATCACGCTCGCGCAGCTGCGCGGCAAGATCGTGCTGCTCGATTTCTGGACCTACGGCTGCATCAACTGCCAGCACGTGCTGCCCGATCTGCAGCGGCTGCCGGCCAGGTTCGCCGATGTGCTGGTCGTCATCGGCATCCACGCGGCCAAGTTCGACAACGAGCGGAGCACCGACAACATCCGCCGGACGCTGCAGCGCCTCGGCATCCGCCATCCCGTCGCCAACGACGCGGCGTTCCGCATCTGGCAGGCGTACACCGTGCGGGCGTGGCCGACGCAGGTGCTCATCGACCCGCGCGGCTATGTGGTCGGCACGGCCACGGGCGAAGGGCATGGGGCCAGGCTCGAGGAGGTGATCGCCGCCGTCGCGGCCGTGTTCGAGGCGGAAGGCGGCCTCGATCGCACGCCGCATCTGCTGACCCCCGAGACCGTCGCGCCCGACGGCCTGCTCGCGTTCCCCGGCAAGGTGCTCGCGGACGAGTCGTCCTCGCGGCTGTTCATCGCCGATACCGGACACCATCGCGTGCTGCAGACCGATCTGGAGGGACGTCTGCAGCGGGTCTTCGGCACCGACAGCGCCGGGCGCACCGATGGGGCCGCCACGGAGGCGCAGTTCCATCATCCCCAGGGGATGGCGGTGGCTGGCGACACGCTCTGGGTGGCCGATGCCGGCAACCACCTGATTCGGCGCATCGATCTCGCGACGGGCCTCGTCGAGACCGCCGCCGGCACCGGACGCCAGCAGACATGGCAGCAGACCGACGGGGGCGCCGCCCTCGAGACGTCACTCAACTCCCCCTGGGACGTCGCGTGGGACGGCCGCCTGCTCTTCATCGCCATGGCCGGGCCGCACCAGATCTGGTTGCTCGATCCGCAGCAGGGCCTGGTCATCCGCTACGCCGGCACAGGGGCGGAGGGGCGCCACGACGGCCACGTGGACGAGGCGGCGTTCGCGCAGCCGTCCGGACTCGCCTTGCTCGACCGCACGCTCCACGTCGCCGACGCCGAAGCCAACGTCGTCCGTGCGCTGGCGCTGCCGCCTGACAATCAGGTGCGGACCCTGGCCGGCGGCGATCTGTTCGCGTTCGGCGACGTCGACGGCGTGGGCGATGCGGTCCGCCTGCAGCACCCGCTCGGGTTGTGCGTGTCTGGCGATGTGGTGTTGATCGCCGATACGTACAATCATCGAATCAAGCGTCTCGACCCTCGTCGAGGTCGAGTCATGAGCTGGACCGGAGCCGGGCGGCCCGGGCACGTGGATGGGGCGCCAGGCGCGGCCTGCTTCCACGAACCGGCCGGCCTCTCCGCGACAGGACGCCACGTCTACGTGGCCGACACGAACAACCACGCGGTGCGGGTGGTGGATCTCGCCAGCGGCGAGGTCCAGACACTCGACATCCGCTGATGCACACGCAACAGATTTAGCCGTCGACCGTCCGCCTTCGCTACGGCGACGGCGCACACGCCACGCAACAGATGTCGCCGTCGACCTTCAGGTCGACGGACGCGTCAGCAAGAGGAGATACCGATGATTCGCACGTCGAAGGCACAGTGGAACGGATCGCTCAAGGACGGCAAGGGCACGATCGCGCTCGGCAGCGGCGCGTATGAAGGGCAGTACTCGTTCGGGTCGCGCTTCGAGAGCGGCACGGGCACCAATCCCGAAGAGCTGATCGCAGCGGCACACGCCGGCTGCTTCTCGATGGCGCTCTCGGCCGGTCTCGGCAAGGCCGGCATCACGCCGACCCGCATCTCGACCGAGGCCAAGGTCCACCTCGAGAAGGTGGGCGACGGCTTCAGTGTGACGCGCATCGATCTGGTGACCGAAGCGGAGGTGCCCGGCGTCGACGAGGCCACCTTCCTCGAACACGCCGAGGCCGCCAAGAAGGGCTGCCCGATCAGCCGCGCCCTGGCGTCGGTGGAGATCACGCTGAGCGCGAAGCTGGTCTGAGAATGCCGCAATGCCGAATGCGGGGAATGCCGTTGATTCTGGGGCTTCGACATTCACGACATTCACGGCATCGCGGCATCTCGGCATTCGCGGCGGGCTACTGACGCCGGTCATCAGTAGCCCGCCGCGTACCCGTCCTTCCGGCTCTCCGACGCGCCGAAGTAGACGCCGTCCTGGCGCATGATGGCCTGGTAGCCGCCATACATGCCGTACGCGCTGGTCACCTTATGGCCGCGTCGCATCAGCTCGCGGATCGTCTCTGGCGGGTAGCCTGCCTCGAGGCTCAGTTCGCCGACGTCGGCGAGGTGTCCCGTGCGCGGGAACGACCCCGCGTGGTAGATGCGCGGCGCGTCACCGGCTTCCTGCAGGTTCATCCCGAAGTCGATCAGGTTCAGCAGCACCTGCACGTGCCCCTGCGGCTGCATGTCGCCGCCCATCAGGCCGAAGCTCAACCAGGGCTGGTCGTCCTTCGTGACGAAGGCAGGGATGATCGTGTGGAACGGCCGCTTGCCCGGGGCGTAGCTGTTCGGGTGCCCTTCGGTGAGCTCGAACCACATGCCCCGGTTGTGCAGCGCGAAGCCGAGCCCCTCGGCCACCTCGAGTGACCCGAACGACAGTGAGTTGCTCTGGATGAGCGACACCATGTTGCCGTCCTTGTCGGCCGTCGTCAGATACACGGTGTGGCTGTCGACAGGGAAGCCGGTGGTGTAGACGCCGGCGCGGTCGGCCTTCACGAGCGCTCGCCTCTGCGCGCCGTACTCCTTCGACACCAATCGCTCCACCGGCACCCTCATGGCCGAGGCATCGGCATAGACGCTGGCGAGATCCTCGAAGGCGAGCTTCTTGGCTTCGGTGAACCAGTGCACGTGGTCGGCGCTGCCGAAGCCGGCCTTGGCGATGTCGACGCCTTCGAGCACGTTGAGCATCTGCAGCACGGCGCTGCCCTGGGTGTTGGGCGGCAGTTCCCACACGCGGTAGCCGCGGTACGTCGTGCTCACGGGCGTGAGCCACTCGGAGGTGTGCGCGGCGAAGTCCTCGACCGACAGGTAGCCACCCTGGGCCGTGATGTGCGCCGCGATGGCCGCGGCGATCGGACCCTTGTAGTAGGCGTCACGCCCGCCCTTCGCGATCTGCTCGAGGCTGGTCGCGAGCCCGGGATTGCGGAAGATCTCGCCCTTCTTCGGGAAGGCGCCGCCAGGCATGTACAGGGCGCGCAGGTTGGCGAAGCTGCCGGCCGGCGTGCCGGGCAGGCGCTGGCTGAGGCGCAGCGACGAGTCGTCCGAGATGTCCGGCGCAATCGGCAGGCCATCACGTGCGTACGCGATGGTCGGCGCGAGCAGGCGCGCCATCGGCATCGATCCGAAACGGCCATGCAGCGCGAACCAGCCGTCGACACATCCGGGCACGCTCACCGCGAGCGGGCCGTTGGCCGGAATCTGTTTCAGGCCGCGCCGCTTCAGTTCCTCGAGCGTCATGCCACGCGCCGAACGCCCGCTGGCGTTCAGGCCGTACAACTGCTTCGTCTTCGCGTCCCAGACGATGGCGAAGAGGTCGCCACCGATGCCGCTGTTGCCGGGGTCGCCGAGTCCGAGGAAGGCGTTGGCCGCGATCGCGGCGTCCACGGCGTTGCCACCGCCCTTCAGCACGTCGAGGGCAATCTGCGTCGCGAACGGATGGCTCGTCGCGACCATGCCGTTGCGGGCGATGACCTCGGAGCGACTGGCGAAGCTGCGCCCCGACAGGCGGTCCTGGGCGGTGATCCTGGCGCCGGCCGCGACGGCCACGAGGGCCACCGCGGCGATGACGGCACGCGTGGCGGTCGGCCTCATGACCGCGACCCCGCGACGATCCCGAGGTGCGCGACGTGGTGGCGGCCGTGCCAGGCGTACATCTGCACCAGCGTGTCGAGGCTCATCGGCCCGCGGTCCGGATGCACCAGTTCGCGGGCGAACGCCGCCTCCGGCAGTGCCTCGAGCAGCGTGGCCCAGCGCTGATGCACGGCCGCCAGCAGCGCCAGCGAGATCTCCACCGGTGCCAGCGCCGCGTCCGGCAGTTCCGCCCAGGCCTTCTCGTCGTACGCCTTGATCGTCGGCCGATCCTCGGTCAGCAGCCAGCGCGTACGGACGTAGGCGTTGACGTGGCTGTCGGCGACATGGTGGATGACCTGACGCGCCGTCCAGCCGCCCTCGCGATAGGGCGTGGCCAACTGCACCTCGGTCAGGGGCGTGGCCACCGCCCGCAACGCCTCCGGGAACTGACGGATCGAGGCGATCGAGGCAGGACGCACACTGGCGCGGTCGTCGTCGACCACCTGGAAACGGCCGACGGGATAGCGAAGGGCTTCGGACATGGGCGAAGTCTATCAATCCTGAATTCGGAATTGCGCGCACCTGGTTTGGGTAGGGCCGGCTCTCGAGCCGGCCGTCACCGCCCGATCGTCTTCATCCCGTCCGGTGCATACCGTTCTCCCGCGACGGCGCCCTTCGGGCTGATGGACTCGAGACGCGACAGATCGGCCTCGTCGAGGACGACGCTCGTCGAGGCGAGGTTCTCCTCGAGCCGCGTGATGCTGCGGGTCCCCGGAATCGGCACCATGTCGTCGCCCTGCGCCAGCACCCACGCGAGTGCGAGCTGCGCGGGCGTGCAGCCCTTCGCCTGCGCCATCGCGGCCACCGCGTCGACCACGGCCAGGTTCTTCGCGAAATTGTCGCCCTGGAAGCGCGGCGATCGACGCCGGAAGTCGTCTGCCGCGAAGTCCTCGAACCGCCGGATGGCTCCGGTCAGGAAGCCGCGCCCGAGCGGGCTGTAGGGGACGATCGTGATGCCCAGCTCGCGGCAGGTGCCGAGGATGCCGTCCTCGATGTCTCGACTCCACAGCGAGTACTCGGTCTGCAGCGCCGCGATCGGGTGCACGGCATGCGCGCGCCGGATGGTGTCGCTGCCGGCTTCCGACAGGCCCAGGAAGCGCACCTTGCCCGCGGTCACGAGGTCGGCCATCGCGCCGACGGTCTCTTCGATCGGCGTGTTCGGATCGACGCGGTGCTGGTAGTACAGGTCGATGTGATCGACGCCCAGGCGCTGCAGGCTGCCGTCGCAGCTCGCGCGCACGTACTCGGGCGTGCCGTTGATCGACCGCCTGGTCGGGTCCACCAGGTCGCGGACGATGCCGAACTTGGTGGCGATGAGGACCTGGTCGCGGTGCGGCGTCAGCGCCTGGCCGACCAGCCGCTCGTTGGTGTACGGGCCGTACATGTCGGCGGTGTCGAACAGGGTCACCCCGAGGTCCACGGCGCGGTGGATCGTCGCGATGGACTCGGCATCGTTGCGTGGCCCATAGAAGTCGGACATGCCCATGCAGCCGAGGCCGAGGGCGGAGACGGACACTGTGGCGGGACCGAGCGTGCGGGTCTGCATCAGGACAGGGTGCACGCCTCGGCGTGAATCACCAAGCCGTGCCCTCGCTCGAGTCGGTGGCGAACTCGACCGTCGCTGAGTGAGAATGAGCCCGGGAGGAGTGGTGACCGAGCAGCGTTCCCTCGAAGTGCAGCGTCAGGAGTTCGGCGCGCGACGGTTTCTGGCCATGCCGCTGGCTGGCCTGCTGGCGTGGCTCGCTGTGGCCGCCGGGGGTGTCCTCGCCCCGCAATCGGCGTGGCTCATCCTCTTCATCGCCACCGGCTCGATCGTCTACCTGGGCATCGGGCTGTCCAAGCTCACCGGCGAAGACTTCACGGACCGGTCGCGGCCGAAGAACGCCTTCGATGCGCTGTTCTTCCACACTGTCGCGATGTCACTGCTCGTGTACGGCATCGCCATCCCGTTCTTCCTCGTCGAGCCCTCGTCGCTGCCGCTGTCGGTCGGCATCCTGAGTGGCCTGATGTGGCTGCCGGTGTCGTGGCTGCTGCAGCACTGGATCGGCTACTTCCACGCCGGCGCGCGCACCGCCCTCCTGGTCGCGGCGCACTACCTGTTCCCGCAGCACCGGTTCATCGTCATCCCGCTGCTCATCGTCGCCGTCTACATCGTCACTATCGCGGTTCTGGAGCGGAGGTGGCTAGGCGTGCGCCGGTCTTAGCTAGCGAAGCGCTCTCTTCTCGATCGTCCATGAGACCTCCCAGTCCGACTCGTCCCAGTCCCCCTGGTCGCCGCAAACGCGTGAGCCTGCAGCTCTCGCGTTGTGTGTTTCACACTCCTTGACGGCGATCGCGTCGTTCTCCTGCACGAACACGCCAACGATGCTCGTGTCGATGAACCCGTGATCGCTCTGATCCTCACGAATCAGGATACAGACATTCATCATTACTCCTGAGCCATGCGCGCGGGCTATCCTGGCGGTCCATGCCTGCTCACTCGAAGACTCGCCCGTGCCGGTTGGTGGCCACCATTCTCCCATCGTCATCGACGATTGAGAACAGGCCGCAGCTTGTCGGCGCTGGAGCCGCCTGACATGTCCGAGCCGCGCGCGCGATACGGCTGGCAGTCCGGCTTCCCGGAGTTCCAGTCTTCGGATCCTCGAGCCATCCGCGAGCGCCTCCAGTCGTTCGTGCGCGACGCGTCACCCGAGCAGGTTCGCGCGTGGTCGGACTCCATCCCGCCCCTGCAGCGTGAGGTTGGCGAAGTGCTGCTTCGAGACAGGCTCGCGGATCGCTACTCGGCCATTCTCGAGTACGAGCTGCCGATGGAGTCGAGGCGCCCCGATGTCGTGCTGCTCGTTGGCGACGGCGTCCTGGTGATCGAGCTCAAGGGCAAGGAGGTCCCGTCGCAGGCCGACATCGACCAGGCGGCCGCCTATGCGCGAGACCTCAGGTGCTATCACCGCGAGTGCTGGCAAAAGGAGGTGGTGCCGGTCCTCGTGCCTACGCTGGCCAAGGGCTATCTTCGCCGGTCGGGCGACGTCCACATTGCCGGACCAGATGCGGTCGATACACTCGTCGACCAGCTCTCAGCGCGGGCGACGTCATGCCACGTGATCAGTCGCGAGCAATTCCTCGACGAATCGGCGTACTGCCCGTTACCGACACTGATTCAGGCGGCGCGCGAACTGTTCGACTCGCGGGAGCTTCGCCGCATCCATCGCGCACACGCAGCCACGGCGCCTGCCGTAGAGTCGGTGAGCGAGATCATCCATCACGCGGCGTCCTCCAGATCACGGCATCTGGTCCTCGTGACCGGCGTGCCGGGCGCAGGCAAGACCCTTGTGGGCTTGCAGACCGTCCATG
>LNFM01010731.1_pt1 | contig 14935 bp, 17 predicted proteins | sample 596031 | NCBI WGS metagenome assembly LNFM01 (sample SAMN04254537, study PRJNA301005) | activated carbon metagenome | isolation source: dual media filters at the Ann Arbor, Michigan drinking water treatment plant | place: USA: Ann Arbor
CTTCGACGACGGTGGTTTCCGTCTCAAGGCCCTTGTTCTCTTCGACGGTGATGACACCCTCGTTGCCGACCTTCTGCATCGCGTCAGCGATCTGACGACCGATTTCCGCTTCGCCGTTGGCCGAGATGGTGCCGACCTGAGCAACTTCGGCGCTGTCCTTGACGGGGCGCGAGGCTGCCTTGATCTGGGCGACGACCTTGGTGACCGCGAGGTCGATCCCGCGCTTCAGGTCCATCGGGTTCATCCCGGCGGCCACGGCCTTGAGGCCGTCCTTGATGATGGCCTGCGCCAGCACGGTCGCGGTGGTGGTGCCGTCACCGGCCTCATCATTGGTGCGGGAAGCGACTTCCTTCACCATCTGCGCACCCATGTTCTCGAACTTGTCCGCAAGCTCGATCTCTTTGGCAACGGTCACGCCGTCCTTGGTGATGCGCGGGGAGCCGAACGACTTGTCGATCACCACGTTGCGGCCTTTGGGGCCGAGGGTCACCTTCACAGCGTCAGCCAGGATGTTCACGCCGCGCAACATGCGGTCGCGGGCATCAGTGTCGAATTTGACGTCTTTAGCAGCCATTATGATAGCTCCTTGAATGGGTTGATTGCGGAAAGCGTAGGTCGGGCTTCAGCCCGACTCCCCTCAGGCGATGATGCCGAGGATGTCGCTTTCCTTCATGATCAGCAGGTCTTCGCCGTCCAGCTTCACTTCGGTGCCGGACCATTTGCCGAACAGGACGCGGTCGCCCTTCTTGACGGACGGTGCGATCAGCTCGCCCGAATCCTTGCGTGCGCCTTCGCCGACGGAAATGATCTCGCCCTCGGCGGGCTTTTCCTTGGCGGTATCCGGGATGATAAGCCCGCCTTTGGTCTTGTCTTCGCCTTCGATGCGACGGACCAGAACGCGGTCATGCAGTGGTTTGAAAGCCATCTGGGGTACTCCCTTGAGTTTCCAGGTTTGATCTTGATTAGCACTCAGCTTGCCCGAGTAGTCAACACCTCAGACCCGGCTTTTCGCTTTGGATTTTGTCAGTCCAATGCCACGATGGCGCCGACCGAACCAAAGGTGAATGTCCGAATGTCCCGCCTGAAGTCTTGCCTGTCCGCCTTCCTTCTGAGCGGCCTAGTTTCCGGACCCCTGTCGGCCGCCTGCGTTGGCCAGAACCTGTTCGCAACGATGGATCCCGCCCGTCAGGCCGAGATCGCCGCCTCGGCCGATGCGATGCCGTTTGCCACCGGCAATTTCTGGCGCGCGACGCGGGGGGACGAGGTCATCACCATCGCCGGTACCTACCACTTCGACGATCCGCGCCACGCCCCGACCATTGCGGCGCTGACCCCGCTCATCACCACGGCCAGCACCGTTCTGGTCGAGGCCGGACCCGAAGAGGAAAAGGCGCTCATGTCGAAGATCGCCAAGGACCCCTCGACCATGGTGATCACCGAAGGCCCGCCGCTGAACCAGCTCCTCCCGCCCGACATCTGGGATCCGCTGTCCAAGGCCCTGTCCGACCGTGGCATTCCGCCCTTCATGTCCGCCAAGTTCCAGCCCTGGTACGTGCTGACCCTGCTGTCGATCCCGCCCTGCGCGATGTCGTCGATGACGGAGAAACCCAAGGGTCTGGACGGCATGGTCATCGACACCGCCCAGGCCGCAGGCGTCCCGGTGCGCGGGCTGGAGCCGTTCGACACCCTCTTCACCATTTTCGGCGAGCTTACCACGGATGACCTGACCGAAATGCTCGCCTCCACTCTCGCGATCGAGGACAAGAGCGAGGACTACTTCACCACCCTCGTCGACAGCTACTTCGCCGGCGAAAGCCGCAAGGCCTGGGAGCTGATGCGCTTCATCAGCTATGACATGCCGGGCTACACCCGCGCCGAAGTCGACGCGGAATTCGCCAAGATGGAAGAGATCGTCGCCGCGCGCCGCAACCGGGCCTGGATTCCGGTCCTGACCGAAGCCTCGGCCAAGGGCCCGGTCTTCAGCGCTTTCGGGGCCTTGCACCTGTCGGGCGAAGACGGGGTGCTGAACCTCTTGCAGAAAGAAGGCTTCACGCTGGAAGAGCTGCCATTGTGATCCTTCCCGGCAGGCTTGCCCGGCTTTACATCCTCGACCTCGGCCTCTTCGACGTCCGTGGGGGTGAGCGGATCATCGGCATCCCCGGCTACCTGATGCAGACCGATCTTGGCGCGAACATCCTCTTCGACACCGGCTTTCCGCCCGAGTATCTCACCGACCCCGACCGCCCGGATCAGGACGGCCTCCCCCGCTTTGGCCGTCTGATCGACTTCCGCCGCGACCAGACCGCCGAAGGCGCGCTGGCGCTACTGGGCCTTACGCCCTCCGACATCGACCTCGTCATCCTGTCCCACGGCCATATCGACCACGTCGGCTCCCTGCCCCTTTTCGCCCACGCCCCCATCGTCCTGACCACCCGCGAACGGGCCGAGCCCGCGCCGCTTTACTTCGGCAACGCCCGCCCGATCCCCTGGCCCAAGGCCACCTACCACCCGATCGACACCGACACGCCCGTCTGCGAAGGCCTCACCCTGCTGCCCACCCCCGGCCACACGCCCGGCCACCTCTCCGCACTCCTAGACCTGCCCGACGGCCGCAGCGTTATCCTCGCGGCCGACGCGATCAACCGCGCCTCGGAACCCGCCGAGGCCTTCGCCGATTCGATGGACCCCGCCGCCTCGCAGGCCTCCGCCACGCGGCTCATGTCGCTAATGTCCCCCGGCGCGACGCTGATCTACGGCCACGAGCCCACCCAATGGCCCGACCTGCCCAAAGCCCCGCAACCGTGGTGAGCGACCGCCGTCTGGGCCTTGCGATGGTCTTCATTGCGACCCTGTCGTGGAGCACCGCGGGCCTCTTCATCCGCGCCGCCGACACCGACCTTGTGAACATCATCTTCTGGCGCGGCATCTTTGGCGTGCTGGGAATGGCCGTCGTCCTGCTGGTCTTCCAGGGCTGGGCGGGGCTTGGCAGCTTCAAGCGCCTCGGCAAGGCGGGCTGGGCCTATGTGCTGGTTTCGGTCCTGACGCTTCCAGCCTATCTGGCCAGCCTCCATCTCACCTCCATCGCCCATGTCGCCATCATCTACGCCACGGTTCCGCTGATGACCGCCGGCCTCGCCTGGCTCGTCCTGCGCGAGGCTGCCCCCCGTTCCGCCATCGTCGCCGCGCTCGTCGCCCTGGGCGGAGCGGTCTTCATGGTCGGCCTCAGCACGGACGGCACCATGCTGGGCGACGTGCTGGCGGTGGCGATGACCTTCGGAATGGCGGTCCTGGTCGTCCTTGCCCGCCGCAACCCCGAGATTCCGGCCCTCGCCGCGGGCCTTGTCGCCACGCTGATGACCGTCGTCGCCGTCCTGCCGTTCGCCACGACCTCTGTACCGGATGGCAAGACCATCCTCATCCTGGCAATCTTCGGCCTGTCGAACTCGCTCCTCGGCTTTGCACTGTTCATCCTGGGCTCGCGCCGCATCCCGGCCGTCGAAACCGCCCTGATCGGAGCGCTTGAAGCCCCGATTGCCCCGGTCTGGGTCTGGTTGATGTTCGGCGAAACGCCCCAGCCCGCCACCATCGCGGGCGGCCTTATCGTCTTTGCCGCGGTCTTCTGGCACATCCTGCGCAGCGCTCGGGCCTGACACCGATAATCGGGGGCGCCCCGCAGGACGCCCCCCTTCAGCCTTACCGCTGCCCCGACTTGCCGGGGATCATTCCCCGCTTCGGCACCAACTTCAGGCCTTGCAGCCCTTTCGTGGACCGAAGGCTTGCCGGGTTGAACCCCGGACCCTTCGTGGACTTGTTCAACGGCTTCAGCCCCGCCATGGCGGGTTTTCCAGTCTTTGTGTTCGGCATGATCTGCCCCTGTCTTGGATTAGGTTGGAAGGGCCGGCACGAAACCGGCCACGAGACGGCGCTTACGCCGAAACGGTCTTGTCCATTCTTAGGGCACTCCTCGGGTGATGGGCTGCACGCGGGCCGTCAGGCCCTACTCATGCCCCCACAAGGGGGCGTCAGACGGTCAGTTCCATGACACGGACACTCCTCTACCAAGGTCTCCATCATGCCACATCCCGCCCCGCGTGACAATCGCCCCGCCCTCGCCTATACCGCCCGCGAACCGCGAAACCTCCCAAAGGCATCCCATGACCACCCTCGTCTTCGGCCACAAATCCCCCGACACCGACTCCACCGGCTCGCCCATCATCTGGGCCTGGTACCTGTCTGAAACCGGCACCCCGGCGAAACCCGTCCTTCTGGGCGAACCCAACACCGAAGCCGCCTTCGTCCTGCGTCACTGGGGCCTCGACAAGCCCGCGATCATCTCGGACGTGACCGCTGACGACAAGGTGGTGATCGTCGACACCAACAACCCCGCCGAACTGCCGCCCTCGATCAACGAGGCGAAGATCCAGAGCATTATCGACCACCACCTCCTGGTCGGTGGCATCAAGACCAAGAACCCGATCGACATCACCATCCGCCCGCTGGCCTGCACCGCGACCATCATGCACGACCTGATGGGCGACGCCGTGGCCAAGGCCCCGAAGCACATCAAGGGCGCGATGCTGTCCTGCATCCTCTCCGACACGCTGGAGTTCCGTTCGCCCACTACCACCCCGCACGACCGTGCCGTGGCCGAAAAGCTGGCCGCCGATCTTGGCGTGAACATTACCGACCTCGCGACCAGGATGTTCGAGGCCAAGTCCGACGTCTCCGCCTTCTCGGACGCCGAACTCCTGCGGATGGATTCGAAGGAATACAACGTCGCCGGCAAGGAACTCCGCGTCTCGGTCCTTGAAACCACCGCGCCGAAGGTCGTCCTTGACCGCAAGGACAGCCTGATGCGCTCGATGGTCGACGTGGCGAAAGAGGACGGGGCCGATCAGGTCCTTCTCTTCGTCGTCGACATCATCAAGGAAGAGGCGACGCTGCTGGTCCCGAACGACCTCGTGAAGCAGATGGCCGAAGCCTCGTTCGGCGCCAAGGTCACCGGCGACACCGTCGTCCTGCCGGGCATCATGAGCCGCAAGAAGCAGATCATCCCGGCGCTGAAGCTCTGATTTCAGGCCTGTTGCGCAACCGTTCGTGCATACGCGCGTATGCATGGGCGGTATACGCGATGTAGACGGGTTGTAGACCGCCGGATTTGCTCTGAAAGGGCCATGGAATGACCGAAATCATCCGCTCCCTCGCTGACCTGACCGGCCGCTATGATGCCGTCTTCTGCGACCTCTGGGGCTGCCTGCACAACGGAAAGACCGCCTATCCAGCCGCCGTCGCGGCCCTGCAGTGTTTCCGCGCGACAGGTGGGAAAGTCGTGCTTCTGACCAACGCGCCCCGCCCAAAACCCAGCGTGATCAAACAGTTGGATGCCCTTGGCGTTCCCCGTGACGCCTATGATCTTGTGGTGACCTCGGGCGATGCAGCCCAGATGGGCATGATCTCGGGCGCTGTCGGCCGCCGCGTCCACCACATCGGCGCGCTGAAGGATGAGGTTTTCTTCACCGACTTAGCCGACGATCTTGCCGCCTACGCCGCGACCCAGCCGCCGATCGAGCGTGTCGCCCTGAAGGACGCCGAAGGCATCGTCTGCACCGGCCTCGCCGACGACCTGACTGAGACGCCCGACGACTACCGCGCTGCCCTCTTGCTGGGAAAGACCCTGGGACTGCCGATGCTCTGCGCCAACCCGGACATCATCGTCGACATGGGCGACAAGCGGCTGTACTGCGCCGGGGCCCTCGCGCAGGCCTATGAGGAAATGGGCGGCACCGCGCTGTATTTCGGCAAGCCGCATCCGCCGATCTACGATCTTGCCCGCCGCCGTCTGGCCGAAGCCGGTGGTCCGGCCGACCCGCAGATTCTGTGCATCGGCGACGGGATTTCCACTGACGTGCAGGGCGGCATCGCCGAAGGGCTGGATACGCTCTTCATCACCGGAGGGCTGGAGGCTGAACGCTTTGGCCCCGATGTCGAGAACCCCGAGGCCGCCCTGGTCGAGGCTTGGCTTTCCGAACGCGAGCTGTCGCCGACCTATGCCATGGGCCGGTTACGCTGACAGCTCGGTAACTTTCGTTCGCAGATTCAAGTCTGATTGAACAATTCTTGCGCGACGGATTGTGCTGCGCCGCAGCATGTGCTAGCTTCCCGCCATGACCGGAAGGGAATCGGACCCCATGCTCGACAACATGCCCCGTGGCACGATCTGCATCGAGGACATCGAAATCGGCATGTCCCGCCACCTGATGAAGGTCGTAACCGACCGGGATATAAGTCTTTTTGCTGAAGTCTCAACCGACCGGAACCCCGTCCACCTGGACGAACAATACGCCCAGGACACCATCTTCGAAGGCCGCATCGCGCACGGGATGCTGACCGCGGGCCTGATCTCTGCCGTGATCGGCGAACAACTTCCCGGCCATGGCACCGTCTATCTGGGCCAGTCGCTCAAGTTCATGGCTCCCGTCCGCCCCGGCGACATGGTCCGGGCCGAGGTCACCGTGACCGCCATCGACCACGCCAAACGCCGAGTCACCCTTGAAACCCTGGCCTCGGTGGGTAAAACCGTTGTGTTGAAGGGTGAGGCGCTGGTTCTTGCGCCCAGCCGCAAGTTCGACTGACGGGGCAGACGCCCCTTGAAGGGCGCGGATGCAGATTCATCAGGACTTCCAGTGGCTTGACCCGTCTGCCCGGGGTGCCTCCGTTGCCATGGGCAATTTCGACGGCGTGCATCTGGGGCATCGTTCGGTCATCGACCTGGCCCGGGGCCGTGGCCCCTTGGGCATCATCACCTTTGAACCCCACCCCCGCCAGTTCTTCGCCCCGGCCGCCCCGCCCTTCCGCCTGATGAACGCCGAGGCGCGGGCCAACCGGCTGGCGAAGCTGGGCGTCGAACACCTGTTCCAGCTGCCCTTCAACCGCGCTCTTGCCGCGCTGACGCCCGAGGACTTTGCGCAAAAGGTGCTCGCCGAAGGCTTCGGGATTTCCCACGTCGTCGTCGGCGCAGACTTCTGCTTTGGCAAGGGCCGGGCCGGGACCGCGCAGGACCTGCGTCAACTCGGCGAGCGTTTCGGCTTTGCCACCACCATCGCGCCGCTAGTCGAAATCGCCGGGCGCGAGGTCTCTTCCACCGCCATCCGCCAGGCCCTGACCGAGGGCCGTCCCCGCGATGCCGCCGACATGCTGGGCCACCTGCACCGCATCGAGGGCGAGGTGATCCATGGCGAAAAGCGCGGGCGGGAACTGGGATATCCCACGGCAAACATGGCCCTCAACGGCCTGCACCTGCCGCGCTTTGGCGTCTATGCGGTGAAGGTCGATGTCCTGACCGGCCCCCATGCCGGGGCCTACATGGGGGCCGCCAGCCTTGGCGTGCGGCCAATGTTCAACGGCGAGGTGCCGAACCTCGAAACCTTCCTTCTCGACTTCAAGGGCGACCTCTACGGCCACCACCTGTCTGTCGCGCTGGTCGATTTCCTGCGGCCCGAGCTGAAGTTCGACGGCCTGCCCGCGCTGATCACTCAGATGGAGGCCGACTGCGCCCAGGCGCGCAAGATATTGGCCGGGCTATGACCACGCCCCGCCCCCGTTTCTGGGAAACCGTTCCTCTCGCGAAGATGACCCAACAGGAATGGGAGGCGCTATGCGACGGCTGCGGCAAGTGCTGCCTGAACAAGCTGGAGTATGAGGACACCGGCGAGGTCGCCTATACCCGCGTTGCCTGCCGCCTCTTGGATGGCGACACCTGCCAGTGCATGGACTATCCGAACCGCAAGATGCATGTGCCGGAATGCGTGGTCCTGACGCCCAAGACCTTGCCGAAGATCGCCTACTGGATGCCTGCCACCTGTGCCTACAAGCTTCTGTTCCATAAGAAGAAACTTCCGGACTGGCATCCGCTGGTGACCGGCGACCCCGACAGCACCCACATCCATGGCCAGTCGATCAAGGGGCTGACGCTTTCAGAGCTCGACGTGCCCGAGGATGACTGGGAAGACTATCTGATCGAGGAATTCCCCTGATGCGCTTTGCTTCCGACAACACCTCGGGCGCCGCGCCCGAGATCATGGCCGCGATCCTGAAGGCGAACGAGGGCTATGAACGGTCCTACGGCGCCGATACGGCGATGGCGCGGGTGACCGACCTTGTGCGCGAGATCTTTGAGGCGCCCGAGGCCGAGGTCCGGCTTGTCGCCACCGGCACCGCCGCGAACGCCCTTGCCATCGCCACCCATGTCCAGCCCTGGGACGGCGTATTCTGCCACCGCCACGCCCATATCGCCGAAGACGAATGCAACGCGCCCGAGTTCTATTCCGGGGCCAAGCTGGTGCTGATCCCCGGCGACCACGGCAAGATCACTCCGGACGGCCTTTCCCAGGCCCTTGGCACCACCGGCGAAAGTGGCGTCCACGGCGTCCAGCGCGGGATGCTGTCGCTGACCAACGTGACCGAGGCCGGGACCGTCTACACCCCGGCTGAAATCGCCGCGCTGACCGCGCTGGCTAAAGCCAAGGGCATCCCCAGCCACCTTGACGGCGCGCGCTTTGCCAACGCCCTGGTCGCCACAGGTGCTACGCCTGCACAGATGACCTGGAAGGCCGGGATCGACGTGTTGTCGCTGGGCGGCACCAAGAACGGCTGCCTGGGGGTCGAGGGCGTCGTCCTTTTCAACCCCGAAAAGGCCTGGGAGCTGGAACTGCGGCGCAAGCGGGGCGGGCATCTCTTTTCCAAGCACCGCTACCTGTCGGCGCAGATGGAGGCCTATCTGACCGGCGGGCTCTGGCTGCGGCTGGCGGAGCGTGCCAACGCGATGGGTCAGCGGCTGGTCAACGGGTTGCGCGACCGTCAGGCGCATGTGCCGCCTGCCGATGCCAACATGCTGTTCCCGGAATGGGCCGCCGGTCACCATGCCCGGCTGGAAGCCGCGGGCGCGGCCTACTACCGCTTTCCCGCCCCCGAGGGCCGCGAACGTGCCCGCCTGGTGGCGTCATGGTCCACCACCAAGGACGATGTCGACCGTTTCCTCGCCGCCTTCTGACGCATTTGCTTCACACCCGGTGATTTTCGCACTGTTAGCGGTCCCCCCCGTTTGCAACCGCAATGGCTGGTGATAAGCGGGGCGCACCCGATTCCGCTGCCCCGGAGCCCCCATGCCCGCAGTCACCGAACCGAAGCTTATCGCCGGTAACGCCAATCTTCCCTTGGCAAAGTCCATCGCACGGCGAATGTCGATGCACCGGGGGATGAGCGTCAACCTGGTGGATGCGCGGGTTGAACGGTTCAACGACCAGGAAATCTTCGTCGAAGTGTTCGAGAATGTCCGTGGCGAGGACATGTATGTCATCCAGCCGACCTCGAACCCGGCGAACGACAACCTGATGGAGCTTCTGATCATGACCGACGCCCTGCGTCGGTCTTCTGCTTCCCGGATCACGGCGGTCATTCCCTATTTCGGCTACGCCCGCCAGGACCGCCGCGCCAAGGCCCGCACCCCGATCACCGCCAAGCTGGTGGCGAACATGATCGCCGAGGCGGGGGTGGACCGGGTGCTTACGCTGGATCTGCACGCGGCGCAGATTCAGGGGTTCTTCGATATTCCGGTGGACAACCTTTACGCCGCGCCTGTCTTTGCCTTGGACATCGAGCATAACTTCAAGGGTCAGATGGATGACATCATGGTGGTCTCTCCCGACGTGGGCGGTGTGGCCCGCGCGCGTGAGCTGGCCAAGCGGATCAATGCGCCGCTGGCCATTGTCGACAAGCGGCGCGAAAAGGCGGGCGAGATCGCCGAGATGACGGTCATCGGCGACGTGCGCGGGCGCAAGTGCATCATCGTCGATGACATCTGCGATACGGCCGGAACGCTTTGCAAGGCGGCCGAAACGCTGATGGAGGCAGGGGCAACCGAGGTGCACAGCTACATCACCCACGGTGTGTTGTCCGGGCCGGCGGTCGAGAGAGTGGCGAATTCGGTCATGAAATCATTGGTCATCACCGATTCCATCGAACAGGGCGAAAAGGTTCTTGGTGCCAAGAACATCCGGGTGGTCCCCACCGCGCCGATGTTCGCGCAGGCAATCCTGAACATCTGGGGCGGCATGTCGGTGTCGTCTCTGTTCGAGACCGACACCCTGGTCCCGATCTACGAAGGCCTTTATCAGCGCAGCTGACGCGAAACGGCAAAGTAATTGCCATAAAGTCAGCCCAATTCTCGGCTAGCTCTGCGATTGTTGCGGGCCTGCGCATGATGTTGCGGCCCGGGTCTGAATGGGCGGGCGTCTGATGTGGTCTAGGGCCGAAATGGCGGGACAGGGGTCAAACCGGCTGGTCAGGCTGCTGCCGACCGAGGCGCGGCTTATGGTGTTCATCGCGTTCATCGGCCTTCTGGCCGTGGCACTGGCCGTCGCGATGCAGCGGCAGGTGAACTGGCCGCCGTTCCTTGGCGGCTATGCCGCGACGCTGGGACTGGCCGCCATCGGCGGCTATATCCGGCAGGCAAAGGGGGCCCCCCGCGTCGCCCTGGCGCTGATCGGGGCGGCCATCTTCACCGGCTTCACTGCGGTGTCGTCAATCTTCATCTTCGCGCTGTTCCCGCTTCCGAACCCGCTGATCGACCCCATGCTGATCCAGGCCGACGCGACGCTTGGCTATCACTGGCCCTCGGCCGTGGCCCTGCTGGCGCAGTACCCCGGCTTTGCCGCCGTGCTGGGCTACATCTACCATTCCTCGCTTGTGCAGATCCTGCTGACCATCGTGCTGCTGGCCGCCCTCTCGCGTGAGGTGACCCTGCACCGCTTTCTCCTGGTCGGGATCATTACCCTGATCTTCGCCGTCGCGATCTGGTGGATCATCCCCAGCGTCGGCCCCTCGGCCTTCCAGTCGATCCCCGAGGCGGACCGGCTGGCCACCGGCCTTTACTTCAACCCGGCCTATGGTGAGCACCTGATGAACCTTGTCCAGGTCGGCCCGCGCCGGATCAGCCCCGAGGTGATCACCGGGGTCGTGGCCTTCCCGTCCTACCACATGATCATGGCGCTGATGGTGGTCTGGTTTTCGCGCGGGACCTTCGCCTTCCTGCCCTTCGCTGCGATCAACACCGCGATGGTCCCGGCGACGCTGACTCATGGCGGGCATCACCTCGTCGACCTTCTGGCAGGCCTCGCGGTCTTTGCCCTGTCGGTCTGGATCGCCAGCCGCCTGATCCGGCAACCTCAGAACACCTAGCGGACGTCCCAGTCGTCCTCGTCGCGCGCCTGACCGATTGCCAGCCAGTCGGCCCGGATCCGCGCGATGCGGGTGTCGGCCCAGGTCCGGAACACGATCTCGAATCCGGAGGCGGAGACGTTCTCGGCGCTGACATCGACGCGGGAGTTGGTCTTGTGGTCGATGTCCCACATCGAGATGCCGACGGTCACGACCGGAACGGACTGGAAGGGTTCATCGAAGGCCTGCGCATGGCGCACTTCGCGTGGGCCTGAACCGGTCCACATCGCGCCATCATGCGCAAAGTCGGAAAACAGGATTCTGGTCCCTTGCTGGACCCCAATAGCACCAGAAAACCGTCGCATCACAAACCCAACACCCATCCCAAGGGTGATGATGCCGATATTTGGGTCAGAGAGCCAGAAAAATGCAAAGGCCCCGTCTTTCGACGAGGCCTTTGGCAATAGCTTTCCGGACAGGCGCGTCAGATCGCGGCGGCGGCCCGCATCGCGTAGAGATCGGCCACAGCCTTGTCCGCTGCGTCCTTGTCCGCGTTGACAGCCGCGGCTTCGCAGGCATCCGCCACCAGCGCATCCAGCGCGGCGGGGGTCAGCTCGGTCAGCGGAACGGCCTGTTCGGCCAGGACCGAAATGCCCGTCGCGCTGATCTCGGCAAAACCGCCGGTCACGATATAGGCCTTCATCCCGTCGGCAGCGACCACGCGCAGGACGCCCGGCCGCAAGGAGGTGATGGTGGGCGCATGACCCTCCATCGCCGTCAGATCGCCGTCAGCGCCGGGGATCTGGACCTCGGTCGCCGCGAACGACGCAAGGCGACGCTCCGGGCTGACCAGGTCGAATTGAACCGTGCTGGTTGCCATGTCGCCCCCTTACGCCGCTGCTGCGGCGAGTTTGGCAGCCTTGGCTTTCACTTCCTCGATGTCGCCGACCATGTAGAAGGCGGCTTCCGGCAGGTGGTCGTATTCGCCCGCAACCACCGCCTTGAAGGACGCGATGGTCTTTTCCAGCGGAACCTGCACACCGTCCGAGCCGGTGAAGACCTTCGCCACGTCGAACGGCTGCGACAGAAAGCGCTGGATCTTCCGGGCGCGGGCCACAGTCAGCTTGTCCTCTTCCGACAGTTCGTCCATGCCAAGGATGGCGATGATGTCCTGCAGCGACTTGTAGCGCTGAAGCACACCCTGCACCGAACGGGCCACGTCGTAATGTTCTTGGCCGACGATGCGCGGGTCCATCAGACGCGAGGTCGAGTCGAGCGGGTCCACAGCCGGGTAGATCCCCAGTTCCGAGATCGCACGCGACAGGTTGGTCGTGGCGTCAAGGTGGGCGAACGAGGTCGCAGGTGCCGGGTCGGTAAGGTCGTCGGCCGGAACGTAGATCGCCTGCACCGAGGTGATGGAGCCAGCCTTGGTCGAGGTGATGCGTTCCTGCAGCGCACCCATGTCGGTCGCCAGCGTCGGCTGATAGCCCACGGCCGAAGGGATACGACCCAGAAGGGCCGACACTTCCGAACCGGCCTGGGTAAAGCGGAAGATGTTGTCGACGAAGAACAGAACGTCGGTCCCGGACTGGTCGCGGAACTGCTCGGCCAGGGTCAGACCGGACAGCGCCACGCGCATACGGGCCCCCGGCGGTTCGTTCATCTGACCGTAGACCAGCGCCACCTTGGACTTGGTCATGTCTTCCAGGTTGATAACGCCCGATTCGATCATCTCGTGATACAGGTCGTTGCCCTCGCGGGTCCGTTCACCCACCCCGGCGAACACGGAGAAGCCCGAGTGCACCTTGGCGATGTTGTTGATCAGTTCCATGATCAGAACCGTCTTGCCCACGCCGGCACCGCCGAAGAGGCCGATTTTGCCGCCCTTGGAATAGGGGGCGAGAAGGTCGATCACCTTGATCCCGGTCACCAGGATCTGGCTTTCCGTCGCCTGCTCGGAGAAGGCCGGGGCAGGCTGGTGGATCGGCCGGAATTCCTTGGCATTGACCGGGCCGCGTTCGTCTACCGGCTCGCCGATGACGTTCAGGATGCGGCCCAGGGTCGCGTCGCCCACGGGAACCGCGATCGGCGCGCCAAGGTCCTTCACAGCAGCGCCGCGCACCAGGCCTTCGGTTGCGTCCATCGCGATGGCCCGGACGGTGTTCTCGCCCAGGTGCTGGGCCACTTCCAGCACCAGCCGCTTGCCGTTGTTGTCGGTTTCCAGCGCGTTCAGGATCGCGGGAAGGTCACCGTCGAATTGCACGTCGACGACGGCGCCGATGACCTGGGTCACGCGGCCAGCGCCTGCGGATGCTTTCGGGGCTTTTGCCATTGTCTTCTACTCCGGGTTCGTCAGAGCGCCTCGGCGCCCGAAATGATTTCGATGAGTTCCTTCATGTCGCCGGCGTTGCGGGTCGCGTTGTCCATCGCGGACATCCGCGCGCCCTGCTCGGAGGCGCCGTTTTCAAGGAGAGCGGTGAAGATCTGCGTGGCGACGCCACGCGGCAGCAGGTCGGCCAGGATCGCTTCTTCCGACGGCTCGTAGTCGTACAGCGCGGTCGCGCCTGCGGCTTCGAACTTGGCCGGGATCACCTGCTGTTCGGTCGGGATCTGGCTGATGACCGACTGGAAACGGTTGTAGAAGATCGTGACCACGTCGGCTTCGCCATGCTCGAACGCCGCCATGACCTCGCGGGCGATGCCCTGCGCGTTGGCATAGCCGACACGCTTGACGTCGCTCAGGTCGACATGGCCGACGAAAGCCTGGCTCCAGTCGCGGCGCAGCTGCTCGCGGCCCTTCTTGCCAACGGTGAGGATCTTCACCGTCTTGCCTGCCGCCGTCAGCTCGCCGGCCCGCACCCGGGCCAGCTTGACGATCGACGAGTTGAAGCCGCCGCAAAGCCCGCGTTCGCTGGTCATGACCACCAGAAGATGCACCTGATCCTTGCCGCTTCCGGCCAGAAGTTTCGGTGCGCCTTCCCCGGTGCCCACGCCCGCAGCCAGCGCCGACATCACCGACGTCATCCGTTCCGCGAACGGACGGGCGGCTTCGGCTGCTTCCTGGGCGCGGCGCAGTTTTGCCGCCGCGACCATCTGCATGGCCTTGGTGATCTTCCGCGTGTTCTTCACGCTTCCGATCCGGTTCTTGAGGTCCTTCAGGCTGGGCATCTGCCTACTCCTTCAGGGGGCTCAAGCGAAGCTTTCTCCAGATCGCCCGCCACCTTGCGGTCGTTCTTGGTGATGTCGTCCAGAAGCGCCTTGCCCGCACCGCGCAGGTGCTTCAACAGACCGGCTTCGTAGCGACCGACGTCCTTGACCGCCACCTTGTCCAGGTAGCCCGAGGTCCCCGCGAAGATCAGGCAGACGATTTCCGCGTTGGTCAGCGGCGAGTACTGGTTCTGCTTCATCAGCTCGGTCAGGCGGGCGCCGCGGTTCAGAAGCTGCTGGGTCGACGCGTCAAGGTCCGAGCCGAACTGCGCAAAGGCCGCCATTTCGCGGTACTGTGCCAGTTCCAGCTTCACCTTGCCCGCGACCGACTTCATCGCGTTGGTCTGGGCCGATGAGCCGACGCGCGACACCGACAGACCGGTGTTCACGGCCGGACGGATGCCCTGGTAGAAGAGTTCGGTTTCCAGGAAGATCTGGCCGTCGGTGATCGAGATCACGTTCGTCGGAATGAAGGCCGACACGTCGCCGCCCTGGGTTTCGATGATCGGCAGCG
>LNFM01008886.1_pt1 | contig 14927 bp, 13 predicted proteins | sample 596031 | NCBI WGS metagenome assembly LNFM01 (sample SAMN04254537, study PRJNA301005) | activated carbon metagenome | isolation source: dual media filters at the Ann Arbor, Michigan drinking water treatment plant | place: USA: Ann Arbor
GTAAAGCTGTGGAAATGAGAAAAGAGCAGATCCGTATTATCCTTGTGGATGATCATAAGTTAGTGCGCCAGTCCTGGAAAATGTTGCTGGAAAACAACCCCCGCATGGAGGTGGTGGCTGACTGTGAAAATGGTTCTACTGCCATAGAACAGGCACAAAAACTTTCTCCTGACATTATTCTTGTTGATATTAATATGTCGCCAGATAATGGTTTTGTAATTACAGAAAAACTAGTGCAGATGATGCCATCCTTGAAAATTATTGGACTATCTGCTAATAACCAGCCCAAATATGCATCCCGGATGATGGAGCTCGGAGCAAAAGGATATTTAACTAAAACGTCTTCACTGGAAGAAATCAATCACGGCATTAATGAAGTGCATGAAGGCCGCTTTTATATTTGTAATGAGATTAAAAGACATTTACCTCCTTCTGAATAATTACCAAATTCGAATAAAATTCTCCTCTACCACCCTGCTTTTCGCCGTCTACTCAAAACAAGGTAAATTTGCCGCCCTAACGGGTTCTTATAAACATTGTTCGGCTTTCGCCCCCAATAACTCGGGGTCTGCGACAAAATGCTCATCTGTGTTACTACAGTACAAGTGTGCGACGCAAGGGACGATGATAGTAGTACTGTCGTTGGCAACATAAATTTATTACCTGCAATGGAATTATCGAAAAACTTTGAACATAGCGCTGCGGAAAAGAAATGGTATCAGCACTGGCTTGATAAAAATTATTTTCATAGTGAACCTGATGGCCGTGAACCTTACACCATCGTTATTCCACCTCCAAATGTAACGGGTGTGTTGCACATGGGGCATTGCCTTAACAATACTATCCAGGATATTTTGATCCGCCGTGCAAGAATGCAGGGTAAAAATGCTTGTTGGGTTCCGGGAACCGATCATGCTTCTATTGCTACTGAAGCAAAAGTGGTGCAGATGCTGCGTGAAAAAGGTATTGCAAAATCATCCCTCAGTCGTGAAGATTTTTTGAAATATGCCTGGGAGTGGAAAGAAAAATATGGCGGCATTATTTTGCAACAGTTGAAAAAGATGGGTTGCAGTTTGGATTGGGAACGTACCAGTTTTACGATGGACCCTGATTATTATAAATCAGTGATCAATGTGTTTATTGATTTGTACAATAAAGGATTTATCTATAGGGGTAAGCGAATGATTAACTGGGATGTAAAAGCCAAGACCGCTTTAAGTGATGAAGAAGTAATACGGAAAGAAACACAGCAGAAACTTTTTCATTTACAATACAAATTAGATGTACCCGGTGAGCAACACATTGTTATTGCGACTGTTCGTCCGGAAACGATAATGGGTGATACAGCTATTTGTGTACATCCTGATGATGAACGCTACAAACACCTGCATGGACAATTTGCTTTTGTTCCGTTAATTAATCGCCGTATTCCAATTATTACTGATGATTATGTTACAATGGATTTTGGAACGGGTGCTTTGAAAGTAACTCCTGCACATGATATGAATGACAACCAGCTTGGACAAAAACATAACCTGGAAGTGGTTGATATTTTTAATGAAGACGGAACACTGAATGCAGAAGCGCAGATATATATTGGTGAAGACCGCTTTGAGGCCAGAAAGAAAATTGCCAAAGAGTTAGAGGAAAAAGGCTTTTTGTTAAAAACAGAAGATTATACCAGTGAGGTTGGTTATAGTGAAAGAACAGATGCAGTAGTAGAACCACGACTCTCATTGCAATGGTGGGTAGATATGAAAAAAATATCCGGGCCCGCATTAACTGCAGTAATGGATGATGATATAGAATTCTATCCTGCAAAATTCAAAAATCTCTACCGACATTGGATGGAGAATATAAAAGACTGGTGCATTAGCCGACAGCTTTGGTGGGGACATAGGATACCTGCATGGTACACTCCTGATGGTGCATATGCAGTAGCAGCAACAAAGGAAGAAGCGTTTGAGAAATTGAGAGTTAATAATTCAGAATTAATAATTAATAATATCTCACAGGACGAAGATTGTCTTGATACATGGTTCTCCTCATGGCTATGGCCATTTGAAGTATTTAAAGGTTATAGTGATCCGGGTAATAAAGAAGTAAACTACTACTACCCTACTAATACATTAGTTACAGCACCAGAAATTATTTTCTTTTGGGTAGCGAGAATGATAATGGCCGGGTTTGAATACAAAGGAGAAAAACCTTTTAATGAAGTTTATTTAACAGGCATTGTACGGGATAAACAAGGCAGAAAAATGAGTAAAAGCCTCGGTAACTCTCCTGACTTATTAGAAATGATTGAGAAGGATGGAGCGGATGCAGTTCGCTTTGGCATTATGATTTCATCACCTGCAGGGAATGATTTAATGTGGGATCCAGCTGGCAATGAACAAGGAAAATTCTTCATTAATAAAATGTGGAATGCACTGAAGCTCGTTAAAATGTGGGATGGAAGGCAGACCGAAAGTCAGAAAGACCGAAAGACCGAAAGCAACTTTGCTACGGGTTGGTTTGAGAATCGTTTAGCGCAGGTAAGATTAGAATTGGATGAACAGTTTAAAGATTTTCGCCTAAGCGAATCATTGAAAACTATTTACTCATTAATATGGGATGATTTCTGTAGCTGGTATCTGGAATGGGTGAAGCCCGGCTTTGAACAGCCTATTGATAAAGCGGTCTTTGAAAAAACTGTAGGTTTCTTTGAAGAACTGATGCAATTGCTGCATCCGTTTATGCCATTTATTACAGAAGATATTTATCACCATCTGAAAGAAAGGAATGATGATTTGACTGTGAAACAATTTTCTTCAACCAAAGCTGTTGATGCTTCTATAATTGCCAATGCAGGTTTATTAAAAGAAGTTATTACTGCCATCCGTGATGCAAGAGTTAAAAATCAATTGAAGCCAAAGGATGCAATTAAACTACATGTACTTACTGATAGCAACGAAACGTATAAATTAATTGAAAACATTTTGCTGAAACAGGTTAATGCTGAATCTTGTTCTTATACAGCAACAACCGTTGCAAATAGCATTACAGTTGTTGTGCAAAAAGATAAATTCTTTATTGAAACAACAACTGTATTAAACACTACTTCACAAAAGGAACAATTGCAAAAAGACCTCGACTACCTGAAAGGCTTTTTAGTTTCCGTAGAAAAGAAACTCGGCAACGAGAAATTTGTACAAAACGCAAAACCAGAAGTAATAGAAATTGAAAGAAAGAAAAAGGCTGATGCTGAGGAAAAGATTAAGGTGATTGAAGAAAGTCTGGCTGCTTTATAAAATAAGCTGCCAGCTATGAGTTTCGAGCTGCGAGACTTAAAGTCACATCTTTCTGGTGGCTTATTTGAAGCTATTAGTTTAAACGACCCAACTCAGAACTCCAAACTCAGAACTCTAAACTATCTCGGTATAATATTCACCGGTACAATAAACTCAAAAATGCTTGATCCTTTAGGATTTCCGCTTAACGGGTCTCTGTCCTGTAAAACACTAAACCGGAAACCAAAGGTTAATGGGTATTGGTTCCACCATTTTGTATCTACAAAGAATTCTGCCCCAACACTGCGAAAATCCAATGTATTTTTTTTGTCGTTTGAATACAATCGTTGAAAATCATAAAACAGGTTGGCACGGAGACGCTGCAGGTATAAAATATTTCCAAAGCCCCAATCGGGGTATAGTAACGGTAAATGATAATTTACAGACAAGCCCAGCATTCTCGAGCCTGCATTGGTGCGATAAAAATCATTAAAGCCTCTTGCATTAGGGAAACGACTGCTGAATAAAGCAAGGCTGGTATCCCGTTGTTGTAATGCTCCTGTTACAATTATATTATGCGTTGATAAAAATCCTGGAACATAGACAGAAGCGGTTCCAATAAACTGGTAACCTTCGTAAAAACTAATAGCATGACGATGATTGGCAGCAACAGAATAGGCCAATCTTGGATAAATATGTTGTTCAGCTCTTTGTACCTGCTGGGTGTATGAAAAAAGATGTAACAAATAACTGAAAGAGGTAGTGCCTAATGAGTCTTTATAAAAATCTTTATTGAATTCATTTCGCAGCACATAAAAACTGCCTGCATTAAAACTTCTAAACGTTTGGCCTTTTGTTTTGGCCAGTGGAACAGTGAGTCCTATACGACTATCTAGTTGGTTAAATTGTCGGATCTTATTACCGATCGTTGTTTCCCTGTTAAATGTCATTTCGGTTCCAAAATTCAAATACGGAAACCACCCGGCGTAAACAGCGTTCAATCCCACACTGCTTAATTTTTCATTTTGATTATAAGAATAGAATAATTCTGTTTCTAATGTGTTGAGCACATTCTGGCCATACAAAGAATAAGTCAGTATTGGATCAGAATAGTATGGCCTCCAGCTATGGAAGTTTAATAGCCTGCTGGCTTTACTATAATTACTCACCTGAAAATTTCGTTCAGGCAAATTAACCGGCAACATCTCACTACTTTTTCCGGATTGAAACACCGGAAATTTTTCCGTTAACTGTTCTGTCGTTGCAGTGCTTATCTCATTCCAAATAATATCATTTTCATTTATTTGCTTAAGTTGATAACCTTCTGCGGTGAATACCGACCAGGCCACTTTTCCATTTCCTGCATTTACGTAATAATTCCCCAAAGGTCCATTGCTGATCTTATATATTTTCTTATCGCTTAGCCGCAAAGCAAATACATCATCATTGCCTCCATAACTTGCCGTAAAATAAACAACTCCGTTACTTACACAAGGATACCCCACTATATTAAAAGAAGGATTGGTAAGACGAACTGTATTGCCCGTTTCAATTTCGGCGGTAGCCAACGCAGTCGTTCCATCTTTTAAACGTACAGCAGTCACCAGATTTTTATCATCAATAAATTTAGGGTCTGTAAATAAATTGATTTCTGCGGAGCGAATAGATTGCAACACCTGCCCGTTTGATGCATCCAAAATATGCAACTCACTTTTTCCATCAGCCGCTACTTGCACTGCTGCTACTTTGGAACCGTCTGCAGAAATATCCGGAGTAAAGTATTTTGATTTCTTTGTTAATGTTTTTTGCTGACCAGTAGTTATATCCAGCATTTTAATTACACTGTAATCTCTCCAACCCCACCTTGCATCATTTTCATATGCCGCATAAACAATCATTCCATTCCTGTAAGAAAATTGTTCATCGATAGAAAAATCTCTCATTTTCAATTTATGTTCGCCTGTTTTATCCTTCAAATAAAATGCAGGACGATGCCGGTAGCTTGTTTTTAAATAGACCAATGAATCTTCTCCGGCATTGTATGGAAAATAATAGTTAGTGATATAACTTTTTTTAACGGGGAAAACATACTCATCTCGGGAAACAGAAACCCGTTCTGTTTTTTTCTGGTAAAATTCAAATGCTTCTTTCAAAAATGTTTTGTACTCAATACCTGCATGTGCTTTTATTGCCGCTTGAAAGGGGTAGATCAATCCTTTATAAGCACTTGCATCTTTTGTTACTTTCGTCCAGAAATCAGCACCATACTTTTCTCTTCCGTAATTAACTAATAAATAGCCGAGCTTATAGTGATCAGGAACATAATCTTTCAGTGAACCGTTTCGCAACTTCATCCAGGAATATTTTTTACCAGCTTGCCAAATAGAAGGATAAGCATTTAAAAATAATGGCAGCCTTCCTCTGCCCTGCTTACTCATTATGGTTTCATTATACACTGCATCGCCTTCATAAAACCAATCAGGAATGGCCGCATTGATTGCCAACGCATATCCATCTTCACCAAAAAGCACTTTCATCGCTTTGCTCAACCCATTATTAAAATTATTGAACTGCTGTACATGGCGATACTCATGCAATGCTAATTGGTCGCCCCACGATACAGTTCCCTGGTCAAAATTATTGAGTGCCGGTGTCAGGTAAAATTCACTTCGATAAGGGCCTAAACCTACATAGCCATTGGCAACAACGGTTTGATGTTGCAATACAATATTTACTTTTTTTAATTGACTACCCAGCGAAGACGAACCAACACCCGGTTTGGATTGAGAAGCGAGATAATGTACAATTGAAGCCACCCGGTTAGCCTGGCTATCTAACCCTGCAGGAAAAATTATTCTTGCTGAATCTGTATTGATCTGTTTCCATTTTTGTGCAGGTGGTGTTCCTCCAAATTGTTGTGACCTTATACTGATACTAATAACCAATAATGAACCAATTAAAACAAGCCTTAGCATGGTGGATGGTATTTTAATGGAAGTTACGCAGGAATGTGAAATAATGGATTGCTTAACCGGCGTCTTTTGCAATAACTATTAACTTTGCTGCATGGCAGAAGACTTACAAATTATCGTGGGCAATAAAGCCGACCAGTATCAATCATTAATTCCGCAAATAAAAGGGTTACTGGAAGGCGAGCCAGATCTAATTGCAAACCTGGCTAATGTAGTAGCTGCTTTAAAGGAACAGTTTGGATGGTTTTGGGTAGGCTTTTATCTTGTTAAACCCTCCGTTGCTGATAGTAGCAGCGAATTAGTATTAGCTCCGTTTCAAGGACCAGTTGCATGCACCCGTATAAAAAAAGGAAGAGGTGTTTGTGGAAGCAGTTGGGCCGAAGCAAAAACAATCGTTGTTCCAGATGTAGAAAAATTTCCAGGACATATTGCGTGTAGTAGTTTATCCAAATCAGAAATTGTTGTGCCTGTTATCAGAAATAATGAAGTGGTAGCGGTTCTGGATGTTGATAGCGATGAGTATGACCAGTTTGACAGTACTGATCAAAAATATCTTGAAGAGATTGTGAACCTGATTGCCTTTTAAGATGCAGCAAACCATTTCTATTCTTGTAACAGGAAAAGTACAGGGTGTGTTTTATCGCCAAAGCACTAAAGAAAAAGCAGTGGCATTAGGCTTAACGGGCAAAGTTATGAACCTGCATGATGGAACCGTACAAATAATTGCCACCGGCAGTTCGGAGTCCTTAGATTTACTAATCGCCTGGTGCAAACAAGGCCCGCCAAAAGCAATCGTAAAATTGGCTGCTGTTAAAACAGTTCCCTTACAGGTTTTTGAAAAGTTCACTATTGAACGACTTTAGAATTTTACTCTCAACGTTTAGTGAGTCGCATGCAGGTAAGCTATTACTAATAATGCCAGATGGCATAAAACCAGCAGCACTTTACTAAGCATCCATAATTTTGAATGATGCTTTTTTAATTTCTTCACTCTCTCCTTATGAAAGCGATGGATATGTGCTGTCTCATCCATAGTGGGTGTATGTGATTTTCCTGCGGCACCATGCGGTTTTTTATCTTGGTGAATGGGTGCTGCTTTCATGGGAGTTTCTGTGCTGCTTTTAGCTGGCTTATCAGTAGCATTATTATCACTTATGGCTGCGGCTTTCACAGCATTTTCTTTTGCCATCATACTTACAGGTCTTGCTAAAAAGAAGGCCAGGAATGTTGCAGTTAAGATGAAATATCGTGTCATAACTAATTGTTTTATGACCCAAATTTTCATCCATCGATGCCCCGAAAACAAGGTAGTAAATGCGTAAAAATCAAGTGCCGTATTTAAACTGGTAAAACGCCTTAACAACTGCGTATGAATGCCTTATTAGCGACAATGCGTACAACTACGTATTCTGCAGGAGTATCTACGTAATCTGGCCGGCGGGCTTTGAAAGTTCATAATAGGAGATTACTTTAGGGATAGAATTAATCCCGCCTGGTTGAGACTCCCTGCCGCTATTTTTAACCACCAAAAATTAAAATCATGAGAAAGAACAAGATCATCGGCTTAATGCGTAAGCAAATTCCATTACTATTTCTGATAACCGTTTCAAATTTATTATTTATCGGATGTAATAATGGAGGAAGTGAAAACAAAAGCGAATTGGCTGATACAACAAAAGTCTTAGTAGGCGATTCAGCAGAAGTAGCAGGTGAGCAAACTGATTTAAATAGTTTGCTAATGACTGCTGATGATCAGGTAAGAATCTTCAATCAAAGCAATGACGTTAAACAAATCTATTTTCAATTCAAATTTGTGAGAGGGAAAGGGATGACATTGATAGCGACTGGGGTTGATAAAAAAGGAAATGTAATTGCCGGATCAAACCCCATTGAACTTCAAATAATACCTAAAACCAGGATTAATCTTCCCCAAAATGGCTTGTTTACAACCCAGATAGTAACCAGAGGGAACGTTAAAGAATTGTATGGATTACCCAGTTTAGGTAAAGATGAGGTAATAGATGATACCGTCTTCAGGAATATACGCTTTACTCCACTTCCGGTATTAGGCGGAGGCAATGCAGTTTTTTATGCTATTACAATCGATCCTCAAACTGCAACAGAACCTTATAAAATGAATATGACAGGACAAATTCTTACTAATCCAAGTCCACCTGCCAAGCCATGTGAAGAATCATGCGATGCAGATAATTAAAAGAATAGAAATCAGTCAGGGATGTTATTTATTTTACATCCCTAACTGATTAATTAAAAAAAATTATATGACAAATCAAATCACCCTCCTCTCTCAGAAATTCAGTTTCGACAAACTGACAAGTCAGTTCCCCTCATCGGGCAGTCCCTTTAAGAAAATATTTTTTCAAAATGAGCTGCGATCTTTAGAAGGCGGCTCTGCTACCTTTGCTGTTATCGCCTATCCTGCCTGGAAAGGGACTATCGGCAAATGGGTCGTAGGCACCAAGATAAATGGAGATGATTTGGGCGGAGGTAGTCCTATTCCATTTGAAGCTCCACTTGCTTTTGCAAATAATGAATTACTATTTGCTGCCAAGTCTGATAAGAAAGTAAAAAAGAAAAGTAAAAAAAAGAAAGGCTGCAAAAAAGATAATCCCGGTGCTGACTTTCGAAAATTAGTAAGAGAGGTTTTCCGTGACCCCGATCTGGCCAAGAAAAGTTTTTTCACTTTTACACCCACTATTTCTGAAAATCCACATATTGGATTTGATGTAACATTAGATGCAGGTGGTACTATTGCCAATGCAATGGCCAACCCTTGCCCTCCTGCCAAACCAGCTGAATCTGAAGCATAGAAATAATTCTATGAACCACACCTTACAGCAAATTCTTGATTGCTCCGAAATCTGGGCTTTATTTATACCCCTTATACTTATAGTAAGCGGTAAAGAAAATACAGCTTACCTAAAACCCGTTCGTATCTATGTTTGGGTAGCATTAATAATAAGCGTCTTAATTGTATTGATTGCAAAAAGGAACCAATGGTTTGGACTACCAAAGGAAACATCTCCGGAATGGATCGGAAGTAATAACTTTCTTTATAATCTTCTTTCTACAGTAAGGTTCTTACTTTTTAGTTGGTTTTTTATTTTATTGAATCAAAAAACGTTATCTACATTTAAAAAAGTAATTCCCCTGGTATTTATCTTTTGTTTCGTTATTAATTTTATTTTTTTTGAAGACTTCTTTAGCTACTGGAGTTTTAGTGGTCGATTGTTATCAATAGAAGCGACAATACTATTATTTTATTGCCTGCTTTATTATATGCACATGTTGAATGACGATGAAAGCTCTTTCAGAAAATCACCTTCATTCTGGATTGTTACCGGATTAAGCATATATGTTGTAGTAAACGTTCCGATTTTTCTTTTTTACATAGCATTGTACAAGCAATTTGAAGAATTTACTGTTGGCATCTGGGATATACACAACATATCCTATATAATTTTTTGTATTTTCTTAGCTAAATCATTTTATGAATCCAGGAAGTGATATACGATTTATAGTTATAATAGCAATTGCACTAATGCTTTTGCTTTTTGCCAGCTTCCTGGTGGCATTGATCTTTAACCAACGGAAAAAATTAAAGTATCAACGTTCCATGGAAAAACTCCGGGAGCAACAACAAAACCAACTCATCGAAGCCGCTGTACGCAGTGAAGAAACAGAAAGACACCGCATTGCCGAAACGCTACATGATGAAGTAGGTGCTATCCTGTCTTCTGCCAAATTACATTTATTGGGAATTAAAACAGTTACTCTGGACGACCGGGATAAAGGATTACATGATAAGGGCAGCGAATTACTAAATGATGTAATTCAAAAAGTAAGAGGTATTTCACATAACCTTCACTCTAATATTTTAAAAGAGTTTGGATTGAACGAAGCTATCCGGCATTTTATTAAAAAAATTACACAGGGCACTATCATTAATGCTACCACGGCGCTGGATGATAATTATCAAACGATAAATGCCGATAATGATATCAGCATATACCGGATGGTACAGGAATTAATAAACAATATCCTGAAATATGCCGATGCCACAGAGGTAATTATTAGTTCCACTTATAAAAACAATGAATTGGATCTTGTTATTTTTCATAATGGAGAGGGGCTTACCCAGGAACAGTTTGAAAAACTTCGCTATGATAAAGAAGGATTAGGACTAAAAAATATACAGAACCGTGTTATCTTGCTGAAGGGAAAGATATATTTCACTCATGGTGCTGAAGGTTACCGGATCAATATTCATGTACCAGTAAAACCCACCGAAGAATGAGCATTATTAAAATAGCCATAGCGGATGATTATAAGATCTTTCGGGACGGACTGAAAGTTGGTCTTTCTGCTGATGAGAATCTTACGGTGATGCTGGAAGCCGACAATGGAGAAGACTTACTAAAGGCATTGGAAACAAATACTCCTGATGTTATATTAATGGATTTGAAAATGCCTATCATGGATGGCATGGAAGCAACGAAAGCGGTTAGAAAAAAATATCCTGCTATAAAAGTATTAGTAGTTACAATGTATGAGGATGATAAATTTATTATTCACATGATGGAGAACGGAGCCAATGGTTATTTATTAAAAAATGCAGAGCCGGACGAAATAATAAAATCTATTTATGCGGTGCATGAAAACGGATATTATTTTAACGACCTGGTGAATAAAGCACTGCTGAAAAAACTGGTACTAAAGAACAACCTGAAACCTTCCTTTAATCAAAATGTGGAATTAACCGAAAGAGAACTGGAAGTACTTAAATTGATTTGTGAAGAAAAAACGGCCGCTGAAATTGGCAAAGAAATTTTCTTAAGCCCCCGCTCGGTTGAAGGCATCCGCCAACGTTTGATAGAAAAAGTAGGTGTTCGTAATTCAGCAGGATTGGTAATGTTTGCCGTAAAAGGTGGCCTGGTAGATTGATCCTATTTTTTTAGATTATCCAGCATATCCTTCGTCATAGCCGCCAAATCATAATCTTCTTTCCAGCCCCAATCATTTCTTGCTACCGTATCATCAATACTTTGTGGCCAGCCATCTGCAATAGCTTGCCGGTAATCGGGTTTATAGGAAATAGTGAAATCTGGAATATGTTGTTGAATGGCAGCCGCAATTTCTTTGGGGGAAAAACTCATACCTGATACATTATATGATGTACGGATCTTTATTTTTTCCGCCGGTGCTTCCATTAATTCAATGGTAGCTTTAATGGCATCCGGCATATACATCATCGGCAAATAAGTATCTTCTTTTAAAAAGCATTCGTATTTTTTTTCTTCCAGTGCTTCATGAAAAATTTCTACTGCATAGTCGGTCGTTCCACCACCCGGTGCTGATTTATAAGAGATCAAGCCGGGATAACGAAGACTTCTTACATCAACTCCAAAACGTTGATTGTAGTAATTACACCAAAACTCACCGGCATATTTACTTATACCGTACACAGTCGCTGGCTCTATAACTGTTTGTTGCGGGCAATTCTGCTTGGGTGATGTGGGACCAAACACGGCAATGGACGACGGCCAATATACTTTATGTAACTTTTCTTCTCTTGCAATGTCCAGCACATTCAGCAAGCCTGTCATATTTAAGTTCCAGGCAAGGCTGGGATTCTTTTCTCCGGTAGCCGAAAGAATCGCCGCCAATAAATAAATCTGTGTAATGTTTTGCCGAATCACCTGCACATGCAACATTTCTTTATTCATCACATCCAAACTAACATAAGGACCAGTTCCTTCCAATAAGGGATTTTGTTCTCGTAAGTCGGAAGCTATTACATTGGCATTGCCATATATCTGGCGCAACGCCATTGTAAGCTCCACTCCTATTTGCCCAGAGGCTCCTATTACAAGAATCTTTTCCTTCATCATGATGTGTTATTGAATTACAAATGTAAGGGCTTAAACTATTTCTACAGCTTACTGACTGTAACTTGTGGCTTGCTCCTTCCATCTTATCTTTGCCGGATGGAAAAATATTTGAAAGATCTATTCGCCAATCAGACGTATGATGAGAATAATTTCTTCCTGATGGCTGGTCCCTGTGTAGTAGAAAGTGAAGAAATGATTATGAGCATAGCGGAAAAAGTTTCAGGCATTTGTAAAAATCTTGGCATCCCGTATATTTTTAAAGCGTCGTATAGAAAAGCAAACCGTACCAGTGGTACATCTTTCACTGGCTTGGGAGACGATGTAGCTATGAAAATGCTGCAAAACACTGGTAAGAAATTTTCTCTTCCAATTGTTACTGATATTCATTCTCCCGAGGAGGCCGCCAAAGCTGCTGAGTTTGTAGATGTGTTGCAGATACCGGCTTTTCTATGTCGCCAGACCGATTTATTAGTTGCCGCCGCCGCCACAGGAAAAATTGTGAATATAAAAAAAGGCCAGTTTGTAAGTGGCGAAGCAATGAAATTTGCAGTGGATAAAATCCGCAAAGCCGGTAACGATAAAGTGATGCTGACCGAAAGAGGAACCACTTTTGGCTACCAGGATCTGGTAGTTGATTATAGAAATATTCCTGCGATGAAGGCGCATGATGTGCCGGTAGTAATGGATGTTACACATGCATTGCAACAACCCAATCAAACAAGTGGTGTTACTGGCGGCAATCCACAACTCATCGGAACTATTGCCAAAGCTGCTATTGCTACGGGTGTAGATGGATTGTTTATTGAAACACATCCAAATCCATCTAAGGCCTTGAGTGACGGGGCGAATATGTTGCAGCTGGATTTGCTGGAAGAATTGTTAGAGCAATTAATAAAAATAAGAAAGGCGGTTATCTGATTTATTTTTAGAACAGGTTTGGGTTGATTGTTAAAGTATTTTATACAAGAAGTGGCGTATATTCAAGTATTGTAGCAATACTAATGCGACCCTTTCTAACCATATTAAGTTTTTTTGCGACGACTTTTGGGTTCGGTCAATCACTTTCACACAAATACTTGCATTTCCGAACCGACTATTATTGGGACACAACACTTTTTAAATCCGAACAGGATTATTATTACGACCTATCCAATGGAAAAATCACCCGGAAAGAATATCCAGTGATAAAATATATGTTCACTGAAATTGTAAGTGACACGCCACTAGTCACAAAAGACACATTTGAAAGACGTGGTTGGTCTGAATATCCATATAAATACATTAGGAAAGGAAACAGCATTTATCTCCAATATTTCGATTTAAGAAAAAGAAAGCTGCAATTAAACAAAGAGTATTCTTTTGACCGAAGAGACACTGTAAAGTGGTTAGCAAACAAAAATTCCCTCGATAGTAAAGATGGAATTTCGGTAGGTGGCTTTTCTACATATTTAGGTGAAGAAATTATTCAAATCGATGGAAAGCAGTATAAGACTTTCCATTTTTTTGAAGATCATGACGAATTAAGTTCCCACCCGAGTTATTATACCAAAGATATTTTTTTAGAACAAACAACACTAATACCTATCAAATACATTACGACACATTACAATTATAAAACACATCAAAAACTTTTGTATAGTTCAACAACTATTTTGGCTTCATCAAGTGACACATTGCCTGACTATACGAACAAGAAAATTGAAGACCTAGTTACTTATGAGAACAAAAGTACTATCTGGACAGAAAGGCAAAAGCAAGAGTTTTTTAAAATGTTTCCGGGCAACATGACACAATATATTGACTGCCTTATAAGTAAGTTGGACAGACATATCAGCTTCTTTCACTTTGAACAAAACATGTACTTCAAAAGACTTGTAGTCAGCAAAGAATGCGAGTGAGAAGTACTGCCTACAACAGGCAGTTTTGCGTCAGCAGGGGCGACGAATAAATCCTCATCTAAACACTGTCTTTCACAAACATAGGTAGATAGTAAATCAACAAAAAATGGATTCCCTTTTCCAGAAATCCATTTACTATCTTAAATAAAATTCTTACTTATCTTAAATCTATCTCTTCAACTCCAGGATATTTTGCTTTATCAAATGTGAATTGTGTATCTGCTAAAGGCGTATTAGTTTTCATTGTACTTACGGTATAAGTATAACGGTTGCCTGCATTCTCCAGCACTTTGGTGCTGTAAATTGTTTTAGCGGTTTTATCTACTTGTACATATACTTTATGGAAAGGTTTGCTTTTATCAAGCGGAGTCATTTCTATTTCCTGAACTGTTTTAGTTCCAACTTTCTTTTCGCCATTTAAGATGTAACGAAAATCTTTATCGTAGAAATTGGTAAATAATTTTTGTGGGGTAATCATCCCACTTGAAGCATCCAATTTACTAATGGTTACTTCATTGGCGGCCTTATCATAATTCCAGATGGTGGTACCATTGCAGAAAATTTCCTGACCGCTAAAACTTACCCGGTATTTCGTTCCCTTCATCAGGATAGTACCTGTTTTAGTAGAAAGGGCTTTGCCGGAAGCATTTTCAACTTTGTACGAGAACCCTGCCTGAACACTGGTAAAGGTTTTGAATTTGGCACTAACACCGTCTAAAATAGCTTTTGCGGCTGCATCGCTTGCTTGGGCAAGTGCGAACATTGAAACAGCAATCATCGGGACTAATAGGTACAATTTCTTCATCGTTATTGTTTTGTGTGGCGGCTTTTTACAGCGGCGCAAAGATAATTGAATTACTGAAATACTACTTG
>LNFM01008887.1_pt1 | contig 14926 bp, 13 predicted proteins | sample 596031 | NCBI WGS metagenome assembly LNFM01 (sample SAMN04254537, study PRJNA301005) | activated carbon metagenome | isolation source: dual media filters at the Ann Arbor, Michigan drinking water treatment plant | place: USA: Ann Arbor
AGCTCTCCTCGAACAGCCAGTCGGGCAGGCCGCTGGCTGCCACCGCGAACTCGCGCAGCGCACGCGCGTTCACTACCGCGCGCGGCTTGCCGCCGGCGAGGAAATAGGTGGCCCAGGCGGCGTCGGCGGGTGGCGCCACGTCAAAGTACGCGACCAGCGCATCGACCTTGGCGCCGGTCGCGGTGCGGGCGTCGAGGTCGGCGAACAGGGCGGCGAAGCGGCGCATGACGGGGTCAACAATGGCACGCGCAAGCTGCCTACGGCAAAGCAGGTCTTGTCAGGGCACTCGCCTGCGAGGCAGCAAGGGCGCGCGCGTCGATAATCGCGGCTGGCGAGCGAGGGGACTTCGATGCGGCGGCGCGCTCTGATGGTCGGACTGCTGGCGGTCGGCGCGGGGCTCGTCGTGGTCGTGCTGCTCTGGCCGCAGGTGGCGACACGGCCGGCCCCGGACTCGCCCGCGACATCCATGGCGCAGACAGCCCCCGTCGCGCCAGCACCGGAACCAGCCGACGTGCCCGCACGGCCCGTGCCGGTTTCGCCGCCGGCGAGCCCCGATACGCGCGAGCTATGCGAGTGGGGTCGCTTCGAGATGACGCCGTCGATGACCGGCCTGCCCGCACCGGTGCAGCAAGCGTCCAACCAGGCGCTGCGGCAGATGGCCAACGCGCTGATCGCCGGCGATCCGCGCAGCATGGCGCGTGGACTGGCGCTGCGTGCCGCGCTCGACTATCACGGCGACCCGCCGTCCCGCGGCGAGGCAGACACCGTGGCGATGGCGCTTCAGCGCGCCGCCGCCCGCAGCACCGCTGACCGACAGGTACTTGCGAAGCTCGCGTTAGGCACAAGTGACGTCGAGGTCTACAAGACGGCGTATCTGACGTGCCTGCCCGCTCCCGCGGCAGGCGCCTGTGCGCAGTTGAACGCCGCCGAATGGGGACGTCGCGATCCGTCCGACGGCCTGGCCTGGCTGTTCGCGGCGCAGGAGGCGCACAACGCCAAAGACATGACCGCCCGCGACGAGGCGTTCTACCGGATGTCTCAGGCCAGCCGCTTGAGCGGTGCCTGGCAGTCCGTCTCGGCCCATGCGAGCGACCCATCGCTTTCGGCGCTGCCCACATCGACCCGCATCGGCGCGGTACTGACACTGATGCTGTTGCAGGCGAACCAGCCCGTGCCCAGTTATGGCGCGGCCATCGACTATTGCCCCAAGGACGTCGCCAAGGATCCCGTGCGCCGCGAGCGCTGCAGCGCGCTGGCCACCACGCTGTCGGAGCGTGATACGACAGTCATGGGTACAGTCATCGGGCATGCCATCGGCGAACGCGTCGGCTGGCCGGCGGCGCGTTTGGAGGCGCTGCGCGACGAGCGCGATGCGTTACGCCTTGTATCCGACGACAACACGGTCGCCCTGCTCGACGACCCGACCAGCTGCAATGGCTTCGTCGCGGTCAAGCGCTACGTCGAGGAGCATGGACGGCTCGGTGAGCTCGCGCTGCTGCGCGAGCGCATTCGGGCGTCGGGCGAATCCGTGTCCGTGCTGGCACAGCGCTGGCGCGATCGAGCCACCGCGGCTGCCGCATCCCCCAGCCCGGACGCGGGTGCATCGCGCTGACGCGCTGGTGACTGGCATGCCGGCGCACGTTCGCGCCACCGCACCGCGGTGCCCGCCACGCGGATGCGCAGTCAGAGGCAGTGGGATCGTTCTCCCTGGTGCGACGGACGTGGTTAAATCGCCGGCCGTGCAACAGCAGCGGCATGCGCAAGCACCGCGATGACTTTGACCAAGGGCAGCAACAGGCCAGGCGGCAGCGCGACGTGGCAGGCCGCCCACGCCGTCGCAACATGTCGTCTGCCGGCTGACGCCTGGCTCGACAAATGAACACCCCGTCGGGCAGGCACATCGGCGTGCCTGCAGTTGCCAGCGCCCCGCCGACCGCTGCCGGACAGTGTCTCGCCGGCGGCGTCGGGTCGATCGCCAGCCTGGCGATCGTGCTCACCATCGGCTTGCTGGCGTACGCGCCGCTGGGCGCCATCGCACCGGAAGTCGGCCTCCCGGCCGCCTTCAACGCCGCCGTGCTCGGTGGCCTCGTCATGGCACTGCTCGGCCGTTCGGTGCTGCCTACCGCCGGGCCGAGTTCGGCCACCGCACTGATCTTCGCCGCGCTGGTGGCACAACTGATGGTCGACCCGCAGCTGAGCCTGGCCCATCCGGGCGACGTCGCCCTCCTCGTCGCGCTGGCCTCGGTCGCGGTGCTGATCATGGGCGTGCTGCTGGTCGCCTTCGGCCTGTTGCGGCTGGGCTCGATCGCGCAGTACGTGCCGCAGCCCGTGCTGGCCGGCTTCATGAACGGCGTGGCGATACTGATCCTGCTCGCGCAGCTGCCGATGCTCGCCGGCATCGGACGCGCCGACTGGCAGCGCGACGGCGCGGCCGCGCTCGGCCACCTGCAGCCCGCAACCCTGGCGCTCGGCCTGCTGACCGCCACCATCGTCTGGGCGGTGGCGCGCCGCTGGCCGCGCGCGCCGGCCACGCTGATCGCACTGGTTGCGGGCAGTGCCGCGTTCCTGCTGGTGCAGAAGGCGCTGCCCGCGGTGCCGCTGGGGCCGCAGACCGGCAGCCTGCTGGTGACCCTGCCGCGGCCCGAGGCCCTGCTGCCGCTGGCCGGCCCGAGCCTGTTCACGCTGCTGCTGCCGCACCTGGGCGAGGTGCTGCTGACCGGGCTGCTGCTGGCACTGATCGGCACCCTCGAGTCGGTGCTCAGCGCGCGCGCGGTGGATCAGATGCTCGACACCCGGCACGACCCGAACCGCGAGCTGATCGCTCTCGGCGGCGCCAACATCGCGTCGGCCGTGGTCGGCGGCATCCCGCTGGTGTACCTGCGTGCCCGCGCGCAGGCGACGATCACTGCCGGCGGACGCTCGCGGCTGGCGGCCGTCGCGGGCTGCATCACGCTCGGTGTGGCTTTCTTCGCCGGCAGCACGCTGCTTGCCTGGCTGCCGCTGACGGTGCTGGCCGGCGTCATGGTCACAGTCGCGTTCAGCCTGATGGATCGCTGGTCGCGCCAGTTGCTGCGCCAATGGCTGCGCGGCGAGCGCACGCAGGAGGCACAACAGAGCATCGCGGTGGTGGCGATCGTATGCGTGGTGACGCTGCTGCTCGGGCTGGTCGCCGGCGTCGCCCTCGGCATGGCGCTGTCGATGGCGGTCTTCGCCCGCAGCATGAACCGCACGCTGGTGCGGGGCCTGTACAGCGGCGCGCAGCGTCCGTCGCGCCGCGTCTATCCGCCGGCGCAGGAGGCGGTGCTGCAGGCCGTGCGCGGCCGCATCGTCGTGCTGGAACTCGAAGGGGCGCTGTTCTTCGGCAGTGCCGAGCGGCTGGCGAGCGAGGTCGAACATCTGCAGCCTGCGCCGGCACATCTGATTCTCGACTTCAAGCGGGTGACGACGATCGACGCCACCGGCAGCCTGGTCCTCGAACGCCTGGCGCAGCAGCTCGCGGCAGGTGGCGTCACGCTGACGCTCGCCGCGGTCACCCCGCGCAACCGGCACGGACAGGCGCTGCGCAGCCACGGCGCTGGCGCGCAGCGCAACGACTGGGCCGTCGACGTCGATCGTGCGCTGGAACGCGCCGAACAGGCGCTGCTGGTGCAGGCCGGCTGCCCGCTCGAACACGCGGCGCTGCCGCTGGCCCGCTGCCCGCTGTTTGCCGGCCTGGACGACGCGCAACAGGCACGGCTTGAAGCGCTGCTCGCACGCATCACGCTCGAGCCAGGGGAGCGGCTGTTCGCACAGGGCGATCCCGGTGACGCGCTGTACCTGCTGATGGAAGGCTCGATCAGCGTGGTCGGCGGCGGCGCCTCAAGCGACGACGACGACGCAACGCGCTTGCTCAGCTTCTCGCCCGGCATGACCTTCGGCGAGCTGGCGCTGCTCGACGGCGCCGGGCGCAGCGCCGATGCCGTCGCCGATACGGCAGCGCTGCTCTATGTGCTGACGCGCGAGGCGCTGACCTCGCTGGACACCGCGGACCCGGCGCTGGCGGCGCGCCTGTACCGCAACCTCGCGCACCATCTGGCGCAGCGACTGCGCAACGCCGCGGGCGCCTGGCAAGGCGACGCGAAATGACGTCAGCAGCGGCGCCCGGAGCGCGCGCCGCTCCGCCCCGAACCCATCCGACCTGACACGCATGCGCCAACGTGTCGACGCCCAAGCGCGCGCCGAGCAACGCTCGCGGCGCTCAACCAGTCGGCAGCATGCGGGCCGCTTACGCGAGCGGCGGTGGCAAAGCGGTGGCGCCGGCAGCGACCGTGGCGGCGCCCTCCGGCCCACCCTCCTCGTCGCCGAACTCGGTGTCGAATGCATCAGCGAGCCGTCCCCGCTCGCGCAGCCAGCGCACCATCACCGGCACGTAGCCGTGGGTGACGATCACCCGCGCCGCGCCGGTGGCGTCGATCGCCTGCTGCAGGCCGGGCCAGTCGGCGTGGTCGCTCAGCACGAAGCCGCGGTCCAGCGCGCGGCGGCGGCGCGCGCCGCGCAGTTGCATCCAGCCGGAGGCAAACGCATCCGAGTAGTCGCCAAAGCGCTTCATCCACGGCGAGCCAGCCGCCGACGGCGGCGCCAGCACCAGCGCACGCGCGAACTGCGACTTGTCGGCAGTGTCGGACACGCGCTGCGTAGCGGGCAGCGTCACGCCACTGGCGCGATACGCGGCGTTGAGCGGCTCGACCGCGCCGTGTACGACAATCGGCCCGATGCTGGCGTCGACGCCGGCCAGGATCCGCTGCGCCTTGCCGAAGGCGTAGCAGAACAGCACGCTGGCGCGGCCAGCAGCGGCGTTGCCGGCCCACCAGGTGCTGATGGCGGCGAACACCTCGGCCGGCGGCGCCCAGCGGTAGATCGGCAGGCCGAACGTGCTCTCGGTGATGAAGACATCGCAGCGCTGCGGCTCGAACGGCGCGCAGGTGGCATCCGGCTGCAGCTTGTAGTCGCCCGAGGCGACCCACACCCGGCCGCCGTGCTCGATGCGCACCTGCGCCGAGCCCAGCACATGACCGGCCGGATGCAGCGACACACGCACGCCATTGAGCGTCACCGCCTCGCCATAGGCGGCGGTCTGCAGCGCGATGTCACCGAGCCGCGTACGCAGCACGTGCTCGGCGGCGGCGGCGGCCAGGTAGCGTGCGTGGCCGCCGCGCGCATGGTCGGCGTGCGCGTGGGTGATCACGGCACGATCCACCGGCCGCCATGGATCAATGAAAAAATCCCCGACCGGGCAGTACAGCCCCTGCGGCCGCTGGATCACCAGATCGTCGGTCATCGTCCCGTCACGCGGCGGACATAAGGTTCAGGGCGCAGGGATTCTGGTCGATACCGGAACCACGACAACAACAAGAAGAAAGGAGCCTGCATTGGAAGTATTCGGTTTGTTCATCGGCTTCGTCGTCCTGGCGGGTCTGATCACCGTCGCCGCGCGGCGGCGCAAGGCGGCCCGCACCCACTTCATCGACGACTTTCAGTTTCCCTCCGGCATACGCGAGCGCGTCCGCAAGCGGTATCCACAGCTGAACGACGCGCAGCTGGAGCGGGTAATGGTCGGCCTGACCACCTGGTTCCAGTTGAGCAATACCGCCGGGCGCAACGTGCTGTCGATGCCGTCGCAGGCCGTGGATGCCGCCTGGCACGAGTTCATCCTGTTCACCCGCAACTACCGCAACTTCTGCCAGCGCGCGCTGGGCCGCTTCCTGCACCATACGCCGGCCGAGGCAATGCGCACGCCGACCGAGGCGCAGGAGGGCATCCGCCGTGCCTGGCGCCTGAGCTGCGCGCGCGAAGGCATCGACCCGCGCAGCCCGGCCCGCCTGCCGCTGCTGTTCGCGCTCGACGCCGACCTGGGCATCGCCGACGGCTTTCGCTACGCGCTCGACTGCGGCGGCATGATGGCGCAGCGGCACGCCGACGGCACCACCTACTGCGCCTCGCACATCGGCTGCGGGTCCGGCGGCGGCGATGGCGGCTGCAGCAGCGACAGCGGGTGCAGCAGCGGCTGCGGCGGGGGCGGCGGCGACTGAGCGCGCCGGCATCGCGCCCGCTAGTCGCCGTAGGAAACGTTGTCGCGCGAGCGCGCGATCACATAGGCGACGCCGAAGCCCACGCTCCAGGTGCGCTGGCGGCGGATCAGCGGACTGTTCTCGAAGCGGGCGCCGTCGATGAGGTCGACGCCGCCGAAGGCGAACAGCCGCCAGTTGCCGACGATGCGCGCGGCGCTGGCCGACACATCCCAGCCCGAGTAGCCCGCCTTCGGCTCGAACGCCGGTCGCGTGGCGGTGGCAAACTGCGGCTCGACGCCGTAGTAGAAGCGGTGATAGTCGGCGGTGGCAAACACCGGCCCGGTGGACACGCGCAGCTGCGTGCCGCCGGGCCAGGCGACGTTGCGGAACGTCGCCCGCAGGTTGGGCGCGAACAGGGTGCCGACGTAGTCGAAACCACCATCGAGCGCAAAGGCGGCGCGCACCGGCAGGCGCAACTGCAGGTCGCGGCGGCCGTCGTCCGACGCAGCCAGTTTCACGTTCATCGCCGGGCCGAATTCCAGCACCCAGTCGATCTCCGGCATGCCGCGGCGCGCCAGGTTGCGATCGGCATTGACCGGCAGGCCGAGGCCGCCGCTGAAGTTGAACTCGATGCGGTCGCTCTTGAGGAACTCGGCCCGCAAACCGTCGCGGTCGGCGCGCAGCACCTCGCCGCGGTAGATCACATAAGGCAGCACCAGGCCGCGCGTGCGCATCTGGTCGGCGCCGCGATAGTCGGGCGCATACAGGCCGACCGTGCTGATGCCGACCTCCCAACGCGGCAATGCCGGCGCCTGCGCCGCTGCGACTTGCGATGCCATCAGCGCCACCGCGCCCAGCGTCAAGGCTCGCAGCGAGCGCCGCGCCGCTTCGGGCCTGCCGCGGCCCGCCACCACGATCGTTGAATTCACACGCTCTCCCGTTGACCGCGCGCAGTGTGCCGCAGGCGGCTGCGCACCCGGCGTCGACGCGACCCCGGGGAAACCACGTCAATAGTTCGGTGCCCGCGCCAGCAGCACGGTGGCCAGCCGCACCACGCCGTAGGCGCACCAGTCGGCCGCCCGGGTCCAGACGCTGCGGCGCGCGTAGTCGTCGGCGCGCAATGCCACGCAGTCGCTGGCGAGCGCGCGCTCCAGTTCGTCGCGCAGGCGGCGGGCAAAGCGCGCGTCGTGCACGACCACGTTGGCCTCCCGCGCCAGCAGCAGGCTGTAGGGATCGATGTTGCTCGAGCCCACCGTGGCCCAGGCATCGTCGATCACCGCCACCTTGGCGTGCAGGAAGCTCGCCTGGTACTCGAAGATCTCGATGCCCGCACCGAGCAGATCGCCGTACATCGCCTGCTGCGCGTGGTGCTGGATCGGGTACTCGACGCGCCCCTGCAGCAGCAGCCGCACGCGCACGCCGCGCGCCACCGCGGCACGCAGCGCGGCACGAAAGCGCCGGCCGGGCAGGAAGTAGGCGTTGGCGATCAGGATGTCGTTGCGCGCCGCCTCGATCGCCGAGAGGTACGCGCGCTCGATCGTATGGCGATTGCGCAGGTTGTCGCGCAACAGCAGCGAGGCGGCCATGCCGTCGGCAAAGTGCTGCTGCGGCACGCTGCGATCGCGCGGCAGCGGCGCGCGGCTGCCCGACTGCATCAGCGCCACTGTCCACCACAGCCGCTGCATCGCCAGCGCTACGCCGGAAACGATCGGTCCCTCGCAGCGCACCGCGAAGTCGAAACGCGGGCCGCTGCGGCCGCTGAGCGGCGCCGGCACTTCGGTGTAGTCGTCGAGGATGTTGATGCCGCCGACAAAGGCGACGCGATCGTCGACCACCGCCAGCTTGCGGTGCAGCCGGCGCAGCAGCTTGCGCTCCAGGCGCCACCAGCGCTCGGGCCGGAAGATGCGCACCTGCACCCCGTGCACCGCCAGATCCGCCTGCATGCGGCGCGCATGTTCGCCGCCGCCAAAGCCGTCGACCAGCACGCGCACGTCGACCCCGCGGCCGGTGGCCGCGGCCAGCGCGTCGACCATGCGCTCGCCGATCTTGTCGTCGGCAAAGATGTAGGTCTCCAGCAGTACCGACCGGTGCGCGCCGTCGATCGCCGCCAGCAGCGCCGGGAAGTACTCGTCGCCGTTGACGAGCAGGTCGATGCGGTTGCCGGCGTGGATCGTGGGCCGCAGGCCGCGCGCCCATTCCAGCGCGTCCTGCGCGCGCGCCGGCCAGCGACGCAGCGGCGATCGGTCCGCACGGGCCGGACCGCCGGCCGTCATCGCATCTCCAGCTCGGCAATCAGCGGCGCATGGTCGGAGCGGCGCGCCCAGGTGATCCCTTTGGGCACGTGCATCGACAACACCTTGAAGCCGCGCACGTAGATGCGGTCGAGCGTCAGCCAGGGGGCAAAACTCGGAAAGGTGCGCGCCACGCCGGCCTGCGCATCGCGCGCGCCGCGCCAGGGCAGCAGGCGGTCGAGCACGGTGCGCGGCTGCTTTTCGGCCACCGCCTCGGTGGCCACTTCCTTCACGCCCAGGCGCGCGCGCAGCACCACGTCGACGCGGCGCTGCCAGTCATTGAAGTCGCCGGCAATGATGATTGGCGCGCCGCGCGGGATCTCCTTCTCGACGAAGTCGATCAGGAAGCTCGCCTGGCGCAGCCGGCTGCGGTTGATCAGACCGAAATGCACGCACAGCAGATGCACGTCGCGTTCCTTGCTCTTGCTGCCACCGAAGCGGGCCACGGCATGCAACATGCCGCGCTTCTCCAGGGCGTGGTCCGACACGTCGTGGTTGGTGAAATTGCCGATGACGTGGCGCGACAGGATCGCATTGCCGTGGTGCCCGTGCGGGTACACCGCATTCATGCCGTAGCAGCGGTGCTCGTAGCCGCTGGCGGCGAGGAACTCCAGCTGCGTGCCGGTGTGATAGTTGGCATGGCGCGACAGCCGCTCGTTGCGGTCCTGCACTTCCTGCAGGAATACGATGTCGGCGTCGATGCTGTTGAGCGCCAGCCGCACCTCGTGGATGCGCGGCAGGCCGCGGATCCCGGTCACGCCCTTGTGGATGTTGTAGGTGGCGACCTTGAGTTTCACGATGCTTCGCTGTTCGAGAGTCGGTGCGGCACGGCGCTCAATCCTGCGCGCGCAGCGGGCCGCAGCCGGCGGTGGCGTTTGCAGCGTCCGGGGTGCAGTCGGCCAGCGCGAAATAGCGATCGAGCAGGGCCGGGTCGTCGAAGTGGCGGCGGCCGACGAAAGCGGTGGCATGGCGGCCCCATTGCCGCATCTGGCCGGCACTGGCGATGCCCATCGGCCAGAAGAAGAAGCGCTCGAGCCGCTCGGTGCCGGGGATCATGCCGTCGGCGCCGTACACACTGCGGGCGCTGCGCGAGGCGCGGCCGCCGGCATCGGCGCGCGCCACCGTGAGCGAGCGCAGTTCGTCTTCGTCACGCAGGCGGTAGGCAATGGCCTCACCCGCGGGCGCATCGACCACGCTCACCCGCTGCAGGTAGTGGCTGCGCGAGGCCACGCGTAGTGCAACGCGTTGCGCCGGCCCGATGTCAGGCAGCGTGTCCTGCGGCAGGAACAGTCCCTCGTCGAAGCGTCCCTGCCCCGGCGGCGGTGCATTGCGTGCGCGCACGCGCGGCGTGGCGAAGAACATGTGATAGCAGCCGCAGGCGTGGATCGAATCGAACGCGAGCGCATTGCCGTGATCGTCGAGCGTCACGCGCCAGACGAGCGCATCGAGTTCGCCGCCCAGCAGGTCGAACGCGCCGTCCTTGGGCCGTGCCGGGAACCAGAACGTGTAGACGAGCTGCGCGCGCAGCACGCCGCCCAGGCGGCCGAACGCCAACCGCGCATACGCAACCGGCGGTTCCGTCAGATCGACGCGCGCATGCGGCGAGCCGGCGCCGATCGCCAGCGGACCGATGCGGTCGTACGCGCCGCTGTCGTCGACCTCGACGATCGGCGCATGCCGCTGCAGCAGCGCGGCCAACGCCTCCACCTGCGGCACGCCGAGCGCGTCGCGCGTCATCGGTGCCATCGGTTCCGAGGGCGCAGCGCGCCAGCGGTCGGGCGCGGCGGCGATGGCGCGCGCGGCGTCTTCCTCCGGCGCATAGCGGCGAAGTTCACCGAGCCGCGGCAGACGATCGAGCGGCGCGGCGAACTCGGCGCGCGCCTCGCGGTGCCAGCCGCGGATGCCGGCAGCGAACGCCAGCTTGGTCAGCGGGTACAGGCCGAGCGCACGCAGCGTGATCGAGTAGTCATCCGGCACCTGCGCCACCGCGCGCAGCTGCGCCCGGGCCTCGCGCGCATCGTCGGCATCGAGCAGCACGGTGCGGCAGGCGTCCACGCTCATCGCGCCGTAGATCGGGCCGCCGCTGGTGACGGCATTGCGCAGTTCGTGCCGGCGCGCTTGGCGGTCGAGCGCGGCGAGCCGTCCACGCCACTGCCGCCAGCGCAGCTCGTCGGCCACGTCGGGGGCCAGCGCGGCACTGAGCCGGTCGACGCGCAGATAGGGAAAGCCGGGGACGACGGTGTCCTGCGCATCGCGCGCGTCGGCGGCCACCACCTGGCGATCGAGTTCGCGCAGCAGGCGCGCGCAGTCGCCGACGCCGTCGGTGCGTTGCAGATGCGCGACGATCGGCGCCTGCGCGAACGGATCGACCGTCGCACAGCCCGCGAGCCACAGCGCCAGCCCGAAAAGCAGCAGCGAGCGCACCACACGACGCTCGCCTGCTCGCACGTCACCCCGCATCAACGACCCTCCGGGACGCCGGCCTCGATCGACGGCCGCGCCCGCGCGCGCCGCTCGATCTCGCCCACCATCGCGCCGAACTGCTCGCGCACCGACTGGCGCATGGCGGCGGTGCCGAACAGTGCGCCGAGGACGGGCGGCAGCGCGTCGGTCAGTTCGAACTGCGCGCTGTAGGTCAGGCGCACGCGCGGCGCGGCGCGGCCAGTCGCGCCGACGACCGCCAGCGTGTAGCGCGCGCGCAGGTCCTTGACTGTTGGGGCACCCTGTCCGGCCGGCGCTGGGGCCGACTGCGCGATGACGTCGGTAAACGGCACGTGCTGCACGTCGAGCCACAACCGGGTGGGCAGGGTCATGAAGAGCAGGCGCGACTCGCCGATGTACTCCACCGTCAGCTGCCGCTGCGCAGCACCGGTGCGCGACAGCACGCGGGTGCGCTGCAGGCCCGGCACGAACTGCGGCATCCGTTCATAGTCGACCAGCGTGTCCCAGGCCGTGCGCGCATCGGCCTCGAGATCGGCGCGCGCCTCGACGATGAAGCGCTCGCCGTCTCGTTCGACATCGACGTCAATGGCAGCGCGGGGGTCGGAGCGTGCCATGGCCGGCGCAACGCCCAGGACCGCCACCAGCAGGCCATGCAGCAGCAGCGCGGCAGTCGCGCGCACGGCAGGAGGAATCGGATTGTTCGTCGCCAGGACCGACATGCGACGCATTATGCGAGAAGCGGCGCAGGCACCGCGCTGCGCCGACCTTGCGGGCGCAGTTGTGCCATGGCGCCTCAGCCGCTTCGCGCGGCGCGGCCGGTCGCCGGCACCGTGGCGGTGCGCCGGGCGACCTCGGTGGCGATCGCCTGCAGCTGGGCTGCCAGGTTCTGGCGCACCGCCGCGCTGCCGATGCCGGGCGGCGGCGACACGCGCATCGCGATCAGCGCGCTGTAGCGCAGCTGCACGCCGGCGGCGCGCTTGCCCGCGGCCGGCACGATCTCGTAGCGCCCCTCGAAGGCATCCAGCGCCTTGTCCTTGAGCAGACCGATCTCGATGCGGGTGGCGCGCGCCGCCGCCACGCGCATCGGTTCGTGGTCGATCTCGATCAGCACGTCCATTGACTGCGCGAACATGAAGAAGCGGAATTCGCCCTGCTGCTCGACCACCAGGCGCTCGCGCAGCGCGGCGCCCTTGCCGGTGGTCTGCCGCTCGACCACGCGGCAGGCGCGAATGCCGGGCATGAAGCGCGGCAACGCCGGATAGTCGGTGATCGTCTGCCACACGGTGGCAACATCGGCCGCGAGGTCGAGCACGGCCTCGGCGGTGAAGCGCTTGCCGCTGCGCTGGACCTCGACTTTCACCGCGTCAGCCATGCGCGTCACCCATGCACGTCACCCATTTTTCTCTCCATGCGTCGGGATGCACAGGCGGCGGATCGCCTGTGCGTTGGTCCAGGAAAAACAGCAATCGGCGGCATCGCGCCACGGCAACCAGCGAAACGCCGTGTGCTCGCGCGGCGCCAACGTCGGCGCAAAGCACGTCGGCGCTGCCAGCCCGAATACGTGCTCGGTGTTGTGCGTGACACCGGGCGCATAGCGCGGACGCCAGTGCGGATAGATCGCGTAGCAGTGAGTGAGCTGCCAGTCGTCGAACGCCTCCGGTGCGGCGACATGGCCGGTCTCCTCGGCCACCTCGCGCGCGCAGGTGGCACGCAGCGGTTCGTCCAGCGAGGCGCGGCTGCCGGTGATCGACTGCCAGAAACCCGGGTGGTCCGCACGTTCGAGCAGCAGCACCTCGCCGGCGCAATAGATCACCACCAGCACCGACTCCGGGATCTTGAACGGGCGCGGTGGCATCGTGCTCATGGCGTCAGGCGTAGCGCCATGTTTCGCGAGCGGGTCTGGTAGCCAAGGCGCTCGTACAGTTGTATGGCGCCGGCATTGAACTCGAACACGTTGAGACACACCTCGCTGGCACCGGCCGCCCGTGCCCAGTCCGTCACCGCCTGCATCAGCGCCGTGCCAATGCCGCGCCCGCGATGCGCCGTGGCCACTGCGATCGACCCGAAACGCACGAACCGCGCTGGCTTCAGCAGCGCAGTGGGCTTTTCGTCGACCAGCTTGGCGCTGGCGAAGCCGACGACGTCAAGGTCGTCACACGCCACCCAGAACTGCTCGCCCGCCGCGGCGCGCGCCGACCACAGCGCCTCATGCGCGGCCAGGTCGCCGGGTACCGAGAAGACGGCTGGATAGTGGGCGTGATGCAGCGCGTTGACGGCGTCGCCGAGCCGCGCGATCGCGCCGAAATCGGACCGATCGGCCAGGCGCACGCGCGGCGTCGACATGACCTGCTGCTCGGTCAGGCGGGCCGCACACTGGCGCGTGCCCGCACCAGGTCGCCATGCAAAGGCGACAGCGACTCCTGCAGCGTGCGCCAGACGACTTCGTGGTCGAGATCGAAGAAGCTGCGTGCAATGCGGTTGCGGATGCCTTTCATGCAGCGCCAGTCGATGTCCGCATGCTGGTCGGCGAACGCGGCGTGATCCTGCAGCACGCGGGTGGCGACTTCACCCAGCGCCAGCAGGTTGAGCACCACCGCCTGTTGCGTGCGGCGGTCGGCGCCGAAGGCGGCATCGTCCATGCCCTCGACATAGGTGTCGATGAGCCGGGCGGACTCGATCATCTGGTCCAGATACTCGTCCACCCGCACATCGCTCATTGGTTGCCTTCGCGCTGCGCCGGTTTGACATCACCGCGCAGGCGGATGTGCAGTTCGCGCAGTTGCTTGTCGTCGACCTCGCTCGGCGCCTGCGTGAGCAGGCATTGCGCGCGTTGCGTCTTCGGGAAGGCGATGACGTCGCGCAGGCTGTCGGCGCCGGCCATCAGCATGACGAAGCGGTCGAGGCCGAGCGCGATGCCGCCGTGCGGCGGCGCGCCGTACTGCAACGCGTCCAGCAGGAAGCCAAACTTGGTGCGCTGGTCCTCGGGGCCGATGTTCAGGGCAGCGAACACCTTTTCCTGCACCTCGGCACGATGAATCCTGACCGAACCGCCGCCCAGCTCGATGCCGTTGAGCACCATGTCGTAGGCCTTGGCCTTGCAGCGTGCCGGATCGGTGGCGAGATAGTCCTCGTGACCATCCTTCGGGCTGGTGAACGGATGGTGGGCGGCGACGTAGCGCTTGTTCTCCTCGTCATACTCGAAGCTCGGAAAATCGATCACCCACAGCGGCTTCCAACCTTCGGCCGACAGGCCGTGCTTGCGGCCGAACTCGCTGTGGCCGATCTTCACGCGCAGCGCACCGAGCGCGTCGGCGACGATCTTGGCGCGGTCGGCACCGAAGAAGATGAGATCGCCGTCCTGTGCGCCGGTGCGCTCGAGGATCGTGGCAATCACCGCGTCCGACAGGTTCTTGACGATCGGGCTCTGCAGTCCCTGGCGTACATCCTGACCCGGGCCCTTGGCGCGCTCGTTGACCTTGATGTAGGCGAGGCCCTTGGCGCCGTAGATCTTCACGAACTCGGTGTAGCTGTCGATCTCGCTGCGCGGCAGGCCGCTACCCTCGACCGCGCCCTGCGGAATGCGCAGCGCGGCCACGCGGCCGTCCGGCAGCTCCGCCGCCTGCTTGAACACCTTGAACTCGACCTCGCGCATGACGTCGGTCAGCTCGGTGAACTGCAGGTTGACGCGCAGATCGGGCTTGTCCGAGCCGTACAAGCGCATGGCGTCGTCGTAGGTCATCACCGGGAAGGCGGGCAGCTCCACCCCGAGCACCTCCTTGAACACGTGGCGCACCATCGGCTCAAAGGTGGCGCGGATCTCCTCCTCGGTGAGGAACGAGGTCTCGCAATCGATCTGCGTGAACTCGGGCTGGCGATCGGCGCGCAGGTCTTCGTCGCGGAAGCACTTGGTGATCTGGTAGTAGCGGTCGAAGCCCGCCACCATCAAGAGCTGCTTGAACAGCTGCGGCGACTGCGGGAGAGCGAAGAACTGGCCCGGATGCACACGGCTGGGCACGAGATAGTCGCGCGCACCCTCCGGCGTGCTCTTGGTGAGCATCGGCGTCTCGATGTCGACGAAGCCGGCGCTATCGAGGTACTTGCGCACGGCCATCGTGACCTTGTAGCGCAGCATCAGGTTCTTCTGCA
>LNFM01008888.1_pt1 | contig 14926 bp, 18 predicted proteins | sample 596031 | NCBI WGS metagenome assembly LNFM01 (sample SAMN04254537, study PRJNA301005) | activated carbon metagenome | isolation source: dual media filters at the Ann Arbor, Michigan drinking water treatment plant | place: USA: Ann Arbor
GCCACGCAACCACCCAGCCACACCAATCCCTTTACCCAGATCGGAACACCGTTGCAGCGCGTGGCATATGTCGGGCTCAAGCCGGGCGAGGTGGCGGAAAACATCGCGCTGCTTTCCATCTACGACCTCGATCCGGATATCGGCGTCGGGGTCACGGTGCGCAATGGACAGCGGCAGTTTGTTCACCCCGACACCTTGGAAAATCTCAAAACCGCCACCTACCGGGGCTTTGCGGCCAAGGTGGTGGAGGCTTGGATGAAATCACCGGGTCACCATGCGAACCTGGTCAATCCGAACTTGCTCTACCTGGGTTGCAGCGTGCAGCCGACCCTGAGCATCATGCACGTGGACCAATTGTTTTGCGTGCAGGTGTTCTTCACCCCGCTGGATTAGGAGCTTATTTCAAAATCTGTCGTTGCGAGGAGGCCCGCCAGGGCCGACGAAGCAATCCATCTGACTGGATCGCCACGCCCGGTCGCACCGGGCTCGCGATGACATGACAGGTTTTGAAATGAGCTCTAGGATCCGATGTCGCGGTAGGCCGCGATCACCGGCAGATCGGCGGGCGCGAGGTCGTAGGCCGCAAATCCAGCGGGTTTGACCCAGGCCAGCGCGATGTGCTCGTGGGGGTGGGGTGCGGCCGAGCCTTCAGCCAGGGCGCAGACAAAAGGTATCATTTCAATGAGCACGGTTTTGTAGTCGTGCAGGAAGTGTGGCAACATGCGCACCACGGTAATCTCACACCCAAGCTCCTCGCGGATTTCGCGGACGATGGCGGTGGCGGGATCCTCCCCGGATTCGACCTTGCCGCCGGGAAATTCCCACTTGAGCGGCAGGTGCTTGTGGGCGGGACGTTGGGCCAGGAGCAGAAGCCCATCGTGCTCGATCACGGCGCAGACAACGGGGAGGGGAGTGGGGGCGGGCACGTGATCTTGTTGAACAAGGAGTTGCTGCGGACTGCAACTTTTCGCGGCGTGGGGTGTTTTCAAGCTATGAAAACTTTCGTCAAAGTCCTGCTCCTGGCCGCCCTGCTCATCGTGGCCATCAAATTCAGCCCGGTGCTCTTCCTCGGGGCCATCGCCGGTCTCATCGTGGCGGTCGTGCTGGGCGCGGTCGGCATTTCGCTCATCGCGGCGCTGTTGGCGGTCGTCCTGGCTCTCGCCGTTGCGCTGTCACCCGTCTGGATCCCGGTCTTGCTGGTGCTGGGTCTGATCAGCCTGTTCCGGAAGAGCGAGCGCACGCCGCCGCCGGTGGTCACGGCCTGAACGGGCGGCCAGAGCGGCTGTAGCGGCGGTCTATGACCGCCGTTGATACGATCATGGCGCGCGTTCGGCGGTCATAGACCGCCGCTACAGGACAGATCCTCGGGCTCCGCCGGAAACTTGCTTCGGATACTTACGTCTGCCTCACTCCGCCGATGCCCGCCGCGGCCAATCAGCCCAACCCGTTCATCTCCCGGATCAGCCTCGTGGGTCGCAATTCCGGACGGGTGAAGAACCTGGCCGGTTTTAGGAAGCAACATCACACGGTGCCGGACGCGGTCAACGCCGCGACCACGGCCTTTCTGGGCAAATTGTGCGCCGGCGAACTGGCGGCGGAAGCGGAAAAGTTTTTCCAACGGAGCAAAGCGGCCTTGGCTTACAAGCGCACGGATCTGACCCTGGAGGTGACCAGTCCGGTGGCGGTGTTGACCGCCAGGGACTTCACGCTCGAGTTGACATATGCGCTGGAGAGGAACGATCCGGCCAGCTATGAGATCAAACGCACCTTGCATAGCCTGAGGGAAGGCGGGTTGGTGGAGCGGCCGGAGTTCAATCAACTTTTCGCCGCGAGTTTCACCGGGATGGTTTTCAGCCTGGCCCGGGGCTTGAAGGTCGAGGCGGTCATTGACGCGGTCGAGACGCGCGGGAGCGCGACGGGTTTGACGGTCAGTTATCCGTCAGATTGCAGGCATTGCGTGCTGCTCGTGGCGGGTGTGACGGCGGAGGTGATGTGCGACGGCGCGACGCTGGAGATGGGTTTTCCGCGACCCGGCGCGCCGGCCGAGCTGATCGAGGCTTTTGTGGCGGTGAGATCGGCCTTTGCGTTGACGAAGAACAGTGTGCTGGCCGGGCTGCTGTAGGTAGGGCGCGTTATCCTTAACGCGCCGGATCGGCGGATTAGGATAATCCGCCCTACCAACAAAAGGCGGCCCGAGCGGGCCGCCTTGCGTTATGCGTTCAGTCATTGCGAGGAGCGAAGCGACGAAGCAATCCAGATGGATCGCCATCATCCTTCGCCGAGGCTACGGACGACAGGCGGCGCGCTTCGCGCACCTCGCGATGACAGGATGCGTCACTTGATCATGTCGGCGACGAAGGCGCGTTCCTCGACCAGCTCCTTGTTGGTTGCGGCGATTTTCGACTTCGCGAACTCGTCCATTGCGTAGGAAGTGACGGCTTCGTAGCTGCCGGACGTCGTGGTGCGGACCGGCATGCCGGCCCAGACATTAGCGTCGAAGCCGTAATGGCCGTTCGCTTTCACCGCCACGGAATGGATCGCACCCGGGGTGACGAGCGAACGCACATGGTCGACAAGGGCGTTGGCGGCCGAGGCGGCGGAGGAGAGGCCGCGGGCGGCAATGATGGCGGCGCCGCGCTTGCCGACGGTCTCGCAGAACGGACCCTGGAGCCAGGCGTTGTCGGTGATGACGGAGGTAGCCGGTTTCCCGCCGATGGTCGCGTGGGCGAAGGCCGGGAACATGGTCGGGCTGTGGTTGCCGTAGATGAAGATGTCCTTCACCGCGGTGAGATCGACCCCGGCCTTTTTCGCGAGCTGGGCCTGCGCGCGGTTCTGGTCGAGGCGCACCATGGCGGTGAAGCGCTCGGCCGGCAGGCGCCTGGCCTGCGAGGCGGCGATCATGCAATTGGTGTTGGCCGGGTTGCCCACGACGGCGACCCGCGCATCCGCCGCGGCGACCGCATCGATGACCTGGCCCTGGCCGATGAAGATCTTGCCGTTGTCCTTGAGGAGATCGGCGCGCTCCATCCCGGGGCCGCGCGGCTTGGCGCCGACGAGCAGACACCAGTTGGCGTCCTTGAAGCCCACCGCGGGGTCGGAGGTCTGGACGATGCCCTTGAGCAACGGGAAGGCGCAGTCGTCGAGTTCCATCGCGACGCCTTCGAGGGCCTTGAGGGCCTTTTCGATCGGAGCCTCGATGAGTTGGAGGATCACCGGCTGGTCCGGGCCGAACATGGCGCCGGAGGCGATGCGGAAAAGAAGGGAGTAGCCGATCTGGCCGGCGGCGCCGGTGACTGCGACACGGAGGGGGGTTTTCATAAGGTTGGCAGATTAGGCGGAGGCGGAGCCCGAAGCCATGTGAATTTTTCTTCCGGCCGTAAAATCAGCCGCACTGTTGACAGACATTACTTAAAGCGCGGTGCGAGCGCCGCGTGGATTTCGCGCACCAGAGCCTCGGTCGTCGGCCAGTCGATGCACGCATCGGTGATGGAGACGCCGTAGCGCAGCCGGTCTTTGTGTTGGGGAAAGGCCTGGCTGCCGGCGCCGAGGTTGCTTTCGACCATGGCGCCCATCAGCGACGAGCTGCCGGCGGTGATCTGGCCGAGCAATTCGCGGATGACCTCGGGTTGCCGCTCCGGCTGCTTGGCGGAGTTGTCATGCGAGCAGTCAACGAGAATGGACTTGGGCAGGCCGGCCTGGGTGAGCAATTGCTCGGTCTGGGCGATGTGCGCCGGCGAGTAATTGGGACCGGCGTTTCCACCGCGAAGCACGACATGGCAGTCGGGATTGCCGCGGGTGACAATGGCGGAGGCGGAGCCGTCGAGGTTGATGCCGAGGAAGGTGTGGGGCTGGGCCGCGGCCTTGATCGCGTTGATCGCGGTGGCGATGGAGCCGTCGGTGCCGTTCTTGAAACCGAGCGGCATGGACAGGCCGGAGGCCATCTGCCGGTGGGTTTGCGACTCGGCCGTGCGGGCGCCGATGGCGGACCAACAGACGAGGTCGGCGATGTATTGCGGGGTGATGGGGTCGAGCAGTTCCGTCGCCGTGGGCAGGCCGAGATCCAGCACATCGCGCAGGAAAGTGCGGGCGAGCCGCAGGCCGGTGGCGATGTCATGCGTGCCGTCGAGATGGGGATCCATGACGAGGCCCTTCCAGCCCACAGTGGTGCGCGGTTTTTCGAAATAAACGCGCATGACGATCATCATGCGGTCGTTCACTTCGCGGGCCAGGGTCGCCAGCCGGCGGGCGTAGTCGCGCCCTGCGGCGAGATCGTGGATGGAGCACGGCCCGATGATCAGCAGGAAGCGCCGGTCGTCAGTGAAGATGAGCCGGTGAATCTGCCGGCGGGCGCGCGCGACAAATTCGGCCTGGGCCTCGGTCTTGGGCAATTCCGCCAGCATCATGGCGGGCGAGGGCAAGGCGCGGGTCTCGACGACATTGATGTCGGAAGTCTTCTGCATGGAAGTTTCAGCTTGGGGCGACCCGACGCGGAGGATCAAGTCCTTGCTGTGTGCTATGAATTCGGGCAAAGAAAAGGCCGGTCGCCTACCCCTAAGCGACCGGCCATTGCTTTCTTAGTTACCCCAAAACTCCCCGCTAAGCGGGGAGAAGTGTTACCAGACTGCCCAAACCATACACCGTTCCAATTTCCCGTCAAATAGAAGATTATAAGTTCGTTAACTTCTGCGCAATTTCATGCAGAACAATGGATTAAATCACACATAATATGAATTTTGCCAGAATGAGCCTGTTCAGCCATCGGCCGGGTGCCCTGCTTAGGGTGACGGGTGATGACGCGAGCGGATTCCTGCAGGGTCAATTCACCACTGAACTGCGCCGGCCGCCGGGCAGCGCGACCTATGGACTCTGGCTTAATCAGAAAGGGAAAATACTCGCGGACAGCCATGTGCTGAGGCTGGCAGAGAATGAATTTCTGGTAACCAGCGTGGCTTCAACCGCGGCGATCATCCGGCAACGGCTCGAAGAATACATCGTCGCAGACGATGTCTCTTTGACCGATGAAACCGCCACCGTCCATGGACTTTTGCTCGGCGGGCACGGTGGCGGTGAGGTGATCAAACAACTGATGGGCGATGTGCCGGCACCGGGGCAGTTTGTCCGCAGTAAGGGAATCCTGATCTATCACGGGCGTCGGCTGCCCGGGGAAAATTTCGAGATACTCGGCCCAGAAGGAGCGCTGGCGGAAGTTCGCCGGCAATTGTTGAGGCAGGGCGCGCTGGAAGCGGGCGCAGCCGAACTGGAGTTCACCCGGATCTCGGCGGGGATTCCGGTCGTGCCGGTTGACTTGGGTTCCGGCGACTTGCCGGGCGAGGGCGGGCTGGAAGACTCGGCGATCTCCTACACCAAGGGCTGCTATTTGGGCCAGGAAGTGATGGCCCGGTTGAAAAACCTGGGCCAGGTGCGCCGCCGTTTACTGGTCGTGCGCGGCCATGGACCGGTGCCAATAGCGCAGATGGCGTTGTATCAGGGGGAGAAAAAAGTGGGGGAGATTCGCTCGGCGGCCGGTCGGGGCGAGGCGTTTGTCGCCTTGGCCATGCTCTCTCTGATCAACCTCAATCCGGCGGAGAGGCTTAGTCTCGCTCCGGGCGGGCCGGCTGACATCACCTTGGATCGTCATGAATGAACTCGCCCAACTGACCGCGGTTTGCCGCGGATTGGGCGCTCAGCCGGAACAGGCCGACGCCATGGCGCGGCAATTGCTCAAGCGGGCCGACCAACTGGTTGTCGCACGCGGACAGACCCGCGCGGAGGTGATGGCTTATCTGCTCAGGTTGGTAGTGCAGGGCCGCAGCGGGGAAGTGCCGCCGGAATTTCAAGCGCCGGCTCCCGGCCGGGAAAATCAAAACAGACCCGACAACTCCGCAAAATAGGCGTCCACCCAGCGGTGGGCTCCGAAAAAATAGATCAGCGCGGCCACGCCGAGCATGGGCCCGAAAGGCACATGCACGCCGAATCCAAGCTCCGCCGGCTGGCCCTCGGGGGTTTCAGCGGGCAGCGCGATCCGGGCTGTGCGGCCCGTGGTTTTTTGCCACAAGTAGGCGGCGACAAACCAGACGCAGCCCAGCATCGCGCCGCCGAACATGCCGAACACCGCACCCTTCCAGCCCACAAAGGCTCCAATGGCACCAAGGAATTTCACGTCGCCGAACCCCATCGCCTCCTTCTTCAGCATCGCCTCCGCCCAAAGCGCGATCCACAGCACCAAGCCCGAGCCCACGCACAGCCCCAGCAGGGCGTCTTTTCCGGACCGCAGGCTTGCGACCGCGAAGAACTCATGGCTTTGGCCGTGCAGCGAAGGCACTAACAGTGACAACAACAACCCGGCCGCCGCGCCCCCCACCGTGAAAACATCCGGAATGATCATGTGGTCGAGGTCGATGAACAGCGCGCAGATCACGATGGCGCACAGCACGGCCCCGGCCACCGCCTTGCCGGGCGGGAACATCAGCCAACAGGCAAGGAAGAGCGCCGCGGTGAGCAGTTCGACCGCCGGGTAACGAAAACTGAACGGCCGGCCGCAGCAGCGCGCCCGGCCGCGCAGCAGCAGCCAGCTCAGCACCGGGATGTTGTCCCGCCAGGCGAGGCGCTGCCCGCAGCCGCAGTGCGAAGGCGGCGAAACCACGGACTCGTTCTTGGGGATGCGACAGATGCAGACATTGAGAAAACTGCCGACGCACGCACCGACCACGGCGGCGAACAGCGGAAAAAACCACGGCAGATAAATTGCGACTTCGTTAATGGATTCCATTTCAGACGGGATTGAGGGCGGCGTGCGCGGCGGCCTGCATGGCCGGCACCGGCACGGTCGCTCCGGTCCAGAGCCCGAGGGAGCGAGCGCCTTGGTGAATCAGCATGGAGAGGCCGTTCGCGTGGGCAAGGCCCAGCTCGGCGGCTTGGCGCAGGAGGGCGGTCCGGGGTGGACGGTAAACCATGTCGTAAACCGCCCTTGGTCGCGGGAGGGTCCGAAGATCAATGGGCGAGGGGTCCGCGCTTCCGAGTCCCAGCGACGTGGCATTGATCACGGTCGCGTCGGCGGGGAGGCCGGCGGGTGGCTGGCCGAGATCAAAACTGCGCAGTTCCGTGCTTCCGGCCAAGGGGGCGATTTCGTTGATGAACGCGGCCAGCCTCAAAGCCGTGCGATTGCCGATCCAGAGTGAGGCGCAGCGGGCGCGCAGGCACTCCACCGCCGCACCCCGGGCGGCCCCGCCGGCCCCGAGCAGAATGATGTGCGCGCCAACCAGCTCGGTGCCGAAATCCTCCTGCAAGGCGGAGGCGAGTCCGTAGCCGTCCGTGTTGGTCCCGCGCCAGCCCGACCCGGTGCGGGTGAGGGTGTTGGCGGCGCCCGCGGCCCGCACAAAGGCGTCGCTGCCGGCGAGGTGCTCCACGACGAGCGACTTGTGCGGCACGGTCAGGTTGAGGCCATGAAACCGGTTTTGTTGAAAAAGCAGGAGGGCGCGCGGCAGTTCGGCGGGAGCGATGTCGAACTTGAAATAGCGCCAGTCGGCAAACCTGGGCTGGGACTTCGCCAGTTCGGCCAGGGCGGCGTTATGGATCACCGGGCTGAGGGAATGGGCGACCGGCCGGCCGATCAGGGCGAGGGCCGTGCCGGGAAACGTCCAGGCGTCCAAGTCGGCCAACGTGTGAATGGATTCGGCAACGGCGTTCATCAAGCGGCGGCAGCAAAGCCCGTTTCGCCGGGGAGAACGAGCCCGATTTTTTCAGGACGGCGCGTGCCGCGCGTGGGTCGATTCAAATTCAGCGACGAACTCGGCGAACAACCGCGCCCGCTCCGGCTCGCCGCCGGCGGTGTAGTGATTGACGAGATTGCGGCAGCACCGGCAGAGCACCTCGCGGACGGGGGTCGGGGCGAGGTCGGAGACGGAGGCGTTGACGCTGCCCGCGCGGAGCAGGGCGAAGACTTCGCGGGCATCCAGAAAGACCCCGGCGTTGAAGGGATCAACAAAGAAGGGCACATGCTCCTCGTAGCAGCCGACCAGGAAGTGGCCGGGCAGTCCGACCGCGGAGAGGCTCAATCCGGCGCGCTCCGCGACGAGCAGATAGACGATCGACAGGGAAATCGGGATGCCTTTGCGCCGGAGCAGCACCTGGTCGAGGTAGCTGTTGAGCGGGTCCGTGTAATGGTCGGTGTTGCCGCGCAGGCCGTATTCGTGGAACAGCACGCGGTTCAGCACGCGGCATTTCTCCCGGGCCGTGGCGGGCTCGGTGATGAGCTGGCGGCAGCGGGCGGCCATCGCGTCCAACTGCAGGCAGCTGGCGCCGACATCGAGATCGGGATTGACCGTGCGGCTGAGCAACAGCGCGCCGGTCTCCAATTCGTAATTGAGCGAGCGGATGAAGCCGCGGAACTCGGTGACCGGATCGGAAAAATTCAACTCCTGCAGATACGAGACGGCGTGGAGCGCCAGCACCCGATTGGGCTGGCTGGCAAAATAACGGAGCAACTCCACGCTTTCACGGCCATGTTGCGCGAACTGGGCGAGGAGGGCGGCCCGCACCGCCGGGGAAGGATCATCCAACAGCCCCTCGAGGGCCTTTCGCTGCGCGACCGTGAATTTTTTCGCTTCCACGGAAAAGCAGCCAAGTTGCTTCCGGCCGCAGCGCAACGAGGAAAGTTTTCGCGCGCGGAACGATTTTGCTGGAGTCTTGGAAACTATTCACGCGGCCCGAAGAGCGCGGTGCCGACCCGCAGCAAGGTGCTGCCCTCGGCGATGGCGGCATCAAGGTCGCCGCTCATGCCCATGGACAGCTCGCGCAAGGCGATGCCGGAGCGCGCGGCCTGCTGGTCGCGGATGGTCCGAAGATGGGCAAAGGTGCGGCGGGCCACCGCGGGGTCGTCGGACAGCGGAGCGATGGTCATCAGGCCGTCCACCTGCAGGTGGGGCTTGGCGAGGGCGAGTTCCAGCAGGCGCCCGACGGCGGCGGGATCGGCGCCGAACTTTGCCGGATCATGGCCGGCGTTGACCTGGAGCAGCACCGGCAATTTGCGACCGAGTTCGCCGGCGGCCCGGTCGAGGACGATGAGCAGCTTTTCGCTGTCGACGCTTTGGATGCGGTCGAAATGCGTGGCGGCGAGCCTGGCTTTGTTGGATTGCAGATGCCCGATGAGCTCCCAGCGCACGGCGGCGGCGGTCAGGGCGCGCTTTTCCACGGCGTCCTGCACGCGGTTTTCGCCGACAGCGGCCAGGCCGTAGCGGGCGGCGTATTCCACGGCCGCCGCCGGGTGCGTCTTGGTCACGGGCAACAGGGTGATCTCGCGTGGGTTGCGCCCCGCCGCCCGGCACAGGCCTGCTATTCGGCTGAGCAGGGCGTCGGTCCGCATCCGGAAGGTTTCGTAATCGATAAACATCTAGAAGAGCAGCTTTTAGGATGGTGTGCTGATAAGCCGGGTTTATGCTGACCCCAACAGTAAAAGACCGTATGCAAATCGAAAACTTCAAAATCTTCGCCGATTTGGTCGAAACCAAGAGTTTCTCCAAAGCGGCGAAATTAAACAGCATCACCCAGTCGGCTGTCAGCCAGCAGGCCCGGTCAATGGAGCGCAATTTCAAGGCGCTGATGATCGACCGCAGCCAGAAGCAGTTCAACCTGACCCGGGAGGGCCAGCGCATCTACGAGGCGGCGAAGGAGATCCTGCACGTCTACGAAAAACTGGAGAGCGAGCTGCAGGAGATGAAAAAGGTCATCAGCGGCACCATCCGGATTTCAACCATCTACTCCATCGGTTTGCACGAGCTGCCGCCCTACATCAAAAAGTTTCTGCACGATTTTCCCTCGGTCAATGTGCGCGTCGAATACCGCCGCTCCAACCTGGTTTACGAGGACATCCTGCACAACTCGGTCGATTTCGGCCTGGTCGCCTTTCCGCAGCGCATCCGGCAGATCGAGAACATCCCGTTCCGCAACGACACCTTGGTGCTGATCGCCCATCCCCAGCATCCGCTGGCGCAGGTCGGCGACGTGGACATCAAGGCGCTGGCCGGCCACAAGTTCATCGGCTTCGATCCGGATATCCCGACCCGGAAAGCCGTCGACCAGATCTTCCGCGACTATAAGCTCGAGATCACACCCGTGATGGAATTCGACAATATCGAAACGGTGAAACGCGCCGTCGAGATCGACCACGGCGTGGCCATCGTGCCGCACGCGACGGTGGTCCAGGAGGTGAAGCAGGGCACGCTGGTGGCGATTGGTTTCAAGGGCAAGGAGTTCACCCGACCGCTGGCCATCCTGCACCGCAAGGGCCGGGTGCTGACGCCGGCAATGAAAAAATTCATCGAAGTCCTCAGTGCCGAGCAGAGCAGTTTCTAAACCGGGCCGACGCAGCTTGATTTCGGGAACAAGAGCTTTGCTGGCGCCTCCCATGACTGATTCCACATGACTCCTCTCCGTCTCCTCTCGATCCTCGCCGTCGTTGCTGTGCTCATCGGCGGAGCGGTGCTATGGCAGAAACGCCGCGGTCCGGCGCCCGCGCAAATTGCGACGACCGCGCTGCCGGCGCCCGCGTGGAAACTCAAGGATCTGGACGGGCGTGAAATCAGCTCCGACCAATTCAAGGGCAAGGTCGTCGTGCTGGATTTCTGGGCCACCTGGTGCGGACCCTGCATCGAGGAGATTCCCGGCTACATCGCCATGCAGAAAAAATACGGGCCGGCCGGCTTGGTCATCGTCGGCGTGTCCCTGGACCGCAAGGGGCCGGCGCACGTGAAGCAATTCGCCCTGGCCAACGGCATGAATTACACGCTGGTCATGGGCGATGAGGCCGTGGTCGAGGCGTTCGGCAACTTTCAGGCCATCCCCACCACTTTCCTCATCAGCCGGGAGGGCCGCATCCTGAACCAGAAGACCGGTGCGGCGCCGGCCGAGGAATACGAGAAGCTGGTCAAGTGGGCGTTGGACTGAGGCGAAGGCCGCCGATTTGGATTGAAGCCGGGCCGGGCCACCGGGTTTTTGGTGGCCTGCCGCCATGAAATTCGATGCCAGCCTGCTTCTGCCGCTCGCCTGTGCGCTGATCTATGTGGTCGGGGCCCTGATGGTGAAGCGGGCGACGGCGTTTGGGGTCGGAATCTGGCGCACCAGCTTCTTGTCCAATGTGGCGGTGGCCGTGTTGTTCGTGCCCGTGTGGTTCCGCTATGGCGGCCAGATCCATCCTTTGGCCGACTACTGGCAGCCGGCCGTCGCGGCGCTGCTGTTCTTTGGCGGCCAGGCCTTCACCTTTCTCGCCCTGAAGCAGGGCGATGTGTCGGTCATCACGCCGGTGATGGGAACCAAGGTAATCCTTGTCGCCTTGTTTAGCAGCCTCTTGCGGGTCGGCGAAGTGCCGCTCCAGTGGTGGGTCGGGGCGGTGCTCAGCACTGTGGCCATTGGGCTGCTGCATTTTGGTGGTGAATTGCACCGGCGCCACACAGGCCGCACCGCGCTGCTCGCCTTGTGCAGCGCGACCTCGTTCAGCCTTGGCGATGTCTTCCTGCAGAAATGGGTGCCCGTTTGGGGCCTGGGCAATTTCTTCCCGCCGATGTTTCTGATCGCCGGACTGATGTCGTGCGCGTTTGTGCCGTTTTTCCGCGCACCACTGAGCGCCATGCCGGCTGAGGCTTGGCGGTGGGTGGCTCCCGGTGCGTTGCTGCTCGCACTCAACAACGCCGGTGTGGTCCTGGCGATCGTGCTGGTGGGCAGCGCCACCGCCGTGAACATCGTCTACAGCGTCCGCGGACTGTTCAGCGTCCTGCTGGTCTGGCTGGTCGGCCACTGGTTTGCCAATGATGAGAAACAGCTTGGCGGCCACGTGCTCCGGTTGCGGTTGGCCGGTGCCGGATTGATGGTGGCGGCCATCGTGTTGGTCCTGATTTAGCCGCGGACGATCATGCCGCCAACCGGTCTGACTTGGCCGGCCCCTCCGGTAGCTTTTTCTCCCCGGGGCGCAAGGGCGGCACCGGGGCCGGAGGCGTGGTTGTGCCGGCCGGTTCGGGGTCAGTAGCCACGAGCAGCGAGAGCAGTGCGAGGATGATGATGGCGGAGATCATTGCTTGGTGTATTACCAGTGCCGGGTCAGAGCACAGGCGGATGAAATTGTTCCCGATGCTTCCTATAACGCCACGAAGCCGGGCTTTGTTGCAGGAACCTGCGGTTTTCGCGGCCTGGTCAGCGCCACGAATGGTCGGAATAGGATTCAGATATTTGTCCAATGCAAGTCGCGCCTGCAATAATGACGCGACAGCACCGCGGCACCGTCGCGGGATTGGCAATATTATCAACAGTTGGCCAGGTGACGCGAGAGGAGCTCCTCAACGCGGCTGACCAGAAGGCAAACCCGGGCGGAATACCTCAGTGGCAAATTGCACAAAGCGCGACAAAGCCCCGGCATGGTCATGGTCCGAGCATATGCCGCGCGTCAGAAATTTCATGCGATGAAGCGACGCGAGCGTGTGCAACATGGCACCGACGACGAAGCTGAGCCGCCAAAGAAAATCTTCGGGAGGGAGCGCCGGGGCATGTCGTCGGAGGGCCTGGCCGTAGCGAGCCATCACGGGCTGGAATTCTTCCGTTAGGAATTTGTCCATGAAGGGCAGGGGCTCAATCAGGCTGCGGCCAATCAACCGGGCCGCATGCCGGCCTCGGTCCTCTGCGTCGGCAAACAACCCGAAAAATGGCTCGGCCATGAGACGGAAGATCACGGCGAGCGGGACCGGCCGATCCCCGGCTTCGGTCTCCGCTTCCGCCAGCCTGGCCAGGCGGGCTTGATTGATGGGGTGGATTCGTCGCCGAAGTATCTCCAGGTAAAGACTCTCTTTGTCCCCATGATGGTAGTTGACGGCGGCCAAATTGACTTTGGCTGTCCGGGTTATTTGACGCAGAGTTGTGCCATCGTAGCCATTCTGTGCAAATAGCTGTTCAGCAACTATTACTATCCGATTGAGGGTTTCTGTTGGCAACTCTGTGCTCATGCAATACGTAAGTATGAAACGACCGTTTTAATTTGTGGTCAAGCTTATTTTCCCGCCCCAGCACTTCACACCGCCAACACACCATAACTGCACATTGTTGCGCTTGGGGATAATCTGCTTACTTCTCGGTTAGTCGAAACCCCGTTTTTTATGAAAATCAAATCACCTCTGATTATTTTGCTTGGTTTGGCTGTGGGCAGCGCGGCACTGGCTGCGAGTGCAGACAAGGCCGCTTCAGCGGTTCAGGTGACCTTCGTGGCACCGGAAAAATTCACCGATGCGAAAGAGGGTTACATGGACACCGAGCGTGGCCGCGATGCGCTGCTCGGCCAGTTGAAAGAACATATCATGACGCGCGCCGCCAAGTATCTGCGTGCGGGTCAGCGGCTGGAAATCACGGTGACCGACGTGGATCTGGCGGGCGATTTCGAACCATGGCGCGGCCTGCAATTCCACGATGTTCGCATCGTGAAGGATCTCTATCCGCCGCGGGCCAGCCTGCAGTTCCGGTTGCTGAATGCCGACGGCACGGTGGTCAGCGAAGGGAAACGCCAGCTGCAGGAATTGGGCTATCTGATGACCCTTGCGCTGCCCACCTGGGATCCGCTGCGCTACGACAAGGAAATGCTCAGCGACTGGCTGCGCCAGGAATTCAAGCACTCCACCTGAAAGACAGCATTAAAGCAATTGCCCGGGCGCCGGCCATGGCCGGCGCCTTTTCTTTTGACCCGATTCGCCGGTCGCCGGCACACTGTCCCGGTGAAAGAAGCAACGCCGCCTCAGAGTAACGCGCCGCAGCCCGAGGCACCGAATGTTTACGCGAAATTCGAGACCGAGCTGCAGGTGCGGCCTGACGACATCGACATGTATCGGCACGTGCATAGCAGCCGCTACATGGATTACGTGCTCGCGGCCCGTTTCGACCAGATGGAGCGCTGCTACAAGATGCCCATGCGCGAATTTGAAAAACGCGGCTTCGGCTGGTTCATGGCCGCCACCCAGATGAATTTCAAACGGCCACTGGGACTGGGAGACCGGTTTGTTGTCCGGACCTGGATCGAGAAATTCACGCTGATAGGCGTAAAGGTGCAGTTCCAGATTGAGCGCGCCGCGGATGGCAGGCTCAGCTGCGACGGCTGGTTCGACTATGTCATGGTGTCCATCGAGACGGCCCGCGCCGTGCGCCTCCCCGAGGACATCCGCGCCAAATACGCAGTTTAGCCCCGGTGCCACGATGCGGCCAAACCACTGCCCGGAGGCAGGTTGCCCTTCGCGAGGGAAGAATACCCTTGCATTGTGGCGGCGGGTGAGCGTCCTTACGCGTCTCGTTAGAGATAGCGTTTTGATGACAGGATCTGGTGAGTCGTTGGCTGAGCATAAGCTCAAGTGATGATTTCGAAACCCACGGTGGGAACGGACTGGCAGATGGCGAAGGATCTACGATTTATCACATGAGTAATTCCAAACTATACGTTGGAAATCTATCGTTCAACACCACCGAAGGCGAACTCCGTTCGCATTTCGAGCAATTCGGTTCCGTGACCGACACCTATGTCGCCATGGACAAAATGACCGGCCGCCCCCGCGGTTTCGCGTTTGTCACCATGGGCACGGCCGATGAGGCCAAGCTGGCCATCGAGAAGACCAATGGCGTCGAGCTCGGCGGTCGCGCCCTGCAAGTCAATGAGGCCCGTCCCAAGGAAGAGCGCCCGGGTGGCGGCTTCGGCGGCGGCGGTGGTCGCGGCGGCTTCGGCGGTGGCGGCGGCGGCCGTGGCGGTCGCGGCGGCTACGGTGGTGGCGGCGGCGGTGGCCGCGGCGGCTACGGTGGCGGCGGTGGTGGTGGCGGCGGTCGCTACTAATCCCCCGTTCGCACCCGCGAACTGAACTTTCGAGGCGGAGCCCTTTGCGGCTCCGCCTTTTTCTTGTCCGGCCTGGCCGGAAAA
>LNFM01008889.1_pt1 | contig 14924 bp, 13 predicted proteins | sample 596031 | NCBI WGS metagenome assembly LNFM01 (sample SAMN04254537, study PRJNA301005) | activated carbon metagenome | isolation source: dual media filters at the Ann Arbor, Michigan drinking water treatment plant | place: USA: Ann Arbor
GCTTGTGGGATGCTTCGAAAGCCTTCGACTTGCCAGCCAAATTTTTACCCGTTTATTCGCCTTGAGAAATCTCTAATGGAAAATCTCGGTTTAATCAAAGAGTTGATCCGTCTGTGCGAACTGCGCACTGGTCGCCCCCTGCACAAACATTGTCAGCATGGCCATTAGCCCGCGCGAAATGGTAGCGGGCACTCTCCATCTGATCTCTTTGCCAGAAATTTTCCTGCGCGTTAATGAAATAGTAGACGATCCAACCCATTCCGCAGCCGACATTGGGCGCGTCCTCAGCCAGGATCCTGGCATGACGGCGCGGCTGCTCAAGATTGTCAACAGCCCTTTTTATGGCTTTGCTTATGGGGTTTCCGGCAAAATTGATTCCGTCTCCCGCGCCATCACAGTCATTGGCACAAAAGATCTGCGCGATTTGATTTTGGCCACGTCTGTGATCAAGGTTTTTAGCGGCATCCCGAATGATCTGGTGACGATGGAAAGTTTCTGGCACCACAGCATCGGCTGCGCACTTGTGGCGCGTGGGCTGGCGACACGATACGCAGGGAGCGGCCAACGCCATGAACCTCATACCGAACGCTTTTTTGTCGCAGGGCTGTTACATGATATTGGCAATCTGCTTATTTACCGCAAAATTCCTGAGCTGGCACGTGAGGCATTATTACGCGCTGCCCATCAGGGTGAAGTATTGCATGTGGCAGAGCACGCCGTGATGGGATTTGACCATGCGGCGGTAGGCGGGGAATTATTGCGCGCCTGGAATCTGCCAAAACATCTGGAAGAGGCCGTCGCATTTCATCATGCACCGGAAAAAGCCACGCACTTTCCCGTCGATGCGGCGCTGATCCATTTGGCGAACATCATCGCTACTGCTGTGTGCTTTGGCAACAGCAGCAATCAGTGCGTAGCGCCCCTGCAAAACGCCGCATGGGATATAATAGGCCTCTCAGCAAATGTCATTGAACCGGTAGTGATCGAAGCGGAAACCCACTTTGGCGAAACACTCCGGCTGCTGCAACCCGATGCTGGATAAACTTCAAATGACCACCAATCTGCACCCCATACTGCTATTTGCATTGCGCTGGACCATCAACACGCTGGCGTTATGGGCGGCCAGTTATCTGTTTACGGGCATTTCTTTTACCAGCGCGGGCGCACTGTGGATCTCAGGTTTGCTGCTAGGATTTGTGAATGCCATTATCCGCCCCGTGCTGCTGATTCTCACCCTGCCCTTATCCGTAGTCACGCTGGGATTTTTCGTGCTTGTCATCAACACCTCAATGCTATTGCTGGTAGCATGGCTGGTACCCGGCTTTAGCATTGAAGGATTCTGGACGGGCTTTTTCGTCGCAATTTTTATATCGGTGTTTGGCTTCTTTACCAATCTGTTTATTGGGATTGGTAATGTGAAAGTGAAAAAATTGTCTTAGAAGCAGAATGTACAAATCCAGCTTCGGTTGGCTCTCCTTGACGATTCAGGTGAGTTCGGGTTTTTTCATATTTATGTTTAGCTTGCCCAAATGAATTCAACCCTACATTGCAAATCCGGCGTAGGTGCGAATTCATTCGCATTGTTTATGAACTAAATAACGTGCGAATGAATTCGCACCTACAGCCATATCGCGTCCCAAAGCGGATAGTCCCCGATATTTTCCGCCAATCCAGCGCGTAGCGGGTTGGCAACAATATACCGCGCAATCCCCTGTATGTCTTCCTCTTTGCGCACGGCGTGATCGTAAAACGCCTTTTGCCATAACGCACCTTGCCGGTCTAAATAACGATTCACTCGCTGCGCCGACCGCGCCTTGAAACCCTTTACGACCGACGAAAGCGTCTGGGCTTTACCCAACTGAAACAACCAATGCACATGATCCGGCATAACGACCCAAGCCAGGGAATTCACCGCACCGCTTTCATGTAACACCCGCATTTCGGCCACCACCAAACGGGCTCAATAAAAATCCTCGAAGTAACGCCGCTCGCGCTCGGCCAACACGGTAGTAATATTGAGGCACGCCCATTTTCACTGTAGAGACCTTTTGTCAAATCAACATAGGGCATGGCGTTTTTGTGCGAATTTGTCGCACCTATATCCTTCGGCACTAGCAGGTTGTCACCAAAGATTATCCGGTTGTTAAAGGGATCGCTATCTATAACCCAGTGCTTCGCGTGATAAGACTTCGCTGGGTCTTCCAGCAAGATGCGCGGCTCCAGCTTGGAGCCGCGCATCTTTACCGATCCAGGTGAGTTCGAGTTTTTTGTTTTCGAATCATTTTCTTTGTCAGGCGAGTTGCGCCACGCGCCAAACGCTGGTCGCGATCTTCGCCAGTGCTTGCTGCCGAGTGTCGATACGCGACGGTGTCCAGTCTTCGTTTTCTTCAACTACTTTTCGCGTTAGCGAAAAAATGCTGGTCGCGTAGGCTGCTTTTTTGCCTTCGTAATCACCGTTGCCGACATCGCGATTCGCCCCGGCCTCCATCAGTGCCATGTTTCCGATCCGGTACACCAATGTGTCCAGCTCCTCGTCACTGAATGTTCTCCAACTCGCTGCCGGATTCTGTGGCAGGATATGTTCAAGATTGTAGCTGGCGCTTTCAAATTCATAGTCATAACCAGAAGCCTGCTTCTCCAGCGCGCACAGGATGTAACGCACGATTTTTTTGTTGCGGCTGGCTGTAGTTTTGATGACCTTGTCGGCAAAGGCTGCTCTAAATGCATCATCCGCAGGGTAGATGGTCTTCAACGCCTCCAACGCACTGGCCGCTGTCGCCAGTGTACCGTTGGCGATGCGCTGCGCCACGCTGTGATAGATTCTCTCCTGGTCGCCGGTATGCAAGCCGCCGATGACGTTGTAACGGAAAGAAATCATGACGCAAGCGCGTAACAGGGTTTCGAATTCAGGGTCGGTCAGGCGGCGCTTGGCGGCCATCAACAGGGGGAGCGGCTGACGCACGCTGAACATGCGCAGTTCGCCAACATATCCGCGCCACACCGGTGGCCACTGAGAACTCTCCGGACTCGTGAGAGCGAGATAGACATCCACGTCTTCGTCCATGCTGCGCAGTAATTCGAATACCTGCTCGCGCGTGGCGATTTGACTGCGGATCACTTTGAACAATTCGGATTGCCGCACAAAAGCGTTGCGGCTGTTCCAGTGCATGCGCAGGAAGTCCGGGAAACTTTCACTGCCCAGTCGGCCAACCATGTTTTCCCAACGATCTTCCAAGTTCTTGAGTTCGTGCTCGTGTTCCTGTTGCCGATGCAACACCGAGAACAGGTAGTTCTTCAGCAGATCAGTAGCGGAGAGGCGGACGCCGCGCGCGTTAAGTGTCTCGAACACCTTATAGGCATTGAGTTCGTCGGTGACCGTAATGACGGTGAAGAAAAGCTTGTCACTCATGCTGTCGATAAGCTGGGCGATGATCATCCCGACATCCGCCGATGGACTGGATTTGGCATAGTCACGAACGCGCCGATCGAACCATTCAAACGCCTTGCGCAGCCCATGTTCCGACGCGCGAATTCTGCGCTGAGGCATGTGCTCGGCAAGGGGGACAAGATAGGTCTGGTAGTAGTTGTCGTTGTTCCGGTTAAGTGTGAGCTTTGAGCGCGACACCAGTGTGACAGGATCGAGATAACCGATGTAGGTCTGGCGCAATTGATCGAGTCGCTGGCGTGTGCGATCAGGTTCCTTGCCTTCATCAATAAGACGTTGCAGATTTTTGAGCGCCGCCAGCACGATGATGCTGAGTGTCGTTAACCGTTGCTGTCCATCGATGACATCGAACAGTTTGTCATCCGCAGATTGCAGAACCAAGTAGCCCATGTAGTGTGCAGGTTCTCCACCTACCGCGATAGTGCCGAGTATGTCTTGCCAGAGATCCTCCCATTCATCTTCTCCCCAACTGTAATCCCGCTGAAAACGCGGAATGCGATAGGTCAGGCCATTTCCCAGTAATTTTCTGAGGGTATCGTTTTTGGTGTTGAAATTGGTCGCGGACATTGTCGGCTCCTTAATATTTCCTAACTATTCATTTTACCTATAAAACCCGCGCCCCGTCAGGACTAGACTCATTCCCCAAAACCTTTAGCTCAAGCCCCTCAATCTCCTGCAACGACTTCCCCGCAATCCCCTGCAAGTCCCCATACATCCCCACCGTCGCCCCCATCACGCGCATGATCTGTTCTTCGCGTTTGGCCCATTGTTTCATGATGACTTTTCTTTCCTTGTCGAGGTCTTCCTGCATGGTGTTAAACGCTTCAACAATGGCCTCTACACGCTGCTTGAAGCGTGGGCCGGTGAGGTATTGGTAGACCATTTCCGTCTTGGTCTGTTGGCCTTCGGAGGTCTGCCGGGCAAGGGCAAGCTCCAGCAATGATTGGCGCAAAATCATGGCTACGGGTAAGGCGGCGCGGGGGTGCGTTACCCAGACGCCCTCGACCATTTCGAAGGTTTCAACGCCTTTCGGCAAACTCTGGCTCACGATCACGGCGATTTCTGCCTTGGCAGTGCGCTGATCGCCGCGAAGCTTTATCAGCCAGGCGTCGCTCCAGTTCTTGGTGCGCTTGAACTCCCACAAAATGGTGCCGCCAGGCTGGCCGCCTGCGCCGACAACACGGTGCAGTACGTCCCCACCATATTCACCCTTGGGTACGGGCTCAATCGCGTCGAAAGGGAATTTGCTGCGCAATAGATTTTCAAGTTCCAGTTCCTGCACTTCGCCCTGCATTTGTTGTGAACCCTGTTCGGCCCGGCGTTTCAACTCTTCGATCTGTTTCTGCATCGCGGCAATGGTCTGTTCTTTTTCCATCACCTTGAGTTTTTGTTCGTCCTCAGCTTCTTTTTTGGCTTGTTGGCGGGTAGCGTCGAGCCCTGTCTGCACGCGCTTTTCAACGGTGAGTTCCAACTCACGCTTGGCGTCGTCAAGTTCGCGCTGTTTTTTGATGAGATCGGCCTGCGCCTTTTGTGCTTCGGCAAGTTTTTCTTCGCGGCTTTTCAGCACTTCTTGCAGGTCAGCCACTTCACGGGTTTTTTGTTCAAGGTCGGTTGCTGCGGCCTGTTTGGCTTTTTTGGATTCTTCCACCGTGATTCGGGCACGATCTTTTTTCAGTTGCTGTTCAACCTGGTCAGCCACTTGTTCATCAAGCGTGTTCTTGGACTCGGCAAGCTGTTTTTCCTTCTCGCGCATGGCGTGTTCACGCTTGGCAATATCGTTGTCCTTCTGCGCGAGTTGCTGTTCGAATCGCCTACGGGTAGATTCAATCAGTGGTGCCGCCAACGACTCGGTGAGCTTGATTTGCGTTTTGCAGTTGGGGCAGGTGATGGTGGGTTCTGTCATGGTCAATTTTCTTTAGCCGTTTTTAAGAGTATATATCGTAACTGTATATTGACCAGAAAGACAGGACGACCGTTGATACCCACTTATCTACCCAGCCGATGTGCGACGGGCTATATGCAAGCAAAGGATTGAGGATAGGCCGCGTTTCTGCACTTGCTCGGCGTGGGATGTGTGGGTTTCTACCTTTTTAATACGGCCACTTCCAATCCCGGATTTCCGGCATATCTTGCCCATACGTGGTGATGTACTGCGTATGTTCGATCAACTTATCACGGGTGAGCTGTTTGAGATGGGCAGCGGCCGAGCCGAGCTTGGGCACGCGATCAATCACATCCGCCACCAGATGAAAGCGATCCAGATCGTTGCGCACCGCCATGTCGAAAGGCGTAGTCGTGGTGCCTTCTTCTTTATATCCCCGCACATGCAGGTTGTTATGATTGGTGCGGCGGTAAGTCAAGCGGTGAATCAACCAGGGATAGCCGTGATAAGCGAATATGATGGGCTTGTCGGTGGTGAATAAGGTATCGAAATCCTTGTCTGACAGGCCATGCGGATGCTCTTCCTGAGGCTGCAATGTCATCAGATCCACCACATTGATGACGCGAATTTTAAGCTCAGGTAAATGCGTGCGCAGCATATCCACCGCCGCCAGCATCTCAAGCGTAGGCACATCGCCTGCGCAGGCCATGACCACATCGGGTTCGCCGTCATGGTCGTTGCTTGCCCACGCCCACAGGCCAATGCCCGCACCGCAATGTTTAATAGCCGCATCCATACTCAGCCACTGCGGCTGCTCGCTTTTACCCGCCACAATCACATTAATAAGATTGCGGCTGCGTAATACCACATCGGTAACATACAGCAATGTATTAGCATCGGGCGGGAGATAGACGCGGATTATATCTGCCTTTTTATTTATAACATGATCAATAAAACCCGGGTCCTGATGAGAAAACCCATTATGATCCTGACGCCAAGCGTGCGATGTCAACAGATAATTGAGTGAGGCGATGGGGCGGCGCCAGGGGATTTCTTTGCTGGTGACCTTGAGCCATTTGGCATGTTGATTAAACATTGAAGTGATAATATTAATAAAAGCTTCATAGCAGGAAAATATTCCATGACGCCCTGTTAACAAGTAACCTTCCAGCCAGCCTTGGCAAGTATGTTCACTCAGAATCTCCATTACCCGCCCATCGCGCGAAAGATGCTCATCTTCGGGTAGAATCTCATCCATCCACGCCCGGTCTGTGGCTTCAAATAAAGCATCCAGACGATTTGAAGTGGTCTCATCAGGCCCCATCACCCGAAAATTACGGCTCTCACTATTGAGTTTCATTACATCACGTAAAAAACACCCCATGGCGCGCGTCGCTTCCGCCATCGCCTGACCCGGCTGTGGCACACTAATAGCGTAGTCACAAAAATCGGGCAACTTTAAATCCTGGAGTAACAACCCACCATTGGTGCACGGATTAGCTCCCATGCGCCGTATACCTGCTGGCGCAAGCACCGCCAGATCGGGGCGCAGCTTTCCATCATTATCGAACAGCTCTTCCGGCTTGTAGCTTTTCATCCACTTCTCAAGAAGTGCAATATGCTCTGGTTTGCTTGCCATGTTGGCTAACGGCACTTGATGGGAGCGCCAAAAGCCTTCGGTTTTCAAACCATCCACTTCCTTCGGCCCCGTCCATCCTTTCGGTGAACGCAGGATAATCATCGGCCAGTGGGGACGCTTACTATTCTTTGCACCCGAAGCGCGTGCCTCGGACTGTATTGCCTTGATCTGCGTAATGACCTGGTCTAATACGCTCGCCATCAGCTCATGCATAATATCCGGATCTGAGCCCTCAACAAAATAAGGTGTGTAACCATAGCCGATGAACAGGCTCTCTAATTCTTCATGAGACAGGCGCGCCAATATCGCAGGGTTGGCAATCTTGTAACCGTTCAAATGCAAAATGGGCAGCACTGCACCATCATGAACTGGGTTAAGAAACTTGTTCGAGTGCCATGACGCCGCCAAGGGACCCGTTTCAGCTTCACCATCACCGATCACACATGCCACAACAAGCTCAGGATTATCAAACGCTGCGCCATAGGCGTGCGACAATGCGTATCCCAACTCGCCACCCTCGTGGATCGAACCCGGGGTTTCCGGCGCAACATGGCTGGGAATGCCGCCAGGAAACGAAAACTGTTTAAAGAGTTTTTTCATGCCCTCGGCATCTTGTGAAATGTTGGGATACACTTCACTATAGGTACCTTCAAGATACGTGTTAGCCACTAACCCTGGGCCGCCATGACCCGGCCCGGCAATGTAAATAGCATCAAGATCATAACGCTTGATCACACGATTCAAATGTACATAGATAAAATTAAGGCCAGGCGTTGTGCCCCAATGGCCAAGCAAGCGCGGCTTGATGTGCCCAAGCTTCAGGGGCTCTTTCAATAAAGGATTATCCAGCAGATAAATCTGCCCCACCGAAAGGTAATTGGCAGCACGCCAGTAAGCATGAATTTTCTGCAACTCCCCATGCGATAAAGATTCGTTTTTCATTACCGGTAATGTTTTAGCTTCCATGATCAATCACTCCTTTGTCCTTAAAATAACCTTTGCGTAATTTTTTCACTCAGGCTCTGTTGACAAAAAACCTTACCTCTTGCGCAATCACCAACTCTTCGTTGACGGGAATAATATAAGCCGCTATTTTTGAATTTAATGTTGATAAACATAACCCGCCATTTACTACGCTGGTATCATTTATACCATTAATCTCCAGGCCGCACCATTCCATATCCTTACAAATGCGGGCGCAAAGTGCGGGGAAATTTTCGCTTATTCCACCGCCAAAAATAACCGCATCCGCCCCACCCAATACGACCAAATAAGCGCCGATGTATTTACGTACACGATGACAAAAAGCCGTAACAGCATGGATTGCACCCGCATGATTTTGCGCTTCGAGCGTAAGTAATTCCCCCATGTTTGCACTCACGCCAGACAGTCCCAGTAATCCGGACTGTTGATACAGTCCTTCAGTCAACGTATCACTGTTCATCCTGGTCATAAGATGGAGCAATACCCCTGCATCAATATCGCCTGGACGCGTACCCATGATTAATCCCTCCAGTGGTGTAAATCCCATACTGGTTTCAATCGCCACGCCATCCTGAATTGCGGCAATAGAGCACCCCTGCCCCAACTGCAATGTAATGATACGACGGGCTTTGCGCCTGGGCTTGCCATCGCCATCCGTAACATCGTGAAATCGCTCATACAGCGCACGATGCGCAATGCCATGAAAACCATAACGCTTGATGCCATAATCACGCGCCCATTGAGTGGGCACGGCGTAATAGCGGGCGTGATCAGGCAAATGGTGGAAAAAAGCTGTATCAAATACGGCGATTTGCGGCAGGGCAATGCCAAAGAAACTCTGGCTGGCGCGAATTACTTGCAGAGCGAGGGGGTTGTGCAAAGGGGCAAGCGGATTTAATGATTCAAGGGCATTTATTACCGCATCCGTCAGATGTACAGGTGCGCTGAATTCATCGCCTCCATGCACGATACGGTGCCCTACAGCGATAATAGATCGGGCAAGATCCAGGTCACGCAAGCGCAACATGATCCACTCAGCGGCTTGCTGATGATTGTGTATGACATCGTTAACATTGTGATCGACTCCCGCCATAGTCCATACACAATGCGCCTGCGCGCCCCATGCGCTCACTTTACCGCGCACCAGACTCTGCAATTGCTGTTTATCCAGTATGTCAAAAAGCTGGAATTTAAGAGATGAACTACCGCTATTGAAAACAAGTATGGTCATACGCGCACCTCTACATTAGCGCAAATAAGCTTCCGTAGCATAGCGCCGCATCATGCGATGGCTATTAAAGAACGAGGCATTTTTACATATCGCGCCTTTCATCACCGCTACCCACCCAGGATTATCATTGTAATAAAGTGGTAAAATGACATGATCCAATTTTTCATATAAGGCGTCAGCATCACCACCATTCGGGGAATCGGCAGCATTGCCAATCGACCAACCCGTTATCCCTTCGATGCATCCTTCAATCCACCAGCCATCCAGAACACTCAGGCTGGGCACGCCGTTGAAAGCGGCCTTCATGCCACTGGTGCCGGAAGCTTCAAGAGGACGCAGCGGTGTATTAAGCCAGATATCCACCCCGGCGGTCATTGCCATTGCTATCTCCAGATCATAGTTGGGCAGAAACACGATCCGCACCGCACCAGAAAGTTCGCGCATGTGTTTATGGATATCTTCAATCAGGCGCTTGCCACCTTCATCGTGAGGGTGTGCCTTGCCTGCCAATATCAATTGGAACGGCTGCTTTTTTGCAATGGATTTAAGCCGCGAGATGTCACTGAATAATAAATCCGGACGCTTGTAGGCGGTCATGCGCCGGGCAAAACCCAACACCGGAACTGTGGGGTCAAGCGCTACACCGGAGAGTATTTTAACCTTTTGCATAAGATGATCTTTTGCCTGGACATGCGCCTGCCAGATAGCGGCATCCGGTATGCTATCGGCGCGCACCAGAATTCCGGACTCGTGACACCAACCTGGCAAATGCACATCGTACAGCGCGGCAAAGCTGGCGTGGGTCCAGGTAAAAGGGTGAACGCCATTGGTAATGGCATGCACACGATAACCGGGATACAGTTTTTCTGACACTTCGGCATGGCGTTTCGCCACACCATTCACATAATCACTTAAATTAAGGGCAAGGCACGTCATATTCAGCACCTCTGTCCCGGCCAACGCTTTTAATGTTGCCACGTCAACAAAATCACCCAATGTTCGCCGCACCAGGTCATACGCAAATTTATCATGCCCCGCTTCTACGGGCGTGTGGGTAGTGAAATTACACAACTCCCGCACTTGCAGTACATCATACGGAGATTCGCCCGCACGCAACTCCTCTGGAGCATACGCATAACGTCGCAGCAAATCCAGGGTAAGCAAGGCAGAGTGGCCTTCGTTCATATGATATTGGCGGATATTAAAACCCAGCGCATGCAACATGCGTACACCCCCCATGCCTAACACTATTTCCTGACAGAGGCGGTAGGTTACATCGCCGCCATAGAGATAATGGGTAATTTTCCGATCTTCACTGTGATTTTCATCAAGATCCGTATCCAGCAGGATCACCGGCACACGGCCATTCATGTGACCGCTCAAGATATACAACCAGCCCCGTATCCAGACTTCGCGGCCTTCAATAGCCACAGCAATCTTGGCGTTGAGTGGCGTTGCCCACAGCGCGGGATCCCAGGTATCAGAGTGTTCAACTTGCCGGCCCTGCGCATCGATCTCCTGGCGGAAATAACCCGCGCGACTCACCAGACTGACCGCGACCATGGGCAATTCCAGATCAGCCGCAGAGCGCACTGCATCACCCGCCAGTACACCCAGACCACCGCTGTAGGTCGGAATCTGGTTACGCAACGCGATCTCCATGGAAAAATAAGCGATGCGTGGGTCGCGGGTAAATTCATCAAGCGGATGCGCCAACATGATTTTCACTCCTTGCCATTAGAGGTTCACTATTTCAATTACTGCGTTGCGGGTGGCTTCTTCAGGAACCAGAGCTGATACAACGAAACCAGAATTTGCGCTGCCAATGCAACACCCATCATAGCGCCAACAATCATTACCGTCCAGGCATATAGAGGATCCCATTTCGTTAAAAACCAGGCGGCGATGTCAACAAATACTGCCGCGAACAACGTCGGAATCAAGGTAGTTTTAACCAGCAAAATCAGACGAATCGCGATTGTATATGACAAATCGCGCTTACCATTCCGTCCGGTATCGTTCAGGAAGATATAAGTAACTTCCCTCAGGTAACCAATATTCCATCAGTAACAGAAAACAGGTATGCAATTGAGTAACCTGATTAATGCACCCTGCGCATCAAGAACAATCCTAACCCTAAAAACAATGCGGGCGGCAATACTGCGCTCACTATCGGATTCATTCCATAAATAAGACCCGCATAACCGAAGGTTTGATTAAACAGATAAAAGGTAATCCCCAGCAGCGTCCCCACCATAATCCGCTGCCCTATGCCCACTGAACGTAACGTACCAAAAATAAAGGGGATGGCCAGAAATACCATCACGCCCGTACCCAGCGGCAACATGATTTTTTTCCAGAAAGCCATTTCATAACGATCTGCATTCAGGTTGTTATCCTGCAAATATTCAATATATTTATGCAACCCCAGCAATGAAAGTTTATCGGGCTTTACCGCCACCACGCCCAACACCGCTGGGCTCAACAATGAACCCCATTCCGCCTTGGGCTGGTGTTGCGTGGCGATGCCTGTTTCACTGATTTTGCTGTACTGAATGTCCTGCAATTGCCATTTGTTTTCCTGATAAACTGCAGTGCGCGCATGTGTAACTGCCTGCAAACGATTTTGTTGGCCAAATTCATAAATGGATATATCAGCAAGCTGTGAGTCTGCCAGGATTTCCCGGACGTGAATAAAATTACGGCCATCGCGTGCCCAGAAACCGCTTTGCGTTTTCAGGGAGATGCGCTCGGCCAACGCCGCCGAACGCATGGTTTGTCCATAATATTCCGCCTGTGGCGCCAACCATTCACCCACGATTAGCGCAACCACCATCAGCAGCGCACCCACTTTCATCACCGACAGAATAATGCGCCCCATCGATACACCCGCCGCGCGAATTGCAACCAGTTCACTGCCACTGGAAAGCATACCTAATCCCACCATGCTGCCAATCAACGCCACGGGTGGGAACAACTGATAAACCAAGCTGGGTAGCGTCAGCGCCACATAATACACAGCTTGCAATAACCCGTATTTCCCCCGGCCTATATAATCCAGCTCACCCACAAAACTGGCAAAGGAAAACAGTGCGATAAACACCAGCATCACCACCAGCGTGTGGCTGGCAACGGTCAAGCCAATATAGCGATCAAGAATACGCATCTTAGACGGCAGCCTTTCTAAAAATGTTAGCAACTACCCATCGAATTCCAGACTGCTGCACTATAAAAAATATTACACCCATCATGAGCAAGCCATGCACCCACCACAAGCCAAGATCCGCAGGCATCACACCGCGTTCCAGCCATGCTCGCCCTACCCCGAGCAAATTACTGTAGATGACATACACCAGGATACCGGCGAATAATTTGGCATAACGCCCCTGGCGTGGATTAGTGCGGCTCAAGGGCACTGCCAGCAATGTGAGCAAAACCGTTGCTATCGGCATCGCCATGCGCCACTGTATTTCCGCTTTGTCAGCCAGTGCATCAGACTCCCACAAAGTTGCGGTAGATGTAGCCGCCAATTTACGTTGCGAGTGTACGATGGCTTTTTCCTCCACACGAATGGCGTGTTCTTTATATTGCACAATCTTGAAATCAGCATTGCCAGGCGTCCCTTCATAACGGTAGCCATCCATCAGCACCACAAAACGATCGCCTGTTTTTGGGTCAATGCGGTGACGCGCTATGGGCGCTGAGATAATGCCTTGCTTCCCGTCTTTTTCGCTATGAATAAAGACATTATTCATTTCGCTTTGATCTTTGCTCAAGTCCTCTATATAAAATACCAGGCTGCCATCATTGACCTCCTTAAAATTGCCCGCAGCGACACCCTTCAAATCCGCCGTCGCAGCCGCCTGATCCAGAAGTTGCGAACTTTTTTCTTCGGCCCAGGGAGCTACGTGCCAGGATACCGCAGCCACCCCAGAGGAAAAAACCACAGAAAATACCAGAACATTTTTCAAGAGCCGTGCTGGGCCAATACCACACGCGGCCAGCGCCGTCATTTCACTGTCTTTATAGAGGCGCCCCAGCGCGAGCATGATGGCCAGGTATAAGGCTAAAGGTAATATCAATACCATGGCATTCACTGATTTGAGCAACAGCAACTGCAACACCGCGTCAGCGGCTAACGTGCCGGCGTCTGCTTCCGACAGGAAACGTATAAAGCGGTTACTGATATAAATTACCAATAAAATTCCCGTGACCGCCAGAAATGCCTGTAGTATTTCTTTAAAGAGATAGCGTTCGATAATCACGGTTCAGCCATCATAATAGAGGTAAAATTAATGCATTCCGCCTGGCTTCTGTCGACATTATCGTAGCGAGGGCGCACTGAGCAACAAGTAAGCGAGTACTTACTTGCATGCTATTTAGTATACAGAGAAAACACATCCCCCTCCATTTTTGCCGCAATTTGACCTCTTTCTAAGCCTCTGCTGTGTGTATTGCAGACATTATGCGGTATAGCGCACAGACTGAAAAGAATCGCCAAGCTACTTTAGTTCCCATGGCTGGTCATAGCAATCTGACCGGTCGACGGAAACAGTACCCGAGGGTATTGCGAGTGGACTAATTTTGAAAATTTAAAGGAGTTTCTATGTTAAAAATAAAGTTTCCGGTTCTTTGCGTGTTACTTGCAGGCACTGCTGGTACTAATATTGCCCAAGCCGATCTTCCGCGCGCGTTTCCCAATGGTTTATATTTTGGGCTTAACGCTGGGCAGGCAGAGGTGCGCAAATCATGTGACAACATCACAAATTGTGATAGTGCCGATACCACATTGCGCGCTGAATTAGGTTATCAGTTTAATAACAACTGGAGTGGCGAGTTGGGTTACACCAGTTTCGGAACCCTGTTTAATGCAAGCAACAGCAGTGTAGATGCCAAGCAGGAAGCCCATGCGTGGACTGCCAGTATCTTAGGCTTGGTGCCAGTTGCCCAACAATTTGACATCTTCGGTCGTGTAGGCATCGCGCGTTATGATGTTACCAATACAGGAACCATCCAAGGCGTCCCTGTAGAAGATGACGAGAGCACCAAACCCTATTTTGGGCTGGGTGTGAAGTATGACGTTAATAACAGTTGGTTAGTGCGGGCAGAATATCAGATATATTCCGACATATCTGGCGTGGATGGCACTCAGGACAATGTTCATGGGTGGTATCTCGGGGGAGCCTATCGCTTTTAAGTAAGTGAATGTCGCTGTGCTCATCGAATGCAGGTGAATACCTGCATTCGATGAGCACAGCGACACACACTTTCACAAGGAATCCTGCTCATGCCTGTATGGAAACTATTCCCGACCACCTGCTTTAAACCTCTCTTATTCATCTGCGTACCCTACCCTATCGGTATTATTCCCATTGGTATTTAAATAGGAGAGATAGTGTCATACGACTTCGATATTTTACTCAGTAATTTTATTTACTAACCATGCGGCACTTGAGAGGGCACACTTATGCGCGCACTTACATATCATGGAAGTTATAATGTTAAAGTTGATACAGTCCCTGACCCTGCCCTGCAGAATAAGGATGATATTATTTTAAAAGTTACTGCAACCGCAATTTGCGGTTCGGATTTGCATATGTACCGGGGTAGAATACCCGCCATGAAAAGTGGCGATATTCTCGGACATGAATTTAACCGAGATTTCCCATTAGCCCCCAATTTCTAATGGAAGCCATTAGAGTGAGTTATTGATTTTGATGGTTTTTAGGGTATTCTTTATCTA
>LNFM01008894.1_pt1 | contig 14918 bp, 5 predicted proteins | sample 596031 | NCBI WGS metagenome assembly LNFM01 (sample SAMN04254537, study PRJNA301005) | activated carbon metagenome | isolation source: dual media filters at the Ann Arbor, Michigan drinking water treatment plant | place: USA: Ann Arbor
AGTTGGAACGGGCGCTTCCGGAAATGTCTCTATAACTACCACTGGTGGTACCGCAACACTAGCAGGATTTACCTTTATTCCCGCACCTTTAATCTCATCATTTACTCCAATACAAGCCGGTGCTCAGGCTACCGTTACCATAACCGGAACAAACCTGACGGGTGCAACACAGGTAAGTTTTGGAGGTGTGGCAGCCTCATCGTTTACAGTTGTTTCACCAACCAATATCGCTGCCGTAGTAGCAACAGGTGCTTCAGGAATTGTTTCAGTAACCACCCCAGGTGGCATTGCCATGTTGGAAGGTTTTATTTTCTTAATGATCACGGGTGATATTGCGCCAGTACCTCATATGGAATTGGTTGTTTATCCAAATCCAGTTAGCCACTCCTTGACGATTGATCTTACAGCATTTGATACCGAATCTACTGTTGATATTGTTGTTTATGACAAGCTGGGGAGAGTAATTGATTCTATCTCCAAAACGGGGGAGAATACATCTATTTTAGTCAATGCATATTCGCCAGGTATCTATTTTTTAAAAGCAACTCAAGGTAGCCAGCTGTTGATGGCAAAGTTTGTCATGGAGTAAGAAACAACTCAAATATGGAATTTGGTAAACTGTTAAAAGTTCTTTCTTTGTGGCGTGCATATTAATAATTAAGAAGCTATCCTGCTATATATATTTATTCTGATGAAAAAAAATCCATCCGCTAAATTTCCTGGGTTTACATACACGGTATTCTCTCAATCTCTGGTTATATTAGCTTTTGAAAGAACCACAGGAATCTTCTGAATATCTTTTAATAGCGGGTACCAGAAGAGCTAATGCAAAAAAACTTGTTAAAGAGATATCTGAAAATGGTTATAAATGTAATACTTCAATATACTAGGTTAAAGTTACTATTATGTATGTGTTCCTAAATGCAAGAGCTATTAAGTTGCTTTAGAGAAGTATCAGAAATCAGAATACTTGGGTTGTTAAAAAGATGTGGGTTCAAGAATGAAAAAAAATAGATAATTAGAACACAGCTCCTAATAAAAATACATAATACTTGAGATGAATAATAACTTAATATATGACGTAGGCATGTTTGATGGTGCTGATACTCAGCATTATCTGTCCAAAGGATATAATGTGATTGCCGTTGAGGCTGACCCAACATTAGCCGAAAAGGCTAAAGTGAAATTCAGAAAATACCTAAAAAATGGCAGACTCATAATTGTAAATATGGGGATTGCGGAAAACAGTGGAGTAAGCTATTTTTATATTAATGACCTAATGCCTCATTGGAATTCATTTCATGAGGAAATCACGAGTAGAGATAATCTCCCTTATCGAAAGATAGAAATACCATGTGTTCGATTCGAAGATATTCTTCTAAAATACGGTGTTCCATACTACCTAAAAATTGATATTGAAGGTAATGATATGTTGTGTTTGAAATCTCTAAATAAAAAAGACCTGCCTAAGTTTATATCATTTGAGGCTGATAATCAAGGAGACTCACAAATGCTTGAAATTCTTAAGGATTTAGGATATAAAAAATTCCAATGTATCAATCAAAACAATTTCTTACCAATTACTATTCCGTATAAATCATCTATTAATCGCTCAGACATGAAATTGAATGATCGGATATTTTTAAAAATTATGTATGGAAAGAATTTAGCATTTAAGATAATAAGAAAACTTAATGGAAGATCTATTTTTAGATTCATACTAAGCCCTTCATCCCATCTAACTTACCCCATAAGCACTTCCGGCCCTTTTGGAGAATACTTACCGTATAAATGGCATAGTTATGATGAAATTAAAGATCAATATTTACGATCTTATGAATCATTTAATGATAAAAACCCAAATTTGAAATATGGCTTCTGGTGTGATTTTCACGCATCATTGTGAGAAAGAAGATTGAATAACAACAACTTTGAATAAGAAGAGGTAAATCAGTTTGAGCCTTTAAGAATTTTATAGACCCCTGTACCTGAAGGTATACTTATGCTGATAAAGTAAATTCCATCCGACAAATTTCCAAGGTTAAAATACCCGGTGTCTTTTCCGTCTCTCGTTAAATCGGATTGATTACGTACTTCCTGACCTATACTGTTTGAAATCGATATCTGAGTAGCGGGGTTAAACAAGTCTTCCGCTGTAAGTGTGATCCTGTCCTTAAATGGATTAGGAAAAATGGAAACAACAATAGCCTCTGATTCCAGGCCTGTTACCGCATAATCAATCTCCGCTCGGCTTTTGCAACCGCCCATATTTATTTCCACTGTATACTTACCGGAATTATGCACCCTTAGCGATTGCGAAACTGCGCCCGGGATTAATACCCCATTGAAGTACCATTGATTTCCAGCGGTCTGATTTGAAAATAGTATATCGCCTTCTTGGATGGTAATCGCTGCGTCTTCATAGTGGCTTACTGCCCATGTTTGAGTTAGAAATTCAATACCACACACCCCCTTCACCCCTATTTTTACCTGGTTACTGCCGGAAGTAAGTTGGGAGCCAGCCAACGTAAATAACAAATCTCCTCCGTTGCCGGTTTTCTCAGGCGACAAAATCTGATTATTGTTGAAGATGAAATAATTAAAATTCTGATCACTGTTCTTCACTACCACCGAGGCATCACGGTCTCCGCAGACTACATCCGGACCAGCTACAGCCAGTGTAAGACTGGGTGGAATACCCTCGAAAATCAACTTCAATCTGTTAGAAGATAAGGAACCCGGATCATCCGTAATACTGAAAGAATATGAAAATCCGGAAGCAACTTCCAACTGAGTCCCTGTAAATTGGTCCACCAGTGAAATCTTATACTTCTTAAATTCAGAACCGGCTATATTGAAGGAAAGATCGTACATACCTACCGGGTTCATTACAAAGTCATTCGTAGCCGTTTTAGTAAACCGGAGATCCAGAAAAAGTTCAGTACCGCAGGCGAGTTCGCTCACCGAATTAATAGCAAAAAGCTGAGCGTTGTTGAAACTGGTAGCAAAATCAAAATTATCGTTTACCAGCTTGGGGGCATCATACATATCCATTCCCATGGAAGCATCATCCCGCAATTGAACATAAGCCTTATCATACACATTACCCTTGGTCAGTTGCATTGTAATAACTTCTTCACCTGCTGTTCTAAAAAAAGCTCCGTTGGTTGCTGATTTGGCATTCTCCCGAATTGTTAAAACAGGAGAAGAACCTATGGTACGTACCCAAAACCCCTGACCGGTTGCAATTATTCCATCTACTATATCACCAAGTGCCCCATCCCAATACCGGAACATTCCTACACCATTATCCCTAACGGCTATGGGCACGGCAATATTAGTTTTTGTCCAACTAGCATCATCCCAATCAATGGAGGATGGGTATGGATTGCCAACCAGGTTCCAGCTTTCTAATGCACTGGTATTATGGACAACGGGTAACGAAACATTGCCCTGATTAATTGGGCCCGTTAAATTAAATACAACCGGAGCAGATGGAGAAGGCAATACATCCTGCCTTATATAAGTTGCATACCCTCTACCAGGAGCAAGTTGCTCGGTATTTGCAGTAACCGGAAACTGTGCAAACTGTCCAAGCCCCAACGAGGTATTATAAAAGAACATGGACGGGTTCGATGAACACCCAGTGCAACCTCCATTATTATTGCCGGTAAAGGTACCTGTGATAGGAAATGACAATTGTAATTGTGAAACCGGAGCATTGGTAACCGGTGAACTGATGTACCTATAGATGCGACCTTCCGTGCTCATATACCGTTGTACGGTTACGTTGCCTGCAATACTTGCTGTATTCAGCAAAGGTCCGATCTGTGCATTGCCGGTTGCGGCATCAGAAGTTGACAATAAAGTTAGAAAACCTATTGGGCTACCTGAGTTGAAAACCGTCCCGGCATTGGGTGAGATTATATTTAATTGCCCGGTTAAAAAAAGAGGGCTTGATAGGGCAACATTAGCAGCATCAATGCTTTTGTTAATGGTAATATTGTTTAAAGCTGCCCCATTGGCATTTATTGTTTGTGGTAAGATGCCAGTTAGAGTAATTGTTCCATTGTTTGAGTTAATCGTACTTCCCGAAACAAACAACAGATTGCCTGTGGTTGATAAGGCAGCTGGCATATTGAAGGTAGCACCCGATTGAATGGTGATGTTACCACCCATTGCTAATGTATTTCCTGATAGATTAAGCGTTCCGGCTTGAACGACTAGATTGCCCCCAGTGAAGGTACCCGAACCAACGACAAGGTTATGAGTTGTGGCTCCGATAAGCGTAACATTTCCAATGCCAGTCCCTGGTTTAGCTATAACACCACCACTTAAACTAATATTGCTAGATATATTTAAATTTCCAGTTCCGGTAGTTGTGCTGAGATTAAGTGTTCCACTATTTAAATTAAAATCCCCAGCAACATTAAAATTTGTTGTGCCTGAAGATGATACAATTTGATATTGCGGAGCTGAACCAATTGTAGCTGAGAGATTACAGTTTCCACCAATATTTACCGTATAGGTTCCGGCCACTGAAACATTAACCCGTGCATTACTACCCACAGTAAAATTTCCCCCAACGGAAAGACTTCCTGTAATGGGGGAACTAAGCCCTAAAACCAACTGTCTATTGCCTACAGCTGTTCCTGTACTATTGATAATCAAATCACCACTAACAGTTGTTAGAAATCCATTCAGTTGCACGTTTGGCGCTGTTTGATTTGGGCTATCCCAGATAAAATGATGAAAGTTTTGTGATAAACTTGACCTAAATGTGCCAATAGCATTTGCATTCAACCAACCGGTTATTCTGCAAGTAGACCCTGATTGCCAGGTTGCAGTTGGAATAATCCCATTTTGCTGATTGTGCTGGTACTCAGATCCATTTGCAAAGAACATGGAAGTGGAAAACTGCAGGATTGATCCTCTATTTTCAAGAATGCCACCCCCATTTATATTTATCACAGCATCCGCCAAAGTAGGAATACCGGGATCAGCTTGATCCTGCGTTAAACTAAATACTACCACCAGCTTTCCACCCGTGCCAATTGTAAGGATAGCATCTCCAGTTACTTCAATATCGTTTGCTGTAATCGTACTTGAAATTGTAACGGTATGATTCGGGGCTATTGTAATCAGCCCATCGCCTGGTAAAGGGACACTGCCGCTATCCCAAGTCAGAGGGTCTTCCCAAGGACCACTTGCAATAGAAGTAACTTGTGCCTTTCCTAAAAACGGAATAAGGAGAATAAAAAACAGATATAATAACCTCATTTTAAAGCAACTAAGACCAATCAAAATTAATCAATTATAGTGGTATCCAGGGATTTTTACCCGAAAGTGATTTTAACATTGTTAATGCGGATTTTAACTTGTACGTAACCTTCATCAGGCGTAACCCGGTAATCTTTTATCCATTCCATTTCAAAGGTTTGCAGAAAGTAACAGGCCAATAAATAAGGCCTCAGAACCTCAAAAAAATTCTAATTTTACCCCTATTGTTTCTAACCCCTGCGGCACCATGAAATCCGGAATCTGGCCTGAATATCTCCAAACCCCCAAAGGTCGCTGGCTAAGCAATCTTCTTATTGTCGGAGTGATAAGCTGGATGGCCGCCTACCCCATTTATTCCAGCTTTTACAAAGCCTACGGGGTTGACCAATACAGGCGTCACCTGATGCACATGCAGGCCAACTCAATGTTTTTTAATCCCTGGCAGTATAGAATTCTGTGCCCCCTTATTGTTGAGGGTCTTTACTGGACTGCCGACCATACTGTATATAAATTGATAGAGATTAAGGGAATTGATTTAGGACTGCCCGGAGACCAAAGTGATAAAAATCCCGCCACCCAAAACCTGATTGAATCCCTGAAGAACCCGGAGTTTATAAAATACACTCTGGTGTTTCTCGGTTTTCGATTTCTACAAAATATAGTGCTGATCCTTCTTTGCTTCAATTATTTTTCTCTATTCGTGCGAAACAAGATGTTGGTGGCGCTAGGCATAATGATCTCGGTGCTATTTATGGGTAATGGTGTAGTGGATAGTGATCTTACTTTCAATACCTACATGGATATTACGCTCTATATTCTGGCAGGCATAGTTATTGTGAAAAATCTAAGTCCCCTTTGGATAATTCTTCTCACCGTGCTCGGGAGCCTGAACCGCGAAACAGCGCTCTTTATACCGGTGCTTTACTTCTTCTCAAATTTTGTGTGGTCGGATTGGCCCTCAATTAAAAATCTTTTCATGAACAACCTCAAAATCATTGGAATTACAGCCAGTGCAGTGGTGTTGTTTTTTGCAATTTTTATTGCCATCCGATCGTATTATGGAATTCAGCCGGTTTCTACCTGGCGTGTGAGTGCAGGATTACCCATGTTAAAATTAAATTTATTTAGTTCCGTCAGTATTAAAACCTATATGGAGTTGTATGGAATAATGGGGTTCCTACCGATATGGGCGATTCTTATTTACCGAACCATGAGTAAACATCTTAAATTGTTTTTTATTACACTGGTTCCTATCTGGTTTGCAATCCATTTCACTTCGGCCATCGCGTATCAAACACGCTTATACCTAGTACCGGTTTTGTTGGTGCTGGTGCCGGCCATTCTTGAAAACCTGGAACGCTCCTATGCAAAAATTAAACTCTCTGAAAGTAAGGAATCCGAAGTAGCCAATTAACTTCTCGACCTTACACCATTTAACAGGGAGCCTACCCACGTGTAGCGAATAAAAAAATGATAGGTGCCAAATGAAATAACAATCGCGGTTGAGATAACCATAGGAAAACGTAAAATACCCGGAACCGGGCTGTTGAGCAGTAGTAACTGCGTTGTTAAAACAATAGGCATGTGTATCAAATAAACCCAATAGGCTGCATCTGCAACATACTTCCAAAAGGGCTTAGGGCTTTTAAATTTAGCGTTGAACATCCCTATAAATCCGATTATTAATAACATCGTCTGAAGAGCAAATAGAAACTTTAACCCTACTACGGGCAACACTTTTACTTCAGAGTTTAAAAAATATAATACCAGAAAATTCAAACACGTGCCCCCTATTACAAACGACTTGTAGATACTCTCAAACGAACTAAATAGATCTCTTCTGTTCTCCAGCAACCAGCCAAGCACAAAAAAGAAAAGATAATAGGCCAACTGAGGTATCGGGATGATAAAGCCCGTCCAGATGGAAGGGAGAGCAGTTTCAAAAAACTGACTTAAAATCCCAAGTAATACTCCACTGATAAAAAGAAAACTGAAAGCATTTAATCTAAATCCTAATCTGTTAAACGATTGAATCGGCTTGCTATTTACCTTGCTAACAAGGTAAATGGTAGAAATGAACAAGCCATAATAGACAAGCAAATGTTGCAGAAACCACAAATGCATGAAACCAGAATGCGCCCGAAACGTATAAAACCTACCCAAGAAATCGAGTAACTGTTGCCAACGATCAGGGCCCGTGAACTCGACAACCCATAAATACGGAGCCAATGTAAGCGGCAAAATGGTGAAGTACGAAATCAATAGCACCAATCCGATTCGTTTCAATCGATTCATCGTGAATTCGAATAATCCGATTTTGCAGATTAACACCCTGGCAAAAAATCCTGCCAGAAGAAAGAAGGTCTGCATGCGGAAGGAATTGATCCAAAGATAAAGCCAATCGAAAAACCAGGATTTAAATTCGGTATCGAATACCCAATTTCCATAATGATACCCTTGCTTGTAGGCAATTGACCCATGAAGAAAGATGCCGAGTGTCATCGCTACACCGCGGAGCGCATCCAGACCATACATTCTGCTAGAATCCTTCATAAAAAAAAGAACCATAAACAACCGATGTTTATGGTTCTATAGCTTGTTTAGTGTTGTTACTCCTTAATCAACCGTAACAGATGCGATTGTCCTGTACTTTCAATGACCCGCAACATATACAATCCAGTCGACAGATTCTCATTCAAAAGTAGCTCAAGTTCATTCTCTTCAGGCTTGCGATCATACTGACCGTTAAATACTTCAACCCCGGCAGCATTCAATAAACTTACCCGGAATGTTTTTTGAACTTCAGCACCAATCTCCATGGTTATCCGGTCGGTAAATGGATTAGGATACGCCTGTATGCCTTGGGTTGTTGGAGATTTCTCGGTATCAGCTTTGAGAGGCTCATCTGCTTTTTTACCAGCCATGCGCGCACCACCACCCCCGGTATTCGGTACAGCCTGAATAATTAATCCATTCAAATATCCAAACTGTGCTGTTGCAGTAGTACTAATCGTAACGGTTATAGTGCCATCAAGTTCGGGCGAGATATTCTTGATCTGAACGATGTTGGTTGTGTTTAAACTTGCATTCAGATTAACAGATGTGCCGTTGATGGTGTAAACCGTAGTTCTGTCACCGCCAGCATCTCTATTAGCAAAAAAGCTAAAATTGTATTGCTTCAAAAAGCTTAGGTTATTAAACCTCAAAGTAGCCTGACCCATTTGGTCGATCCACCAGGAACCAACCATTACCCTGTCTGGCACAATACCCGAATTATTTCCCGTATTAGTACCCCATGGATTTGTTCCAGCAAATTCCTGGACAACAGTCATCGAAATACCTGTATTTGTACTGGCGTCATCCAGGAGATTACTGAGCGTATTGCCGGTTGTATAGAAGGCGGTAATGTTATTCCATCCTGGTTCATTACCATTGAAAGCATTAAAGTTAATGGATACCGAATAGTCATACGTAGAACCATTTGTTTCATTCGAGAATGGTGATGGACCAACAGCATTTCTTGCAGCCACTTTATAATAATACTGAGTGGAGGTAGCAAGACCAGAGTTTGTAAACGTAGTTACTCCTGCCGCTAATGTGGTTAGCAAGGTGTAGTTCGTGTTATTGCCAACGGATCGCCAGATTTCAAAACCAGTCTCATCGCTCGACATATCCTGCCAGTTCAGCTTTATCGAAGTCCTACTAAGCACTTGAGAGATAAGACCTGCAGGTGCCTCAGGCACTGTAGGTATAATGATTGTTTCATACTCCCTGATTACCATAGAGGCCAAATAGGCAAAAGCAGAACCCGATTGTTGAATAACACTAATGGTGATTTGACCGCTGACATTCGGCTTTAGCCCTGTAAGCTTGGCCGTATTAGAAGTATTGCCTGAGGCATTCAATATGGCTGACTTTGTACCGCTAGAGTAGATTGTGTTGCGCACATCCGTAACCCCCATGCGGCTTGCAAAGAATGTGAAGTCATATGTTTTGGAGGCGTTCAATCCATTGATTTGAATGGTTCTGGCCAAACCGTCCTGTAAGAACATAGAACTGGTCATCACTGCATCCGGATAAATACCTGAGTTATTTCCCGTGTTATAACCATTTGGATTGTGACCATTCCAGGCGTTAACCAAAGTGATCCCTACAGCGGTTGTTACATTGTTACTGTTTTTAAGATTCGCCAGCGTGGTTGCCGCTGAAGTCGAGATGTTATTCCATGGGGCTGCAGCCGGCCCCGTACTCGTAAAATTAATTTTATACTCAATATCACTTGCACTGTAAACCGTAACATTAATGGTTGCCGTAGCGCGCGCGCCATTGGCATCATCGCAGTGCAACAAAAATTGATAGGTTCCCTGATCTCCTAAAGAAGGAGAGATAACAAGGTTGGCTTTTGTATCATCTACATACTCGGACCAGACAAAGCCTGGTTCATTTTCAAGTGCAAAGGTAAGTACATCATTGTCCCCATCGGTACCGGTAACCTCAATCCATTGCATGGCCATCTCAGGAATGCTGATTGGATTTACCGGCAAAATAACAGGAGCTCGATTTGGGCCTACAATAGTCCTTGTATTGGAGAAGGCAGAAGCTCCATTACCGTTGAATGCCTGAACTTTGTAATAATAAGTGATTCCCGCACTAAATGTTAAGTCTGTATAGCTGGTAGTATTTACTGGTAAGGATGCTATCTCAGTAAAATCAATATCATTGGTACTTCTAAACACCTTCAGCGATTGTTCATTGGCAGCGTTATCTGCCCAGGTAAGTTGTATGTTTGATGACTGGTTAACCGAGGCCTCCAGATTTGAAGGTGGTAAAGGCGGTGTTGTTCCTTCATAATAAGACTCAACAACCATGGCATTTAAGATAGCAAGACCACTGGTGCCTGCCTGTGCTTGTACAAGAATACTTAATTGACCTTGAGCATTGGGTGTGAGTCCCGAAAAAGTAACGAGATTGTTTGCGTTACCTCTTGCATTAATAGACTGACTTTGACCTGCGATGGTGAAAACGGTAGTGAGATTGGCCCAAGTTTGATATCCTGCTAAAGCGCTGGATAAGAACTTAAGGTTGTATTCCCCTTGTGGATTTAACCCGCTAAGCGTAATAGTGCTACCCGTGGTTCCGTAATATTGGAACAGCGAACTATTAACAACATTTGGGTAAACACCAGGAATAACCCCCTGCTCATCTTTCCAACGCTCCCAAGTACCTGTTGATGTCAATGTTATACCTGAAGCAGAGCCGTTCTCTTTGTTTAACAATGAGGTCGGGATAGGACCGTTAGTTCCATTTCCAACATTATTCCAATCTGAAGGTGCGTTAAATTGTGAAGCGGTTCTAAAATTAACTTTTACATTAAAGTTAGGATCGTAATCTTCAACTGTTAGCGCCATTGTTTGAGAGGCGTTGGCCCCTTGGATGTCTGTAGCTGTAAATGTAATATTATACGTACCGGCATGATCAGGCCCAGGCGCCAGGTTAACAGTAAGCGTGTTACCTGTTGGCACAGCGGTGAGGAATGCAGGGGGATTTGGAATAGTCCATGTTAGCGCATCGGCATCTTCATCACTACCAGCAACTGTAAACTGAAGTGTGTTGGTCTCCTTAACAGTTTGTGCAGCTATGGGTGCAACTACAGGAGTATGGTTTGTGTTCACTGTAATATTAAACTGCACGGAATGGGTCCCGCCATAACTATCCTGCACATTCAATTGAACCCCTGTATAAACACCTACATTCGCAATTGCCGTTGGCATTATGCTTATATATGCGGTGCCCTCTCCGTAGTCAAAAACCTGAACAAACGAAGGTAAACTTTGTGGTGTGGCTGCAAAAACAAGAAAATCGTTATCCGGATCAGTTGCCGTCACTGGGATAATTAACTCGGCATCATAGCGAAGTGTAACATTGGCAACAGGATTTATTACAGGATTATTATTTAAGCTATTCACTTCAATCTCATTCGAGAAAGCCGAAGAACCACTTACATTTTTACTCTGTACTTTGTAAAAATATTTTGTATGAGCAAACAGTGAGTTATCTACATACTGAGTTGCACCGGCCGGCAAGGTGACCAATTTTGTATAGTTTGTATTGACTCCCGGTGATTTAAAGATTTCAAAGTTTTGCTCATTAGTGCTCGCATCGGTCCAGTTGAGGGTTACGGTATTAGAACCAACAGCAGTAGATTGAAGGCCGGTGGGTGCAGCGGGCACGGGTGGCAATGCAGTTGTTGTACCGTTCACTGACGAGGTGAAGGAAGAAACGTTGCCCGAATTAACAGCCCTCAGTCTATAGTAGTATAGTGTTGATGGGTTGAGCCCAGTGCTGGTGTAAGTATTCTGCGAAGAAGGTATGGTCGCTACTATACTCCAGGTTGAATTGTTTAAACTTCTATAAATCTCAATATCAGTTCCGGTGCCAGTATAGGTATTCCAGTTAAGCCGGATAGATTGGTAATCGAGCACCGTGCGTGTAAGACCTGCTGGCGCAGCGGGTGCGGCAGGTAACGTAAAATTCTCTCTTAACCTGTTAGCCGGAATTGCCTGCTTGGAGATACCAGGACCTTGCCAACTTACGGTAAGCGCTTCCCCACCACCAGCTTCAAAAAACTCAGCCCTTATTGGATAAAACCCAGCAGTAAGGGTTACTGGTGTTCCTGCCTTTTCTGTTGCTCCATGTAATCCATCATGATCGACTCTTAAAACGTTATTCACCCAAAGTTTACTCCCATCATCCGAAGTGAGATAGAAAGTATAAGAACCCGTAGTGGGTATTTGTAAAAAACCTGTGAAGACAAATCCAAAATTATCATTGGTGGTTCTCGGAACAATTGAAAATGTAGTCACCGTTCCAGTTGTTACCGGTGTAAGTGTACTAAAATTAGGCAGCGCAGACCAGGCGCCATGATAATGGGAATAATTCAATCCGGTAAGCACGGTTGGCGAATTTACCTGATTACTTGCTGCCGAAATATTACCTGCCTGGTCTTTTGCTTTAACAATAAAATTATAAAGCGTGCTTGGTGTTAAACCAGCTACTAATTGTGTAGTAGCAGTAGTTGTGTATGCTTTAATATAATTTGTCTGGCCATAAGGCCTTACAAAAACATCATACCCGATAACACCCACGTTATCGGTAGAGGCACTCCAGGATAAGCCTACGCTGGTTTGGTTAGTTGAAGTAACAGCCAGGTTGTTGGGCGCAGTTGGTGGGGTAATGTCTACGTCCGTCACCCCAGAGACTGCTACGCTTGCAGCAGCTGCACCTGTATTGCTTATGGGACGAATTTTATAGTAATAGGTTGTGTTGGCATTTAGGTTTGTATTAGAATAAACCACCACATTGGGAGCAGTAACCGCTATAAGCGTATAAGGACCTCCGGAGGTAAGTGATCGATAGATCTCAAAGCCCGTTTCATTAACTGTGGGGTTTGCCGTATTCTCCCAATTTAGTCGAAGCTCAGTCTTGCTAATACTTGTAACTTGGAGATTTGAGATGGGGTCAGGCTTAGGTGTTGCATTGGCGTTTACCACAACCAGCGGTATTGAAGGGTTACTTGAACAACCTCCAAACTCTTTGACCGTAGCCGTATATGAGCCAGTAGAATTTATTGTTATGGATTGCGTGTTTCCTATAACAACACCGTCTTTGCTATACGAATAGGTTTCAAATCCTGCCGGCATGGTCAATCCTATTGAAGAATTGCCATTAATGTCAGGGATGACAATACTTTGCAGCTGTGCTAATTGAATGGGTGGGGTTTGAGTGGCTGCCTTTAGCTTTATTTCAACCGGAGCAGATATATACCAGGTTCCTCGGTTTAGGATTTCACCGGTATAAACTCCAAAGGAATTTACAGTTATTTCATTTGTTGTTACCCCAACAATCTCGACACCATCCTTATACCATTTATACCCTGAGAAACCGGGAGCAAATCCCATCGTTGTGTTGATTGGATCGCCTGGGCAATATTCTGTTTTGTTATATTTAACTTTGATATTATTTGATTTTTTTGACAAGAACCAGGAAAAGAAATCAGAGCGATTATACATTGAATTCCAGGTTCCATGACCCAAGGTTGGAAAATAAAAATACTCCAGTTGCCCACCATTGTTGTTGTAATAATCAACAACCGATTGAGCATAGGACGGTGTTGGATTTCTATCCAAACCACCCTGTGCAAGTCTTATTGGAGTATATATTAAACTAGATTCATTTCCCGTAAGGCCTGACATGGGTGCAATTGCCGCCACGAGAGAGGGATTCGCATCTGCAAACTCCCAGGTCCAAACTGCACCATTTGATAACCCGTGAACATAAATTCGGTTTACATCGATTGGGTGGGTGGCAATCAGCTTTTCAATTATATCCTTGGCTTTGTGAATATAAACACTTTGTGGATAAACCAAATATCCTGGAAACTCACCTGACAACACAGCATTTTTATGTCTTTCCCCGCCATGAAGTAGCTGCTTGTTATTGTCTGTTCCTACTTCTCCGGCACCCTGAAAGAAAAGAATAAGCGGGTATTTGACCCCGGGTTGTGTGTAATTGTAAGAGACGTTTGTAATAACGCCTGATCCATCTTTGGTTACCGTTGGAACCACAGCATTGGGCGTCATCATTCGAAACCAGCTGCCCTGATAAATGAAGGGCAAAAATGGTGCAGTATTCCATGTTGTTCCGGCATTCGTATGCCCCCACGGGCTAATTTCGTTGAAATTTTGAGCTGCTGGAGGGAAAGGTATTGTTTGTGAAGTGGCGGAAAAAGCGATTACCAAAAGTAGAATAACGCTAAATATTGATCTCATAGTGGTTTATAATTAAAGCCTGTACTAGATAACTAAAGACCAGTAAAAGTAACTCATATCTTTGGAAAATAAACTAAATCTTACATCAATAATGGAAGAAATTGGAGGCTTGTAAAACACTAGAATTTTAATTAAAACTCAATTTTTAGCCTATTAAGATGCTCAACTGCAATTTAGATCAAGTTATAGAGAGGATTGTCGTTGATTTTATTCTAAGAAAGTACATCAGTGACTAAAAAGTTGTTGACAAAGCATAGTAAGTTTCGAGCCGTAAATTTGTAAAAAATTCTCCTTTTTAAAGAAGGTAAATTATGATACAAAAGCTAACCAACCAGGCAAGCATGGTAAATAAAATGAACCGATCCCTAAACAGAATAGAAGTTGGAAATCCGCTATTATTCTCGATATAGATGATTTGTAAGTAGCGCATGATTCCCGCAATCACAAAGACTGAAGTGAGAAACAACCAACCTGTATTAAATTTTTCAATAATCTCTGGCGAGAGGGTATATAAGACATAAGATACAATTATAACTCCAGCAAAAATCGAAAGGCAAATATTAATAAAATCAAGGTTATACTGAAAAATTGATTCCCTGAGCTTGCCACTTTGCGATCCTATTAATAGGTCGTCCCTTCGCTTGGCCAATGCAAGAAACAAGGAAAGTAATAATATCATAATGGCTAACCATTGTGATACATTTACATCAGCCAAAACACCACCGCTGTATATTCGCAAAACAAACCCGAAAGCAATTATGAAGATATCAATTATTGAATAATTCTTAAGTCCGAAAGAATAGGCAACAT
>LNFM01012629.1_pt1 | contig 14918 bp, 13 predicted proteins | sample 596031 | NCBI WGS metagenome assembly LNFM01 (sample SAMN04254537, study PRJNA301005) | activated carbon metagenome | isolation source: dual media filters at the Ann Arbor, Michigan drinking water treatment plant | place: USA: Ann Arbor
CGATCAGCGGGCGCATCTGGGTGAAGAAGAAGGTCATCAGAAGCGAGGCGATATGCGCGCCGTCAACGTCGGCGTCGGTCATGATGATGATCTTTTCATAGCGCAGGTCTTCGACGTTGAAGCGGGTGCCCATGTTGACGCCGAGGGCCTCGCAGATGTCGCGGATCTCGGAGTTGTCGTTGAGCTTGGCCGAGGCCGCACCGAGGACGTTGAGGATCTTGCCCTTGAGGGGGAGGAGCGCCTGGGTTTCGCGCGAGCGCGCGCCTTTGGCGGAACCGCCCGCTGAATCGCCTTCGACGATGAACAATTCCGTGCCTTCGCGGGTCTTTGACGAGCAGTCGGTCAACTTGCCGGGCAGGCGCAGTTTCTTGGTGGCGGTCTTGCGCTGGGTTTCCTTTTCCTCGCGCCGTTTCAGCCGTTCCTCGGCGCGCAGCACAAGGAAATCGAGGATGGAGCCCGCGGATTTCGGATCGGCGGCAAGCCAGGTGTCGAAATGGTCGCGCACGGCGTTTTCGACGTAGCGGGCGGCTTCCTCGGTGGAAAGCCGGTCCTTGGTCTGGCCGACGAACTGCGGCTCGCGGATGAAGACGGAGATGAGGGCGCAGCCGCCTGCCAGCATGTCGTCGCGGGTGATGAGGTCGGCCTTGCGGTTCTTCACGCGTTCGCCGTAGGCGCGGATGCCCTTCAGGATCGCGGCCCAGAAGCCGGTCTCATGCGTGCCGCCTTCGGGGGTGGGCACGGTGTTGCAGTAGGACTGGATGAAGCCGTCGCGGGCAGGCGTCCAGTTGATCGCCCATTCGACCGAGCCGGGGACGTTGTATTTTTCCGGAAAGCCGACTTTGCCGGCGAAAGGGCGGTCGGCGTAGGTGGTGGTCTTTTGCAGCGTGTCGGAGAGGTATTGCGCGAGGCCGCCGGGGAAGTGGAACACCGCCTCCTGCGGGGTGTCGCCGTCGGGGACGGCGGATTTCCAGCGGATCTCGACGCCGGAAAAGAGATAGGCCTTGGAGCGCGCCAGTTTCATCAGGCGGGCGGGTTTCAGGGTCTGGTGGCCGAAGATCTCGGGGTCGGGGTGGAAGGTGACGGTGGTGCCGCGGCGGTTCTGGATCGGGCCAAGCTTCTGGATCGGGCCGCGCGGGATGCCGCGCGAGAAGGATTGTTCGTAAAGCTCCTTGTTGAGGGCCACCTGCACGGTCATCAGGTCGGAGAGCGCGTTGACGACCGAGGAGCCGACGCCGTTCAGGCCGCCCGAGGTGGAGTAGGCCTTGTTGGAGAACTTGCCGCCGGCGTGGAGGGTGCAGAGGATCACCTCCAGCGCGGATTTGCCGGGAAACTTCGGGTGCGGGTCGACCGGGATGCCGCGGCCGTTGTCGCGCACGGTGACGGAGTTGTCGTCGTGCAGCTCCAGCTCGATCCGGTTGGCGTGGCCGGCGACGGCCTCGTCCATCGCGTTGTCGAGGATTTCCGCGACCATGTGATGCAGCGCCCGTTCGTCGGTGCCGCCGATGTACATGCCGGGGCGTTTGCGGACGGGTTCCAGCCCTTCGAGAACCTCGATCGAGGAGGCGTCATAGGTCTCGGCGCCGGAGAGGAGGTCGTTCATGGGGGGCTCGCATCTGGGAAAGTGGCGCTATTAGATCACCCTTGGGGGGAGGGGCGCAAGATGTGGGGGGTGGCAGGCGGGGCACAGGCGGCCTAGGGTCGGTAAAACGAGGGAGGACGCGGCAATGCGGGTGTTGTTCACGGGCGGATCGGGCAAGGCGGGGCGGCATGTGGTGGCCTATCTGGTGGCGCAGGGACACAGGGTGCTGAACTTTGACCGGGTGCCCCTGGGACTGGCGGGGGTGCATGACCTGACGGGGGATATCTGCGACGCCGGGCAGGTGTATTCGGCGATGCGGACCCATGCCGGCGGCGACGAGATGGAGGACGGGGCGGCGAAGCTGTTCGATGCGGTGGTGCATTTCGCCGCCGTCCCCCGCTACGGGATGGTGCCGGATACCGAGACCTACCGGGTGAACACGGTGGGGACGTATAACGTCCTTGAGGCGGCGCTAAAGATGGGCATCCGCAAGGTCATCATCGCGTCCAGCGAGACGACCTATGGCGTGTGTTTTTCGGATGGCGTGGTGGACCCGAAGGTCCTGCCGCTGGAGGAAGACTACGACATCGACCCGATGGACAGCTACGGCATGTCAAAGAAGGTGAACGAGGTCACCGCGCGGAGTTTCCAGCGCCGCTTCGGGGCGGATGTCTATGCCCTGCGCATCGGCAACGTGATCGAGCCGCATGAATACGCGACGGTCTTCCCGCCCCTCGCAGCCGATCCGGGCCTGCGCCGCCGGATCACCTTCAGCTATATCGACGCGCGCGATCTGGGCCAGATCGTCGACCTCTGCCTGCAGAAGGACGGCCTCGGGTTCCAGGTCTTCAACGCGGTGAACGACACCAACTCGGTGCCGCAACCAAACTCGGAACTGCTGCCCCGGTTCTTCCCGAACGTCCCCCTGTCGCGCCCCGTGGGCGAGGCGGAGAGCCTGCTGTCCAATCGCAAGATCCGGGAGGTGCTCGGTTTCAAGGAGGCGCACAACTGGCGCAACTACGTGCGCTGAACCAGCGTCGGAACGGGGGGCTGTCGGCCCCCCGCGCGGCCGCGAAGGGCGCCCGCTTCCCCCCGAGGATATTTGGGGAAGAGGAAGCCGTTGTCGTTAAGTCTTTTCTAACCTTGCCGTCCTACCCTCAGCCCACGGTACAGGCGGGGACGCCGATGACCGTGAAGGGGAAGCCACTCCGCCTTGCGGGTCGCCCGCGGGCGGAGTGTCTGACCACCTCTTCCTTTTCGGGCTTCCTCTTCGCCAAATATCCCACGGGGGGATGCGGGGGGTGTGAAACCCCCCGCTCCTGTCGGCAGGGCTCAGGCAGGCTCGGCCATCCGCGCGTCCCATACCGTCTTGAAAGCCGGGCGCGCCTGGCATGCTTGCAGCCAGCGGGTCACGGCCGGAAATTCCGCCAGCAGGGTCGGGTGGCCTTGTGCGTAGCGCAGGCATTCGGCCGTGTTCAGGTCGGCCACGGTGAAGCGCTCGCCGACCAGCCAGGAATTTTGCGCCAGATGTGCCTCGATCCGCGCCAGCGGGCGGCGCAGTTTCTCCGCGTTGATCGCGATCGATGCCTGGCCTTCGGCCGTCTTGTCGCCGCCGTCACGCTGAACATAGAGGATTTCCAGCGCCGGCGCCTCGACCGCTGTGGCAGCGAAGAGCGCCCATTGATCCATCAGCGCGGCTTCGGCGGCGGATTGCGGCCCGAGGCTGCCGCCGTGCTGGCGCGCGATATGGAGCGTGATCGCCAGCGATTCCGTCAACACCAGGTCGCCCTCGACATATGCCGGAATCTGGCCAAGCGGGTTTACCTTCAGGAACTCGGGCGAGGTGGTGTTCAACGGCGCGCCGGGCGCCTTGGGGTCGGGCAGGCGGTAGCCCTGGACCACCGGCACATGGGTGTAGGGCAGGCCGATCTCGGCCAGCAGCCAGAGCGGGCGCGAGGCGCGGGACCGGTAGACGCCGTAGAGGGTGATCATCATGGAAGACTCCTTGAAAACATGGCGAGCCTAGGGGCAAGCCCGGGCAAGGTGAAGCCCGCTTCGCATGGTTTGACCCCGATCAAGGACAGCCCGCCGCAATTGCGCTAAGGCCTGCCAGCAAGTGTCAGACAGAGGGAGGAATAATGATGAAGGATCAGGACCATCCGGTTGCCGCCGAGGCCGCCGCAGCGCCCGTCGAGGTCGCAATCAACGAAAGCGATGCCAGTGGCGATACCCTGCGCGGCCCGCGGCAGTTTCCTGCCGTCGATGCCGATGCGATCCGTGAAGCGTTCGAATCCGGTCGTTATCCCTATGGCCGCCTGATGGGGCGCGTACCCTATGAGGCCGAGAAGGCCCGGTTGCAGGCCGAGCTTCTGAAGGTGCAGATCTGGGCGCAGGAGACCGGGCAGAAATTCGTCATCCTGATGGGCACGATCAAGCGCTTCATGGAGCATCTGAACCCGCGTTATGCGCGGGTGGTGGCGCTGACCAAGCCCTCCGACAAGGAAAAGGGCGAGTGGTTCTTCCAGCGCTATATCCAGCACCTGCCGACGGCGGGCGAAATCGTCTTCTTCGACCGGTCTTGGTACAACCGTGCCGGGGTGGAGCGGGTGATGGGCTTTTGCACCCCGTCGGAATACCTCGAATTCATGCGTCAGGCACCCGAGATCGAGCGGATGCTGGTGCGGTCGGGCATCCGGCTGCACAAGTATTGGTTCTCGGTCACGCAGGAAGAACAGCGCGCGCGGTTCAAGGCGCGCGAGACCGACCCCTTGAAGATGTGGAAGCTGAGCCCCATCGACAAGGCGAGCCTTGACCGCTGGGATGATTACACCGAGGCGAAGGAGGCGATGTTCTTCTACACCGACACCGCGGATGCGCCTTGGGTGATCGTGAAGTCGAACGACAAGAAGCGGGCGCGGCTGAACGCGATGCGGCATTTCCTGTCGACGCTGGACTATCCGGGCAAGGACCCGGAGGTGGTGGGCGTGCCGGACCCGTTGATCGTGGGACGGGCCGCGCAGGTGCTGGGCGAAGCGACCGACATCTACGACACCGCGATGCACCCGGCGCAGCGGCACGGCTGATCGCGGGCGGCTGAAGGCGGGCGGGCGCCGGCCCGCTCTGGCCGGGCTTGGCGCGGGCGCGTCGAATGACTAGGTTGCCTGCCATGTGGCGCGGCATGATCATGGGCATGGTGGCTGGCGGGGCGGTTGCCGGCCCGGCCCTGGCGCATCCGCATGTGTTCATCGACACGCGGATCGAAGTCATGCTGGACGCCGAGAACCGCGCGACGGGGCTGCGGATCAGCTGGACCTATGACGAGCTTTATTCGCTCTATGTCGTTGGTGACATGGGGCTGGACCCGGATTGGGACGGCAAGCTGACGGCCGAGGAGGAGGCGCGCCTGTCGGGGTTCGACATGAACTGGGACGAGGGGTTTGCCGGCGACACCTACGCGCTGATGGCGGACCGCGACCTGGTGCTTTCGGCGCCGAAGGAGTGGGGGGCCAGTTACGCCGAGGGCAAGATCACCTCGGTCCATGTCCGCACCTTCGAGGCGCCGGTGCCGGTAGGGGCGGAGGAGCCGCTGGTCGTGCAGGCCTACGATCCGGGGTATTACACGGCCTACACCATTGCCTTCGATCCGGTGCTGACGGGGGGCACGGGCTGCGAGGCGGATGCCTATGAGCCGGATCTGACCGCTGCGGATGCCGCGTTGCAGGCGGCGCTGGCGGAATACACGCCCGATGTTGATCTGGAAATGGAATTCCCGGCGGTCGGAAAGAACTATGCCGAGGAAGTGCGGGTGACATGCGCCGCGCCGTGATGACGTTGGGGCTTGTGCTGGCTTTTGGGCTTGCTGCGCTGTGGCTGGCTGGCGGGTTCGACGTCTTGCAGGCTTGGGTGCAAGGCATGACACGCGCGGCGCAGGACCGGTTGGCGGGAGCGGTTCGCGCCCTGCGCGGCGGCGAGCCGGGGGCGCTGGCGGGGCTCATGGCGGTGGCATTCGGGTATGGCGTGCTACATGCCGTCGGGCCGGGGCATGGTAAGTTTCTGGTCGGGGGCTATGGCGTGGCGCGAAGGGTTGCCGTCGTGCCGCTGGCCGGGATCGCCCTGGTGGCGAGCCTGGCGCAGGCCGCGGTGGCCGTGGCGCTGGTTTATGTGGCGGTGGCGGTGCTGGGCTGGACGCGGCAAGCGGTGGTCGGCACGGCGGAGGATGTGATGGCCCCGGTGAGCCATGCGCTGATCGCGGGGCTGGGGCTGTGGCTGGTCTGGCGTGGGGCGCGCGGGTTGCGGGCAGACCGGCAGAACCAGGCGCACGAACATGGCCACCACGACCACCATCATCATCACCACGACGACGGGCATGTTCACGGGCCGGACTGTGGCCACGCGCATGGGCCGACGCTGGACGAGGTGAGCCGCCTGACCGGCTGGCGCGATGCGGCGGCGCTGGTGGCGGGAATCGCGATGCGGCCCTGTTCGGGGGCGCTGTTCCTCTTGATCCTGACCTGGCAGATCGGGATCGGCGCGGCGGGGATTGCGGGGGCCTTTGCGATGGGGCTTGGCACTGCGGCAGTGACGGTCGCGGTGGCGCTGATGGCGGTCTGGGCGCGGGAAGGGGCCTTGGCCAACCTGTCGGGCGGGCGCGTGGCGCGGGCGATGCCGGTTCTGGAACTGGGGGTCGGAGTGATCATCCTGCTGGTGGCGCTGGGTCTTTTGCGCCAGACGCTCTGACGCCGCAGCGCGGCGGGAAACCCGTCTTGTCCTTGGTCTGATGCGGCGATAAGCCGGAGCCATGACGAACACCTTGACCACCTCAAGCCATGCACGGGCGACGCTTGTGCTGGGCCTCCCCCTCGTCGGGTCGCATCTGGCGCAGATGGCGCTGCATGTGACCGATACGGTCATGCTGGGCTGGTACGGCGTGGTGGAACTTGCCGCCGTGGTGCTGGGCGCGTCGTCTTTCTTCATTGTCTTTGTCATGGGGTCGGGGTTTGCCAAGGCCGTGATGCCGATGGTCGCCACAGCCCTTGGCCAGGGCGACGAGGCGCAGGTGCGGCGCGACACGCGGATGGGGCTTTGGCTTTCCATCGGGTTCGGGCTTTTGACCTATCCGCTGTTCTGGGAATCCGAGGCGATCCTGCTGGCCTTGGGGCAGCAGCCCGACGTGGCGGCGCTGTCGCAGGACTACATGCGGATCGCGGGGCTTGGCTTGGTGCCGGCGCTGGGCGTAATGGTGCTGTCGAGCTATCTTGCCGCGCTGGGGCGCACGCAGGCGGTGCTGTGGGCAACGGTGCTGGCGGTGTTCGTCAATATCGGGGTGAACTGGGCGCTGATCTTCGGCAACTGGGGGTTTCCCGAACTGGGCGTCGAGGGTGCGGCGATCGCAACCATCGTCACGCAGGTGATGACGCTGCTGGTTCTGGGGCTTTACGCCGGGCTGTTGCGCGACCTGCGGCGGTTCCGGCTGTTCCAGCGGTTCTGGCGGCCGGATTGGCAGGCGATGCGGCAGGTGTTTCAGCTTGGCTGGCCGATCGGGTTGACCGGCGTGGCGGAGGCGGGGCTGTTCCAGGCGTCAGCGATCATGATGGGTTGGGTCGGCACGGTGGAATTGGCCGCGCACGGCATTGCGATGGAGGTGACGGCGGTGACCTTCATGATGCATGTCGGGCTGTCGAGTGCCGCGACGATCCGCACCGCGCGGTTCGCCGGTCTGGGCGACGCACGGGCCTTGCGGGATGGCGCGGTGGTGGCGTTGGGCCTGTCGCTGGTTGTGGCATTGGTGGTGATCGCGATCTACCTGATCTTTCCCGAACCGATCATCGCGCTGTTTCTGGACATGGCGAAACCGGAAAGCGCGCGGATCGTGGAATTGGGCGCACTTCTGTTGATCGTGGCGGCGCTGTTCCATCTGGCTGATGCGATGCAGGTGATGGCGCTGGGGCTGCTGCGCGGCATTCGTGACACCAAGGTGCCGATGGTGCTGGCGGCGGTAAGTTACTGGCTGGTCGGCATTCCCTGCAGCTATCTGCTGGCATTCCCCTTGGGCTATGGCGCGGTGGGGCTGTGGCTGGGTCTGGTGGTGGGGCTGGTCTGCGCCTCGGTCAGCCTGTTGGTGCGGTTCTGGTGGCTAGCGCCAAAGCCGGTGCAGGCTGGCGAAGCGGCCTTGCAGGCGGGAGAGTAGCCAGTTGCCGGGGCCTTGCGGCAGGGTGCCGGCGATCAGGCGGTCGACGATCACCTCGGGCGGGCAGGGGCGGCGCGACACCGGGTCCCAGTAGCGCGGATAGGCGATCAGGGCGGCGTGGGCCAGTTGCACGAGGTCGGGGCGCGGCAGGAGGCTGCCGTCGGCGCGGCGGAGGCGGCGGGCGGGAACGGGGCCAAGGTCGCGGGTCAGACCCCAGCCGGAGTAGAACGGCGCGCCGAGGGTGGTGACGGCTTTGCCCCGGATCAGCGCCTCGAACCCCAGCAGTGAGGTGATCGTCCAGACCTCGTCGGCGGCGGCGAGGGTCTCGGCAGGGTCGGTGTTGGTGAGGATGATGTCAGCCAGTGTGGGGTCGGCAAGCGCGCCGGGGCGGAGGCCCGCTTCCACGTCCGGGTGGGGTTTGTAAACGATCACCGCGTCGGGGTTGGCTTGCCGGGTGGCTTGCAGGAGGGCGGCGTTGGTTCGGACATCGCCCGCACCCTTCAGGATCGAGGCGTCGTCCTCGACCTGGCCGGGAACGAGGATGCGGCGGCCTTCGGGCAGCGGCGGCATGGGGCTGGCGGCGAGATTGTATTTCGAGAGACCCGCCGTGGTGAGCCTGTGCAGAAGGCGTTCGCTGCGGCTGCGCGCGGCGGGGGAAAGCGGCGTGAGGATCAGCTGTTCAAGGCGCGAGGGGCGGCTTGGGTCGTAGGAGATGCCGAGGTCATCGGTGACGAGGCTGAGGGGCGGTGTCAGCGCAGCACCAAGCCCGCGCGAGCGCAGGAAGCCGTCTTCGACGCGCAGGGTGGGCGCGGTGGGGGTAAAGCCCTCGGGTTCCTTGCTGGCCCAGATCAGGTGGCTGCGGCCGGTTTTGGTGGCAAGGTCGTTGGCGGCGGCGGGGTCGTCGCGGAAGATGAGGGGCCGGGTTGCCCCGAACACCTGTTGCAGGCGCTTGCGTTTCCACAGGCGCATGCCGCTGGCGACGTGGCCGAAGCGGTCCTGGCGGTAGGCGCGGGTCTCGGCCTCCAACTGGTCGACGGCCTCTTCAAAGCTGCAGAGCCGGTCGCGGCAGGGGTCGTACCAGAGGGGGGCGAGGATCATCGCGGCTGCGAAGAGTTGGGCTTTCGTCAGGCTGCGGGTGCGGCGAGGCGGGGGGTTTGCATCCTGCGTCAGGCCCCAGCCGGCGTAGAACGGCTGGCCGAGGACGTGGGGGCGGTGTCCGGCGAGGATCGCCTCGAAGCCCAGTTGCGACGAGACGGTGTAGACCGCGATCGCCCCGTCGAGGAGCGCCCAGGGTGAGACTTGTGCTGTGACGAGGGTGATGCGGCCGGTGGCGTCTTCGGCACTGTAGTGGCCGGGGCGCAGGCCGAGGGCGGTTTCGGGATGTGCCTTGATGACGATGCGGGCGCCCGGGTTCTGTTCCTGCGCGATGACCAGCATCTCGCGGAAAGTGGAGGCGGTCGCGCCGGAGTGGCGGATCGAGGCGTCGCCTTGGGTCTGGTCGATGACGAGGACGTAGCCGGGGGGCGGCGCTGGCAAGGCCGGATCGTGGGTATTGTATTTGGACAAGTGGAGCGACTGCAGACGCTCGATTCCTTGCCGCGCCCGCATCAGGATGTTCGAATCGTCCAAAGGATCGGTCGCGAGGATGCGTTCGAGGAGGGACGGGCCGCTTGCGTCGAAGTGAACGCCGAGGGGATCGAGGATCAGCCCGAGCGGGGGCGCGCCGGTGCGGCCGGGGTGAACGGAACGCAGGAAGGCATCCTCGACGCGGATGAGGGGTGCGTTGCGGCGGCGGGCGACGGCCTCGCCGCGCAGGGCGGTGGGGCTGCGGCCCCAGACCAGGACGCCATCGCCGGGACGCGGCAGCCCGAAGCGCAGGTCATGCCCCGCCAGCGCAAGGATGCGGGCGAGGCGGCGGTTGACGAGGAAGCTGAGGTTCTGATGCCGGAGCCGCTGCGGTGCCGACGGCCTTTGGCCCGACGCGCCGGACAAGGGGTGTCAGTTCCCGGTGCTGGCTAGGTTGGTGGCCGCCCCGGTGGTGCCGGTGATCGCCGCCAGCGTCTTTTGCCACTGCACGAAGGGGGCCTCGGTGACGTAGAGCGTGTCGCCGTCGCGGATCTGGAAATCGCGCGCCTCGAACAACCCGGTCGGTTCGGTGAGGTCGAGGACATAGACCATGCGCTGATCGCCGATCAGATCGCCGCGCCCTAGAACCGCGTTGGCGACTTCTTCGGTTTCGTCGCGCAGGACGAACACCCCGGTCGGATCGGCGGAGTTGGTCGACAGGCCACCCACGGTGGCGATGGCTTCCAGCGCCGACAGGGTTTCGCTTTCAAACGGCACAAGGTTCTGACCGCCGGTCGCGCCAAGCGCGGTGAAGGTGCGGCTGTCTTCCTCGATCACGATCTGGTCGCCGGGGCGCAAGGCGATGTCGAGGGCGGGGTTGTCGTAAAGATCCTTCAGCCAGACCTTGCCGGTGTGGCTGCCGCGGGTGAGGCGCACGATGGCCACGTTCGGGTCGATCGACACACCGCCGGACTTTGCCAGCATGGTCGCAAGGGTACGGGTTGGGGCCTCGATCGGGTAGACGCCGGGACCAGACGCCTGACCCGAGATCGAGATCGAAGCGCCGTCGCCGGCAAGGCGCTGCACCTGCACCTGCGGATCGGGGGTCTGGTCTTCAAGCAGGCGCGTGATCGACTGGCGCAGGCCTTCGGGCGTCTGGCCCGCAGCCCGGACGCGGCCGGCATAGGGGATGAAGATGTAGCCCTGACCGTCGACCTGCATTTCGCTGAGCGGGCTGACGCGCTGTCCGGCGTTGCCGAGAAGCGGGTCTTCCTTGACGTTTTCGTAGACCACGACACTGAGCCGGTCGCCGGCGGAAATCGTGTCGGAGCCCATCACCCCGGCGTTCTGGAAGGCGGAACTGAAGCCGAAGCTCGGCTGTCGCGCGGTGGCGCGCGAAACCCGGTCATTCACGGTCACGATGAAGGCGTCGCCGTCCTTCTGCACTGAACCGGCGAAAATCTCGCGCTTGTTGGGGCCGGAGCGTGGCAGGCCGCAGGACGCGACCAGCGCAACTGCACCCAGCAGGGCGACTGCCCTTGCCGTGTTTGAGATCATGAACTGCACTGCCTCGCATCCCTCATTCCGCGGGGTTGTTGCCTACAAGCTACAAAACCGCAGCGGTTTTTGCCAGCCTCGCTTCGTTCGGCTACGTCACGACGCGCAACTGTGGCCGTGGTGCCGCGGTCCCCGCTGTCAGCGCCTGGTAGGGATCCTGCCGCGACAGCATCATGTCCACCACCTGTCGTAGCAAGGCCCGCCGCCCCCGCGAGGAGTAGAAGCCGCCCGGCACCTGGCTGGTTTCGAGCAGAAAGTGCCGAAAGGTGCGGTAGGCACGGGTATCGGGGCGGTCCGGGTTGGAAAAGAACCGGTCAAGCGGCTGCGACGACACAAACTCGGGCTTGGCATAGACCGCCGTGCCGAAGGTCCGCAGCGGAATACCACGCCAGAGCGCCTGCTGGCCGGCGGTGGAATTGACGGTGACTGCGGTGCGGGCATGGGCAAGCAACTGCGCCAGCTTGCCGCCGCGCACGAAATGCACCCGCCCGGCAAGATCATGGTCCCGCGCCAGCCGCGCGATGTCTGCGCCAAGCGGCGCGCGGCCGTCTTCAAGCGGGTGGGCCTTGAAGACGAGGTGGTGGTGCTTCGGCGCGCCCCCGGCGAAGCCGGCCATCACGACACCGAGGAATTCGGCCATGCTGGCGAAGGGCGAATGATCGCGGAAGCTGGCGTCATGTTCCAGTTGCAGGATCGCCAGGTGATAGGGAAAGCCGCCGAAGCGGATGCGCCAGGTCGCGATCCGGCGTTGCAACCGGTGCAACGGCATCAGGAGGAAAGCCTTGAGATAAAGCAGGAATTCCTGTCCGACGGTCAGGTCTCGGTGCGGCTGGAAAGCTTGGTAGGCGCGAAAGCCCAAGGCCACGCAGCCATGATAGAGCGCCCCCCAGAACATGTGCTGGCGCATGTCGCCCCAGGTGGCGGGCGCATCGGGCAGTTCGATGTCGATCTGCGACAGCGCGCTTTCCATGTCGGCCAGAGACAGCTGCATCAGCGCCGAATGGCCGTTGGCGCCGCCGCGTTCATAGGTGACCCAATAGGGACGCAGGTAGCCTTCCTCGAACACATGCACGGTCAGGCCACGGGCGCGGGCGATCCGGACCGCCTCGGCGTGGATCGGGCGGGTGTCGCCGTAAAGCACAAGGTCGGTGATCCCGAGGCCGTCGAGATGGCCGGTGAAGGCTGCGGCCCAGTCCTGCGGCTGGCCGGTGAAGGCGATGTAGCCCGGTCCCGGCCAGAACACCCGGTCACCGAGGTTGAACCCGATGCGCCAGCACTCTGCCCCGGCGGCACGCAGCATCTGGCCCAGCCGGTGGAACCAGGGCCCGTGCGGGCCTTGCAGGAACAGGAACTTTCTGTCGCCCTTGGTCATGGCGCGCCTTGTGTGACCGGTCTGCCGATCTATCGGCCAGACGAAACCGGGAATAAAGCGAATTTCCATCCAACCCGTTCAGTTGCCACCGTGGCGTGGCCGCAAGAGCGCGCCATTGCGCGGCAAGCTGCGAAAACGGGGCCTTGCAGGGTGACGGGGCGGGGGCTAGGTCAGACGGGCGGGATAGGGGGAATGCCATGTTCACAGGGATCATCACGGATATCGGCACGGTGCTGGAGACCGAGCAGAAGGGCGACCTGCGCGCGCGGATCGGCACCCGCTACGACGTGGAGCGGATCGATATCGGCGCGTCGATCGCCTGTGACGGGGTATGTCTGACGGTGGTGGCGCTGGGATTGCAGCCGCAGAACTGGTTCGACGTGCAGATCTCGGCCGAGACGGTGTCGAAGACCAACCTGGCGGGATGGGGGCCGGGCAAGCGGATCAACCTGGAGCGGGCGCTGAAGGTGGGCGACGAGTTGGGCGGGCATATCGTGTCGGGCCATGTCGACGGGCTGGCCGAGGTGGTGGCGCTGCGGCCGGAGGGCGACAGCCTGCGCGTGACGTTCCGCGCGCCGGAAGCCCTGGCGAAGTTCATCGCGCCGAAGGGGTCGGTCGCGCTGAACGGCACCTCGCTGACGGTGAACGAGGTGGAGGGCTGCGACTTCGGGATCAACTTCATCCCGCATACCCAAGGCGCGACGACCTGGGGCGGGGTGGCGCTGGGCGACCGGGTCAATCTGGAGATCGACACCATGGCGCGCTATGTGGCGCGCTTGCGCGAGTGGGGCTGAGGCGGGGTTTGCTGCCAACCCCCGGAGGGTTTCACACCCTCCGGACCTCCCGTGGGATATTTCTGGAAGAGGAAGCCGGGGTCATGCAGATCGGCCATAACCGTGGGCCTTCGCTGGAAGGCGGGGTCAGCTGGCGGCGGCATTGCTGGGCGGCGGCGCGGGAGCGGTTGCTGCCGGTCTTGCCGGTGGAAGTGGTGCGGCTGAGGGTGAAGCGGGCGAAGGCGCTGGGGCTGGATTACAAGACCTATGCCGGGGTGCGGGCGGCGACGGGCCATGATGTGGTGGCGTTTCTGTTTTCGTCGAACGCGTTGCGGGTGTCGCTGCTGCGCCCGGCGATGCCGGAGGACCGAGCGGCGAAGCTGGCGGTGGTTGCGTGCGGGCGGGTGGCGCTTGCGGTTGCGCCCTTGACGGCAGGCATGGTGGCGGCGGCCAATCCGGTTCTGGACGGCGCGCATCCGGCGCCTTCTGCGCTGGCGGGATTTGCCGAGATGCGGGACGCCTTGCGCGCGGCACTGGGGCGGGTGCCCGCGGATCAGGTGGTGCTGGTGGGCGATACCGGTCTTGAGCGCGACTGGTGCGCGGCCGGGCGGCTGGCTGCGTATCTGCCGGCGGAGCGGTACTTCGGGCAATGAAAAACGGCGGCCCCTGCGGACCGCCGTTCAGGTTTCGTGCAGCGTCGGATCAGGCGGCGCGGCCGACCAGGACAGAGTCGACCTGCTTTGCCGCACCGGCCTCATCCACACCGGAGACGGCTGCGACTTCGCGGGTCAGGCGTTCGAGGGCGGCCTCATAGAGCTGACGCTCGGAATAGGACTGCTCGCGCTGGTCGTCGGTGCGGTGCAGGTCGCGGACCACTTCAGCGATGGAAAGAAGGTCGCCGGAGTTGATCTTCTGCTCGTATTCCTGGGCGCGGCGCGACCACATCGCGCGCTTGACCTTGGCCTTGCCCTTCAGCGTGTCGAGCGCCTTGGTGACCACATCCGGGGCCGAAAGGGCGCGCATGCCGATTTCGGTGGCCTTGTGGGTGGGAACCCGCAGGGTCATCTTGTCCTTTTCGAAGGAGATCACGAAGAGCTCGAGCTGAAGTCCGGCGATTTGCTGCTCCTCGATCGAGATGATCTTGCCAACCCCGTGGGCGGGATAGACGACGAACTCGTTCGGGCGGAAGTCAGGCTTCTTCGATTTTGTCATGCGGCACTTTCCCCTATCGGAAGGCTGATGTTCGGGACAACAAAGTCGCGTCCGGGCCAGAAGCCCGGCGGTACGCATTTCATTGTCACAAAAAAATAGGGCTCAGAACCGGAGATCCAAGCCGTGCATCAGGCTTCCATGCTTATTTGTAAACAAACTATAACACAAAAAATGGCTGATTCCAACTGTCGCAAAAGTATAGGCGGCGGCAGCAAGCGCCGGATTTCACACCTGAATTCCCAGAGCGAGCCAGCCGGTGATTCGCAGTTGGCGAATCGTGCCGCGACCGGGAACCTATTCAGCCCCCCTTGCCGGGTCCTTCCGAGAAGTACTTTTCGCGCTTGCCGGTTTCGCCGTCGCGGGCTTCGGCATCGGGCATCGGGTCTTTCTTGGTCACGATCACGGGCCACGCAACCGCATATTTGCGGTTGAAGGTGACCCATTCGTCCATGTCCGGCTCGGTGTCGGGGCGGATCGCGTCGGCCGGGCATTCGGGTTCGCAGACGCCGCAATCGATGCATTCATCCGGGTGGATGACCAGCATGTTCTCGCCCTCGTAGAAGCAGTCCACCGGACATACCTCGACGCAGTCGGTGTATTTGCAGGCGATGCAGTTGTCGATCACCACATAAGTCATCGGAAAGCCCCGGCTTGAAACGTGTCGTTGGCGTT